>JACLAD010009743.1_pt1 | contig 57703 bp, 53 predicted proteins | sample 8027901 | NCBI WGS metagenome assembly JACLAD01 (sample SAMN15725071, study PRJNA655200) | protist metagenome | isolation source: fluorescence activated cell sorting (FACS) single amplified genomes of... | place: Spain: Blaines Bay Microbial Observatory, Mediterranean Sea | collected 2016-07-05 | reverse complement strand
CCTCGAGAGATCAAGCGTGGAGACTTTGAAGGAGCTTGGCGGAAAGCTGACCATCAAATTGAGGGAGTCTTTTACAGTAACGGCCAGGAGCAATTCTATCTGGAGTCCCAAGCGGTCATAGCACATCCTGGTGAGGGCAATGAGATCTTGATTCGGGCATCGACACAAAACCCAACAGAGCTTCAGGAAGTTGTGGCCCACATGCTGGGAATTGGTTTCAGTGAGGTTGTCTGTACCTGTCGTAGAATGGGAGGGGCCTTTGGAGGAAAAGAGACGCAAGCTGCTCTGCCAGCATTGATGGCTGCTCTGGTAACGAAGAAAACTGGAAGATCAGCACGCATTGCTTACGACAAAGATACGGATATGCACGTCACTGGGAAACGACATCCGTTCCGAAGTGAATATCAGGCTGCAGTCGATAAGGCAGGGAATCTTTTGGGCCTAAAAATAGAGTTGCATTCTAATGGCGGAGCTTACACGGATCTTTCATTAGCCATTATGGAGCGAGCTCTGCTGCATGTTGATAACGCTTATTTCATCCAAAATATATCTCTCAGGGGTCAGGTCTGTAAAACTCATCTTCCGCCAAATACAGCTTTTCGAGGATTTGGAGGTCCGCAAGGAATGGCTGTGATTGAAAACTTGATGGAAGATATCGCAGCAAAATTAAGGTGCGATCCTTACGAGGTTCGTAGTCAAAACTGCTATGGAAATTCTCCAAGAGATCTCACCCCATATGGTCAGAGGGTCGAAAGTCGTTTGCCTCAAATTCTTAATAAACTCCATGAAAGCTCTGATTATGAGACAAGGCTTGAAAAGATCAGGCAACTTAACGAGACATCTCTGACTCACCTTCGGGGAATTTCGCTAACGCCCATGAAGTTTGGGATATCCTTTACGGCTACTTTTCTCAATCAGGCGAATGCACTCATCAATATCCTAAAGGATGGCAGTGTACAGGTTTCAACTGGTGGAACCGAGATGGGCCAAGGTCTCACGGTTAAAATCCGTCAGATTGTAGCAGAGGAACTGGGAGTGCCCTCAGAGCAAGTCAAGTACATGACGACCTCGACGGAGAAGAATCATAATACTTCTCCCACAGCTGCCTCTGCAGGGACAGACCTCAATGGAATGGCAGCAGCCAATGCTTGCCAAGCTATACGATCTCGTCTAGCCCAGTTTGCCGCTGAAATTTTAGCAGATACCCAAGTTGGACTTTCTAAATCTCCAGAGGCTATTGAATTTTCTGAAGGCAAAGTTTGGGATCGTAGGTGCCCTGAGAAACAGTTAACTTTTGGTGAACTAGCTCTGCAGGCCTACAGAAACCGCGTCAATCTGGGCGAGAGAGGATTTTACAGGACACCGGGTGTGGGATTCAATCAATCCACAGGAAAAGGCAGCCCATTCCACTACTACACAACAGGGGCATGCGTTGCTGAAGTAGAGATTGATCGCTTCACAGGTCAATGGATGTTAGAAAGAGCTGATTTGTTGTTAGATATCGGTCATTCAATCAACCCAGGTATCGACAGAGGGCAGATAGTAGGTGGTTTTGTACAAGGTTTTGGTTGGGTGAGTATGGAAGAACTCCGCTACCAGGAAGATGGAAAATTGCTATCGTATTCGCCAACTTCATATAAAATTCCCAATGTTGGAGATCTCCCGATAGATCTCAGAATAGAACTCTACGAGGATCCAGCACCGAATGGGAGCATTCGGAAAAGCAAAGCGGTGGGCGAACCCCCCCTAATGCTTTCACTTGCCGCATTTACAGCAGTAAAACAAGCGCTTGGACATCTTTCACCTGGCAAGGCAGTTCCCTTGGCAATTCCAGCGACCCCTGAAGAAGTCCTGCGATGTATAACTTGGTTGGAAGATCCTGAGGCAGCATGGGGTCTAACCAATTCAGAAATTCCCTTGGTTCCTAAGCAAGGGCAATCAAGCATGAATATGGCTGAAAAAGTGGCCTAGCTAAACTTTAATAATTTGGGGAGAAACGTTTGCCTGAAAAAAAATCACTGACGAGAGAAGCTCGAGATGTGGAACTGGTTCAACTCTTTAAAAAATATGACCAAACCACAGCTGTCAATGGAATTAGCCTGAAGATTCCAGCCGGAAGTTATTGTTGCTTGGTTGGACCAAGTGGTTGTGGAAAAACATCCACCCTGAGAATGATAGCTGGTCATGAGGATGTCAGCGAGGGCTCAATCCTCTTGGGTAACAAGGAGATCAACGAAGTACCTCCGGCAAAGAGGGAAACAGCGATGATGTTCCAGAATTACGCGCTCTTTCCTCATCTGAATTGCCGGGATAACGTTGCCTTCAGTTTGAAAATGCGAGGAGTTGAAAAAAATGAAAGGCAAAGAGTTGTTGATGCATACCTGGAATTGGTCCACATGTCTTCTTTTGCAGAGCGAATCCCAGCGCAACTCTCGGGTGGACAACAGCAACGTGTTGCTTTGGCAAGAGCTTTGGTGACGTACCCCTCTGTGCTTTTATTAGATGAACCACTTTCAGCATTGGATCCTTTTTTGAGAGTGAAGATGCGAGCAGAACTAAAGCGCTTACAGGTGGAACTGGGGATTTCCTTTATTCACGTGACTCATAGCCAGGTTGAGGCACTTGCTCTCGCTGATCAGGTGGTTGTGATGAACCAAGGGAACATCGAGCAAACAGGAACACCCAGGGAGGTTTTCAATCAACCAAAGAGCGAATTTGTCGCTAAATTTGTGGGAGGACACAATCTACTGAAAGCAAAATTTGAAAAAAAATATTCAGAATCAGAGGCTCTCTTGAGCAGCCAGGAGGGCTTTAGCTATCTGGTTCCTTGGACTGCACCGGACACCCCGTCAGGTCCAGTAACATTTTCACTTCGTCAGGACTGTATCCGGCTGGATCAGCCCACGGAGGAAACCGCACCTCCAAATGAGGTGCGTGGTATTGTTACGGCAGTTGAGTACAAGGGAACCAGTTTGAGTGTGACACTCCAACTCGACGGGGAACAGGAACTGGAAGTCACACTACCCGAACAACTGCTTGGGCAGTTGGATGTTTCCTATGGTAAGCAGCTTGCCGCAAGCTGGAAACCACAGGATTTGTGTCTGCTTAATTAAACTATCCCCTTTCCTCTGGAGAGACACTATGAAGAATCCCACCACCCCTAACTCTCTTTCACGACGTGATCTTCTTAAACGTGGAAGCGCGGTCGCACTTGGTGCCGCCGTTGGATCTCAGGCCATCACAGGTTTCCCAACAATCTGGGCCCAGAACATCAAGAATGTCACCCTTCGACAGTTTGGAACTGGAGTTTCCAACATTAACGCAATTGCTAAGAAGGCAAAGGAAGATCTTGGCATCACCCTAGAGATGACTGCTTTGGACACTGATGCTACAGCTCAGCGTGTTGTTACGCAGCCAAAGAGCTTTGACATTGCAGATATTGAGTACTTTACGTTGAAAAAGGTATGGCCCAGCGGAAATATGCAGCCGATGGACATCAGCAGGCTGAAGTACTTCGACAAAATTGTTGGAATCTTTAAAGATGGACGACTTACGCCTTCCTCAAAAATTGCTCAAGGCACAGCGCCTCATACAGTCAGTTTCACTGGTGGTCCAGAGTCGAGAGGCTTCGCAAATGTAATGACCAACTGGTACACCATGGTTCCGACCATCTACAATGCGGATACTTTGGGAATTCGACCAGACCTGATTGGCCGCCCGATCAATAGCTGGACTGAGCTTTTGAATCCAGAGTTTAAGGGTAAGGCTTCTATACTGAATATCGCTTCCATCGGAATTATGGACGCCGCGATGGTCTGCGAAGCTATGGGTGAAGTTCAGTATGGTGACAAAGGAAACATGACCAAAGACGAGATCGACAAGACCATGGCGATCTTTACCGAGGCCAAGAAAGCTGGACAATTCAGAGCATTTTGGAAGACCTTTGACGAATCAGTGAACTTAATGGCATCGGGTGAGGTTGTCATTCAGTCAATGTGGTCACCTGCAATCACCAAAGTCCGCTCAATGGGGCTACCTTGCGTCTACCAGCCACTGAAAGAGGGCTATCGCTCTTGGGGCGGTGGCCTTGGTTTATCCAGAAACCTCTCTGGCCTGGAGTTAGATGCAGCTTACGAATACATCAACTGGTATCTCTCAGGTTGGGTTGGAGGCTTGCTGATGCGTCAGGGGTATTACTCCGCGGCTCCAGAGACCTCCAAGTTGCACATGTCAGCAGATGAGTGGGGCTTCTGGTTTGAAGGAAAAGCTGCACAGAACGACATTATGGACCCGTTCGGCAATAAGCTGGAACCAAAGGGCGCCAAGCGTGATGGTGGATCCTTCGAAGAGCGAATGGGACGTGTCGAGTGTTGGAATTCAGTGATGGAGGAGAACCGCTATATGGTTCGCAAGTGGAATGAGTTCATCGCTGCTTAATCAATAAAAAGGGGGCCACGGCCCCCATATGTTTTGGATATCGTGGATCGTCAATCTCCTCTTTCAACTCTGCTTCAGATTTCACCGATCAGCTTAATTCTGGGATTTTTTCTGGTTTTGCCGATTGGAACAATTCTCATCGTTAGTTTTTGGGACTATAACGATTTCTCTTTTTTTCCTGACTTTGTTTGGACAAACTACTCTGATGCTCTAGGGTCAAATGTCACCTACAAGACCTACTTAAACACCTTCTGGTACGCTGGTCTGACTTGGTTTTTTACATTCCTCATTGGCTTCACAGTAGCTTATTTTCTAGCTTTTCATATTCACACCACACGTTGGCAAATTGTTTTATTCCTGATTTGTACGATTCCATTTTGGACCTCCAACATCATTCGTATGATTTCTTGGATTCCTTTTTTGGGTCGCAACGGAGTTTTCAATACTATGCTGCAGTCCATTGGTTTGATAGACGAACCCTTGGAATTCCTTCTTTTTTCTGATTTTTCAATCGTGTTGGCGTTTGTTCATCTTTATGCCCTTTTCATGGTGGTGCCGATCTTCAACAGCATGATGCGAATCGATCGTTCTTTGATTGAAGCTGCGATTGATGGTGGTGCGAATGGCTGGCAGATGCTGACCAATGTTGTAATTCCCCTTTGTAAACCAGGAATTGCTATTGGTTCTATCTTTGTAGTCACCTTGGTAATGGGTGACTACATTACAGTTCGATTAATGGGTGGAGGACAACGAGCTTCTGTTGGGGTGATGATGTGGAATGAGATCTCACTTCTACTATACCCAGCTGCAGCGGCTCATGCAGTTGTTCTGTTGGCAGTCGTCCTAATTATGGTTAGCCTGATGATGCGGGTTGTTGATTTGAAGAAGGAACTTTGATGCATAAAAAACGTCCTGCAAGCTTCTACTGGTTAGCCTCCTTTTTTGGACTGTTTGTGCTGTTCTTGTACGGCCCCATCTCGGCAATTGTGATTTTATCTTTCCAAGGGCCAAATGGAGGGTTGACCTTTCCAATGAACGGATTCTCAATCCATTGGTTTTTTGCCTTATTCGGTGAGCAGTTGGTGGGTGATTTTGAGACTTCATTTTTAAGATCACTGCAATTGGGCCTGATTGTGATGGCATTGACAGTAGTCATTTCACTGGTGACGGGTCTGGCCTTCCGCAAGAAATTCTTTGGCTCAAATCTGCTATTCTACATCACAGTAGCGAGCCTGATAGTACCCTCTATTCTTGTCAGCCTAGGAATTGGTTTAATCTTTAATATCATGGGTTGGGAGGTGTCCTGGACTACTTCTGGTTTAGGTGCACACCTCACTTGGACACTCCCATTTGGTTTTTTGATCATGATCGCCGTTTTCAATCGATTTGATAAGTCGTACGAGGAAGCTGCCAGGGACTTGGGTGCTTCCAACTGGCAAACAATCCGCCATGTTGTCCTACCGATCATTGGACCAAGTTTGATTGGTGTGGCCCTCTTCGGGTTTACTCTATCTTACGATGAATTCGCTCGAACTTTGATGACATCTGGAGTTAGGAACACCCTTCCACTAGAAATCTTTGGGATGACGACGAATGTAACCACTCCAACCCTCTACGCTCTTGGAACCTTAACTACCTTCTTTTCTTTTTTCATGATTCTGACTGCCATGGGAGTTTTGTTTTACCTAAGAAGACGTCAGGAAAGCCATGGTTCTGATGCAGGGAAAGGGGTCTGATGAAAATCTTGTTGGTCAACCCAAACACGACTGTATCCATGACAGAGAAAGCTGCGATTGCGGCTCGTTCTGTGGCTAGCTCAGATACAGAAATTCTAGCTTCCAATCCAGCGGATGGACCAGTAAGCATTGAGGGTTACTACGACGAAGTTTTTAGTATTCCTGGGCTTTTGGAAGAAATTCGTAAGGGCGCTGTGGCTGGTTGTCAGGGGACGATCATCGCCTGTTTTGATGACACTGGACTTGATGCCGCACGTTGTCAGGTTGCGGGTCCAGTAGTTGGTATTTGTGAAGCGGCAGTTCATATGGCATCGATGGTGTCAAATTCCTTTAGTATCGTCACCACACTCAATCGTTCTGTGCCAGCACTGGAAGGACTTGTTTTGAAATATGGGATGGAGCGACATTGCCGAAGAGTGAGAGCTTCCGAAGTTCCCGTTTTGGATTTGGAGGATGCGAATTCTGGAGGCAGAAAAAAAATCAGAGACGAAGTCGCCCTGGCTTTATCGGACGATCGAAGCGAAGCGATTGTGCTTGGTTGTGCCGGGATGGTTGATTTGGCAAGAGATCTCTCTGAAGAATTTCAAGTTCCTGTGATCGATGGAGTTACCTCCGCAGTCAAGTTGGTAGAAAGCCTTGTGTCTCTTGGCCTGCAAACCAGCAAACGGAATGGTTATGCATTTCCTCGAGCGAAAACTTACTTGGGTCGTTTCCAAAGTGACCAACCCAGTGGCCGAATTTGTTAGTCTTTGCCTCAATTTGGGAATCTAATGGGATTAAATCATTCATGTCCTAGGGATTTGTTGGGTTACGGACCTGAACCGCCAGATCCAAAGTGGCCAAATCAAGCCAAGGTAGCTGTTCAATTTGTGCTCAACTACGAAGAAGGTGGCGAAAATTGTGTGCTCTCTGGTGATCCACACTCTGAAAGCTATCTTTGGGAAATAGTTGGTGCGCCCGGTTTGGCCGGTGTTCGAAACATGAATATTGAGTCGATCTATGAGTACGGTAGCCGCTCTGGAGTTTGGCGAATTCTAGGGCTATTTCGTGAGCAGGGATTGCCTCTTACAGTTTATGCCGTTGGGATGGCCCTTGAAAAAAATCCAACGGTTGCAGCAAGAATGCTCGCTGATGGTCATGAAATCGCCACTCATGGTTACCGATGGATCGATTACCAGTACGTCGGAGAAGAAACTGAAAGAGCCCACCTACAAAAAGCCATTGAAATACAGCAACAACTCACGGGTATCAGACCGCTTGGTTGCTATATTGGGCGAATCAGTCCAAATACTCGTAGAATCGTTGCGGAGGAAGGTGGATTTCTTTACAACTCCGATGTTTACAATGATGATCTGCCCTACTGGGAATTACACGGCGGAAGACCTCTGCTGTTGATTCCCTATACCTTGGATGTCAATGATATGAAGTTTGGGACTGCCCAGGGGTTCAATACTGGAGAGGATTTTTTCAATTACGCAAGGGCGGCTTTCGATACACTCTACAAAGAGGGTGAGACCGCTCCCAAGATGATGTCGATTGGGCTACATTGCCGATTGATTGGACGCCCAGGCCGCTTCGAGGGATTACGCAGATTGATAGAGCATATTCAACAGCATGAACGAGTTTGGGTTACACGCAGGGTGGATATCGCTGAACATTGGCACAAAGTTCATCCAGCCGAGAAGTGGCTTGATTCCGGAACTGTTGAATGAATTTCTCTGACTTCCAGATTTTACCAAAAGAGCAGGCTGAGGAAGCTCTTTCACGGTGTTGTGGCTCCAGAAATTGGGCAAAAAAAATGGCCCGATCAAGACCATTTGGATCGCTAGAGGGAATGAAGGAAACTGCTGTCCAAATTTGGAGGGATTTGCAAATCCCAGATTGGTTGGAAGCGTTTAAGCATCACCCGAGAATTGGAGATCGGCAGCCGCTAGCTGCTCTTTTTGCGAGCACCAGAAATTGGTCTGCTAACGAACAGGCCGGGGTAGAAGTGGCTGAGGAAGATATTCTTGATAGGCTTGCATCGGGCAATGAAAAATATTCTCAGCGATTTGGATACGTCTTTTTGGTATGCGCAACAGGTAAATCTGCACTTGAAATGCTGAATTTATTGGAAAAACGAATCAACAACTCTCCCGAAGAAGAACTACAAATAGCTCAACAAGAGCAACAAAAAATAATGTTGCTACGCCTTGATAAGATGTTCCAATAATCAAAAATGAGTCCAATTACTACTCACGTACTTGACACCGCCAAAGGTATTCCAGCTGAGAACGTTCCAATCCAGTTGGAATCGTGGATCAACTCTGAATGGCAACTGCTCGCACGTGGATCGACTAATGCCGATGGAAGGTTAACGAACCTACTAGAACCAGGCTCACTGTCCAAAGGCAATTATCGAATAAGTTTTGACGTGGAGAAATATTTCAGTTCTCAAAATATCCAAAGCTTCTTCTATCATGTGGTTAGGATTGAGTTCGAAATTCTGAACCCAGAGCAGCACTATCATGTTCCACTATTGTTAAGCCCCTTCGGTTATTCAACCTATAGAGGCAGTTAAGAGAAACTTACGTCATTTTTTAGGAATACATGACGGAAACGGTAATTCAAAATACTATTCAAATTCCAGATTTTGTTGGGTCAAATACGAATCTCTGTTCACCAAGACTTGGAACGGTTGCCTTGCGTTGCAGTGATGATAGCTTTGCGTCTCGGGAACGGATGTTGGCGGAGACAGATCCTGTTTTCAAACCAGATGTTTATGATAATTTCGGAAAATGGATGGACGGTTGGGAAAGTAAACGTCGGCGGTATGGTGGACACGACTGGTGTGTGATTCGTTTGGGAGTTCCAGGAGACTTGGTGGGCCTCGAGTTGGACACATCCCACTTTACGGGTAATTATCCTCCAGCAGCTTCAGTTTGGGCTTCTAAAGAAGAAGATGATCCTGGAGATGCGCCAGAAAGCTGGGAGGAGATTCTGGAGTCTGTCAGCCTGGGTCCCTCGAAACAACATTTTTTCAATTGCCAAAAGCTGGGACCCTGGCGTTGGTTGAGATTGAACATCTATCCTGATGGTGGAATTGCTCGCTTTAAAGCTTATGGAAACGTTCTGCCGGATTGGACTAGTTTTGGGTCAGAGATTGAGCTGTCTGGTCTCAAAAACGGAGGAAGAATCGTAGCATATAATGACGCTCATTATGGGAATGTGCAGGCTGTCTTGGATTCTGGCAGAGGCATCAACATGGGAGATGGCTGGGAAACTCGGCGGCGTCGTGAACCAGGATTTGATTGGTTATTGATTGCTTTGGGTGCTCCTGGAGAGGCAAATAAAATCGAAGTCGATACGTCTTTTTATAAAGGAAATTCACCTGCAAAATGTTCGGTCCAGGGGCAAAACGTTGAATGGGGAACTGATCAATCGCTGATTACCCAGTCCATGTTTTGGCCGGAATTGCTGACTCCTAAGGATCTAACCCCGGATACAATCCATCATTTTGAATTGAAGGATCTCGAAAAAATAGGGCCTATCAGCCACGTCAAACTAAACATTTTTCCGGATGGTGGTATTTCTCGATTCCGGGTTTTTGGGAGTAAACTGTGATTGAGGTTAAACCAGAACCATTGACGGAAGAAAGCTTTGCCCCCTTCGGTCAGTTGATCGAACCGAACAATGCAAAATCCTTCATGATCAATGAAGGGACTACGGAAAGGCATCATGCTCTATCCAAGGTAGAGCTAGATGAAGGCACGGTAATCTTGTCAATTTTTAGAGGACGTTCTCGGCCCCGTCCGTTGGAACTGAAGCTAGTTGAAAGACACCCATTGGGATCCCAGGCCTTTGTCCCATTGCAAGCAGAACCTTGGCTCGTCGTGGTGGCTACTGAACCGAAGCCTGAAGCAGTGAGATGTTTTTTAGCCCAAGGGAATCAAGGGGTTCAATACTCAAAAGGTGTTTGGCACCATCCCTTACTTCCATTGGTTTCCAAGCAAGATTTCTTGGTAGTTGATCGCGAAGGTCCAGGAAAAAATTTAGAGGAAGTCCACTGGGATGAAAGGGTACGCATCCTGATTTCAAACATTTGATGTAGTATCCCTTTATGAATCCACTTCCTAACCAAATTGAGTTGTATCTGCCTGAATGGATTCCAGATTTTTTGCAGGATCAACCAGATTTTTTCAAGAGCATCGAAGAACGAATGGAATTGGTGCTTAGTCTGACCGATCGACAAATCGAGGAGGGGACTGGAGGGCCATTTGGGGCTGCCGTTTTTGAACTAGAATCAGGGAGATTGATCTCTGTTGGAGTCAATCGAGTCGTGGTAACAGGCTGTTCGACAGCGCACGCTGAGGTGATGGCACTGAGCCTTGCACAGAAAGCAGTTGGTACCCATGATCTGGGGGCTGAAGAGCTTCCAGAATTCCAAATTGTGGTCAATGCTCAGATGTGTGCAATGTGCTTGGGCGCTGTGATTTGGTCAGGAGTGAAAGAAGTTTGTTATGCAGCTACAAGTCTGGAGGTTGAACAAATAACCGGCTTTGACGAGGGTCCCTTGCCTAGCAACATTGAAGGGGTACTAAGGCAACGAGGTATTCGTTTGAAAGAGGGAATTATGGTGGAGGAGAGTAAACGCCTGCTTGAAAAATATGTGACCACGGGTGGAGTAGTTTACAACGCAACCAGAACTCACAAGTGATCCCTGTTCTGGAACTTCAGAAAATCCATAAAGAATTTCCAGGAATTGTTGCAAACGATCAAATCGACCTTACTTTAAATCGTGGCGAAATACACACGATTCTCGGTGAAAATGGTGCTGGAAAATCAACGCTGATGAATATTATCAGCGGTCTTTACATTCCAGATTCCGGTTCCATGTTCCTTGAGGGAAAACCTCTCCACATTAAAAATCCAGCCCAAGCCATCGCAAAGGGTGTGGGGATGGTGCATCAGCATTTTATGCTGATTCCAAATCACAGTGTCTCGGAAAATATTATTCTAGGGACTCCCCAAGCGTTTCGCTTACAGAAATCAAAAGTTAGACAACAGATTGAGGAATTGGGAAGACGTTATGGTCTGGAATTGAACCCAGATCTGCGCGTTCAAGATCTTTCAGTGGGGGAACAACAAAAAGTTGAAATCCTCAAGGTCCTGTTTGGGGGAGCCAAGATTTTGATCCTCGATGAACCCACTGCTGTATTGACTCCCCAAGAATCTGAGGCGCTTTACAAAATCCTTCACCAAATGAAAAAGGATGGACACTCCATTCTATTTATCTCACACAAGATGAGAGAGGTCATCGAACTCTCCGATCGAATCACGGTTCTGCGTCTCGGGAAGGTTAAGGCTACTCGAAATAGAGGCGAGACCAGTCCTTCAGAATTAGCCCGTTTGATGATGGGAGAAAGCACAATTCAAACGGGTGAGATCCAAACAAAAACTTCAAAAGTTTCATCAGATCAATCTCAAAATAAAACTATCGTCAGGTTGAAAAACGCTGGATTGCGTCATGAACTGGGTCATTGGTTGCTGCAAAATATCAACTTGGAAGTCCGTGCTGGACAAATTGTAGGTTTGGCTGGAGTCGCTGGAAGTGGACAGGCACCTCTCGCAGAAGTTCTTGTTGGCCTGAGAGGGTTGGATACTGGAAAATACCAGTTTGCTGGCGAGGAGCAAAAAGGCACATCGGTTTCAGAACTGATTCATAAAGGTGTGGGCTATATCCCAGAGGACCGAAAACGTTATGGTATTGCTCCTCATCTTGAAGTCGCAGAAAATTTTCTTTTGAGGGATTTGCACAACAACCGATTTCAAAGCAGAGGATGGTTACAGCGAGACAAGGTGACTGCTTTTGGCCGAGAGCGTATGAGAGCTTTTGATGTCAGAGCAGCGTCTGAAAAAACTCCGATTGGCCAGCTATCTGGTGGAAATATGCAAAAAGTCATTTTGGCCCGTGAAACTTCCAGGCCTTTGAAATTTTTGCTGGCCGCCCAGCCTGTGCGAGGACTCGATATTCATGCGTCTGCTTTTCTGCAGAATCAATTGCTTCAAGCGCGTGCGGATGGATTAGCAATTTTGCTTATTTCAGAGGATCTTGAAGAATTACTGTTAATGAGTGATTACCTCTATGTGATTTGCCGTGGGAGTATTGTGGGTGAAATGCCAAAAAAAGAAGCTGAGATTGAGAAAATTGGTCTGCTCATGACAGGCGAAAGGGCCTAATAGATCGTGTTTGAACTTGAACGTAGGCTGGAGACGCCATTGAGCGTTCAAGTTGCAGTCACAGTTGGTTCGATTGTGCTTGCCTTGATATTGGGTAGCGTTTTACTTGCGCTGGTGGGGGTAAACCCCATGGAGGCCTATCCAAGTGTGGGTGCCCTAATGTTCTTTGATCAATGGGGTTGGCAGGACCTGTTTCTCAAAATGACTCCTTTACTCCTGACAGGATTGGGGGTCGCCATTGCGGCTCAACTGAATCTTTGGAACATCGGAGCGGAGGGACAGCTTTACCTGGGAGCCATCGCCACTACTTGGCTAGCACTGGAGTTCAGTGAATCACTCGATGCTCATTTCATGTTGCCGATTCTCCTGATTGGGACATTCGTTGCTGGGGGCATGTGGGCTGCCATTCCAGCCGGGTTGCGGTCATGGTTTGGGGTGAATGAAATCATCACAACTCTGTTATTAAATTATGTGGCTATCAGCCTTGCTGATTATCTTTTATACGGAGCATGGCGAGATCCCAGTACCTTGAATTTCCCAATGACTCGGTCTTTTGGGGAGTCTTCCTACTTACCAATGATTGGTTCCACAACGGTTCATTGGGGTTTGCCTCTTGGGATTCTTCTCGCAGTTTTGACATGGATCTTACTTAGGTCGACCACAATTGGTTTCCAAATCAGGGTGGCTGGAGACAATCTTTCGGCAGCAGATTATTCTGGTTTCAATACAAAGAATCTTCTGTTCATCGTCCTTGTTTTAAGTGGTGCCGTTGCAGCTCTTGCGGGAATGACTGAGGTAGCAGGAATTCACCATAGGTTGCAGCAGAATTTCTCTATCAACTATGGCTACACAGGCATAATTGTCTCCCGTCTGGCGAGAAATCATCCAATAGGAGTCATTGGAACTGCATTTCTGCTGGCAGTAATCTTTGTTGGAGGAGAGTTACTTCAAGTTGAATATCAACTCCCGATTGCTGTGGTCTATCTTTTTGAGGGGTTATTACTCTTCACCGTGATCGGTTCAGAACTGTTTTTGAGCTATCGACTTCGTAGAAGAGTTTCCGTGTGACAACTCCAGAGTTATTGACCATTATTCTGACCACAGCGGTTACCATGGGAACCCCTTTGTTATTTGCAACATTGGGTGGTGTACTTAGTGAGAGAGCAGGAGTAATCCACCTTGGCATGGAAGGCATAATGCTTGTCAGTGCCTTGGTTACTTTTGTAGTGGATCTACAGACAGGTTCAAAAGTATTAGCCTTGGTCGGAGCGATGATGGCCGCTGGAGCACTATCGGGTCTTCATGGTTTTGTCTGTATCAGCCTTCGAGGGAATCAAATAGCTTCCGGATTGGCTTTAGCCCTTTTTGGAACGGGCCTGAGTGGACTTTTTGGAGATGCTCTGATTGGAAGTACAGTCACTTCATTAGATAGAATTCCGATTCCAGGATTGGAATTGATACCAATATTGGGAAGTGCCTTCTTTAATCAGGATTGGATGGTCTACCTGTCTTATGTTTTGGTAGCCGGATTGTGGTTTGTGCTTTTTCACACTTACTGGGGACTGCAGATTCGCTCCGTTGGTGAAGCTCCGATCGTATGTGATGCACTCGGTTTGTCAGTAGCAAAGATCCGCTACCTATGTGTGATTTTTGGCGGGATGCTGATTGGTCTTGGTGGGGCTTATTTTCCGATGGTGCTTACTTCGTTTTGGGTAGATGATCTTACGGCTGGTCGTGGTTGGATTGCAGTGGCACTAGTCATCTTTGCATTCTGGCATCCAGGTAAGGCCTTGTGGGGAGCTTACCTTTTTGGGGCTGCAATCGCTTTCCAACTTCAGGCCCAGGTCATGGGTTTGAAGATTCCATCTTATATCTTGGAAATGTTCCCTTATTTGTTGACCATCGTCGTGTTGACGGTGGTCACTGTGCGCAATCGCCGGGCGGGGCAGACTTTTATGCCAGCGGCACTGGGATTGCCCTTCTTTCGTGGCGATAAGCACTAGCTTTCGTCATCCAACATTGTGCAATGGAGAAGTGCCTCATGATCAAGTATTTACTGACCATACTGGTTGCCCTCATGCTATGGGTTCCGAATTTTGCCTCAGCGGCTGATCCCAAAGTGGCTTTCATCTATGTTGGACCTGTAGGAGATGGAGGCTGGACTTACGCACACGATTTGGGTCGTCGGCATCTGGAGAAAATGGGTGTAGAAACCACCTATGTCGAAAGCGTTCCAGAAACAGATTCAGAACGTGTATTGAGAAACCTAGCTCGACGGGGATACGATATTATCTTCACTACGAGTTTTGGTTATATGGATCCTACCCTGAATGTTGCCAAGCAATTCCCCGACACGATCTTCATGCATGCTAGTGGTTTCCAGACCCACGACAATATGGGAAATTACTTTGCTCGCATGTACCAAGCTAGGTACCTAGTTGGGATGGTTGCAGGAATGATGACTAAAAGTGATAAGATTGGGATCATTGGTTCTCATCCTATTCCAGAAATCATTCGGCATATCAATGCATTCACCTTGGGGGTTCGGTTAGTAAATCCAAAAGCTACTACTCAGGTAATCTGGGTGAACTCTTGGTTTGATCCCGCCAAAGAAGGGGCAGCTGCAAATAGTTTGATGGACAACGGAGCTGATATCGTCACCATCACTACAGATTCAGCTGCAGCGACACAGACAGCTGCAAAGAGAGGTCTTTATTCAATTGGCAATGATTCCGACATGACTCTTTACGGCCCAGAAGCTCACTTAACAGCCAATATCTTCAATTGGGGAATTTATTACGAGCACATTTATAACCAAGTAAAAAATGGGACTTGGAAGCCCTCCAGCGATTGGTGGGGAATTGAGACAGGAGCTGTCGACTTGGCCCCATTTGGTAAAATGGTCCCAAAGAACGTTCAAGATATGGTTATGGCCAAGAAAGCGGCGATTGCCAGTGGTGAGTTTGTTGTCTTTAAAGGACCTATCAAAGGACAGGACGGCTCAACAGCAATTGCGGCAGGTGCAGTTCCATCGGATCAAGACCTACTCAGCATGATGTATTATGTTGAAGGGGTGGTGGGAGATATCCCTCAATAATGAGACGATCAGATTCTGTTTTTGAGGAAAAAGCGAATCGCCTGTGCAACAGGTTTTGGATTGTCTAGGTGAAGATGATGTCCTCCAGGGAGGAGGACATCCTGCAAATCAGGTACGTACTCGCAGCGTGCCCGCATTCTCTGCTGCCAGTCAGGATTTTCTTGGAAGTAAAAGTCCCCATGAATCAAAATGGTGGGGCAGCGAATTTGCTTCAAAAATTCAATGATCTGTTCCTCTGAAAAATAAGTTCTAGAGCCTACACGGAGTCTAGAATCTGACGCCCAAGTCACGCCATTTTCTACCATCCTGACACCACGTTGAACCAGAGTCCTCACGGAGTCTAACTTCATCCCACCAACCTTGTAACGAGCCTGAACTGCGGCCTCCAGATTTGGATACAATGGCATGCTCTTCCGTTCTATACTTTTCATACCTTCGATTGAGAGTCTGAGGGCCCTAGGACCAAAGCTATCTCGCCTTGAGAAAGGTCCCAATCCCTCAATCAAAATCATGTTTTGAACTCTTTCAGGAATCACCCCAGCCATCAAAGCTGCCACCGCCGCACCCATGCTGTGTCCAATTAAATTGAACTTCTCCCAACCAAGTTGATCTGCAACACGGAACATCAAATCAACTGAATCTGCGAAATGATAAGCGATTCCAGGAGGTAGGTGATCTGAAAAACCGTGTCCGTGAAAATCCAGTGATACTAGACGTATTTCCGGTAGAAGGGGGGCAATGTGATCATAGGTAGCGGCATTATCCAGCCATCCATGCATTCCTAGGAATGGGATTCCATTCTCTGGACCCCAGCAGCGTGCTGCAAATCGTAAATGTGGAAGCCGAATATCAATTTCGCGAAACGGGGTCTTACTCGTGACCAAAGGCCTTAGCTCAGATTTCAGAAAGGAAGTATTTTAGCGTCTTCATCAGCGCTTCAGGTTGGTCAACATGAAGCCAATGACCACAATTTTTTAGCCGCACTAATCGATGTTTTGGAAACCAACTTTGCAAAATAGGTTGATGTTCGGTTTGGATGTAATTTGAATTGCTTCCAGCGATAAATAAACAATTACCATCAAAAGGTAGCATCTTTGGATCAATCGGAAAATCCATTAAATCACTCAAATTTTCTTCGAGCGCTTTCAAATTGATCTTCCAACTCGCTTGGTTAGATCGGATTTCAAGATTAGTCAGTAAAAATGTCCTAATTGTGCTCTCTGGAATAGACCTGCTCAGTAAAGCATCTATTTCAGTCCGAGTCAGTCCCTGATTCAATGGAATGTGGTTCAAAGCTTGAAGATAACTTCGATGACCATCTCCATGTTTATAGACTACCGGTGCGATATCTCCAACAAGCAGATTTTTTATTTTTTTAGGATGTCGCAGCGCCAACTGCATTGCGGTCTTACCTCCCATAGAGTGTCCAAGTATAGAAACACTACCTGCAGTTTTTTGTTCGAGAAACACTAGGACGTCTTCTAGCATCACAACATAATCCATCTCCTCAGAATGGGGGGATTCCCCATGATTCCTCAAATCTACAAGAGAAATTCGGAAATCTTCTGAAAGCTTTTTAGCAAAGCTCCTCCAGTTGTTACCTGATCCGAAAAGACCATGAAGTATGACTAGATCTGGTCCTTCCCCAAATTGTTCGTGATGAAGTTCTAGCGCAGCCACTGCTTAAGCCAATGATTCGATTAAGTTAAGTACTAGTTCTCTGTTTGGTTGCTTGATGAGAAAGTTTTTCGCACGAGATTTTGCTCCATTAGTCAGTTCTATATTTGATTTAGGCACCTGGAAAAATTCAGCGAAAAATTTTTGGCAGGCTTGGTTTGCTTCATTTTTGTGCGGTGGAGCATTGACTTTCACTTTGATTCGATCTCCATGTGTTCCTGCCCATTCAGTTACCTTAGAATTCGGTTGCACGTAGACAAAAAGATGAAGATCAACCGTATCAAATTGATACCAAGTCAACTCAGTAATTTTTTTTGAGATCCATTCCTTTGTACAAGCTAGTTACTTCTTCTGCATAGCCGTTGAAGGGCTGGGTAGGGATCTTTTGAAAAAACCAACTCCCGATTGGTCGCTCCTTAGCTTGGGACCAGCGTGGATGATCAACCTCAGGATTGACATTCGCGTAAAAACCATACTCTTGCGGGGCTAATTCATTCCATAAACTATTTGGCTGCTGATCTGTGAATTCAATTTTTTGAATCGATTTGATGCTCTTGAATCCATACTTCCAGGGAACCATCAAACGAACTGGGGCTCCATTTTGATTGGGAAGTGGTCTACCGAAAACACCAGTTACCATCAGGGTTAGTTCGTGCACAGCCTCATCCATCCTTAGGCCCTCTGTGTAAGGCCAGGGGTAGGAGCGATTTTTCATTCCTGGAGCTTCTTCGGGATCATCAAATGATATGAATTTAACAAACTTTGCAGAGGACAGTGGTTGCGCTTTCTCAATTATCTTTTTCAAGGGAAATCCATCCCATGGCACAACCATAGACCATGCTTCTACGCATCGAAATCGGTAAACTCGCTGTTCAATTCCAAACTCATTGATCAGTTCATTGACGTCAAGTGTCAATGGTTTCTGCACCATTCCTGAAATTTCAATGCTCCACGGTTCGGTCTTCCAGTGTTTGGCTTTGTCCTTGACATCTTCCTTATCAAAGCTGAACTCGTAAAAATTGTTATATCCTGTCACGTACTTCTCTTCTGTGATTTTTTTAGCATCAATGAGATTGTACTTTGGATTTCTCTTTGTTGGAAAACCTGCTGTTGCAGCAGACAACGGGGATTGATGAAGTAGTAAGGATGTACCAAGTAACCCTGCACTTCTTAGGAAAGTTCTCCTATTCCAGAAATCGGCTTCATCTATGGTAAGTGATTCTGGAATCTCCCATGATTTGTTATTGCGTATTAGTGTCATTTTGTAATCCAATTAGGGTGAACTGATGTAGACGTCTGCCAGTTGAACAGAGCTAAATTTAAATAAATTATGGCACAGAGCAGGCATCGATTCAGTGAAAATTTTTACTTGGGAGATGGTCTTTTGTTCAACTGTTCGAAATCTTTGTAAGGATTTAACAGGACCTGAAATGCACTCCGAGTAAAAAAAGCGTAAAATCAGTCAGTTGATTTTTGAAAAAATGCCCAATTAAGTGATGTTTTCTGCTTCTCATTAACAGTAGTAACCGGGAAAAAATCCCTTCCACCTTTGTATTTCAGGGCTAATTGGGGATATTTAGCAAAGAAATAGCCCTTTAATCCTGCGTTGGGGTTACAAAAATTCTTCCCGGATCTTAAAAAACTTCAAATTTCCCTTTCAAATTAAATGAATCATTGGAAGATTCTCAAAATTTGGTGGTTTGTATTATTGTGTGGGTTATGCCTTAGTTGGATTATGGAGCCATTGTTTGCCCAAGAACCAGCTGAAACTAGGAAATGGGTCGGGGGCGGAGAGGCATTTGGAACCTATGGCCAAAGCGATGTTGATAAATCAGAAGATTTAGAAGGCATTACCCTTGAAATCATGCTTTCGCACAGAATTTTTGATGATTCGATGGCGCTTGGAAAAGCATTCATGGACACCAGATTTGAGCATGGATTTGAAGATAGTTATGGAAATTATCATCATATCAATGCAAGGGTCTTTCACGGATATTACTCCTTTGGATTTGGAAAATCCTTTGAGTTACATAACAAGTTCCAGGTGGGTGCTACAGCAGACTTAGTCGGAGGACTTGGTCTGGCGATATTCAATAAATACTACAAGACGGCATCTGGTCAAGAGATCAACTTTGATCCAAAATTTGGCGGAGATATTCTTGTTGGATATCAGTGGGCGATTTTTATGGATTTCAATAACAACTGGACAGTAGGGATGAAATCTTCGGTTTACCGAAATAGATTATATGTTGAGTTCGGGGGTGTTGATGCACATGTCAATCACATACATTCAAACATGCTCTTCATTGGCATCAAACAAGGTTACACGGACTGTGTACCGACAGCATATGTCCAATGTTGATTCTATTCTAAGATTTGAAGCTAAGAATGAGACTTAAATATCAAATATTTCGATCTTTGAGTATCAAAAATATTAAAAATGAATATCTTTCTGTAATTTTTTATGTCAAATGAGCCTTTTATTGTTTGTGGAATTACCATAATTCTCAGTCTCATGCTTGGTACCCCAGCAGTTGCTCAAGAGCCAGCTGAGACGCGCCGCTGGATCGGTTTCGGAAACTCGTACGGTGATTATGGTGAAAATGACTTAGATCAATCATATTCTGTCAAAGGAATAGCAAACGAGATCATGATGGCTCACAAGATGTACGATGATGGAACGGCCTTCGGTCAAGCCCTAATGGATACACGCTTTGAGAAAAGTTTTGAGGACACAAACGGCAATTATCATCATGTGAATACTCGGGTTTTCCACAGCTACTTTTCGTTTGGTTTTGGCAGAGCCTATGAGATGAGCAACAAATTACATCTCGGAGGCACAGTGGATTTGATTGGTGGCTTTGGCGTTATCGTCTTTAAGAAAGATTATACTCTGGCATCAGGACAAAACCTCAAATTCAGTGAAAAGTTCGGTTTTGATTTATTGACTGGTTACCAAATGTCAGTTTTTTTGGATTTGAACAACTATTGGGTAATCGGTTGGAAGACAGCCTATTATCAGAATCGACTCTATCTAGAGTTCGGAGATACTGTTGGTAACCTGAATCATATGCATTCAAATATGATGTTCGTCGGAACAAAATTAGGCTTCACAGACTGTGTTCCAACTGCTTATGTGCAGTGTTGAAGTGAAATAATTGGTATCCTACGAAATTGTGAATTTGAATTTTTTATTCAAATGTTTTTAGCCTCGGATTTAGTCCAAGCTCCCCACATTTCTGCATCGCTTCAATTCTAACCTCTCCAATCACTTGTTAATCTCCTGCAGGTACCCTCCTATGAAAAATTCCTCAGTATTGAACAAAATTGATATCACACGTACTCACTTGCTGGTCAATTATCTGAATTTTAAATAATTTCTTCAGCTACTTATGAATTAAGGGTGGTATGGGCAAAGCTATTTTTACCGGAGTGTTCAATCATGAAACCAACACATTTAGTAAGAATTCAACAGGGATTGCAGAGTTTGAAGCGTACTATGCGATCTTTGGTGAACAGATTTTGACCAAATTTCGAAATGTCAACCACGAACAAGCCGGTTTTATCGACTGTGCAGATCAGTTTGGCTGGGAACTAGTCCCCTCTGTTGTAGCAACCGCAAACCCCGGGGGTACGGTTACTAAGGAGGCCTTTGATCGCTATGGAGGTGCTATCTTGAAGCAGGCTGGTTCCAGGAGATGGGATGGAATCGCCCTCTCACTGCACGGAGCCATGGTGGCTGAGGGAATATTCGATGCTGAAGGGCATTTACTTCAGGAACTCCGTGCGATTGTTGGATCTGAAGTGCCCATTGCCATAACGCTGGACCTACATGCGAACGTTACCGAGAAGATGTGTCGGCATGCAAACATTATTGTTTCCTACAAAACTTATCCACATGTGGACATGCGTGTTGCCGCGGTTCATGCTGGGCAAGCGCTGGAGTTCGCAATGGAAAACAAGTTAAGAATTAAGACGATCATCCGACAACCTCCCCAAATTGAAGGGCTGGATGGTGGTAGGACAGACGTTGAACCAATGACCAACTTGATTCCAAGACTCAAGGAAATGGGATCTGAGGATGGTATTTTTGCAGTGAGTTTGAATGCTGGATTTGCTTTGGCCGATGTCCCCTTTGTAGGCCCTTCGGTAACAGTAAGTTATGATGAAAAGACTGAGCAGCGAGCCATCAAAATCGCAAAAGAACTGGAAGAAGCGATTTGGCAATCACGCGATCGGGTCAACAATGAATACCTAACTCCGGAACAAGCAGCCCAGCTAGCTAAACATTTTAACGGACAGAGCAAACCCTTGGTGATCGCTGATTACTCAGACAATCCCGGCGCTGGGAGTTATGGTGATGCCACCAATTTGTTGAAGGCCCTTCTGGAAGCTGGTGTTAAAGAGGCTTGTTTTGGCGCAGTGTGTGATCCGGAGGCTGCCCAAATACTTTGCCAGGGAAAAGTTGGTGAAAAAATCACCTTAGCCTTGGGAGGAAAGAATGATTCAGATCTGGGAGGTGGCCCACTGAGGTTGACCGGAGAGATACTCGGAATTTTCGATGGGAATTACCTGTCAGAGGGACCGATGTACGCAGGGTTGACGAAAAGTTTTGGACCCACAGTAGTTTTTCGGGTGGAGGGCGTTGATATTTTGGTGACAACCCACAACTTACAGATTCTAGATCGAATGCAATTTGCTGCCTTTGGAATTCACCCAGAAAAGCTGAAAGTCGTTGCCCTGAAGTCCATGCAACACTTCCGCGCGGCCTATGAACCCTTAGCAGCAAAAGTCATTGTTTGTGACTCAGGTGCTTTGGCACGCCCTAGAAGATCTACCTTACCTTTCCAGAACGTTTGTCGACCCGTCTATCCATTAGATGTGATTGCACGATGAATCTTGGGTTAATTCCAATGGCTGACCATCTTGCAAGCTAGGTCAAAGGCTGCTCGAGTTGCTCCAAGATTGGCTTTTCCCTGACCTGCAATATCGAAGGCTGTGCCATGGGCCGGTGTGGTTACAGGAAAAGGAATGCCACCCTGCACCGTTACGCCACGACTGAACCCCAAAAGTTTGAGAGCGATTTGCCCCTGGTCATGATACATCGTGACCACAGCATCTATTTCTTTGGCAATGGCTTTGAGAAATACTGTGTCAGAGGGCCAAGGCCCGTCAACGGGCAAACCTGCTGCTTGAAGAGATTGGACAGCCGGGGCAATTATATCGATTTCCTCACGCCCAAAGTTACCCCCGTCGCCTGCATGAGGGTTTAGAGCTGCCACGGAGATTTTTGGGGAAGCAATTCCCGAATTACAAAGTACTCCATGAATCAAACGGACAGCTTCACCAATACTGTGTTCATTTATTCGTTCAGCGACATCTTTTAAGGCGATGTGGCTTGTGACCCGACTTGTCCACATTCCATCAAATGTATTCAACTCGCTGATATAGTTGTTAACTTTGAGACGGGTAGCCATGTAATGAAGCTCATCGTCGTGTCCCAACCCAGCCAAGTGCATCGCTTGCTTGTTGAAAGGTGCAAAGACTACTGCATCAACGATCCCGTCTTTTGCAAAATCCAAGGCGAAATTCAACGTGTTGAGGACTGAAGCCCCAGAACTTTGAGTGGCCTCTGAAATCCTGACATCATCAATGGATATGGTCTGGGTGGGGTGCAATGCAAAACTACCTGAATCTGCTGATAACCATTTACTCTTTAGGGGATCTATTGGTTTAAAGATATTTTCCATCCCTGCCTGGTGTTGCCCCATCTCAAGCACATGCCTATCTCCGATAACCAGGACGTCTGCTTCCTCAGAGAGTCCGGGTTTTGCGAGTAACTTCGCCACAAGCTCGGGTCCAATTCCACTGGGATCTCCAGGTATCAAAGCAATTCGAGGTTTCATAAGGGGTGATTCTCATGTGGTTTGGAAAGATTCTCCTCTTGATCTTCAGAGATGTTATTAATTGTTGTATCCAAGTGATTTCGTAAGGCAATCGATATCTGCCTAGTGTCCCGTTTTCTAAGAGAATCAGCGATTTGATCATGTTGATCCAGAGTCATCGTTCGTCTTGCCACCCTCCGAGAAGATACAAAACGGGCTCTCCATAGCCTTGCGTTGTATTGCCGGTGGGTTTCAATCAGGGCTGGGTTTCTACTGGAAGCGACCAATTGTCGATGAAATTCCATATCAATCTTGAAGAAATCCAGAGGTTCTATCCTGTCGGATTTGTTTGACATTTCTTCTGCAAGGCTTGAGATGGATTTGATCTCGTCTTGATTGGCCCGTTCACAAGCCAGTTCGCCTGCAAGAGACTCCAATGCCCCAATCACTTTTATCAAATCAGCCAACTCCATGAGCGATGGATTTGCCACGAAGGGTCGACGAGTCGAACTGTACTCTATCAAGCCCTCATGCTCTAAAATCTTCAATGCCTCTCGAAGTGGGGTTCTACTAATACCAAGTACGGATGCGAGATCTCGTTCTGGAATAGGGATGCCCGGTTTAAGCTTTTCGATTAGAATCAACTCTCTGAGTGCTTCAGCAGCCTCCTCAGCGAGCGATTTCCTGGGTCTGAGCAAAGGCTGCCCAGAGTTCTTCAATTCATCGAGTGATTCCATCAACTCTTATAAAGTATGAATTAAAATATTTAAAATCTAAAGATCGAAGGATATCGCTCAAAAGTAAATATTTTCAGATAGTTGATTTTCAATCAATAAGATAAATGCATTTAGCCTTTGCCGACAGTCATGATTTCAAGGCCTTCAGTTTTTTCAGCAAAAAGGGCCCAGCCAGCGCCAAAACTGTCAAAACAAGGAAAAACAAAGAAAGTGGTCTTGTTGCGATCAACCACCATTTTTCGTCCAACATCACCATGCTCTGTCCTAGACGCTTTTCTAGCATCCCTCCTAGAATCAAGCCTATTGCGAGAGATACTACTGAAAATCCATACCTTCGCATGAGATACCCGATCACGCCAAAAATCAGCGCAATCCAAACGTCAATCATGGATTGATCAAGGGCGTAAGCTCCTACGATAGAAAAAAGGAAAACCATGGGCCAAAGGATCGTCAATGGAATCAAAGTGGCTCGTGCAAAGATGCGTGCGCCATACAAGCCCACGAAGAAAAATAAGACGTTGACCAAAAGCATCGACCAGAAAATGGCAAAAACGAAAGTAGATTGCTCGGTAAACATGGTTGGCCCTGGTCGAAGACCATGGACCATCAAGCCAGCTAGAATTACAGCAGCAGTGGGACTTCCTGGTATTCCAAGAGCTAAAGTGGGAACCATGGCTCCCCCAGTAGCTGAATTATTTGCGGCTTCGCTACCGGCAATTCCTTCAATGGACCCCTTTCCGAATTCCTCTGGTGTCTTGGACCAACGCTTAGCCTCGTTGTAACCAATCATTGAAGCGATGGTCGCTCCTTCGGCGGGTAAGATCCCTATGAAAGTGCCAATTCCTGACGATCGTAGAATGGCTTTCCAGGTTTTTTGATAATCCGTCTTGCTGGGCAATTGGATCGCTCGAAGAGTGACTCTCTCACGGACGATTCCAAGTTGACCTGCCTGGGCCAAAAGTTCAGCTATTCCAAAGACTCCAATCATGACTGGTACAAAGCCAATCCCTTCGGTTAATTCGTTCATACCAAAGGTAAATCGCTCAACAGTTGTGAGTAGATCAATCCCGACTGTTGCCAATAAAACGCCGAATGCCCCAGACATGATGCTTTTTATCGAGGATTCTTCGCCAATGGAAGCCAGCATCGAGAGGCCGAAGACGGTCAGAGCAAAATATTCAGGAGGAGCAAATTTATAAGCTGCACCCGCAAGCAATGGAGCTGCTGCCATCAGACAAAGTACGCTTATGATTCCACCAATTGTTGAAGAAACAGCCGCCATGCCCAGAGCACGGCCTGCTTCGCCTCGTTGCGCTAGGGGATATCCATCAAGACAGGTCGTAGCACTTGCAGAAGTACCGGGAGTGTTGATCAAAATGGCAGTGATCGCGCCAGCAAAGGTCGCTGCACAATAAATCGTGGTGAGAACTGCAATGGCTGCAATCGGTTCCATTGTGATGGTAAAGGGAAGTAGAAGCGCAACCCCATTGGTAGCATTCAGACCAGGGAGGGCTCCTACAAGAATCCCCCCTAAAGTGGCCAACACAATCAACAGGAGCAGCATTGGGTCAGCTAGCGCCCAAAGACCAGAGAAGATGGCTTCCAATTTTACCCGTACCAAAGATTCGTCAACAAACCGCGTGGGAAGCGGACTTCAAAGACTAGATCGAAGAGAAAGAAAACAAAGGTTGGAAAAAACAGTGTCACCAGAAGCAAAGCTCCTAATCGGCGCTCCCCCCAACTGAAGGACAGCATTCCACTAAAACAGCCAAGTGCAATAAAGAAATCTAAGTGTGTCAAAAGAACAAAACCTAACATCAATGAGAGGGAGATAAAAACTGAAGGTGGAACGGCAGGTCGGTTGTGTTGGGTGTTTTCAAAAGGTAGTAAGCAAGCTAGACCAATCAACAACAAAAGAATTAGTTGTGGAAAATCAGAAGGTTGAATCCCTCGCTTGAGGATCTCTGGGACCCGGTCAAATTGAGTAGTAAAATAAAAAGCGACTACGCAAAACAAGATGATCAATCCAGGGATCATCCACCGACTGCTATTGGGTGAGTTAGAGTCTGAACCGTTGGATTGAACTGCCATCGTAGGGTGATAAAGAGGGAGGATGTACCCCACAAAAATGGGGCACAGTGAATGATATTACTGAATGAAGCCCAATTCGGTAAGGGCATCTTTCATATCGGTGACCATCGTTTGCAGCTGGTTACCCCATACTTCAGAGCCGGCTACTGATGTAGAGTCCAAGCCAACAGAGGTCAAGAAACCTTGATAGACTCCGTGTTTCATTGCCTTTACCAGTGACTCCTCGATTTTCTTGGCTACATCATCTGGAACATCCTTATGCACCACAAAACCTCGAACTGTTGAAAAGCTAACGGGGATTCCCAGCTCTTTTGCAGTCGAGACATCTGAGATCGCAGACATTCTTTCGTCAGCAAGAACTACGATCGGGCAAATATCTCCTGCTTCGATTTGGGCCCCTGCTTCTGCTAGGTTCAACACACCAACATCCACAGCCCCAGCGACCAATTGGGTAGCCAATTCACCACCACCATCGAAGGGAACAATTTTTGGGGTATCTAGGTTTCCACGCTTGGTAAACATGAATGCAGAAACGTCATCAATATTCCCCAGGTGGGTGGTCCCGTAAGCTAAAGGCTTTTCTTTTTGGGCATTCACGAAGCTCTGCGCACTGTCATAGACTCCACAGCGCACCATCAAAATTTGTGGGTCATCGGTCCCTCTAGCAATTGGACGGACATCATCCAAAGTCATCTTAGTTTTGTTTTTTGCCAGTTCAGCGGCGTGTCCAATTGTGAAGGTTAGAATAGAATAGCCATCAGCTGGCTGCTCCAAATAGTAATCCATTGCCACGGAGCCACCACCGCCCCGTTTGTTGACAACTACCATGTCTTGGCCCAACACTCTGCGGGCCCTAAGCATCATCATCCGAGCTGTGACGTCGGTTCCCCCACCTGCACCTGCGTGGGTAATCACCTCCACAGTTTTGTTTGGATAGTCACTCGCACTCGCCAGTGTACCACCAAGCAGCATCACCGCTGCCAATGCTGTCGTGAATAGTTTTTTCATGTTTCCTCCTTTGAGAATGTTAGAGAGTGGGAAAAGGTATTTGGTATTCCAAATTTTGTCGATTAAAAAATGTTCACCAAAAAAAAATCTTCCTTGAACGAAATTCGTTTTTCAGTTAAAGCCTCGGGCCAGAATCGAAATATCTTTTTGGGATTTACAAAAAATTGAGGAACATCATGGAACACAATCACAGCAAAGAAATTCCCTATGGTTTCCCAACGATCTTTGGCCGGGGACTGTTGGATGAATTCAAGAATTTCGTCAATCCACCTTTCCTTGTCGTTACAATGGAAGATTTATGGCCAATGTTTGGACATCATTTTGAGGGAGCAGAGTGTCAAACTTACTTTTGTGGCTCGATTGAACAGGATGCTCTCAACAAAGAAGCTGAAAATCTTGGAGAAATGCGGGCGATTGTGGGCCTTGGCGGTGGACAGGCCTTGGATGTGGCAAAATACTTCAGCTGGCGAAAAAACCTTCCGTTGTTCCAGGCTCCTACAGCGCTTTCTGTGAACGCAGTCTATGGCCAGCGCTCCGGGATTCGAATTGATGGAAAAGTCGTTTATCGTGGGTGGGCAGTTCCACAGACAGTGTATATTGATTATGACGTCTTAGCTAATTGCCCGGCCCATCTAAATTGGTCGGGGATTGGTGATATCCTCTGTTTCCATACTGGAGTTCTGGATTGGCAATACGCGGAGCGCGAGGGGAAGATTGAAGAGAAATGGCGCTATGATGAGGGTTTGGCTCAGCAGTCAATGAGAAAGGTTCGAGGGATCGTCGAGAATGTTGATAATATCCGAACCATGAATGATCGGGGAATTGAGGCCCTCGTTGATGGTTTAAAGTGGGGAACGAGCTATCATGGCGCTGGCTGGTGTCCTCGTCACATCGAAGGAACGGATCATTTCCTTTTTTACACTCTTGAAAAACTAACCGGAAAGAAGTTCTTGCATGGACAGCCTGTTGGCCTAGGGGTGATCGTTGGATCAATGCTTCATGAGGATGGAGCTGAGGAAATGTTGGATACCATCTCACGTATTGGATTGGACATCAGGCCAGAAGCAATGGGGCTGACCTGGGATCAATTAGTGGAGGGACTCAAGCTTTTGCGAAGCTATGTAAACGAAGTTGGCCTCTGGCATTCCATTGCTCACGATGTGAACATCAGTGACGGATTCATCTCTGATTTAAGAAGCAGACTTAACCAGGCCTATCAATACAAGAATGCTTAGTTAAAAAACCATTTTTTGAAAATTGACTCAAGAGTTTGTTCTTTCGTTGACCCAATCTAAAGATTTCTCCCAACGTTCCCAAGAAAGATCTGCGATTGGCTGCATTCCGACCACTGCTTCTTCCAAGTCCGCTAGTTCTCCGTGACTATGCAGGGCAAGATCACAACCCACCTCAAGGCAGCGTTGAATTCTCTCGGGCATCGTTCCGGAGAGTGCCTTCATGAACAGACAATCTGTGACCAGCACTCCTTTAAAACCAATCCAATTACGAATGATGTCGCTAATGATTTTTTTAGAGAGTGTGGCCGGCCATTTGTCATCGAGTTCAGGGAATAGCAAGTGACTGGTCATGCCCCATGGAAGGTCAGCTAGCATCTGAAAAGGAAGAAAATCTGACTTTTTCAAAAAATCCTCGGTCTCTCGAACAATCGGTAGTTCTTCGTGAGGATCTACAGCGGCTCGGCCATAGCCTGGCAGGTGCTTGACTGTTGGAATGACTCCCGCCTCACCGAGCCCGTTAGCGCAGGCTCTAGCAAATGCTGAGACATCCTGCGGATCTGAAGCAAAAGCGCGATCCCCAATTACGTCATGTGCGTCGGGTATTAGTAGATCGGCTACAGGAGCAGCATCCACCGTAATGCCCAACTCTTTGAGCCCTTTGCCAAGTTGCCAATAATTTTGGTGAATCCTTTGTTGGATTTTCTCCTCGGTTCCCCCATCTTCCACGAGTGATCTTGCGGAGGGATAAAGCGTCCAATTGGGCTGGGGCAATCTCTGAACCCGCCCCCCTTCCTCATCAATCAAGATGGCAAGATCTTCACGATCACAAACTTCGTGAAATTGTTGCACCAACCGCATGATTTGCTTTGGTTCCTTCAGATTTCTTGCAAATAGAATAAAGCCAAAGGGGGAGACCTTCTGAAAAAAATCAGCCCATTCTTTCTCAATCTCCAAGCCTGGGATTCCAAAAATAATGGGAAGTACGGGTTTTTTATCCATGAATGGGGAACTCAAATATAAATGTAGGGAGCTGGTTTGAGAATTTTTGAAAATATCAGAAAGGCATTTCTTTGATTGAGTGAAAGCCACAAATAGTTAAGAAAAGAAAACCTAAAATAACCGTAGCAACTTCTGGCCCTCCAAAAAAAAGTTGTCTGATGAATCGAGTTGTTGTAATTTCGCACCTGCGATTGAGGTTCTCAAGGGCACAATCACGTTCTTTGAGCAAATACGATTTCAATGAGGGATTTTTTCGCCTCATCTGTTCATTGGAGCTCACATGAAAAAATCGGGAATTTCACGAAGACGCTTTATTGAATACACGGGTGCAGCTGGTCTGGGTATTGGTCTCAGTTCGGTATTGCCTCAGATTTCACTTGCCAAAACAGGTGTTAAGGTAGCTTCAGGCGCAGCGAATCCATTGGGTTTGGCAGCGAACACCCAGGCTGAGGGCGTTTTCTTCAGTGGTGGATTCGGTCACGCTTATATTGAATACGCTGCAGAAATTTTTGCAGAAGTCCACCCAGGCAGCAGCATGTCGGTGGAAGGAATACAGAGAGTTGGTGAACGCTTACGGCCCAGAATCATCGCAGGGAATCCTCCAGACGTAATTGACAACAGTGGTGCTGGTAATCTGGACACAGGAGCGCTGGTTGGTGAGGGTGAGATCATGGATCTTGGGCCCCTGATGTCAGCACCAGCTCTTGATACGCCAGGCAAAACATTTGGTGAGACCTTGTTCCCTGGATCACAAACCTCCGGTCTTTTCGATGGTGTACAGCGCTACGTGAACATTGCTTTCACAGTCTTTGGAGTGTGGCATAGCAAGTCTCTCTTCGATGAGAAGGGCTGGAATTACCCCACAACTTGGGACGGAATGCTCGCGCTTTGTGACACGATAAAGTCCTCAGGCATCGCACCATGGATCTACCAAGGAAAGTATCCACAATACATGCTCTTTGGTCTGTTGGAGCCAATGGTCTCCAAAATTGGTGGGCCACAGATTTGGAAAGATGTCGATAACTTGGCTCCTGGTGCTTGGGAGCATCCTGCGATGCTTCAAGCACTGAACATGATGAAGGCCTTGCATGACAACGGCTACATTATGGAAGGTACTCCTGGACTGACCCATACAGAATCTCAGGCTGAGTGGCTGCAGAATAAAGCGGCCTTCATTCCATGTGGAACCTGGCTGGAAAATGAGATGCGCAGCATCACCCCGGGTGGATTCGATATGGTCATTAAGCCAGTACCATCTGACGATGCTTCCAAATTAAGCTGGATTGATGCGAGTTCTGGTGAACCCTTCATGGTCTTTTCCAATGGGAAAAATCCAGTTGCAGGAATGGAGTTTTTACGCTGCTTGCTGAGCAAGGAATCTGCAAAGTGGTTTGCCCAGAATGTTGGTTCGATTATGCCAGTGGTTGGTGGAGCAGAGGGTGTGGATTTGAGTTCTGCGATGACCTCTGCTCTCACCGCAGTGGAGAATGCAGGTCCAAATATCCTAGATAGACCATCTTTCCCAGGCTGGTATTCTGACATCTACAGCGAAGTTAAGGATAGCATGGGTGCTTTGCTGACAGGTCGTGCAAGCGCAGAGGAATTCATCGAGAGAGTTCAGGAGGCTTCCGACGAAGTTCGTGAAGATCCTGATATCGTCAAATTTAAACGAGCCTAATTGTAAAGGCTTCCTTCCTTCCAGGGGTAGATTTAAAACCTTTTTGAATCTACCCACGGGGCTGCTTAAATTGTAAGCCCCCTGCTCCCTCAGTTCCATCAAACTTTGGTATGCGCCGCCACAAGTACAGGATTATCATTCCATTCCTGGCTCCTGCCCTCATTTTATACAGCCTTTTCGTCATTTACCCTTACGCGCAAGCAATGTATGTGGCCTTCACAAAATGGAAAGGTCTCCGAAAGTCTCCGAGATTTGTGGGGCTCGACAACTTTGAAAAAATGCTTGGTGATGATCAATTCTGGAATGCACTATCCAACAATCTGCTTTATCTAGTTTTTTTACCAATCATCACTCTTGGTTTTGCGCTGTTCATGGCCTTCATGATTTCTCAGAAGGTCCGTTTCAGTAATTTTTATCGGGTTACTTTCTTCTTTCCACAAGTGATGTCTGTGGTGGCGATCGGGATTCTTTGGAGTTTCGTTTATCATCCAACCATCGGCATTTTTAGTTCATTGCTCAAAGCAGTTGGCATTGAGAAGCCACCGATTTGGCTGGGGGATCCAGATACAGCCCTCTGGTCGATTGTGGCTGTAACGGTTTGGCAGTCGGCAGGATTCTTTATGGTGATTTTCATGGCGGGCATGCTCTCTATCCCAAAATCACTTTATGAAGCGGCAGCGCTCGATGGGGCTGGTAGAGGATCAACCTTTTTTCGAATCACATTTCCCTTACTTTGGGAAAACACTCGATCTTCGCTCGTTTTCATCACTGTCATCGCGATGGACATGTTTGGCATTACCTTCACGATGACTCAGGGAGGACCTGATCGGTCGACTGATGTGCTGGCCACGCTCTTATACGAACACGCGTTCTTACATAGTCGTTTTGGATATGCCACTAGTATTGCGATGGTTTACTTTGTCATTGTCATCGTTCTGACATTACTGATTTTCCGTGTGACGCGTCGAGAGACGATTGAATTCTAGGTAGGAGTTCGCATGTACCAAGTGAGCCGCTGGTCTGCGGTATCCACACAAACGGTTCTGATTGGTTGGGCAGTAACCGTGATCTTTCCAATGATCTGGATGATCTATAGTTCGTTTAAGACCGATCAGGAATTGTTCTTCAGCCCATGGGCCCCACCCGTGGAACTGCAGTGGGATAACTTCGCGAGAGCCTGGACAAAAGCTCATGTGGGAGATTATCTATTGAATACTCTGATTGTGGTTGTGCCTGCTCTGCTGTTGACATTAATTATCTCTGCGATGGCAGCTTATGTTTTGGCACGATTTGAATTTGTTGGGAGGCGTTTCCTCTTCTACATGTTTCTTTCTGGAATGCTCTTCCCTGTGTTTCTAGCCCTAGTGCCGCTCTTTAACTTGGTAAATCAATTAAAGATGCTCAACACCTTCCATGGATTGATTCTAGTCTACATCGCCTATTCTCTTCCCTTTACCATTTTCTTTCTGACAGGCTTCTTCAAGACTCTCCCGACTGAAATAGAAGAATCAGCGATTATGGATGGTGCTAATCCCTATCAGGTGTTCATCAAGGTGATGCTGCCAATGGCGTCACCTGGATTGATCAGCATGGGCATTTTCAACTTTTTGGGGATGTGGAACCAGTATGTTTTGCCCCTGGTATTGATCAGTGATGAGAGTAAGTACATGCTCTCTCAAGGTCTAGCATTCATGCTGTTCAAGCAATTCTATGAGAATGACTGGAGCGCTCTTTTTGCAGCGTTAACAATCATTATGGTGCCTACATTAATTGTGTATATAACGTTTCAAAAGCAGATTCAGGATGGCATCACGACAGGTGCTTTAAAGGGTTGAAGTTATTAACTTTACTTGCTTTATGGAAATCGAATGAAAGTTCTTCTTGCGGGGGGCAGTGGAAGGGTAGCAACCCTAGTGATCCCCTTTCTCAAAAAGCAGCATGAGCTACGAGTTTATGATCGAAATCCCCCAGTGGATCAGTCATTGGAATTTCTTCAAGGAGAATTAACAGATCCTGTTGGTCTAGAAAAAGCCGTTGAGGGGATGGATGCTTTGATTTATCTGGCAATGGGTAGCGAAGACTGGGACACCTGGCAAGGGGTTGACTCTGCTTACGATGTGAATGTCAAGGGTCTACATTTCTTTATGAGAAGCGCTCAGGCAGCAGGGATTCAACAAGCTGTATATTGCAGCAGTATGTCGGTCTATGCGGATCTCCGGAAGCGCTACTTTCAAGATGAGGAAATCCCACCAGATGAAACAGCGCTTTATGGTTTCACGAAGTGGCTTGGAGAGGAAATTTGCCGCAATGCCTGGCGAAGATGGGGAATGCATACGAATGCTCTGCGTCTCTGTCATCCTACCTTGAAAGAAAAGTGGCTGAGCGAGACCCAACAAGGAGTTACTACAATAGCGACAACTGATGAAGATGTTGCCTCTGCAATGCTGGCAGCACTTGAACTGAAGGCAGGTTTTCAGGCTTTCATGATCAGTGGAGACTATGAGCAAAAAATTATGTGCATGACCAAGGCTGAACGAATGTTGGGTTGGACGCCAAAGGCTAGACCAGCCACATAAAGCTTATTTGGTAATTGATATTTCATTAGATCTGCTTCATCAAAATCCTGAGTCTGCTGATTAAACCTAACAATCTAGGAGGAATGAAAATGGCTTTTTTGGTAAAGAAACGTGGAAAGTTAACCTACTACTATGAGGGTGAAGATCCTGTCTTGTCAGCAATGGTGGTAGAAGAACAACCTGATGGAGACCTACGAATTCACTTCTCGGGGCTTACCGGAGGGCACTCTGCAACAAAGGTTCTTCAGTTGGATTCAGTCACCACCATGGAACCTGCGATTGAAGTTCCACTGGTCTTTCGTTGCTGGGAATACTGGTTACAGGAGGCTAGAATCTGTCAGTCGATCGCAGAAATAGACTTCATCGAAATTCACGCATTTGGAGCCCAACCAAAGTCTCCCAGCCCGCTCTCTGATCCAGCAGGTTATCGCAAAGAGCAGGAACGAGTACGTGCAGAATATGCAAAGGCTTACCGTAATTTCTTCAAGGAGAAATGTCATCAAAATGGAGTTCCAGCTCGTTTTACTGTCCATGTTGTCGACTTTCCGGATGAAGCCGCCTCCTACGAGTTCTATGGTGTAGGTCTGTTGCAGCAAGATCATGGTGAATGAGATTCAGAGACACAGAGCGCTGACGTAATGAAGATTCATCATTGCTAAACCATATGTTTCCCGAAAGGAATCCATGAGTTCGAATTACAAATCGCTTGGGATTCGGTCTGTTATTAATGCGAATGCTACCCTCACAAAACTTGGTGGTTCACTGATGCCTGCAGAGGTTCGTCAGGCGATGCAGGATGCTGCACAATCCTTCGTTGACATGCATGATCTTCAGCAGAAAGTGGGGGTCCGCTTGGCTGAAATCACACGGAATGAAGCTGCCTTCGTAAGTTGTGGTGCTGCGACAGGGTTGCTCCTGGCTACGGCTGCATGCATCCAAAAAGTTTCCGGAGCAACCTATGAGAGCTTGCCCAATCCCCCTGGAACACAGAATGAGGTCATCGTTCAAAGGATGCACCGAAATCCCTACGACTATGCTGTGCGGCAAGCAGGTGCCTCTTTGGTAGAAATTGGGACGATGGATGGAACTTCCCTAGACGACTTGGAAAACGCTTACAGCGCTTCGACTGTTGCTATTTTCTGGTTTCAGGGTGCGATGAATCAGCCGAGTGAACTCTCTTTGGAAGATGTTATCCAATCTGCCAAAAAGCGGGGTGTACCTGTCATTGTGGATGGAGCTGCGCAGTTGCCACCTGCTAACAATCTTTGGAACTTCACACAGTTAGGGGCCGATCTGGCAATTTTCAGTGGTGGCAAGGACTTGTCAGGCCCACAAGCATCGGGACTAGTAGTTGGAAAGTCGGAATGGATTGAGCGGATCAGGATATTGGGTGCTCCCAATCATGGTGTGGGAAGACCGATGAAGGTAGGCAAGGAGGAAATGATGGGCCTCTTGGCAGCAGTTGAACGCTACGTGAGCCTTGATCACGAACAGTTGATGGAAGTTTATGAGAAGCGTGTTCAAGTCTGGATTCAAGGCTTGAACAGAAAGGGTAGACTCTCAGCCCAAAGAGATTATCCCAATGAAGCAGGACAACCTGTACCCAGAGCCATTGTTCAACTTCCAGACAATTGGTCCAAGGACCAACTTGTGGACCGGTTGATGGCGGGCGAACCTGCAGTATCTGTTGCGCCTTCTGAAAGACTAAACGCCATCCTTCTCAATCCAATGACGGTTAGTGATGAAGAGACGCAGATTGTGTTGGAGCAGATTCTCAAGGTAATCAACTAATTTGTTATCTTTTGTCATCAATCTGAATCATCGATGTTCTTGAAATAAAGGAGTTTTGTGCCCAAACCAAATCTGTCTGCTCATCCTACGGAAGTGGTCAAACCGGATGACTTTGACCAGTTTTGGCAGGAAATCATGGCGGAAGTCGACTCCATCCCATTGAACGCCAGGATTGAGTTGGATCCTTTGCGTTCCAGTGAGGAAGTCGAGGTGTTCGAAGTCAAATATGACAGCCTTGATGGTTTGCGAATCGCTGGCTGGTATTGTCTGCCTAGAGAAAGAACCAAACCTCTTCCTGCCCGTGTTTTCTATCCAGGCTACATCAGTGAGCCAACCCTGCCAAAATCACATGCTGCCCAAGGTTATGCCACCTTTGGTGCTGCACCACGGGGCAAATTACGGAGCAATGCCGCATTCAACCCCGGATATCCCGGGTTGTTAACTCACAACATCAATGATCGAGACCACTACGGTTACAAGGGATTTTACATTGATGCAGTACGGGTGATTGATTTTCTACTTGAGCAACCAGAAGTAGACTCAGATCGGATTGGAATTCAAGGGAGCAGCCAGGGTGGTGCATTGACTCTTGTTGTGTCCGCACTTCGTCAACAAGTTAGAGCTGCCTCAGCTGGAGCCCCTTATCTTGCGGGAGTCGTTGACTCCTTTAAGTTGACCCGAACTTATCCGTATGAGGAGATCAACGATTATCTGGGAATTCAACCAGAACATAGCTCAGCAATAGCGAATACTTGGAATTATTATGACTGCTTTAACTTTGCAGAGCGGATTCAATGTCCCATCATCGTCTACATTGGCCTGCAAGACGATGTCTGTCCCCCAGAGACTGCCTATCCCTTGATGGAAAAGATTGGTACGTCGAATAAAAAGCTCTACGAATACGAAGGACATGGTCATGACGCCAATCATCATGAGCATGATCATGTGGTGGATGCTTTTTTTGACGACCAATTGAACCAGTGCGATCTTGAGTCACCAAGCTCTGAAAAATACAAGGAATCATGAAACCAAAGGACTTTGATCAATTTTGGGCTGGTATTGAAAGCGACTTGAATTCAGTGGTCCCAGCGCCTGAATTGAAGGAACTTCCCATTCGCAGCAAACCTCAATTCACTGTGTACGGGTTGTGGCTATCAAGTGTGAAAGGTTATCGAATCTTTGCTTACTACAGTGTGCCAAAAGGTGAAGGGCCGTTCCCAGTCATTTACCATCTCCCAAACTATGGGAGCGTGGTTCACATCCCACCATTTGAAGAGCGTTGTAAATATATCTGTGTAGCCTTGTGCCATCGAGGACAACGACTCTCTGATGAGCCTTTTGCGGCAGCATATCCGGGTTTATTGACCTTGGGGATTGAAGCTGCGGAATCCTACATTTACCGTGAGATTGCTGGAGATTGCTTGTCTGTCATGGACTTTTTGAAAAGTCGCGAAGAAGTGGATGGTCGAAGAATTTGCTTACTTGGCGGTGAATTAGCGCTCTGGACAGCAGCCCGTAGATCTGAGGCAGCGGCACTGCACTACACCCCTGTGCTCCATTACAACTCCCTGAAGAGAGCATCTCAGACTAGCAACTATCCTCTCGAAGAATTCAACGATCACTTACGAGGCTCAGCATCCTCTCGATTGTCCGTAGAGAAAACTCTGTCTTATTTTGAACCAGTTCATCACGCTCCAAATGTTCAAATGCCCACCATGTTAGTTGAAGACTCTGTGGGGTTCTGTGATGCTTTGGTTGAGGCTTTTGCCGGGCCTGTTGATAGAGTGCCTTTTCAGCACTCGAGTTATCGAGATGGGGTTCGACAAGCAAACTGGATTGCAGACAAGCTTGATAATGGCCAGCCGATCCTACCAGCACATTGGTGCTAGTTGTTGTGCTCAAACAAAATTTTGCTGGAATCGTAGACTGCACTCAGCATGATTTACCCCCTGAACAGCGAGCAACGGATGAATCAACTGAGTTAAAGTTAGATGATCCCCAAGGCTATCTTCGACTGAAACATTTGCCTTATCTACCCGGAACACCGTTAGGTCTGCGTTCTGGCCAACTTTCAACCAATCTTTACCCTCGGTGGGGTCTAAAAAGGAAGAGGGTCTGGTTGATCCTGCTGCAATGACTTGGTCCAGCGGCATTCCCAGATTCAAAAGTTTTGAAAGGGTTGTAGGCAGGTCGTAGGCGGGTCCCTTGATGCTGTTGCGGTGCAGGTCGGTGCTAATCAAATCTGTTTCAATTCCCTGACCTCTCGCAAAGCGCATCACCTTGAAGGAAAAAGAGGCTGCACCATGCCCCACGTCCAATAAAACCCCTCGAGCTCGAGCTTCGTGGACAGCGGCAAGTGACCTTGGATCCTCCATTAAATTACCCCCGGGTTTCCCATGAAAGGCATGGGTGACCACATCCCCTTCTTCGAGAAGATCAAGCACGTCTTCCAACAAGGGTGGTGGTTCTCCCACATGAACGATCAGTGGCAAGCCTGCGACACGGGCTACCTTCCTCGCTACTCGTACCGCTTCAGCCCCCAAGTCTCCAGTGATGACCTGACTAGCCCTGCACTTGATCCCCCGAATTAGTTCAGGATAATTCTCAATGGTTTTTAGGGTTCGTTCGACATTGACTGAGCGAAACCCAAGAGAAAGTTCACTGATTCGATTGCAGGCGACAAGCCCGATGCTGCCGATGTTCAAGAACGCAAAGAGCCGCTCCTTGGCCTGTTTCGCAATGAATTCTGAAAACCCAACAAAGTTGGCTTCCCCTGCAGAGCCACAATCCACTAAAGTAGTCACTCCAGTTTCAAGTCCAGCCTGTTCAGGCCGGATAGAGATGTCGGTCGCCCCAAAATAAACGTGTACGTGCAGATCCACCCAACCTTTCGAAATCAGGGCATCTTCAAATACATACTCTCTAAGACCCTTTGAGTTGTCCAGCTGAGATCCAAGGCGCAAGATCTTACCATCTTCGATCTCAAGATCAATTGGTTGTGATGCGGTACTTGGGCTGTTCAAAGGGGTGACTTTTCTGATGATCATGTTGAATCCATTGTCTAAAAGATTTCAAAAAACTTTAAAAAACTATCTATTCAATTTATGGATTATGTCCAGGAAAGTTAAGTTTCAAATTTCAGCATTGAATCCAAAATTATTATTAGAAATATAATTGCTCCCTGAAGTCACTCCCCTGAATCCTAAATCGACTAATTTTGTTGCCAAGGTAGAGGGCATTTCATTGTCAGAACCACAGACCTCTGAGGCTGTCGAAGCTCTCTTCAATGCTTTGGACACGTTTGCAGTGCTGGTTTTTCCAAATCAAGTATTGACGGATGAGCAGCACATTCGATTCAGCCGATACTTCGGTGATTTGGAGTTGGCTACCGGTGATTACATGAAGCAAGATGACCGGCGATTGCAGATGGAACTAAACGATATTTCCAATCTAGATCGTACAGGTGGAAAAATGGAGACTGCTGATCCAAAGAGGCTGTTTTCCCTCGGAAATATGCTTTGGCATTCAGATAGTTCTTTTAAGGCGATTCCGGCCCAATATTCAATTCTCTCGGCTAAGATCATTCCAGCTACGGAAGGGGATACAGAGTTTGCGGACATGAGGGCTGCCTGGAGAGCCTTGGATGAAAAAATTCAGCAGAAATGCCTAGGCCAGGTAACTCATCACAGTCAGCTTTATTCCAGAGGTGAGTTGGGTTTTAAAGAGTTCAGGGAAGATCAGCAGGAAGCAATGGTTCCAGTCAGGCAGGGTTTGGTTCGCAGGCATCCTAGAACCAAGAAAATTTCCCTATATCTTTCTGCACATGCGGGCCTGATCGAGGGTTGGACGGTTCCCGAATCTCGAATCTTTCTAAAGCGGTTGACAGAGCATGCGACCCAGCGAGAATTCATTTATCGACATAAGTGGAGTGTCAATGACTTGGTGATTTGGGATAACCAAGCCACTATGCATCGTGCGATGGGCTATGACAACAAAGAGGTCCGCGACATGAGACGCACCACCATCGCGGGGGTTACTTCGTCGCTAGAAGAGATGCCAGCTTAGGTGCCTCAGATGAAAGAAGACTAGAACCAATGGTTGCTGGAAAAGTGAATGATTCATTTATAATATATTAAATCATAAAAATTAATTAGTTGAATATTTTCATAAATTTAAAATTTAACATCAATCCATTTTCTAGAATCTGCAGCTGCTAAGATGGCATCCGCCACAGCCTGAGCACGCATACCGTGATAAAAGGATGGTGTGCACTCCCTGCCCTCACGAATGGCACTAATAAATTCCCAAGCTTGATCATATCTAAACCGAATCAGAGGATCCCCCTCATTAGGATCTCTTGGTGAATCAGAACGCTTTAAAAATTCTGCTGGAACAGGTCGAATTCGGTAGGATTCTCCACGATTACTGAAAAGGATTTGGTGGGGGTTATGTAGCTGATAAACTACGGATGCCTTGGTGCCGTTCAACTCAGCCTGATCGTGATCACCTCTTGGACCAAAGCCTTTGGTCAGCTTTCCCATTTCAAAAACACCCGTTGTACCATTTTCAAATTGGGCGATCCAGGCAACCCAATCCTCAACATCCTGGGGTGGACATGGCTCTCCACTTTTCGTGAGATCACGAACTGCCCATTGTTTTGTGTGGGCGCACAAGGACGCGATGGGGCCCAGCAGATCTTCCGCAAAATCAATCCGGTGAATGCCCATATCTCCGAGTTCACCAGAACCAGCCTGCTCATAATACTGGCGCCAGCCAATCGCTCGTTCGCCCCAGTCTTGTAGACGTTGAAATCTCGCATGACGAATCTCGCCCAATACTCCAGTGTGAGCCAAATAACGTAAGTAGTTCATCGCAGGAACAAATCGATAGGTAAAAGCTGTCATATGCCGAAGTTTTGTTTTCTGGGCAGCGGCCAGAATTTCTTTGGTCTCCTGCAGATTCATGCCCAGCGGCTTTTCACAAAGCACGTGTAAGCCGGCGGCGAAAGCACTCAAAATCAGTGATTTGTGAGTGCAGTTTGGGGTGGCGATCACTACAGCGTCTGGTTGTATTTCCCTTAGCAAGTCATTAACATCGCCAAAGCAAGCCTCTACTCTCCATTCCCTACTCCGTTTCTCTCGCAGTGAAGCATCTCGATCACAGATCCCTACAATTTTAACTCCGGGGATGCGAGACAAACCAGGATAGTGGACTTGTGCACAGACACCACCCACCCCGATTAGGGCTACTCGAATCGTCTTTGAATTCATGGCTGACTCCTTTGAACTATTCTGGCCATTCCAGGCTTCCATCCATATTCATGGTGATTTGCATGGGGGCCTTACTACGATCAAGCACAAACATCGTATTTGGTGGAACATCGCTGCCAGCGAGAATCCTTATTCAATGGCTCAGAAGAAACAATCATCGCTTACCCCAGTCAGTAAGTGCCCCTGACATAATTTTCTGGGTAGGTTCGACCAATCCATTCCTGTACTTTAGGATGCTGATCGACGGCTAAACAGGCTTGTCTAACTTTTGGAAAGTCTGCGAGCAGGTCTTTGGGCATCCCATCCAATAATCCAGAGGTAAACCATCCTAGAACTCGCCAAATTGCAATATCAGCTATGCTGATCGAAGTAGGAACAATCCAATCTGATCCCTCTTGAATCAAACGCTCTAACATTCCTAATTTCCTTTTCAGGGGACCATTTGCCAATTCTAACCGCGCAGCCAATTTTTGGTCTTCATCCTTGATTTGGTTTGTACTGGAAACCATTGTGTTCAAATCAGTAGCAAAATCGATAAACTGATCGATTTGCGCAGCCTTGAGGTGATCATCCATGGGGTAAAGCCCGGATAATTTCCCACAAAATCTTGCGATGCCACCTGTTTGGGCGATCGATGTTCCGTCAACTAAAAGGACTGGCATTTGATGGAAAGGCATCATGGTGCCATCATCTAATTTTCCGGAATCCTTTGCCCTAAGGAACTCTTCTCGATCTATTCGTAAATCCTCGAATTCCACGTCTCCAATAAAGAGGGTGATTCTGCCAACTTCAGCTCTCCAAAAAGGCATGTCTGTGTAAATAAATCTCAACTGCATACGATTTGACTTTCCAATATGAGAAAGTAATAGAGAGACGAAACTTGATGAAACGCTGGATGGATATTACTCTTCGCCTTTCATTCGTCAAGAGAGTGATTGAGGAATTTTTGTAAGATTTAGATTAATTCAAAGATAGCTCTTGTAAGCGAAGAATTTTGCTGAGTACAAAAATTGGTTTCAGCACAAATTGAAATGATAATTAGATTAATAAAATCAGTACTTCGAGGGTGAATGATGGAGGAAAATCAAAGGCTCACTGGTGCTCAGCTTCTAGTCCAGTGCCTGCAGAATCTTGGTGTAAAAAATAGTTTCGGTGTCCCAGGAGAGTCCTATTTGGCGGTATTGGATGCTCTTCATGATGCTGACATTCAATTCACCCTTTGCCGACAGGAAGGGGCAGCTAGTTTTGCAGCATGTGCGTGGGGCAAGCTGACTGGTATGCCAGGGATCTGTTTTGTGACTCGGGGGCCAGGAGCAACCAATGGCTCAATCGGTGTTCATTCTGCTCGTCAAGACAGCTCTCCGATGATTCTTTTCGTAGGGCAGGTTGGTGTTGATCATAAAGACAGAGAGGCTTTTCAGGAAGTGGATTATCGTGCTTTCTTTGGGCCTTTGGCCAAATGGGCTACTGAGATTGACAACGCTAAGCGCATTCCAGAGGTCGTTAGCCGCGCATGGCGCCTTGCCTTGTCTGGTCGGCCAGGACCAGTCGTGATTGGACTACCCGAAGACATGTTGACTACCCAAACTTCTGTCGAACCTTGCCAGCCAATTGAAGTAGCTGAGGCTGGGGTTGATCTATCTCAAGCGGATGCACTCACAGGGATTCTGAACGAGGCAGAGCGACCGCTGATCCTCACTGGGGGAGGTGGCTGGAAAGAAGTTGGCAAATCCGCTTTGCAGAAGTTTGCAGAGCTTCATAACTTCCCTGTTTTAGCAATTTTTCGCTATCACGACCTCATTGACAATAATAGCCCAGTATACGTTGGAGACGCTGGAGTTGGGATGGCAGCCCATCTCGCTGAAATGATCAAAAATTCAGATGTGATTTTGGCTATCAATGCCCGCCTGGGTGAGACGGCTACTCAGTCTTGGTCGCTCTTGGAAGTGCCCTATCCTCGCCAAAAATTGGTTCACGTTCACGCTTCAGACAAAGAAATTGGCAAAATATATCAGCCGCATCTTAGTTTTCATGCAAACCCAAACCAGTTTGCGCAGTTTCTTGAGAGCCTGGAAATTAGCGGTAAAAATCTTCACCACAGAACGACGTGGATGGCTAAGGGCCATTCCGACTATCTTTCATCCTTGATAGCTCCTCCACAAAACAGCCCTGTGGACATGTCAGCAGTGATGAAGATCCTGCAAGATCGGCTAGAGTTGGACGCCATCTTAACCAACGGGGCAGGAAATTTCGCATTTTGGCCAAATAAACACTTTTGCTTTGGTCCAAGACATAGATTACTGGCGCCCCAGAGTGGGGCTATGGGCTATGGACTGCCAGCGGCAATCGCTGCGGCTCTCGCCTATCCTGATCGGCAGGTTGTTTGTTTTGCTGGTGATGGCGATCTGCAGATGGGATTGGCTGAACTCGGCACAGCTGTTCAGCATGGTGCTAGAATGGTAATTTTAGTCTTAAATAATGGAGCTTATGGAACCATTCGGATGCATCAGGAGAGGAAGTACCCAAGAAGAGTCTCTGGAACGAATCTGCACAATCCCGATTTTGCTGCTGTTGCGGAAGCTTTTGGAATGAAGGGTTTTTGTGTTAGGCAAACGGAGAATTTTGCAGAGGCCTTCGAACAGGCATCTGAGTCAAAAACTGGGGCTCTGCTGGAACTCATAGTCAGTGTCGAGGCAATCACCCCAAGAAAGAATATTGCTGATCTTCGTTCCGGTGGCTAGTTGAATAATTTGCAGGAGGATCTTGCCGAACGGCAGGCTTTGGCGGCCTAAATATTCGGCTGGAATACATGTGAGGTTGATTATGTTTTCAGAGGTGTCTTTAGCACAATCACCTTGCTAGAATACGTTTCTTACAATTTCGAACAACTCTAGAACGACTCTCGAAAAGGAATATAAAATCACTGCCCCACAGAGAGTGAGGTCTCCTTCCCCTTTCGTTGGATGAAAGAGCATTACCATCGCAGAAGGAATCTCCAAAGCTTCGCTTTCAACCCTTCTTTGTCGGAATAAAATTAAAATGGTGAAGGCTCCACCAAGTAGAATTAACCATAAAACCATAAACTAGCCCCCCGCTAAAACCTTTGAAAGACACTCATATCTCTTAATTTCTAAGCAATTCTGAATCCAGAACAATTCATTCAATATGCGAACATTTAGATTTCAAGTCTCAGATCTAATTCCAGAAATTTAATTGAAAAAACATGAGGGCTATTTGGGACGATCCGTGTGGGAGATAATTGAAGAGTAACCCCAGCCTTTTTGAGGCTGAGGTTGAAAAAAAATTATTTTTTAAGTGCTGATGAATTCTTAGTCCCCCCAAGCTCCGTGGAATTCATAGGCAACAGCAGGTTGATCACCCACAACCCATGCATCGTGTCCAGGCTGGATCGCGTAGGCGTCTCCACCCGAATAAGTCACCTCAGTTCCATCGTTGTGACGACAAGTTACTGTCCCAGAAACAATTACCCCAATATGCTTGGCTTGGCAGCTTTCAGTGCCAACAACTGGTTTGATATCTTTCGACCACTTCCAACCTGGTTGCACTGTTAGTTTTATGACTCTTTGACCACCGACATTAACCGTATCAACCCTTGCGTTGCTTGGAGTGCTGACCTCGTCCGCATTGTTGGCGAAATTTTTTACCTCAATGGAAGCCATAGATTCACCTAAATTAATATGTTATGTGAAGAATTGCGGAATAAACATGATCCCGCTGACTTGCAATAAAAACCTCCTAGCAGGTTGAAAGCAACCATACAACTAAAAATTCAGTTAAGCAAGAATATACAAGGATCTAAATCACTCCATAGGAGTTCACAAGCCAAGCGAAAACGACTACGTAGAGAATCAAGACCAAAATTAAAGAATAGGAAGTGGGATTCATATATTTTACTCCTGAAAAAAAATTAGGGGCGATTGCTCAATGCCACTCAGCAAATTTGGAAGCCAAACTATTTGAAACTCACTGGAAATACAGGTACCGAGATAAAAATGTCAATTAAAAGGTAGCTAGTGGCAAGGTAAGTTCCAAAATTAGCTAAAAGACCAATATTCGGGTAATGATAAGAAAGTTCCTGCAGAGTCAGGAAATTACTGTGCCAATCTAATGGGAAGAAGCCCTCTTTCGAAAGCAAACACTGGATCAGATGTAGCAAGCTTTTTTCTAAAAAATATAATAGATTGTCAATAAAATCAAAGTTTTATAAAAATTTTGATTATACTTAAGAATCATTTTTATCGAGCATTTCCTCAAACTTCCGCGCTCTGACTTTCTTAACAATAAAATCAATATTCTTGATGGTCTTTCGGAGTTCCTCGTCTTTCTCAAGACTCCCTTTTGCTTGAGTCATGCTTTGTATGATGACCCCGATGACTAGATTTAAAATTACTAGACCGCTGATGATGATGAAGCTGATAAAATAGAACACTGCTGTCAGCGGCATTTTTGCTGGGTTTATACACAACTCTGGGTTGTCCCCATATCCATACTCAGCACAACTGTACATTTGAATGTACATCAGGTCGGTCCAGTCCTCAAAAGTAGCGGCTCGAAATAAGGACACCATGCTGATTGGGAGATCGCCGAAATGGATGGGGTCATTTTTTGAAAAAACTGTGGTGCCAATCACCCCGTAAATATAAATCAAGAGTAAGAGCAAAATTCCCACAAAGCCAATGGGTTTGGTACTCTGAAGCAGTGAAATGACAATGATTCTAAGTTGAGGAACCTGGCGGAAGATTCTTGTGAAGCGTAAGAGTCTGATAACCCTGAGGATGAATGGATAAGACCCAAAAGGTAGGAATGATCCAACGACAAGGAGGCTATCAAAGACGTTCCATCCATCGGAAAAGAAGGCTAGGGGTTTATTCCATTTTGGTAAGAAACGAATAAGAATTTCGACAAGAAAAATATACTTGATGGCCGTGTCGATTGAATAGAACAAGGTGGGATAATCCGTAACCAATGCTTCACTGGTTTCTAGACCCACCACAACTCCTGTCAAAACGATGAACAAATTTATGGAGTTTTGAAACCATTGGCTTTGCTCAATATTGCTCAGCCAACGAAGGGGATTCGCTGTGGGTTGGTCATACCCTATACCTGGCTCGACCCCAAGATTCTCTAGCAGCAATTCGTAGACGATTTTTTCCTCATCAGTGAATTCATCATCTGAGAAGATAATTTCCTCGACCATTGTTCGAATGCTGATTTTTTGTTGATCATCGATGTTGTTTAGTTTTCTGAGATTCCCACCCACTTTCTGAATCTGACTCTCCAGGTCAAGATCTTTGAGGTTTTGGTAGGCCTCATTGTAATAGACTCGAATATCTGGACCCATGTACTTGATCCAGATCTCGGCAAATTCGTCGATGCTGGCAAAATCAGAGCTAGAAACATAGTTCAGAACATTCAGGTACTCGAATAATTCAACACTTGGCTCAATCTCATAGGTATTAACCTGGAGCAAACTTTTGGCGAGATCATAGAATTTCCTTTCTGAAGAAAGGACTTCATCATCCGCAAAAATGATTTCCTCAAACATTAGAAGAATTTCTTTTTTTGCTGCATCCTCCTCTCCCAGCAAGCGATCCAAGCATTCGCGAGTCAGTTGAACTTTTTGACCATCAGTCAGATTGATTAGTTGTTGATTTGCTTGCTTGGAATATTCCCCGTGGCGATCGCCAAGGTGCTTGGAGACAATCTTATCAATTCTTTTCTCTGATTCATGGTCAGACAATGAGATGACGTTCAACATCTTCAGACAGATAACGAGGTCTAAAGGATTCTTCAATCGATCGATCATGGGGGTGCAATGAAAAATGTTATTTTCGAAATCAGTTGAGATCAGAAAACATTATCTGTGAAATTCTATCCAATCAAGAACAACTGATCTAAATCGCTGAGAATTATTTTATCCTCAATAAGTATAATCATTTATAGATACTAGGGTCTTCGCGGCAGATTGGAAGTGTCAGTGAATTTCGAAAGAGGTAGGTCGCATCAGCGGAGGTGATGGGGTCTGGGATTCTTAGATATGGGACTCGAGGTCTAATTCCAACATCAGTAAATTAGTTATTACTTTCAATAGTGTTTGAATTCAGAATCTTCTCTCTGAGACTGTAGATCTCTGAGATATGTTCTGGACCAATCTCACAGCACCCTCCTAGAATCGTAGCTTCCTTCGAAAGCCATTCTTTCGCAAACTCAGCATAAGTTTGAGGGTTGATTTCCTCTCTGGACTTCAATACGTCAACAGTGGCGTGACCCTGATAAGGTTCCACTGAAACAAAACCGTTGGCGTAAGCTCCAAAAGTATCTGCGAGGGGAGCTAATTCACCCAGAGCCTGTGTGGTCGCTTCAGGTGGTGAACAGTTGATCAACAGAGCACTTGCTCCCTCGGCAAGGACTGCTTTAGCAGCTTCATTGATCGGCTCACCAGATCGTAAATATGAACCATTTGTTTCATTGACGGTGAAGGAAGTCCAGACGGGTAGGCCTGACTTCATAGCTACAGATGTACTAATACAAGCTTCTTCAATAGAAGCCATTGTCTCACATAAAAATAGGTCAACGTGTTTGTATTGTTGCTCTGCGATCTGCTGATATTCTTCTTGAGAAGAATGCGAAGTTAAGCGTTCTGACGGTCGATAACTACCTGGAAGAGGTGGGAGAGTACCAGCGATTAAGGGAGACTGCTTAATATCATCACAAGCTTGTCTTGCTGCGTTGATTGCAGCTTCTTGCAGGGCTTTAAATTCATCTTGTCTGTTGTATTTAGCTAGCCGAGTGGGTGTGGCGGCATAGGAACTCAATGTGATTACATCAGCACCGGCTTTGATGAAATCTCGATGAACATCTACCACCAAGTCGGGATGATCTCTCAAGACATCAGCAGACCAAAGTGGAGTAAGTTGGTGTCGGGCTCTTTTCACGAGTTCTTGGCCCATCCCTCCATCAAGAATTTTAAACGAGTGGCTCAGCATGGTTTTGAATGAGTATACAAATGAATATTCATTGACCTATTGATCTGTGCAATCAGGGTTGATGATGCCCAGAGTTGTCTTGACCCTACAAAGTTGCTTACGAGAAAGGTTGGCGTTTCTCAAAATTGCTCGTGTTAGGTCTGTATCAATCAGTTTGGCTCCACCAAGGTTTGCATTGCTCAGATCAGCCTCCGTGAGGTTTGAACGAACCAAGTTGGCCATGCTCAAATTAGCATTTTTTAGAATCGCACCTTGGATATTTGCGTTTTCCATTTTTGCTCCAATTAACTCCGCTCCAAGCAAATCGGAACCTGTTAGATTTGCAGAACTCAGATCTGCACCGGTTAGATTTGCGTTGCTTAATTTAGCTCCGCTCAAATCAGCACCAGTCAAATTGGCTCTTCTAAGATTAGTACCTACCAGATTCGCATTGCTCAAGTTTGCCCCACTTAGGTCGACTTTACGTAAGTCAGCCCCTACCAATGATGCCTCCTTCAAGGTGGCTTGACGCAAACTAGACTCATTGAAATTTACTTTCCGTAAAATTGCCCCGCTGAGATTGGCTTGATCAAGGTCGATACCATTAAGTTCAGCCTGACTGAGATCGCATTTTTCACATTTGTTGAGCATCAAGAGCCACTCAAGATCCTTTTGCTCAAGAGCATAAACCTGAAAACTCAATAAAGAAGCGACTGAGGCAAAAATGATATGTCGTTTCATATTTATTTTAAGAGTTATGGTTTAAAGATGATCGCCAGGAAATCGATGAAGCTGTATCCGGCCAGTGCCCAATTTGAAAAGACACAATTCTAAATTTTGAGTCTAGTTAGTTAGAAAATTTAGATGACGATCAATTTGATAGCTGATGCGCGACACGCACTTCGGAGGCCAAACTAATATACGAAGACCGCTTTGGTTAAAGTTGAAGATCGGGATTAGAGAGCTTTGTGCAGTATGGCGGGGGGTTGGTACAACAATATTTCTATAACTTTTTTGCCTGGTCCCGTAGTTCAACTTTACGGATTTTGCCTGTAGCAGTCTTAGGCAGGTCACAAAAAATGAAGAACTTGGGGACTTTGAAACCAGCCAGAGCAGATCGGCAATGGAGGCGAAGTTCCTCTGAGGTGGGGTTTTTTCCTTGTTTCAATTCAATAAATGCACAGGGGACCTCCCCCCATTGTTCATCAGGTCTTGCGACCACGGCAGCAATACTGACATCCGAATGATTGTGGAGCACGGCCTCGACTTCAAGGCTGGAAATATTCTCACCTCCAGAGATGATGATATCCTTTGAGCGATCGCGTATTTCAAAATCCCCATTAGGATGGACTACAGCAATATCTCCAGTATGAAAACCACCACTACGAAATGCTGCTTCAGTGGCTTCTGGGTTACGATAATATCCTGCAAAAAGGGTGTTGCCAGATAAAACAATTTCACCATTGGTGATCCCATCCCAGGGTACATCTTTCCCACTCTCATCCAACACTTGAATACGATTTGCCGTGGGGTGCCTTAATCCCTGCCGGGCGAGCAATTCAGCTTTCTCCTCCGTGTTTAGCTTTTCCTCAAGTTGACTCAACAAGCGTAGTGAAGTTGGACCAAAGCTTTCTGTCAAGCCGTAGAGATGGATAAAGTCAAAGCCTAACTTCTCCATGTTTTCAATCAAACGACTGGTCGGCGATGCACCGCCTGTTGCGACAGTTACACGTCGGGTTGGCTGAAATTTCTCGATAGCTGTATGACCAAGCAACATGTAGAGGACTACTGGAGCACAGGAGAAATGGGTGATTCCCTGCTCATGTAAGGCTTGCACAATTAAAGCAGGATCAACTCGATCCAGACAGATATGAGTCCCTCCTGCGGCAGTGATCGCCCAAGTATGACACCACCCGTTGCAGTGAAACATTGGTAGCGTCCAAAGATATTTTGTCAATTTTCCGAACCCCAGAGCCAAGACGTTTCCAAGGGAATTGAGGTAGGCTCCACGATGATGGAGAACCACTCCCTTGGGATCATCTGTGGTTCCAGAGGTATAATTCAAAGCTATTGGAGCCCACTCATCTTTAATAGATCCACTGAGATCTCCAAGTTTGATTTCAGTACCGGTTAGAATATTAAAGCCATCTTCTGCATTTTCAGAAAATACCTGAATGGGGATTCCAATTTTCTTTGCAGCTTGCTTTGCAATCCCAGCGGATGTGGGATCGCAAAGCAAAAGTTTGCTCTCCGTATGCTTCAGAATCCAACCCACTGTTGTTGCATCCAAGCGGGTATTGATGGAGTTCAAGACAGCCCCAAGTGAGGGGACTGCATAATGCGCCGCCAGCATTTCAGGGCGGTTGGTGGCCATGACGGAGACTACATCACCGGATTCGATATGTATTTCAGCGAGATAATTTCGAAGTCGTCCGACAATGCTACCGAATTGACTATAATTCCAGGATTGCTCACGCCAAATAACAGCTTCTGACTCTGGCTGATCGCGGAGAACTCTGTCTAGAAAATCTAATGGTGTCAGTTGTCGAAAATTCTCAGGCCTTGCTGAAAGATGGGGGTCATTACGCATTTTCAAATCTCAATCAGATTGATACTTAAAATTTCAGCCTGTTTAGCATTCTTTTCTCTTTCTTCGAGAGTGTTCAACTGTACAAATCCATCTTAATTTTTATCCTGTAATTTTTGGATTGAATGGAAATAGACATTTGTTCTTGCTTTTAGAATTACCAATGGCGAAAAAATCTTTAGAAATTTTTAATAAATTTGAAAAAACAATAGGTTATGTTCTTCTCTGAAACTCATTCGCTTTGTTTGAGTATGAGGGCAACTATATCTTTGTAATAGTTCTGATTCGAGAGCAATCTCCCTCATTTCATTTAGCTTGGAGGTAATATTGTCTTCCATCAAATACAAAACTCCTTTCTGGAGAAGATAGTTTTCGTCCATAGAAACTTCACCCATTGCGTAATTCCATTCCTCCAAAAGAGCGAGTTGATGATTCCGATCTTCAAGACAATCAAGGAGATCCTCTAAAATTTCATTCATTTATCTATCTGATTGTCAGGTTACTTTTTTACGTTCTTGGAAGAAAATTGAGCTCTTGTATCGCAGACGAGATCAACTCCAATCATGCTTCTTTCAGATTTTCCCTTCCAGTTATTTTTGTCTGCAAAAAATCGGGTCAATTTATTGGAGAAAATTATGATGCCTAGTTAGAAGCAGATATTATGTTTTTTAATTTAAACTAATGCTTTACTCGCCGTACCTATAGCATTAGATTTTAGTGTTTACGGTGAAACATTGATGGTGTTGTGTCAGCTGAATCGTTTGACCTCATTCAATCCTTATTTTCCTCTTGGAAAATTTCTCGAGGAATCTTTCAGTTTAAGAAGGTATGATTAAATCATTCTAAAATACTGATAACAATTATTTTTTAAAAAATATTCGCTGATAAAGGGCAAATAGCAATGATAAAGATTGGGCAACGCTTACCAAGTACTGAAGTCTTTTGGGTCACAGAATCAGATGTGGAGACAATAAATCTTAGTCAAAAACTCTCAGGTCGAAGAGTTGCCATCTTTGGGATGCCAGGGGCTTTTACCGATACCTGCTCAGAGTTGCATGTCCCTAATATTATTGGAAATAAAAATGATTTGTTGTCAACGGGAGTTGAGGAAATTTGTATTCTCACTGTGAATGATCTATTCGTCTTGAAGGAATGGGGCCGATCTAAGGGCCTTTTTGAGGCTGGGATATCGCTCATTGGGGATGCCGCCTCAGAATGTTCCAAAGATATGGGCTTGAATTTCACGGTTCCAGCCATCGGCTTTTATGATCGATCCCTGCGTTATGCTATGCTCACAGAGGATGGAGTTGTAAAGCATTTTTTGATGGAGGAGTCACAATCAGAGATAACTACTTCCGGGGCTGAGGCTCTGATTGAAGCGATCTATAAATCGCAAACCTGAATATTCTGGTCCATATAATTTAGAAGAATGCCTGAAGGAGGTTTTGAGGTTCTCACGGGAAAGTCTCTTTGGAGTGGTGTCTCAAAGAAAAATTCTATTACTTGATGACTCCGAAGATTAAAGAGAAATCAGATTGGATTCTTCGGCTTGAGTTGTAAAAAAAGTAAATAATTTACTGATTTTATTTAGTTTACAAGATAGTTGAGAAGTCAAATTGAGAGTCATTCATTGAAAATTCAGAAAAATAAAACCTCTGCAAAAAATGCCCTTGATCAAATAAAGAGCGGATTTCTTTCAATTTCAGATTATTGTCAGCCTTTCATCGAGAAATCCATCAATGATGATTTGAATATTTGGACTCATATTGACGAAGGTGAAATTCAGCAACAAGTTGAGTATCTCTCTGCTAATCTCCAGTCAAAATTTGAAGAAATTCTAGTTAATCCCAGGTCTAGTCATCAAAAGACGTCTGATTCAGAAAGAATTGATCCATCCACAAAATTGCTTGGGTTACCATTCGCGATCAAAGACATTATCGATATTGCTGGGATTGAGACGGGCTGTGGTTCAAGGATTTATCAGGGCTTTGAAGCCCCGCTGCATCATAAAAAAGCGATCGATGCTTCTGTCGTTTCACGTCTTAGAGCAGCAGGTGGAATTCTGATGGGCAAAACTGTCACAACTGAGTTTGCTACTTTTCAAGCGGCTGACACAAAAAATCCTGCTGCACTGGGTAGAACTCCTGGAGGATCATCCAGTGGATCTGCAGCCGCTGTTGCTGCGGGAATGGTTCCTTTAGCACTCGGTACGCAAACCGCTGGATCTATTATCAGGCCAGCCTCCTACTGCGGTGTTGTGGGGTTTAAACCAACCATTGGAACTCTAGATCTTTCGGGAGTGAAGGCTCTAGCCAGAAGTTTTGATACATTGGGGGTATTTGCTGGATGTGTGGAGGATGCAGCTCTCTTGATGGATAGCCTAACTGGTAATCATTGTATGGTTCAGTGCAGAGAAGACAAGCAACCAAGAAAAATCGGCCTATGTCGTAGTCCGTATTGGTCAGCTGCCAGCGATGATCTATGTAAAGTGTGGGAGGATCTAGTTTACCTTCTTAAGTCAATGGATGGTGTGATTGTGGACGAGTTTCATCTGCCACCTGAATTTGGGGGTGCAGTGGAACTCCACAAAAGAGTCCTCGCTAGAGAAGCATTTGATGCATTGCATTTTGAATGGAAGACCTACCGATCTTTAATCAGCTCTAAGCTATCCATAATTTTAGAAGAAGGAGAAGCAACTAAGACAGAGTGCTACTTAGCCGATATTCAGAAAATTGGATCATTGAGGTGGGAATTTGATCGCGCTTTATGTGACTTTGATGTTTTGATCACCCCAAGTTCCCCCGGAGTTCCTCCGCCGATCGAAGAAGGAACCGGAGATCCAATTTTCAATCAACTATGGAGCTTGTTAGGAGTCCCGGCTCTAAGCGTCCCTGGGCTACAGGGTGAAAAAGGATGGCCTATTGGGATTCAGGTGGTTTCTCGACAAGGAGAAGATGCAAAGGTAATTGCAGCATCTTTCTGGCTGGAAAACATCCTCAACGCAACTTAATTCCAGATTGATGAAAACGGATGATCTCTAAGCGATGATCTCAAAATTTCTAGCAATACCAGAGTGATTTTGGTCGTAATTTAGTAGGCTCTTAAATATCCAGAAAATTATGATCTTAGCAGGGGTAGAAGTTGATCAGTTATCCACATTTTTTCCCCAGTAGAGTTTTCCGATTGCTGAAACATCAGCATTCACCCCAACTCCCCCGCTCTTCCCATCTGCCCCTAGGGATAGAATGACGTAGCGAGTTCCATCACTGGTATAATTGTATGGATTCCCCCAGCCATCGACTGGAATTTGCTGACTCCGAAAATAAGGTCCTTTCCAGTTCTCAAAATTGCTCCCAACAATGGGTCGCTGTAGCAGTGCACTCAAAGTTTGCTCGGTTGTAGGAAAACGGCTGTTATGCGCCTCATATAAACTTAAGGCGGTTTCCAAATCTCTAAGTTGAGTTTTGGTGATCTGTATGGACTCAAACTGTACCTCAGGTCTCTCCCCCTCCTCCTCAATCAAAGAAAACGCCTTTGAGGAACCTGTCAGATCAAAGACTGCTACATACTCAACTCCCTCAGAATCCTCTATTCCAACCGCTAAAGTCATCGAGTCTCTAATTTGTTTGATGAAGCTTAGATAAGATTTCAAGTTTTCACCGATAACAAGGAAGGTCAAATTTGCTTTGGTCGAGGTTACAACTTTGGTATTTTCGATCTCTCCCTTGTCAAAACGGTATCTTAGTGGCTGGTCGAATCTATTTTTGCTAATGAAACGCTTCCAATCCACATAGATATCTCCATTGCTTCTGATAAACAAAACAGGTCTGCTGACAGAGGTGTCTGGCCCATCTTTGGCTGCCTTACTCACTGTAGAGATTTTTTCGTCCGTGAATGGGTCTAGTCGGACCACATGTTCCCAACCATTACTCTGATAATCGTTGACCTGAATGGTGTAGATTTGTCCGTGGATTTGAATCGGAAGAAAAATGAGGGCGAGAATCAGAAAGAATTTCATAGTTCGGTTCCTTTATTTTAACTTCTGTCTTTCAAATCATTAGTTGACGAAAGATAGACGGATTTAACTTAGTTTTGAAGACGAATTGGAGAAAAAGATTTTTAAAGAATGTAGAACTTGCGGGCGATCGATCCCAGTAATTGCAGCCAGTTGTGAGGACTGTGTTGTAATAACAATCGAAGAAGAGAGGCGTATTCTTCTGGAGAAAAAGCAATTACTTCTTGAAAAGAAGAGGTTGTTGGACTTGCAGGATAATATGGCGAAATGTCGGGATTGTCAGCATGCAATTCTACCAGCATCGAAGTCTTGCCCCACTTGTGGAGCTAGGTATCCAAACTTGAGTATGAAGAAATATCTACGCTTTGAAATTCTGAAGAGCGTCTCAATTGTTTTTCTTGCGCTGATGCTATTTGCTGCTGCTGCATTATTAAAGGAACTGATTTAGTAAGCAAATTAGGAGCGAGATCATAATTAATAAAAAAGCTAATTTTCGTAAAGCAAGTTGATTTCTTCCAGCATTTGAGCCGTGGTAACCTGTCTACAATATCCTTTGATAGCATTTAAAGAATGGCTTTGCCTTTCAGGAGTGTAAGTCAAACACGCATCTGTGATCTGGGTTACAAGATAACCGAGATCACAAGCATCGCGAATCGCGCTTTCAACGCATTGGTCTGTGACCAGTCCCACTATGACTAATTGTTTTACTCCTAAGTTTCGCAAAACATAATCGATATGTGTTGAAATGAACACCGAAGAAGAAGATTTTGAGAATCTCATCTCATCTTCACCAGGTTTCAACTCATCGATGACCTGACCGTCCCAGGACCCTCTCGGCACGTTAAATCCAGTGATTTTATAATCAAGGCTTCTGTCTCTCCCATCTTTGGTTAGACTTTCAATAGTAGTATACAGAACCTCTATACCAACTGATCGGAATCCGTTCTGGAGGTTTTTTATATTTGGGATTGTGTCCTCCCAGATCTTTCGAAAGAAGTTGCCGTATGATTTCTCAAATTCGCTGTCCGAAAGTTCTGAATATTCTCCTCCTTCTCTGTAACAGCAAAAATTCTGTACATCAATGATCAGCAAGGCTGAACTCTCAGGTTGAATTGGGATGTCTCTACTCGGTGCCATTTTCAAAATACCTCTGATGTTGTTTGCGATTACTCAATTCTCCCAATTTTTCACCTCTAGCATTTTAATGCTGGCGTTCGAAATTCGTTGTGCCCATTCGTCAATATTTGATAAATCACGAAGCTGATCATTCCTGATCTCAATCAATACCTCAGGGATTTTTTTGGGTTCCGCATATTTGATGACAAACCAATCTGAAAGTTCATCAACTTGGTATGGTTCGTTGAAGCCAATATTTAATTCAGGTTCACATGCAGAGATGAATGAAGCCATTTTTCTGGCATAGACTTCCCCTTCATTGAAAAGAAAGCTTATATTCCAAGGCCGTTCAAAACCTTGCAGCTTTGGGGTGAAACTATGGATTGAGATGATCAACCTCAGATCATCTTTTGAAGCTGCTTGACAGCAAAGCTGATCGTAAGGAAGAAAAATTTCATGAATTCGTGCATGAATTTCATCCACACTAAGTCCTAAATTTCCAGGAATAGTGATGCCATCGCTCTCAGGGCAGATTGATTGGGAAGATCTCAGAGGACGGTTGCAGTCAATCACCAGTCTACTGTAGTTCTGCCAAATAAAGGTTGCCCCAAGATTTTGGGCAACTTTCAAAGAGAGTTGCTTTGCACCAATGTCTACTGCAATATGCTGATCTGCTAAGTTCAGATTTTCAGGAAGACTAAGACGTCCGAGCTTTTTTGGAATAGCCATCCCCGCATGATCACAGACAATAAGAACTTCTGGTCTGGTTGTAGAAGCCCAGAATTCAGCAGCAGGTGGGTCATCACATGAAAGAAGCATGATCTAGTTCAATGAGTTTGATGTTGTGATTAGCATTTTGTTGTCCTCTAAGAATTTTTTTAAAAAAATGAAGCCGGATGAAGAATTCAAACTAACCATAGATGAGGAATTAGATCAATATGTTGAATGAAAATTTGAGTGAATCAGGATTTAGCTTCATTGCTACTTCAGATATATCTGGAGTTGTTAGAGGCAAGGCTCTTCCATCAAATCAATGGGAACAGCGTCAGCAGCGTGGTATGGGATGGACCCCTACTAATGTTCAGATTACTTGTTTTGATACTATTGCAGAAAGCCCTTTTGAGTCGTTCGGAGATCTGGCTCTAGTCCCTGACCCCTCGACAAGGTTCCAATTACCGCGTTTTAACCAGTCAGGTCAAGGAAGTGATTTTTCTTTGGGGGACATTTTGGAATTGGATGGTCAACCTTGGGCATTTTGCCTTCGTTCAATTGCCAAGAAGGCTCTCAATATCTTTTATGATGAGTTTGGTCTTTTGTTACGCTCTGCCTTTGAGCATGAGTTTCAAATAACAGACTTGCAACCACGACTAGGCGATAGCTTTGGCTTTCGGGGCTTTCGGGAAGCTGAAAAATGGGCTCTTGATTTGATCAATGCTTTCAATTTGGCCGGTATCAAACCAGAGAGTTTCATGAAGGAATATGGGCCCTCACAGTTCGAGATTTCAATTAACCCAACGATAGGGATTAAGTCAATGGACCATGCTGTTATGTTCAGAGAATTGACTCAAGATGTGCTTGCTTACCATGGAAAGGAGTCCAGTTTTTCACCGATACTTGATACAAAAAGTGTAGGAAACGGTGTTCACATTCACATCAGTTTTCTGAATAAAGATCATCAGGCAGTTAGCTATGATGCTGAGGATCCGAATGGGTTGTCAGAAACGAGTAAGTTTTTCATTGGTGGGGTATTGCATTATTTGAAAGATATTCTAGCTTTTCTTGCTCCTTCTGAAATCAGCTATTACAGACTGACTCCTCATAGATGGAGCGCAGCATTCAACAACCTAGGTTATCAAGATCGCGAGGCAGCGGTACGTATCTGCCCAGTTACCAGTTTGGATAAAACCAAAATTACAGAGCAGTACAATTTCGAAGTAAGGGCTGTTGACTCTGCTGCTAGTCCTTATTTGGCAATGGCAGCAATACTTTTTGCAGGAGCTGAGGGAATACGGCATAAGATTTTTCCTTCAGAAGCAACTAAAGAAGATTTATCGGTTCTAGATAAAAAAACTTTATTCAACAGAGGTATTGAAAGATTGCCACTCTCTTTGAGAGAGGCACTTGATACAATGTCAAAATCAAAGGAAGTTCGTAAATGGTTTGGTCATGATTTTGTTGAGGTGTATCTAAAGCACAAGGAAGCAGAGTTAGATTATTTGAAATCAATGACCATCGAAGAGAAATGTGCGGCTTATCAAAAAGTTTATTGATCAGTCTCGAGGGTATATAGTGGAAAAAGATTTTCGACAAAATATGAAAAAATCACATCATTCTTTAGTCAATCCAAGCTGTACAGTTCAAATTCAATCAAAAAGTTGCCATAACTGATACCGTTGTTGCCGAATTTTTGGTCAATTACTGTTGCTGTTGCCAAAAACCTTAGGGCCTGTCATCAAATAAACACTTGATCGTTTGGGGGACATCGTTCTTCTTGGAGGAAAAAACTTTTTTCCTTTCCCAATGGAAGAGAAGTCCCATGACCACCAGACGCTACGCTCTCCGT
>JACLAD010015948.1_pt1 | contig 57927 bp, 48 predicted proteins | sample 8027901 | NCBI WGS metagenome assembly JACLAD01 (sample SAMN15725071, study PRJNA655200) | protist metagenome | isolation source: fluorescence activated cell sorting (FACS) single amplified genomes of... | place: Spain: Blaines Bay Microbial Observatory, Mediterranean Sea | collected 2016-07-05 | reverse complement strand
TATTTCATCTTTGATTTTCTGGAATCTGCGCGAGAGATTCATTTGAATCGACACCAATTGGGCTTTATCTTCAGGGTTTAAAGGCTGACCGCTACTCAAGAATGAAGCTAACTTCTCATCAAGCTTGAACAGATCACTCAAATCTTCATTCATCCAACTTAGTTGATTTGGGGCAACTCTGAAATTGAACTCAATTGTTTCCTCAGTTGTATCGTGAACAGTGTTAGGCCTGCGACGGGTATTAGGCTCATTCAAAACTTGAATAGGCCAAGCGCCCTGAAAATAACCTTCAGGCCGGACAAGGATGTCGTACATCAGTAGTTGTCGGCCAAAGGCATGCTCTTCAAGGCCACTTACTTTGGGGTGTTCACCAGTTAAAATAGTGGGTCGTAGATTGATCTTCGATTCAATCCCTGATTGACTTTGGGGCAAAAATTCGCCCCATGCTTTTGCGCTGCTAGGTGGAGTCAATTCAATGATTGGGGTGGGCAGTGCCGTGTCGGGAAAGAATTCTACCTTACACTTTTCGTAATGCTCATAGAGCTTTCGTTGAAATTCTTTGGGACTTTGCCTGCTGAATTCTGCGTAGGTTTCGTTGAGTATTGTTGAAGATGGGTGTTTAGACATATCACTCTCCGTGAGAAAGATTGGGGTTTACTCTCTTAATGAGTGATTGGGGAAACTCATGTCCCCATTGGAACGTACAGCTTTATCCGATTTTCAGATCCAGTTTTAAGAAGCTCCTGCAGGAAGAAACTGGAGAGGTTGATCTGCTGTTCAAAACTGTACCTGCACTACCTTGTCAGTACCTAAAGCGAAGGTTGTGATACTACAGAATCCCTGATTTTGTCTGGGGTTGAGGACCCTTCGCAGTACCTACAGTACCTGTAGTGCTAAAACCTTTTCTGTTACGCGTATATGTAGCTGTTATACGAGTTATGAATGTTTTTCTATGAACAGGTACTGCAGGTATTGCAGGTACTGACAGCCCAGATTTTACATGGCCTTCAGAGTGTCAGCACCTTTGGAACAGGTACTGACAGGTACTGAAAAAGCGACTAAAATCACAGTTGCTTCCGGTAAACCGAGCGGCGTTTGCCCTTGAAAGTTTCAACACCCTTTTTTAGTCCTTGGCGTGCGAGAATTTTCCCAACTCGCATTTCATCACTACGCTTCCAACAACCCTTATTTGGGTATTCAAGCACATTTTCCAAAATTTCCGCCGTTGTGACGCCATCACGGTGTTTAAGGTATTCAATGATAGATTCTTCCCAAGCGTCTTCTTGGTATCGTTCTTCCTGCTCCTTAAGAGCTTCTGTCCTTGCTGCATCGCTGAGTAGAAAAGATTCCCCATTGCGATATCGAACGATAGCTTCTGCCCAAAGTTGATCCCGATCCTGTCGGAGCCCTTCTCTGTCAATAGCTTCACAGTGGACAGGCCAAAATCTGCGATTACCCGTTGAGTCGGGTAGGTAGTCTTTCGAGTTGGTTGTTCCACCAAAAACACATGTTCGAGGCTTCTGTACCACATTGCGGCCATAAGCTGGGCGGTAACGATCATGGGTAGTCGTTATGAAAGACTTCATGGTTTCCACATCGCATTTTCGTATGGCAGCAAGTTCTGCGATTTCGATAACCCATACCCCATCCAACCTTTCCGCAGCTTCCTTACCTCTAAAGGTGTTCAGTTCAGCTGACCAGCCATTGGCAAGCACAGTAAAAACTGTTGATTTTCCGATACCCTGCTCACCCTCAAGTATTAATACATGGTCAAATTTAGTTCCGGATTGGAAAGCCCTAGTCACAGCAGCCAATAACCAACAGCGCCCTGCTTCACGAACAAATAGGGTGTCTTTGGCTCCACAATAGACACTCAACCAATTATCTAACCTAGACTGTCCATCCCACTCCAGAGAGTTTAGCCAGTCGGTCAGTATGTTTCGGCGACGACTTACCGAATACAACATGACTCCTTCATGGACCAGCTTAGTACTGATGCGCCGCAGACCTTCATCGAAGTCTTGGAGTTTTTCAGTCAACTCCAAATCACGTTGATCGTCCCATTCCACGGTTTCACCAGACTCTGACTTGGTTAATGTTTTCTGTAGAAACTCATCGAACCAGATTTCAGCATGATTTTGCCGAAGGTACTGCTGTACGTTGCAGATGTTGGCAACGAGTATGTTACGGTCTTTACCAATTTGCTGATAATGCCAGCCCAATTCATCTAAGCCGTTAGCATGATTTATCTCGCTGTTGGAGGTGTCACATGGACTTTTGTTTGGGATTACATGTGGATCTCGCAAAGCTGTCCCCACTAAAGGGGACTGAAGGCCATGGGAGAACCCATCACGCACATCTTTCTCTGCTTGCTTTGGGTCCGTGGTGTTACTGAGTGCGGCTGTTATCAAGTCAGACAGAGCCTGTTCCTGATTCAGGAGCCCTGAAGCAGCATAGCCTCCTATCAATCTAGACAGCCTTAAGCGAGAGTTGTGCTTCTCCCCGTTCGGTGCTTTTTCAATTTTCTGAACAGCGTTCTCCAAAACTGTCTTGGCGTAGTTTTGTTCTTTACTTTGGTCAGCAGGTTTGCGCTGGGGCTTGGATTCCATCAAAGTGGTGGGTCGTGACAATTCTGTGGAGGACTCTGGTTTCCACTTGTGCACATCCAAGATAGAAGCGTTTGGGTTGAAGTAGGCATCAGGGTCATAGGACATGAAACACATGCGACACAGGTCTTTGCACTGTGGATCAATCGTTAAGCCGAGGACCTCCTTGAAGTAGCGTTCTGTTGTTTGAAAGAACTGGAGGTGTTCTTCAGCGTTGGCTGCTTTGGGGATGCGAATTCCTGCTTTTAGCCCAGTCCCTGTCGGACTCAGGAATATCGCTTCCAAATGCTGATCTGCTTGCAGTTTTTGTTTGATCGCTTGGATCTCCTCCGGAGTCCCTAGCTTGTCTAGGTCAATCTGGAGACGGCCTGAATGCTCAATCAGTCCAGCGTTGTTGCGTATCCCAAACGTACCTGACCAACAGAATGCCGGTAGTTCCTTTTTTAGCTCAGAGGCCTCTTTCAAATTCTCTGAGGCAAGTTCACGGATTTTCATGACCTTTTCCAGAGTCTTCTTGGGAGGGTTACGAATCTCTTCGTAGACCACTCCCAAACTTCTAACCATCTGTTGCTTGAACCCAACACCGACTCCACAACTCACGTTGGGTGGACTAGGAATTGAGACAGGTTTTTTGCCCATATTCACTTCATCTAATACGGGTGTGACCAATGTGGAGCAGCATGCAGAGGCCAAAATTCAATGAATTTCAGCATTGAGAGGTAGGCAGGCATCTGGTAGGATCTTTCCTGATGCCAAACCGCATCTCTGCAGCTAGTCCATATGGCTGTATTATTGGCCTCTGTTTTCTCTCGCCGACCAAAGTTCGAGAAAACAGAGGTTACAAAATTAATGGATTCCTTTACTGGGAATCCTATGCCCTACCTGTTGACATCTTCTTTACAATTTCAAAGCATCCTCAAGCAGTTGATTGACTTCTTTCCTTGAAACAAAGGTCTTTCTTCCAATCTTCACTCGTTTTAACTTTCCTTGACTGAGCCAGTTGTTCAGCGTGTTTTTTGAGAGACGAAGAGTATCAGCCGCCTCTTGAGTTGTCAGTAGGGGGTGGGTCTTGTGGACTGTGTTCATTTTTGATCCGCTAAAGATTTTACTTGCATGATTAACAAAATTAGTTTTTAATTGCTTTATTAAAATGTTTATTGTCTTTCAATCTCTTTTTACTTTTATAAAATCTAGATGTCAACAAGAAACTTTGATCTATGCCACGACCTCTAACACCACAATCAAAGTTGTCTAAGTCAACGGCACGACTTTCCCAATATTTAGCCGAGAATGAGATTAGCCGAACAGAAATTGCCAAAGCGCTTGAAATGTCTGTCAGCGGTTTAAACTCAATTTTCCACAGAGGAGTAGAACTTAGTGTCGTTCAGGCTAAAGCGATTGAGCAAGAGTATGGGATCAGTGAAAAATGGATACTGAAGGGAGAAGAACCAAAGATGGTCAATCCTTGGAATAAGCTTAATTTAGGGGACAGGTGGCTTCTACAAGCTACTTCACCAGATTCTATGAGGGATTACAGGAGTATGGTGAAGTGGACCATGGAGTTGACGGAGGAACACTTTAAATTAGAAGTACAAAAGTGGATGGGGGTACTTTTCATGAAAACCCTTGATGGCAACGAAGAGCTGATCAGCGGATTAAAATATTGGTCCAAAAATATTCACGATCTGCTTCACGCTGAATACAAAAAATTGAAGGAAGATCTCCCTGTAAAGAATGTTTCGGATGAGGAACGCTATCGTTTAATCTTAGAGGGTGCTGATCCCCCTGATATGAAACAATGGCAAACGATGCGTTACTACTGCATGGATCTGACAACTCCTGAAGAACAGATGCTCCCGTCCTCTGAAGCAGCAAGCCTCAAAATCGATATTGATTTGTCGTGGATCAATGATCACCGAGAAAAGTTTCTCAGACCTTGGAAAGAGTTACTCCATTCTGTGAGGCAAAGATTAGTTGATTTGAAAGAAGAAAATACTTCGAACTCAATTTAACATCACAGGAGAATGAAATGGGATTATTGGTCGAATGCCCAAAATGCAGAAGCAGGAATCCGGAAGGAACTGCAAATTGTGGTGGGAACTTTAGATCGGGCGAGAAGAAGGGGGAGAAATGTGGTTACTCCCGCCTAAACAAGCATGCAGGTAAGACCTACTGGATTGAGTATCGTGAATATGGGAAGCGCAAGAGGGAGAGAATTGGTCCCAGCAAAACTGCTGCAGAGGCAAGATTACTAGAAGTACAGAAGGCGCTAGTTGAAAAGCGTCATGTTGAGTGGGACAAAAATGCCCGTGTCACACTCGGGAAGCTTTTTGATTGGTTTTTAAATCTGCAGGAAGTGCAAAAACTCGATAGTCATCTCCGCATCAAAGTTCAGGTGAAAGCACTCAAGCGGCTTTTGAATCATAATCAGTTAATTCGTGATCTCTCAACAGCCCAACTGGAAAACTACGTTCATGCAAGGCTCCAAGAACCCTCTCCAAATAGAATCGGAAAGACCATTGCTCCGAAGACTGTGAAGGAAGAAATTAGTCTACTCAGGAATATGCTAAACCGAGGTTTGAGCTATGAGTTCATTAGCAGCATTCCAATCTCCCGTTATCCCACTGTGAGAGTCGACAATGTCCGTAAACGCGTTTTTGAAAAGGAGGAATATCAACGATTATTAGAGGAGTGCCCGTTGTGGCTCAGGCGCATTGTCATCATGGCTCATGGTACAGGCATGCGCCAAGGTGAAATTCTAAAGTTGAAGTGGAGTGATGTGGATCTAAAAACAGGCTTTGTACGCTTAAAGGCTTCGATGACCAAAACAGACGAGGCCCGTTCAGTGAGATTGCTACCAGAGGTGATCACCATGCTCCGTGAAATTCCAAGGACGCTACACACTCAACAAGTCTTTTTATCGGCTACGAACAAACCCATCCCTTACTGGACAACCTATGTCCAAAAGGAATGGAAACGCTCACTTGAAAAAGCTGGAATTAAGGGGGCTTGCTTCCACGACTTGCGGCATGATTTTGTGACCAGAGCGATGCGTGGGGGCAACGCTTCACACATTGTTATGAAACAAGTCGGCCATAAGACAGACTCCATGCTACGCCGCTACCAATTGATTGACGAGAGGGACTTACTTGAACTTCAAATCAATCCATTAGTTACGACTCAAGACCAGAAAACAGGCTAAAACTTGGACACAAATTACGTGTCCATATACGTGTCCACCAGCCAGTTTTGAAGGGGTAAGTCGAGGTAAGAGAGAGGAAAGCGAAGATGATAAAAATTCTGCTCAAAGCCAGATGTAGTGTGGGTTTGAGGGTAATAGAAGTAAGTTGAAGGAATTGTAAGTAAAGTTGCAATATGGTGGAGGCAAGGAGGATCGAACTCCTGACCTCAACGCTGCCAGCGTTGCGCTCTCCCAGCTGAGCTATGCCCCCACGTAGAGCTTGGTCGGAACCTGATGAGCAGGTCATTTTTGGAAGTGGCGTCCCCAAGGGGATTCGAACCCCTGTTACCGCCGTGAAAGGGCGATGTCCTAGGCCTCTAGACGATGGGGACCTGCTGAAGGCTCAGCGAAAGCTGTTAAATATAAATTCCTCCCCAAAAGCTGTCAACTCTCTTTTTGTGAAGCTGCATACTTTTTCTTTAAGAAGGAATCACACTCCTTGAAAAAACGAAAGGTTTCTTCTGCCAAAACCGGTGAAATTCCGGACACTTGCCGTAACTCCTCCACACTCGCCTCTCGCACCCGTTTCAAGCTGCCAAAGTGTTTGAGCAGAGCTCGCTTGCGTCGATTTCCCACTCCAGGGATTTCATCTAGCAGAGATTTTAGATTGTCTTGCCGCTTGAGCTTGCGTTGAAACTCAATGGCAAAGCGGTGCGCTTCATCACGGATATTCTGTAGGAAGTAGAGTACCGAAGAGTGGCGCTGAAGCCTGATCTCATTCTTTTGATTGGGTTTGACAACATATTCGTAGTCTTCATCATTGCCGCGAGTCACCCCTCGTCTGCGTTCCGAACGTCCCTTGGCCAGACCAATGATGTCTTGTTCATGCCAGTCAATTCCTAATTTTTCCAGAACAGCTAGAGCTGCATTGAGTTGTCCCTTCCCACCGTCAATGATGATCAGATCGGGCAGAGGTTGTTGGCCGCTCAACGCACGCTGGTAGCGACGAGTTAGTACTTCCTCCATACTTGCAAAATCATCCGGGCTATGAATCGTCCGTAGCTTGTACTTGCGGTAGTTCTCTTTGGCAGGCTTGTTTCCTTCCCAGCAAGCCATCGAAGCAACGGTCATTTCACCGCTGAAGTGTGAAATATCAAAGCACTCCACCCGATTTGGAAGTTTTTTTAGATGAAGAAAATTCTGAACTTGCCTGAGAATCTCGCTGTCTTTAACGACTCGCCTTCTCTGTTCCTCCAGATTTGCTCGAGCGTTTTGAAAAGCTAGGCTCACCAATTCTTTTTTATGACCACGCTTGGGAACCATTAATTGAACCCTGTGACCAGCTTGCTCAGATAAAGCATCTCCCAATATTTCTTCTTCAGGATACTCAAAGGGCAGCAATACCTGGCGAGGGATACCTGTCATTTCACTGGTGTAGAGCCGATTGATGGCCTGTCCAAGTAAATTTGCATCCGAGGCTTGTTCACTCGTATCAAAGAAGAAAAAGTCTGAGCCCAACAAGCGTCCATTGCGAATGAAGAGTACCTGAACACCAGCAGTTCCAGCTTCTCGGTAGAGATTGAAGACATCTCGATCCTCTCCATCTGGTGACATTACCGTCTGTCGAGTAAAGATGCGTTGCAATGATTGAATTTGGTCACGAAGTTGGGCGGCTCGTTCAAATTCCAGCGTTTCTGAAGCGATTTGCATTCGCCTTTCGAGATCCTGCAATAGTTCCTGATCACGACCCCTCAGGAACAATCGAACCTGGCGCACCAATTTTCCATATTCATCAACAGCCACATTTCCACGACAGGGAGCTAGACAGCGTTTCAGTTGGAAGTTGAGACAAGGACGAAAGACCTTGCTTCCATCCAGTTCCATTTTGCTGGTTCTCAACGGGAAGTAGCGCAGTGCTACTCGCATCATGTGACGGGCATCCTGGGCTGAAGGATACGGTCCAAAGTATTCTGCTTTACGCTCATGACGCTCTCTCACAAGGCTCAGGCGGGGGTAGTGTTCCTGAACGCTTAGCTTGAGGTAGGGATAAGATTTGTCGTCCTTGAGGGCCACGTTATAGCGTGGCTTGTGAAGTTTGATCAGTTGTTCTTCAAGCAAAAGGGCTTCTGCTTCGGTATCCGTTAGAATCCAAGTAACATCAGCAACCAGCGAAACCATGATCTGAATACGAAGGTTATGTGCAGTAGATTTTTGAAAGTAGGAGCGAATCCGATTTCGTAAAACCTTGGCCTTACCGATGTAGAGCAAATCACCGGATGCATTGCGAAACTGATAAACTCCCGGCGCTTCCGGAAGATGTTTCAGTTTCTGCCAAACTGGAGCTTCTTCTGGAGCACGTTTCATCGAAGCAGGGCGCATTGCGATAATCCTCTGGCGATCTTCATTTTCTACTGAGTCTCTTCTTGAGCTTGCTGACTGGATGACATAGCGTAGCGAATTCTTACGCTTTGCCAACCTTCTTTAAAATGCTGATGTTGCCCAAACAACTTGCGGAACATGAACTTCAGGCCCTGCTGACGCTGGATCATCATGAACCAAGATCTGTGCTGGGATTTCATAGTGAGATTTCAGAAACAGGGGTGACTTGGCTGATCCGAGTCTGGGAGCCTGATGCTGTTTCCTGTCTACTGAGATGGCCAGAAGAATTTGGATTACCTGATCTCAAGTTGGAGCAAGAGCACCCTGCAGGCTTATTTGTAGGAACTTGTGACGGGAAAACTGCTAGCGTCCCATACACACTCCATTTCAAGTATGCCAATGGTCAAGAGCACAGTCGACTAGATCCTTATTATTTTCAGCTTTCAATCAGTAGTTACGATCAATATCTGTTTGGGCAGGGGAAACACCGCTTCCTCCATGAAAAACTCGGAGCGCACGTCGAGCAACGTGAAGGGATTGCCGGGGTACGCTTTGCGGTATGGGCACCGAACGCTCGAAGGGTCAGTGTAGTTGGAGACTTCAATGGTTGGGATGGAAGAAGACACCTGCTCCACGTCTTAGGTGGTTCTGGAATCTGGGAACTCTTTGTGCCTGGAGCTCAATCCGGGCAGTGTTATAAGTTTGAACTTCTCAGCCAGTCATATCAGTTACTGCTAAAGAGTGATCCTTTCGCTTTTGCCACCGAGGTTCGGCCATCAACCGCATCACGTATTCAAGGGTTTTCCGGATTTACCTGGGAAGATGAAGGCTGGCTCGAAAAACGGGAGCAAACGGACTGGCTTTCTCAACCTCTGAACATCTACGAAGTACACCTCGGTTCCTGGAAGCGCGTACCCGAAGAGGAAAATCGGTTCCTGAACTATCGGGAACTAGCCGAAGACCTGATCCCTTACGCCAAGCGAATGGGCTATACTCACTTAGAGTTGTTGCCCATAGCAGAACATCCCTTTGATGGCTCATGGGGCTACCAGGTGACTGGATACTTTGCGCCAACATCCCGCTTTGGCCCTCCAGAAGATCTGATGTATTTCATCAATCGATGTCACCGAGAAGGATTGGGAGTGATTATCGATTGGGTGCCTGGTCATTTTCCCAAGGATGCTCACGGACTGGCCCAATTCGACGGAACAACACTCTATGAACATGAGGATCCACGCAAGGGAGAGCACAAGGAATGGGGCACGTTGATCTTCAACTATGGTCGTCACGAAGTACGAAATTTTCTGATCAGTAATGCTCTATTTTGGTTTGAAAAATACCATATCGACGGGATTCGTGTCGATGCTGTTGCTTCGATGTTGTACCTTGATTATGATCGACCTAATGGAGAATGGATCCCCAATTCGAGTGGAGGCCGTGAAAATTTAGAGGCTATTGATTTTTTTCAGGAGTTGCACGAAACACTCTTCCACTATTTCCCTAATGTCCTTTCTATCGCTGAAGAATCAACCTCATGGGATGGGGTTACCCGTCCACCCTACCATGGGGGATTGGGCTTCAACTTCAAATGGAACATGGGCTGGATGAATGATTCACTTCGCTACATGGAGTTGAATCCGGTTCATCGCCCGTATCATCATCACTGGCTCAGTTTTTCACTGGTTTATGCTTTTTCCGAAAACTTTGTACAGGCAATTTCTCATGATGAAGTCGTTCATGGCAAAGGTTCATTACTGAACAAAATGCCCGGTGATGAATGGCAGAAGCGTGCTCATCTCCGCCTGTATCTCTGTTATCAATTTGGACATCCTGGAAAAAAACTACTCTTTATGGGGAGCGAGTTCGGACAATGGAGGGAATGGTCGGAAGCACAGAGTCTGGACTGGCACCTGCTGGATAACCCTGTTCACCAACAATTGCAAAACTTCTCTCGCAGGCTCAATTGGTTTTACAGAGAACACCCTGCACTTTACAGCAATGATCGAGATTGGCAGGGTTTCGAGTGGATTGATCTCAGCGATACCCAACACAGCGTATTTTCATTCTTACGGCGCAGCGCAAAGGGTATTGAATCCCCGTTAATATTTGTTTACAACTTCACTCCTGTTCCTCGAACTTACTATCGGGTAGGATTTCCAGAAGTTGGAACCTACCGCAAATTAATTGATTCAGACGCTCCCGAATATGGAGGCTCGGGATTCAATCAACAGGAAACCATCGTTGCTGAAGAAGCTTTTTGGCAAGGGCAAAGTGCCAGTGCACATCTGGATTTGCCGCCACTTGGATGCTTGATCTGGCAACGTATTCACTGAGTCATTGACGAACCAAGGATCGGGCTCGTCAGAATTGAATCGTACAACATCGGATTCCCTTGATAGCAGACATTGGATTCCACCGTTCACCGAGACTACCATGAAAGAAAACCTAGCCTCGCTTTCCAACTCACCAACAACAAGCCGTCGGCTGGATCAAGATTCCTTGACCAGAGAATACATCGACAGTCTACGATCAGAAATTACAGAACTACGTCGCCAACTTCAGACCGCCTCTACTGAAAAAAATCAATTACTCCAACTCTTTCTTGGACAGGCTTCTTCTCTTCAAGCTTCGCTGAATCCAGTCGTAAATCAGCCCTCGACCAGTCCACCTGTCCAACGCTCTAAACCCCTGGAGCGGACAGATGATTTGCAGGGGAGTTTACCTATTCCAACAACATTGCCTACAGTTGAAACAACTTCAGTAAAAATTCCTCCTCCAAAAGCAGCTCTTCCCAAAAAAGAAAAGAAGGAAGCTCCAATCTGGCAACCAGTTCGAAGAGCCAAAGCCTTTGCGGATGAAGTCCCCGTTCCGCTTTTGGTGAGACGCTATGTTCAAGAGGTCAACAACCACAGAATTCCAATTGGTCATGCGGAGCTACGTCCAATGTGGGAGTGGCTGCAGTGGCAAGGTATGGTTTTAGATCGACAAAATCGTGAGTCTGCAAGAGAAACACTCAAGCGGATGCGCAAGCAACTGAAGAACTAAAGGAAACTCTTAGCGTTTTTGCCAGATCCAGTAAATTAGGATCAGACCAAAAACTAGGGGCTCTAGCCCGGGTAAGTCTTGCCAGGAAGGGGGGAGGTTCATACGAACCAGTGCAAGTAGTTGAGGCAGAAAGCGGACCAGAGCTGCTCCACAGAGTAGGCCCAATAGATTGCTGGAGCCCAACAAACCAATAAGCAAAATCTCGAGCGAGAGTGTCAATGGGAAGGCTTCAGGAGACAAATACTGAAGCTGCCAAGCCAGTAAAATTCCCGAGAGGGCTGTGATGCCTCCGCTCCAGACTAATGCTTGCTGTCGGGTCCGTTGTGGATTAATTCCTAGGCACATTGCTTGTGAGCTATCCTTACTAGCTCGCCAACAACGGCCAATTGTACTGTCTTTCAATTGCTGCCAGCAGAGCCAAGATCCTGCTAGAGCCAGCAAACTCATCCAGTAACCCCAATGTTGGTCTGTACTACTCTTCAGAAATTCAGGCGTATCGACAGAGATGCCACTGTATCCACCGGTCCAATTCTCTGCGAGTAGCAACAACTCTTGAATCAACAAGGCGGCAACCAGCGTCGAAACCGTCAGACTAGTGCCCTGTAGTCGTTCCGTAGTCCAGCCCAGTAACCAGCCACTCATTGCACCAAGAGAGACCCCAATCAATAGGGAAAGCCACCATGCTCCACCAACTTGGAGTGTCAGCGCACTACCATAAGCGCCAATTGCCAGCCAAGCTGAATGGCCCAAGCTGATCAGACCCACCTCTTTGGATAGGAGCTTCAGGCTCAGTCCAGCGAGCGCGTAGATCAGCCATGTTTGAGCTTCGGACAGCCAAAAGGAAGACGCCCACCATGGAATAGTCAAAAGGGCAGCAAAACCGATGAACGCCCCCAATCGCATCAGGATTTTCCTGAGAACACAATCGCTGCTGAACCGATGCTGCTAGAACCTCTAAACCACAGCCAGAGCAGTAAAATTAAGTAACTGACCAGATCTCTCGAGACATCCGGGAACCAAGCTGCAGATAGTTGTTCTGTGATTCCAAGCAGTAAGCCACCAAAAACAGCACCCGTAACATTCCCAAAGCCAAACAAAACAGCAGCAGCAAAGGCCTTAATACTCAGCCAGCCCAACTCAGGATGAACCAATGAAAGTGGAGCCAGCAGTATCCCTCCTAGTGCAGCAAGGGTTGCGCTCAGCCCCCAAACCACGGCTTCCATACGTTTGCGTGACACCCCAGAAGCCTGTGCCATCCAGTAATCTTGTGCCAGAGCTCGAAGACCTAGTCCTATCCTGCTGCGATAGAGCAGCCACCATATCGCCAACCAGGCGATCATACTGCCCATCAATACGCTAAGCTGAGCACCACTGATCACCAAAACTTGCCACGTAAACAACTGCTGTTCATAAGGATTCGGAAAGGAAAGTGGTGCAGGACCCCAGAGCATGGTTGCAAGAGAGCGTAGAACAAAGCCCAGTCCCAACGTCAGTAGAATTACAGAGATTGGGTTCTCTCTGGGCAAAGTGGACAGTAGTCCTAGCTGTAGCAGCGAACCACACGGAAATAGTAGCAGCAGGCTGAGCAGTAACGCACCTGACCAAGGAACTCCCCATAGTTGGAGTTGCATGCCAAGGTAAGCACCCAGCATGAGCAGATCCCCTTGAGCGAAGTTGATTTGCCGAGTTGCACGATAAATCAGGACAAAACCCAAGGCAATTAGACTGTAGATACAGCCCTGGACTAATCCTCCTAATAGTGTCTGAAGTAGCATGGACTCATGGAATAGATGTGGCAAAGAAGCCACCTATATAAAGAAAACCAATCCTCTCGCACACAAGGAGATTTGCATGGATGTGATTGCCTTTCGTGAAGCATGGCCGGCCTTACGTGGCACTAGTCTTCCTTTGGAGCCCGACAGTTGGCTCCTGCACATCCCCAATGGACACCCTCTTCAGACAGAGATCCCAGCAGAGACACTTTGTCGTTGGATACAGCAGGAGATCCAGGAATCAGAGACGCTCTTTGTCTTACGTACTAGAAGTCTGGTTGCCGAATGGTTACCTGAAAAACCAGCATGCGCCTACCAAGAACTTCTAGAAATCCAGCAAGACAATATTAGAGGATGTGTATGGAAAACAATGGCAGACCCCATTGCAATTCAGCAGCAACTGCTCGGGAACTCCCAGTTGGAAACCATCGCCATGGCTCATCAAGCTGTCCTACAGAGCCCGCATTTGCCATTGAAACTTCAAGAGCTAAGGATTCCCAAGCCCTGGGGCTATGAAGGGTGGTACACGGGTGTCGAGCAAAGAGGGGTGACCAGCTTCATTGATGAACAGGGTTCAACTGAGTTGCCGTACGCACTGAATCTTTTTCCAGAGTCTTTGCTGGCTCACCAAGAACCTCCGCTCATATTGTTGAAAACCCTGAATCCAGTCCCAGAAATTATCTTAGGGGATCTATATCTCGAATTACATCAGGAAAAATGGGAAGTCTACATTGTTACAGCGATTGATGAAACGGCTTGGCTAGATGGAGTCGGACAAGTAAGAGCCGGACTGCATCCGGAACTCCTGAAAACTTATCAGCAGCAACATGGTGACGATTGGTGGTCTGCGTATCGGAAAGACTTCAGAAGAGCCATTCAAAACTATGAAACTTTGCGTAGAAAGCTGGATGAACGCTTAGACCAAGAAAGAAGCCAACGTGGTTATGGATTGAATCAAGCGCTTAGTACTGAAGAAATGAAGGAATTGCTCTCAACCATCCCAGAACATCTTCAGCAAGAAGAAACCAAACTCAGGCTTGCAGCAGAGGCTTACGTTGGGTCATGTCCAGTGCGTGTTGGGGATGTGGTGTCTTTTCCAACCTGGCAAATGCACTCTCTGCAACACGGAGTGAGAGTTATTGAATTTCAGACTCCCCACTATGAACGGATGATCGTGATGTTTGGCCAGAAGGCATTGACCCAAGATCATTGGAATACTGAAGAAGCCCTCGCTGGGATGAAACCCGAAGTATATCACCCCCCACAACCCGAGCTGATCTGGCAACAGGATGGAGTTCGTTGTGAACGAGTGGTCGATTTTCCGGACTTTGATGCTTTCCGACTTTTTGTCCCAGTTGGGCAACGTATCAAACTTGAAGGGAAAGGAAACTACCAACTATTGATGGGTGTACAAGGATATGGTCAGTTGTTGGTCGGTGGTGAGAGTTGTGGGACGGTTCGACACGAAGAAGGCTGGATGATTCCAGCGGTGACGGACGATTGTTGGTTGGAAAGCAGAGGAACTGGAGATTTGATCTGCTTACAGGCGATCCCCAAGAGTAGCTAGCGGCTTGTTTGCGCAAGCAAAGGGTTGGGCTTCAACTGATAACTGACGATCACTTCGTCACGACCGTCTACCATAGGAAGGGCAAAGGTCTGGGTAATGAATCCATTGGCCACAATCGTCACGTGGTGTGAGGTTGGCTCAACACGCAGAGTCACTTCCCCGAGTTGATTGGTGAACCACTGGTATTCTGGATAGCTCTGCAAGGAAACAAACGCTCGCTCCAAAGGCAGTTGATCAGCATCACGCACTTGGATACGATAGGAAATTTTTGTTTCTTCACCCAAATTAGCTGCTGCCTGAACGGGCTGAACTCCAGATCCAGCAGCACTCACCAACTTTTCCCACCATGAGTCACCAATCCAGAATCCGCCACAAAGCAGCAATCCGCAGATAGTTAGAATTGGTAAAAAGTAGGTTGGTTTAAGTTTCATCTGATCTCGTTAGCAGTCTTGAAATTGAATTCGTGTTCTAAAGATGCGAGAAGCATGCCCCTTTGGATTCGGCTTTTTTGTGTTGATGTCTACATTTATTGCAAGACCTTTGCTGCCTATCTTTTAGACATTTGGCACAGTTTGAAAAACTTGATGCCACCGTACTCTGAGACCATGAAATATAATTTTGTCTGTATACTGCTTGCCTCTGCGCTTCTGATTGTAGCTACCGATCCAGCGTGGGGCGATTCGCTCTGGCGTTACGGATATTCTACACAAGAACTTCGATCCAACGAAGGATACAATAAGTATCTCAAAGATCGATATGAAGCAGAAGGCATCCGCTTAGATGGCTATTTAGTTGGTGTAACTTTCTTACGGACTTCTGGCACAGGGATTGGCCTGGAATACTCATCGACGAGCGGAAGAATCCGTTATCAAACATTGAATGGAGAAAAGCAGGAGAATACTTTGGATTTGCAAACCCTGCTGCTGCTGCTCTCCTCATTCCGTGGGAATTGGGAATGGTCGGTTGGCGGTGGAGTCAATAACTTGAGCAGAACTTTCTACGGGTATCGTAGTTCATACATAACCACCGAAAATATCAAAGATCAACTTGGCACCAGAACTTCTGAAACCTTAGGAACCACAGGGATCCTGCAAGGACTTTATCATGTATTCAATAGCAGACTGCAGTGGTCTGTGGGAGCCCGCTACATCATCGCTGAAAATGAGATTGATTCGAATGATATCAGACCGGGCCACAATGCAAAGAGTGTCCAGGAAACACAGAATTTTGACCTGGGGGGACTAGCTTTGTTGACGACTCTAACCTATCGCTTCTAGGAATTAAATGTGCCCCTTGACTCGCCGAAATCTTTTGATTGGAGGTTCGGGATTATTCCTCTTTAGCTGTGGTGATTCAGAGTCTTACACAGCCGCCAAGGACTACTACCCGGTCACGAGCCGATATATCTTCCATTGGGGGAAAAACAGTTCGATTGTGATTGACAAAAATGCAACAAACGCCACTTATTCACTGGGTGGAAGTGTTAATGAACTCAGTTGGTTTGAAACGGGCGTAAACGCTTGGGCTAACACACTCAATGAAATTGGTATCAGCGTCTCTTTCAGCACAAGCTCACCAGATGTGAAGGTTTATTGGCTCAACTCCACACAGATGCTGGCAAAAGCTGGAAGTTCTTACGTGTTAGGGCAAGCCACCACGGAAAAAGAAATCTATATGCTCAAGGGCCAGGATCAAACAACAACAACTGCGGTTGCCACACACGAATTTGGACACATGTTGGGTATCTGGAGCCATAGTTTTGACAGCAACGACTTGATGTATCCCTATTTGAACTCTAACAGCCTGAGCAACAGGGACAAACGAACCCTAGTTGATTTTCTTTATGAACTCAGCCCAGATTTTGATCTACACGATGTAGCAGGTCCCTTGGTTCACTCGTCGACAGGGGTCAGCATACCACATTATGTCAGTTCACTCACAACCAATGGCTGTCAAATCCATACTTCCACTAGATAAATGGACTTTGACATCTCTGAGACCATGGAACTCTAGATGAAGTCACTCCGTAATTTTCTCGGATTCCTCATTTTTAGCTCAACTTTTCTCATTTTGAGCTGTGCTTCAGACCAAACTCCTGCAAAGAATGACTCCACTAAAAACACAGCCGACGTTCTGAACAGGCAAATCTCCATTTTGCTGAATTCCCAAAAAGCCACTTGGATAGACTCGGCAGTTCCAAGTACTTCGGTACTGCCATCTTCACAAAGCAATCTGAATTTAGAGCCTGGGAATACTGTGCAGCTTGATTTAACCCTGCAGAACAATCCCACACAGAATTTTGATTTGTTGCTGCGTTTTGGTGATGGAAAGGTTGGCTATTATGAATTCACTGGTCTGAGCCCAAGCATCCTCTCGGGAGGGAATCAGATCTCATTGAAGTTAGGGGCGCCAGAAACTATTTGTGATTCCCTCTTTCCAATTCCACATGTTGTTTCACTAAATTTTCTGACAATCGAGGTGGGAAATACAAGTGACGTACAGACAGTTCCAGTCAACCTGAACTGCAGTATGACGATCCAATGAAGACGAAAAACAGAGGGTTGAGGGGGTTAGACTAAGCCAAAGTGAAACTATGGTTTACTCTGGTATCTCTTTGGTTAGAGACGAAGATTTTCGGCGACCACCAAACCAGCGCGATTTTTCTAACTTCTCCAAGACTTTCAGCACTGGACCAACAGCCCAGGGGCATTTGTGACGCCCCCAGTTTAAAATACGTCGTGCTGTTTTGTTTCTAGGCAGGATAATAGCCAGGCCCGAGGTGAAAGAAACCAGCCCCAGCGGCAACGGTAGGGGTACAATCATGATTCCCAAGAGGATCAGCGACCATCCTAAAGCTAGCCAGGCTATATTCGTCCAAATCATTGGAAGTAAGAGCTAAATTTTTTATTGGTAAAAATGGTCAGCCTTCCTATGGAACTTACCTCAGTTCGCTATCCAAGCTTTTAGTGAGAGCCCAAAATTTTTTGTCCGCACAGTTCTGACTACTATTTTAAGAAGGAGCAAGCGTTATGTTCAAGAAATTCTTAGTGGCTAGTCTGGCTGCTCTGATTTTGGCTACTTCCAACCTCCTGGCTGCTGATACCAGTGGAGTAGGATTTATGGTGCCAATTTTAGCAAGCAGGTGAAGATCTGTAAGGATATGAAGCACCTTCTGCTTCAGGATAATACAATCCCCAAGATATTCACTCATCTCAAATCGGGGTTGGCTATACGACAACGACTCTAACTGCTAATGCTGACATGATCCCCGTCAACATCAACGACGCTTACATTATTGATTCATGTTAAAGTCTTGATAGTAAACTAACAACTCAGCTTTTACTTGGTTTTTTTATTGGACAATGAATCAAATATCAGTAGGGCTCTAGCTAGCGCAGGCATTGGCTTTACCTTCTAATTCAGTAAAGCCGATCAAGCTGATTGATTGGCTTCTCTCCACCTCTTGAATCATCCCAACTTCTGCCCTGTTTTCTCCCAATCTGCCAAAAACGCCGCTAAGCCCTTGTCCGTCATCGGATGTTCAAATAGTTGCCAAAACACTTTCGGTGGTGCGGTGATCACATCAGAACCCAAGCGAGCCGCCTCCAGCAAGTGAGGAACGTGTCGAGCTGAAGCCGTCAGAATCTCCGTATCAAAACCGTAGTTGTCATAGATCAGGCGAATGTCCTGAATCAAATTCATTCCCTCCAGTCCAATATCGTCCAGCCGTCCGACAAACGGACTGATGAAGGTGGCACCTGCCTTTGCTGCGAGTAAGGCCTGAGCTGAGCTGAAGCAGAGGGTCACATTGACTGGAATTCCCTCATCGCTCAGAATTTTGGTGGCTTTGATGCCATCCACTGTCAGGGGTACTTTCACGGTCAAATTATCAGCAATCTCTCGGAGCCAGTGCCCCTCGCGAACCATCCCCACCGCATCTGTTGAGACTGTCTCCCCAGAGACTGGTCCATCAACCGTGTCACAGATTTCAGTAAGAACTTCACGAATGGGGCGTCCTGACTTGGCGATCAACGTGGGGTTGGTCGTGACACCATCCACGATGCCAAGTTCATTAAGCTTTCGGATTTCTGACACATCAGCGGTATCAACAAAGAATTTCATGGATTTTCCTGAGAAAGAAGCGTTGAAGCCAAGGGTGAACTGGTTGCAGGCTGAGGCCTTCGAAGACGTAGAATGACCAAGCCGCTACCAACGATCAAGACAGTGCCAACCAAAACCGAAGCAGAGGGGATTTCCTGCCAAAAGAAATATCCCAGCAAAACACCCCAAAGCAATTGGCTGTATTGGAAAGCACCGAGCAGGGAAGCATGAGTCAATTGATACGCCCCAGTGATTGCAATGCCGGCAATTGCTCCCAACAGGCCAAACAACAAATGCCAACCTGACAAGTCCCACTGTAAAGGTTGCCAGTAGTCTGTGAAGGGAATCCAGCAACTGGCGACAGCGACTGTAAGAATACTCGTCAACATTAGGGCTTGAGGGCTTTCCTGCTGACCATATTGCCGGACAAGCAGGTTCAGCATTGAATGCCCAATACCAATCAGTAAGGCTGTCAGCAGCCCTGGATGCCACTCTGCACTGCCTGGCTGGAGACAAATCACAACCCCAACAAAGCCAGCCCCTACACAAGCCCAGAGTTGGGGTCGGATGTTCTCCTTCAACCAAAAATGGGCGAGAATTACCGTAATCAAGGGTGCTGAAAAGACCAGTACATAGGCACTCCCTAAGGGCACATGTGTGAATGTGTAGGTCGCGGAAAACTGCATCATCAGGAGTAGCAAACCTCGCGTCAGATGCAACCAGGGTCGGTGAATGCGAAGATTTTTCACATTGCTCGTCAGCAGCACCACGACAAAGCCCATGACTGCAGAAGCCACCATGTTCAGGAAGAAGATCTGCAAACCGGGATAATGAGGACCTAGCACTTTGATTACGGCATCACCGCAGGTGAAGCAGAAGTAGGCCAGTAGACAAAGACTGATTCCCTTTATTTCAGGGGAAAGATGGAACTGCAGACTTAAAGGCATTTAAAGTTGGTGAGGCGACGAAGAGAAAAGAATTTTCTGAGATCGTTACTTCACAGGCTCAATGTGAACAAGTCCGGTGGTCTGGTTTGACTTCCGAACGATCGTACTGAATACTGAAAATATTCACAGCTAGATTCTTTAGACAGAGAACCTGAGCATGAACTTCCCCAAGAAACTACAAACCAATGCTCCTTGATCTTTACTCGTTTGGATTTCGACGATCTGGAATTCCCAGTGATGAAAGCGGTCACGGAGGAGGCTTTGTGTTCGATTGTCGCTGCCTTCCAAATCCAGGAAAACTGGAGGAATACCAAGCATTGACAGGACTGGATACTTCGGTTCAAGCATGGTTGGAAGCAAAGGAGGAGACCGCAATATTCCTCAATCATTTGCAAGGAACCTTGGAACTGAGTGTGAAGAGATACATCGCTCGGGACTTTGAACGACTCATGGTGAACTGTGGATGCACAGGCGGTCAGCATCGATCAGTCTATGTCGCTGAGAAATTGCACAAGCATTTTGCTGGATATCCAGGACTATCCATTCAGCTCACCCATACCGAGCAGTCCTTCTGGCCAGCTTTCTCTCAATCACAGGAGCGCTGATGTTTCAGAACTTTGATCCAAAGGAACGCAAAGCCATCCTGATCATCTTCATCGTGTTGCTTGGTGGGGCGATTTTTTTCTCAGGTGGAGAAGCTCTCTTTACTCCCGAAGATCCCTTCCAACATCGTTCTGAACGATTTGGCTCGCCGATGGAGTCCGAGCGTCGAGTCAATGGCGGATCCTACGAGAGCTATTTCTGAGCTTCGTATTGGTCTGTGGTGTACCTACTCCAAAATCAACCGTTCCCTCAAAATAAAAAAAGCACACGCCAAGCTAGATCAACGTGTGCTTTCCAGAGACTCTACTTCTGAAGAAAATCCGCTTACTTCCGGCTCTCTCGCATGAAATTACGCAGAACCGTGTGGAGAATTCCACCGTTGCGGTAGTATTCGATCTCCACCTTGTTATCGAGACGACAGAGCACCGGGATCTCTCGATCATTGACTTTGAGAATCACGTCCTGCATCGGCTGCATTTCATCACTGAGTCCCAAAACCGAGTAAGTTTCCTCACCGGTCAATTCCAAGGACTCATGAGTCTCGCCATTTTTAAACTGCAATGGCAGCACGCCCATCCCTACCAGATTGGAGCGATGAATCCGTTCAAAACTGGCTGCAACCACTGCTTTGACACCTAGCAGAAAGGTTCCTTTTGCAGCCCAGTCTCGGGAAGAACCAGTTCCGTATTCCGCCCCAGCCAGCACCACCAGCGGTGTATTAGTGGCCTTGTACTCCATTGCTGCGCCATAGACCGTTGTCACTTCGCCAGTCGGGAAATACTTCGTAAAGCCACCCTCGGTTCCCGGTGCGATCTGATTGCGAATGCGCACATTAGCAAAGGTTCCCCGCGTCATAACCCGGTCATTGCCTCTACGGGAACCATAGGAGTTGAAGTCTTTAACGGCTACCCCTCGATCCACCAAAAATTTACCTGCTGGAGTATCAGGCTTAAAAGACCCTGCAGGTGAAATGTGATCGGTGGTCACCGAGTCACCCAGTTTGAGCAACACACGAGCACCCTCGATGTCCTTGATCGGGTTGACGCTTGTCCCCATCCCCTGGAAGAAAGGTGGATTTTGAATGTAGGTTGACGCTTCGCTCCAGGCATAAACTTGTCCGGTCTTGGCCTCGATTTCATTCCACATTGGGGTCACTGTATCCATTTTTCCGTATTCATTGGAGTACATCTCACTGCTGATCGTACTCTCCATGACGGCGACTTCTTCATTGCTTGGCCAGAGATCCTTGAGAAAGACATCGTTGCCGTCTTTGTCTTTACCCAACGAGTCATTCTGAAGATCAATGTTGACTGTCCCAGCTAGCGCATACGCAACCACCAGTGGGGGACTGGCTAGATAATTAGCTTTGACGTTCGGACTGATCCTTCCTTCAAAGTTACGGTTCCCAGAAAGTACTGAAGTCACCACTAAGTCCCCGTCATTGATAGCCTTGACGATGTTGTCTGGCAACGGACCACTGTTACCAATACAGGTTGTGCAGCCATAGCCAACTGTGTTGAAACCAAGTGCATCAAGATGCTGCTGCAAGTCTGCTTTTTCTAGGTAGGCTGTTACGACTCGGGAACCTGGACCAAGCGAAGTCTTTACCCAAGGCTTGCTTCTCAACCCAAGTGCATCGGCTTTTTTGGCGAGCAAGCCCGCTGCAATCATTACTGTTGGATTACTGGTATTCGTACAGGAAGTGATCGCTGCAATTGCCACATCGCCATGGGTCAAGGTTTGACCATCCAGTCCTTGAATGGCTGATTGCTTTGACAGCGCAGTCTCTCCGAGTTCAAAGCCCCCCTGCTTGATCGGTTTGCGCAGAGTTTCCTGCCAGGTTGATTGCATCGTCGAGAGGTTCACACGATCCTGCGGACGTTTGGGGCCTGCCAAAGCTGGTTCCACAGTTGACAGATCCAACTCCAGTGTGTCACTGAACATCGGGTCTGGAGTGCAGCTGGTGCGGAAGAGTCCTTGTGCTTTGCAGTAAGCTTCTACTCGCTGAACCACTTCTGCAGGTCGTCCGGTCTGACGCAAGTAGTTCAACGCTTCGTCATCCACTGGGAAGAAGCCCATGGTTGCACCATACTCAGGGCCCATGTTGGCGATGGTGGCACGATCCGCAAGTTTCAGGTTGCCCAAGCCTGGGCCGTAGAACTCAACAAATTTTTCGACGACCCCTTTCTTGCGAAGCATCTCAACGACGCGGAGGACCAGGTCTGTCGCGGTTGCTCCAGCAGGCAGTTGTCCGGTCAACTTGAAACCCACCACTTGGGGCATCAGCATATAGATTGGTTGCCCTAGCATCACCGATTCTGCTTCAATTCCACCAACGCCCCAGCCCATCACTCCAAGACCATTGATCATTGTTGTGTGGGAATCTGTACCGACAAGCGTGTCTGGGAAAGCGACACCATCAACCAACTGAACAACGTTTGCTACATATTCCAAATTAACCTGGTGGACAATGCCGACCCCCGGTGGAAACGCACGGAATTGCCGAAATGCGTTCTGGCCCCACTTGAGGAACTCATAGCGCTCTTGATTGCGCTCGAATTCAATCTGCATATTCCGATCAAGAGAATCCGCACCACCAAAGTGATCGACTTGAACCGAGTGATCGATCACAAGATCGACTGGAACCCGGGGATTGATCACCTCTGGGTCGCCGCCCATCGCTGCCATTGCTGAACGCAGTGATGCCAAATCCACCACAGCTGGTACGCCTGTGAAGTCTTGCAGAATAACTCTGGTCGGCTTGTGAGGGATTTCTTTATCTGAGACAGAGCCATCCCAATTTGCCAGGGTGTGAGCGTGCTCTTCAAGAACCTGAAAATCATCATAGTTGCGCAGTGCCTGTTCCAACAAAATCCGAATGGAGAAAGGCAAGTGACTGATGTTTCCACCAATCTTTTGTTCCAAGGCCTCTAGACTGTAGTAGGATGCTTTGCCACTGCCCGTATCAAAATCTCGGCGGCATCCGAATTTGTTGTCAGACATGCTTTCTCTATGGATAGGGTTTGCAGAGGTAAGAACCGCACATGCGGCAATGAGCGTGAGGAGAGGTTGAGTTTCCTTGTTCTCATTATTACGAGTTTTGAATGCCGATCAATTTAAAAGAGTGACTGTAGAATACAAGTTTTTCAGTGCAGTTGTAACGGATTTGAAGCACAGCATTGGGTCTAATATTTTTGATTCAGCCATCGATTTTGATCAAAGTTTTGTTAGCCGATGAAATATTTGTATTCTACCAGATTTTGTCAGCCCAATTTCTCTTAAATTTTTGTTTCAATGTGTTGCAGAGTCTGGGAATCCCTGATTTATAAGGATTAAATCTTGACATCCAGACCAAATGCAGTCTGAATAATGCCCCGTGTAACTGAGTCTTTGCCATGCAGTTAAAGTTGCTGATGGCCTTCGAATCAAAACGATTGAGGAGATGAAGATGAAAAAACTATTCTTGTCCTGTCTGTCCGTTGCCCTCTTGGGCGGAACTGCTATGGCTGGTGGTCATGAGAAAGGGACCCTGGCTGCTGTGAAAGAGCGAGGAAAGTTGGTGTGTGGCAGCAACACTGGCCTCGTCGGATTTGCGGCACCAGATGCCAGTGGAAACTGGCAAGGATTTGATGTAGACATGTGTCGTGCTGTAGCCGCTGCAGTACTTGGCGATCCAAACGCCGTAGAATACGTTCCCCTGACAACAGGAACTAGATTTACAGCTCTCGCCTCCGGCGAAGTCGACATGTTGTCAAGAAACACCACTTGGACATTCTCACGAGACGTTGACCTCAAGTTCGAATTTACAGGTGTTAACTATTATGACGGTCAGGGTTTCATGGTGCCAAAATCTCTTGGTGTCACCTCAGCTACAGAGTTAGATGGGGCCACTGTTTGTATCCAAACTGGTACAACTACAGAACTTAACCTTGCAGACTTTTTCCGTGTAAATGGAATGAACTACGAACCTGTGCCCGTTGAAACAAACTCTGAAGCACAGCAGCAGTACCTAGCAAATGCCTGCGATGTCTACACAACCGACGCTTCTGGACTTGCTGCGACTCGAGCATCATTCGAAAATCCGGGCGACCACGTAGTTCTACCTGAGATCATTTCCAAGGAACCACTTGGACCTTTGGTTCGACATGGTGACCATGAATGGGGTGACGTAGTACGTTGGTCCCTGAATGCGATGGTAGCTGCCGAAGAATACGGAGTAACCTCACAGAACGTTGCAGACATGGCCAAAGGAACCAATAATCCAGAAATTAATCGCTTACTTGGAAGTGAGGGAAATCTGGGAGAAATGTTAGGACTGTCACCAGATTGGGCAAGAAACATCATTTCCACAGTTGGCAACTACGGGGAATCTTTTGAGAGAAATATAGGTTCTAGTACACCAATTGGTCTGGCCCGCGGACTTAATGCACAGTGGACCGATGGAGGTTTACTGTACTCACCTCCTTTCCGCTAAAATCTAGTTATCACAGGGCGCAATGTTTTGTGCCCTGTCCCGCTCTCATCCATCCACATCCAAGGCAAAACAGTGGATTCAAAATTCCACTGAAATTAGTTCTGGAGCATAGGTAAAGTCGTCATGATGAAAGTGACCGAACCACCGAAGCCGTTGTTCCAACTGCGCCAGTTGATCTATGACACAAAATACAGATCGCTGACTGTTCAAGCGATAGCCATGTGCTTGTTGGTTCTGTTCTTTTCATGGCTTGTCAATAATACAATTCAGAACTTAACCGCCCTCGGCAAAGACTTTGATTTTGGATTTCTTACCAACATCGCAGGCTATGACATTAATCAGCGCCTCATTGAATACTCTTCTACATCTACGCACGGTAGAGCAGCACTAGTAGGTATACTAAATACGCTGCTTGTAGCTTTTCTAGGCTGTGCACTTGCCACAATAATTGGAATCGTTGCAGGAGTCCTCCGACTCTCTAAAAATTGGATTGTTGCACGTCTAATGACAATCTACGTGGAAGGATTCCGAAACGTTCCACTGCTCTTATGGATTCTCATCATTTTCGCTGTGATGACTGAATCCACTCCTGGCCCAAGAGATTTTCGAGCTGGGGGAAGTGCTTCAATGATTTTGTTTGATAGTGTTGCTATTTCAAACCGCGGAGTTTACATCCCTTTTCCGGTGTGGGGTGAAGGAACTGGGATCTTAATATTTGTTTTTTTACTTTCACTTCTTAGTGTTTGGATCTTCAAAAAAATTGCAACTTCAAGACAACAACAAACAGGAACAACCCTTCCAACATTTTGGATTTCAACCGGGATAGTAATCATTCCATCCATTACGACTTTTTTCGTATTGGGGCAGCCTGTCTCACTAGATTATCCAACTCTTGGTGGGTTTAACTTTCGTGGTGGATTACAACTAAGAAACTCACTAATTGCCCTTTGGCTAGCCTTATCGCTCTACACAGGAGCTTTCATTGCAGAGATTGTTAGGAGTGGCATTCTCTCAGTATCAAAAGGACAAACAGAAGCTGCCTACGCTTTGGGTTTACGACCCAACCGTACAATGAATCTGGTTATCTTGCCCCAAGCTCTCCGTGTCATTATTCCTCCTCTTATCTCACAGTATTTAAATCTCACGAAAAATTCTTCGTTGGCAATTGCTGTTGGGTATATGGATGTACGTTCCACACTCGGAGGGATAACCATTAATCAGACGGGGCGTGAACTTGAAGGTATGTTAATGCTTGGACTTTTCTATCTTCTTGCTTCTTTGGTCATCTCAACTGTGATGAACATTTATAATAACTCAGTCAAACTCAAAGGTCGTTGAGGTGAATAGTCCATCCTCCAAACTATTTGTACGAACAGAGCTTATACCTGCTAAAGTTCCCCCTTTGTCTGAAATTGGGCTGACAAAGTGGGTTAGAGAAAATTTGTTCTCAAACACTATAAACTCCATTCTAACAATCCTCTCACTTTTTCTGATTTACTGGCTTCTCGCACAAATTTTACCGTGGATCACACAAGGTGTTTGGGAGGCTGACTCACTTAACGAATGTAGGAAACTTCGAGAAAGTATTGGTGAAAATACCAATGTGGCTTGCTGGGCAGTGATAAATGAAAGATGGAATCAATTACTCTTTGGATTCTATCCACCTGAAAGCTATTGGCGCCCAATCTTTGCGCTAATACTTTTTGGTTTTGCAATATCTCCAGTACTTTTTACAACTGTACGAAAAGAGTTGTATATTTTAACCTTTACTTCTCCTTTTCTTTGCTACTGGCTGTTATGGGGAGATTCTGTTTGGGGGCCAGTTTCTGCAGCTTTTAGTTTTCTGCTAGGCATCTTGCTTTTTCAACAAATAAGTCGATCAAAGCTATCCATATTGAGTGTGCCAATTACCTTTGTTTTTGTTGTTTCGTACTGGTTCTTTTTACTTACCCCAGTCGCTGAACAACTAGACAGTTTTATACCAATTTCTCTCACATACATTCCATCAAAAGAGTTTGGTGGATTCATGTTGGCTCTAATCATTGGTACCACTGGGATAATTTTATCATTACCAATTGGTATTTTGTTAGCACTCGGGCGCCAATCAAAACTGCTTATCATTAATAAAATTTGTGTTTTTTTCATTGAAATTATTCGTGGAGTTCCTTTGATTGTCTGGCTCTTTACAGCCTCACTCCTTTTAAATTATTTCCTACCACCCGGTACGAACTTTGATCTGATGCTAAGGGTTGTAATTATGGTCACTCTGTTTGCTTCTGCTTACATGGCTGAGGTGATTCGTGGTGGTCTTGCAGCACTTCCAGTTGGGCAGCACGAAGGTTCCTCAAGCTTAGGTCTGAACTATTGGCAGTCTATGAGGCTAATTATTCTTCCCCAAGCCCTTAAAATTTCAATTCCAGGGATCGTGAACACATTTATTGGTCTTTTCAAAGATACAACTCTCGTAGTTTTTATTGGTCTTCTCGATCCGATTGGACTATCAAATGCGATCAGAGCCACAACTGATTGGAATGGTATCTATTGGGAGTTGTTCATATTTATCGGTCTCCTGTTCTTTGTGTGTTGTTTTAGTATGTCGAGATATTCCCAATTCTTAGAGCGTAGATTACAAACTGAACACCGTTAAAAGGGTTAGTCAATGAGCCAAGCTAGTCAGGAAAGTGCTGTTAATGACAAAAATATGACAGCTTCTGGAGAGCCCATCATCCAAATCCAAAAGATGAACAAGTGGTTTGGGCAATTTCACGTTCTCAAAGAGATTGATCTAGAAGTGATTACGGGAGAACGAATAGTGATCTGTGGCCCTTCAGGGTCAGGAAAATCTACGCTAATTCGCTGTATCAATCGACTTGAGGAGCACCAGGAAGGACAGATCGTAGTGGATGGAATTGAGTTGACCAGTGACCTGAAACATATTGAGCAAGTGCGGAGAGAGGTTGGAATGGTCTTTCAACACTTCAATTTATTTCCACACCTCACGGTATTGGAGAATTGTACACTGGCACCCATCTGGGTTCGTAAGCAGCCTAAGGCAGAGGCAGAGACGACCGCAATGAGTTACTTGGAGCGGGTCAAGATTCCGGATCAGGCTCTCAAATATCCTGGTCAACTGTCAGGTGGTCAACAACAAAGGGTAGCCATCGCACGTTCGCTCTGCATGCAGCCCCGCATAATGCTCTTTGACGAACCAACTTCTGCGCTGGATCCTGAAATGATCAAAGAGGTGTTGGATGTCATGATTGAGCTTGCAGAAACAGGAATGACGATGCTCGTGGTGACCCACGAAATGGGCTTTGCCCGAACAGTAGCCAATCGTGTGATCTTCATGGATGAGGGACAGATCATTGAGCAGAACGAACCAGAAGAATTCTTCAACAATCCGCAGAGTGACCGAACTAAACTGTTCCTGAGCCAGATTCTGCAGCATTGATCGACAATAGTTTCAAAGTGACCAACTAGAATCAGCGCAAACCTTGTCACTGATTCTTTTCAAGATCCCAGCTCACCCCAAGCTTGAGTGCTCCTCATACATCCGGCCATTTCCTAACAATTTCTGATTGCCAGATAGCTTCTGGCCAACCTTCCCGGCCCCTTACACGTTGAATCTCGTCCAGAAACTTCACAACGCACTGTCCCTCATAACCTAACTCACGTAGAACACAGCCGAGAACAGTTCCAGTTCGACCTCGTCCTCCCCAGCAATGGACAACAACTCCTTGACTGTCACTCAGGGACTTGAGGATGGTTCTTGTTGCGGATCTGATTCTGCGGATTTCAAGTACTGGGTCCTTAGGTGAATCACCACTAATGAGATCTTCCAACGGTTGATCATGAATGCTTGTTAGTGGAGTTGGGTCGTATCCCATTGGATGCAATGAAACCAAGTTGGGGAAACCACAATCATAAATGGACTGCCAGGGCCAATTTGTTTCTGGGAGGCACATCCCCGCAAGTGGAACTGGATCTTGAAGTACCCAGTAAAAGTCCTCGGGAGAGCGAAGTGCTTGGACTTGGAAGCTATTTTCTGGCGGAACCAACATTCTTGATCGCTAACTTTTGGTGGGGCAAAATCGAAAAGTTCCCAAATTCATGGAATCCCTGTTTCAAAAAGGGATCATGATAGGCATGACTCTTCAGCTTCCAGAGTTTGAGTGGAGTTTTCGACCATCAAGATCAAAGAATTGAAGCCCATAACAAAATCATCTTCTTAGGCCAGATGCAACTCTTGGTGCAAAGCGATAGACTTATTTCGGCGAAAATCTGCTTGGGAATGTTGTGATTTGGGGGAAGGTCTTGAAATGGGAATTTTTGAAATTTTGGGGAAGCGTTCCAGAGGAAGGCGAAACTGAATCTTTTCTTCGGTCACAGGAACTTCTTTAATTACAAGAGTTCTTCTGAGCGCTAATCGGTCAAGGAGTCTCTGCACAAGATATTCAGGAGCCGAAGCACCTGCCGTCAAGCCCAAAACGTTGACATCATCCAACCACGCTAAATTCAGTTCGTCGGGTTCAGGAACCAAGCGGACTCTTTGACAGCCAACCTGTCTCGCCACTTCGGTCAGACGTGTCGAATTTGAGGAAGTAGGGCTGCCTAGCACAAGGAACGCCTCAGCTCCTGATGCGATAGTCCGGGTTGCCTGCTGCCGGTTCGTTGTTGCGTAGCAAATGGTCTCCTTACGTGGCTCAATCAACTTGGGGAAGCGCTTGCGCAGTACCTCAACGATTTGCCCAGTATCTTCTACAGAGAATGTCGTTTGCGTAACGTATGCGACTGACTGATGGATGGGAATCTGAATATTTCGGGCAGTTTCAATATCATCAATCACCTGACAGTCTTTGGTAGGTAGATGCCCTAAGAGACCAATTATCTCAGGGTGATTTTTCTTACCAATCACCAATATTTGACAGCCGGCTTTGTGATGGCGAACCGCCTCTTGATGGACTCTGGCCACTAAGGGACAGGTGGCATCAATCGTAGGAAGTTCCCGTTCTTTAGCTGCATTGACAACAGATGGAGGAACGCCGTGAGCAGAAAACACAACTGGCACACCATCTGGAACCTCTGATAATTCCTCAACAAAGATCACTCCTTTGGCTTCCATCTCTCTCAGAACGTGCTCATTGTGGACAATCGCATGGCGCACATAGACAGGGGCCCCATAGCGTTCCAGACAGGCTTCAACGATCTGGATGGCTCGGGTTACTCCAGCACAGAAACTCCGAGGCGCAGCCAGCAACACTTTCAACGGGAGATGTGATTCCATGAGAATTCTCGCTCAGGAGTCGAAAAGACCGGCAGAGGTCGCCGGAGGTCGAAAACTAACCAATGCAAAACCACATGTGGAAGGGTCAGAGCCGCAAGACCAATGAATATCACCTGCAAGCCACCCCACTCCAGAGCACGGTTGGGTAGCCAAATCCAGGCAATCAGAGCCATGACCATTGCAGCCAAACTTAGAGGCCGAGCCTGCTTCCAAAATTGACGGAGTGGCTTTGATTCATTCGGAAAAAGCCACTGTGCCATCTCTTGGCTGTGCCGTAAGGAATGATGAAGGCAAAAGTAGAGAACAAAGCCTTCCAAGGGAGATAGCAGAACGAAGCAGAGTATGATCAGGATAGATTCTGTGATTTGTTCAATGATTTTGCCTAATGGTCCACCAATCTGCCACCAGCGAGCATAAATCAGGACTCCAAGGAGACACAGAGGCGCAAAGAGTGTGGCTCCAAAAATTGCGATGCCTTGAGCATGCTCGGCCAGCTCAGGTTGAAGCAACAGGGGAGCAAGCAGTTGCCCCGTTGTTTCAGTTGCAAAAAATGCTGGAGCGCAGAGTGGTAAAAGGCCCCGAAACGCAACATGTGTCCAGTAGAGCCTTTCTCCCAGATCCAATGCCGCAGTGTCTTCTTGCCCAAAGTGGAGAACGGACAACAATAGGAAAAGAGAGAGCAACATTGCTGGCCACTGGATCCAGCAGACGAGAACTAGCCCAAGCAGGCCCAGATAAAAAAATCCGAAACTAAATGGCCAAATTCGCCCTTGCATTGGTTCAAGCCAGGAACGGCCAACTTGATGATCCAAAGCGCCGTGTGGCAAGCCTAGCAGAGAAATCAATAGAAACAGAAAACCCCAGTGCCATTCTTGCCAAGCAAACCACTCCTTCATACCTGCCAATAGGAACAGTCCACCAAGTAACAGGAAAAGTCGTTGTTGTCCCCCACTCAGTTGGATATTGGGCACTGACTAGACCCTCTGAATCTGGGTAGTTACCATTTCTTTTTTCTGCAAAAAGGTTGGAAAAAGACTTTGCTTGAGAAAGATTCCAGAGGGCAAACAAGTAGTTACCTCCCACAGATCTTTCAGTGATGCAGTATCAGCCAGGAAGCGCACTAGCGCATCCGGGTTTGCATATCGAAACAAACGCCAAAACAATTCAGGACCTCGTTTTGGATTTTCCTGAAGAACCCTGAGAAAAGTGGCATCCAACAATCGAGATTGTGTACTGTAATAATCTGGGAAGTGATCCCACTCTCCCTTTAGCAGTTGATCCGCAAGCCGTTGTGCCTGACGCTGAATTGCCAAGAACGCATAGCCAGTGCTGGGGCGAGCCGCACCACCAGCCAGACCAAGCTGCCTAATTCTTCTTTTTGGCTGTGTGGTCGTTGGAAGCGTGGACATTGGCAGCACACCGTATTCCTGTTCGATGATTTCGTATTTCCCCGCTCCTTTTTTTTGTAGATACCTCTGTAACTGCTCTCGATAGACACTCTTTGCCAACACCTTTGGCCCAAACCAAGTACTCTCAACCAATGCTTCGGTGGATGAGAAAGGCAGGACATAGATAAACGGAATACCTGGCAGAGCACCGTCTGTTTCTTTGCCACCAACTCCAAAAACTTCCGCAGCATCTTCCTCTGCTTCAAAGTCCATCAGAGTGACTTGCTGACTTTGAAAACAAGCGTGCTCTGTTTTTACTTTCCAGCCCAGAAAATGCTGTAGCCAATGGACATCGGGATGCTTTGCATTTCGATTCTGTTGATCGATGGGCCGAGTATCGATGACATACCGACCCACATAAGAACCTTGATGGGTTTGAATATGAACAAGGTCTTCCCCTTCCTGAACAGCCTGAACTTGCTCTCCCAGTTTCAGAGTTGTTTTTGAGGAAGAACAGACTGGAGCTAGGGCCAACTTGTAAAAGTGTTCTGCTCGCAAATACTGATACTGGTAAGCACCTCGGCAGTGAGCGACTTCTCCTGCATAATGAACATTCCAGCCCGACCATCGGTAAGAAACTGCATTTTGAAAACGGTGATTGAGCGTATTCCAGAAGCACCAAGTACGATCATTTGTGTACTCGTTTCTTTCTTCCAACAACAAAATCCTGAGTTGGCCTTCACCACGAGCAATCAGCTCATTAACCAGAGTCAGTCCAGCACAACCAGCTCCAAGTACGATGGCGTCCCAGACCTGCATTTTAGCTAACCCGTACACAATTCAGGTGCTGGTGCAATTGTGGTTCGTGTTGCTGAGGTTTTCCTACTGGCCAGGTTTGGGTATCGAAAAGAAATTTAAACAAACTTGTGATTGTCAACCTACACTTACGAGACATAGAAACACGGGCTCGCCTCTCCCAAATAATCCTAGGCTCAGGGTAAATTTCATCCCCGATTGCACGATAAAGTGCCCGTGCTGTGAGGATTCCCAAGCGCACTCGCATGGGCAAGTAGCGCATACCTTGGTACCCACTGCGATAATACAACTCTGCGAGATCGAGCAAGCGTTCCACAGCTGTTTCAGCTACTTGACGGGCTTCTTGATTCCCCTCAACTAGCTGCACAGCGGAGACTGGATTTTCTCCAAGCCATTGCTGAGGTATGTAGAGGCGACCACGTTGGGCATCCTCATGGACATCACGGGCAATATTGGTCAACTGCATGGCAATGCCTAGGTCAGTCGCAAATGCTAATGCATGGGTATCACGGCAGCCCAAAACCTGGGCCATCATTAAACCAACTGTTCCGGCAACTCGATAGGCGTAGCAGATGAGTTCTTCCTGCGTTTGTAGACAGACCTCCCCTAGGTCGGAAAGTACACCTTCAATCAAGTCTTCTACCCAACACTGTTCCAACTGTTGATCTGCCATCAGTTGACGAAACGCTTGGTTCAAAGGCTGTTTGGGCTTTTCACTCCAGAGGTCCTGACGCAATTGATCCAGTCGAATTTTAGCTTCTCTGGGATCACTTGCTTCGTCGGCCAAATCGTCTACATGCCGACAAAAAGCATATAGTAAGGAGGCGTCATTAAACTGTGATTGTGGCAAAAGTCGACCGGCCCAATGAAAGCTTTTTCCATGATAGGCCAATACCGCTGCATGAGTTTGCGTCTCAGATTTTGTGCGAGAGGACGATGTCTTTTTCAGAGCTCTGTGCGGAGTCGTGTTGTTGGAGACTGAAGGAATCAGTTGATCCAAAACTTTCGCAGAACTCAATACTCCTGGCATCCCTGCCCCAGGGTGAGTTCCAGCTCCAACAAAGTAGAGGCCATCCACTTCTTCTGACTTATTGTGAAAACGGAAATTAGCAGATTGGGTAAACAGTGGCTGGATTGAAAATCCAGTACCATGGCGGGTCAGGAGTTCCTGCTCAAAGTAATTAGGAGTCACAAAAAAATCCTCTGTGATGCACTCACTCAAGCCAGGCAGAAGAGTACGCTCCAATTCTCTGACAACGGCATCACGATAACGTGGCCCTACTTCCTCCCAGTTGATTCCGCTGAGGTTGTTTGGGACAGGGGAGAGCACATAAAAAGTATCACAACCAGCCGGAGCCATCGTTGGATCTGTTGCTGTTGGACGGTGCAGGTACAAGCTCATGTCTTCAGCAAGATGCTTTTTATGAAAGATATCGCTTAGCAGTTCCTTATAGCGAGGTCCCATCGTGATTGTGTGATGAGCTACTCCTGGGTATTGGCGAGTTGTCCCAAAATAAAGAACGAAGAGCCCCATCGAGTAGCGCAACTGACGAAGACGCCAATTTGACCAACGCTTGCGCTGGGGAAAATCAAGCAGATGTTCGTAGACAAATGGAGGGTCTGCATTACAGACCACCAAATCCGCTGGTAGCACTTCACCACTGTTTCCCAATTCTACTCCGGTTACCCGTCGCTGTTGGGTGACGATCTTGGTGACAGTAGCATTGGTTTTTATTTGAACCCCTTCTTCTCGAAGTAATTTCTCGAGTCCAGCAACAATGGCGCCTGTACCGCCCATGGCAAAGTGCACACCCCATTTGCGTTCAAGATAGTGGATCAGCGAATAAATCGAGGTCGTAGTAAAGGGATTTCCACCCACGAGGAGGGGCTGAATACTGAAAGCCTGGCGGAGACGTTCGTCTTTCAGGTGGGCTGAAACCATCTGATAGACTGAACGGTAACTGCGGAGTTTTAGTAGCGCAGGAACCTGACGGAGCATTGTGCCCCATCGATGGAATGGGATATGAGCTAATTCGCTAAAACCTTTTTCAAAGATTCGCCGTGATTCCTGGACAAGATTCAAATATCCATCACGATCCTCTGGTGAGAGCCTCTCGATTTCATCCAGAGTACCTTCAACAGTACCTCCATAATCGAAAGTTTCTCCATCATTGAATCGGAAGCGGTACCAAGGTTCTACTGGAACAATCTTTAGGTAATCTTCTGGGTTCCGGTTGAAGAGTTTAAAGAGTTCATCAAGTAGAAACGGTGCTGTTACAACAGTTGGTCCGGCATCATAGACAAAACCATTTCTACGGAAGACCCGTGCTCTTCCGCCAAGATCTGGCTGACGTTCAACAATTGTGACCTCATACCCCTTGGTTTTCAGACGAAGGGCTGCAGCCAGACCTCCAAAACCGGAGCCGATTACCAAGGCTGTGGGCGAGCCTGTCATGCCAACAGCTCTAATTCTGGCTGAAAGCGCTTTTCCAACTGAGAGATGACTAACAACATGAATGAACTCAGGGGATCTGGTAGCTCAGCAGCTTCTTGGCGGCAGTTTGCAAGCGTCTCCGTAAGGTATTGAAAGCTTGCTTCCAGAACCTGTGTGTTGACCAGAGAGTTGACCCAGTAGGCTAATTGCTCAGGATCACGACGACATTTTTCATCCTTAAAGAAAATTTCGAATTGCTCCCTCATCTTTGGCGAGGATTGCTGCCAAAATTGTAGAATTACTGCGCTGACCCGACCTTCCCTCAGATCTGAACCCGGGAAATCGCGACCTTTGTTTGAAGCACACAAATCAATGATGTCGTCATGAATCTGGTAAGCCACTCCAAATCGACCAAAAATTTGATTCACACGACCACATTCCCTCTCTTGAACACCTGACAGAATTAGGGCGGCCTCCACGGGGAAGGAAAGCAGAGCCCCTGTTTTGCAGAGTGCAATGTGTTCATAAGTTTGTAGAGGCAGGGTCAAATCACTTTGGTGCTCCAACTCATCTGACTGCCCTTGAATCAGCAGTGCGATCTTCTCACCGAGTAGACCGATCAATCTTGGACCACGGTAGTGCTGCATACCTAGGATGCCGAGCATTTCGTACGCTTTGCTCAGCAGCAAATCACCTAGAAGAAGCGCATTGTTTGATCCATATTGCTTCCAAACCGTTGCGCGGTTTCTTCGTGTTTCGTCCTGATCCTGAATATCGTCATGGACAAGCGATGCGTTATGAATAAATTCTGTTACACAGGCTAACTGTAGTGCAGTCTTTTCATCTAAACGATGAAGGTGCGCTGCTGCCAAGGCCAACTGCGCTCTAAAGAGTTTTCCTTCTGTCATTAAATGGTAGTCAGCACTATCTTTCAGTACTCCGTTTTGCCGCAAAAAAGATTTCATTTCTTCGGGTACAATTTTAATTTTTTGCGATGCCCAATCCAGAGAGTTCAAACATTTACTTTCCGAAATGAATTGTTTCTCCATTTGTTTGGTGTGGTTCAAATGTAGAGAAAAATATCGTTCTCCCAATACCCTGAATGGATTATCATAAATAGCATTTGAACTCATTTCCATGGAACCTCCATATGCGGTTTGAATGAAGGATTCATCTTTTGCAATGAGTGTGCTTAGTAAAATTAATAGATAAATTATTGATACTGTTATTTAAAAATTAATTTTAAATTTACGTGAGAAAAAACAGAAGAGTTTGACAAAATATTTCTCATGAAATTAGAAATTACTATTTACATTACTAGAAAGGATTGTAATAATTTAATTAATCAAATATTTATTATAAATCCATCATTAGAAAAAAATGATAAATTTGGGTCGATAATATAATTTGATTTAAATTTATCATTAAAAATTAAAAAAAAATTATTTTTATCATATTAATGATAAATTATTTCTTAGGTTATTTTTTCAACAAAATTTTTCATAATTGGTCTGCTTTTTGTCAATTGTGCTCTCGCTCTTGTCAAAAGATGAGAGCAGATCGACAAACCAAAGGAACCCATTGGTTAGGTCGAATTTCTAATGTGGTCAGAAGGCTCTTTGCTTTCTTATCTGATTCTAATTCCTATCGAAGGAGAATATATGCCAGAGTTGAGTGCAGATCAGTTTTCGCTGATCTATAACATGTTGTCTCTGACAATCGCGGCAATGTTCGGCACTTTCGCATTTTTCGTTCTTGCTAAAGAGAACATCGCTGTCAAATATAAGCCGGCCATCGTCTGTTCGAGTCTGGTGGTACTCATCGCGGGCTATCACTACTTCCGAATTTTCCAAAGTTGGGACGACGCATACGCGATAAGTGAAAGCGGAATGTATGTGGCAACAGGAGTACCGTTTAACGACGCCTACCGTTACGTGGACTGGTTGTTGACAGTACCACTGTTGTTAGTAGAACTGATTGTTCTTTTGTCATTGACTCGTGAAAGAATGCAGGATGTCTTAACCAGATTGGTTATTGCTTCTGTACTCATGATCGCTTTGGGTTACCCAGGTGAGGTGTCAGACAATACCGGAACACAAGCGCTTTTCTTCGTACTTGCGATGATACCATTTGTGTACATTCTCAGAGTGCTTTGGAAAGAGTTGGCAGCTGAAATTGCAGAAGAGGACGGTAAAGTGAAGGAATTAATCGAGCAGACCCGAATGCTCTTAATGATTTCATGGCTGTTCTACCCCGTTGCCTACATTTTCAATCTTGCAGGCGGAACTGCAGAAGCTGAAATAGGTGTACAGGTCGGGTATACTATTGCTGATATCGTTAGCAAATGTGTCTACGGAGTGATGGTCTACTTCATTGCACGTGAGAAAACTATGCTAGATAGTGCGCCAGTCTCAGCAAAGGCTACTGCAAAAGCATAATCGAACACTTGATGATCAAGACTAATCTATCGACTTAGTCTTGATCTTTGTTCACAAGTTAAATCGTAGGATGTTTAATCCTACGATTCTCAGCAATAGATTTTTAAATGCAATATACAATTTCAAAAGCTTGGTTAGGATTATTCAATTTAGCTCTGTGGACTTTGATAGCATGTTTGGGACTGTTCAATGAATGGCCATCAAAACTTTTTCCAGCAGAACCATCGTCTCTGTTCGTGGAAATTCAGTGGTGGACATTGATTGTATTGGCTTACATTTGCATTATGCTTCCGCTCGATATATTGGGTGGCTTCGTAATTCCAAAATTAACGAAATACAAGAAAGAAAGTTTCCCTAAATTTTGGAAGAGATTAAGTCGTGGTATCATGTTACACGCCGCTATCCTGTGGATATCTGGTCTGCTGATAATGGAAATTGGTAAACACTATGGAATTTTGGGAGTGATGGCGCTTTTAATGAGCACGTCTGCTTTGATGCTACTGTTGCAGAATCCCTTGGCCCGGATCGTAGCTGGCTACAAGATTTATGGTGAAGACCGAGAAAACTTCCGAAGAAGGATAGGGGAGTTATTGAGTAGAAGAACAGAAGTAGTGAAAGAAGAAGACCCTGCTTTTGCTGGAGGTATCACCGGACTACCTTGGATGGAAAAGACTATTATACCTTCACGTTGGTTAGAAATGTCCGAGGATGAGTTGAAGGCGCAAGTCTTACGGCGAATCGGAGCACTTCGAACTCACAGCAGACACCGAGGTATTATGGTCGCAATATTGTGGAATTTGTATGGCTTCTATTCAGCTAGTCTCTTCTCAGGTGCTGGTGTCGAGACAGTCCGGGGCCTGTTCCTAACAAGCATGGCTTTTGTTGTATGGATGTGCCTTGGTCAAGTCATTTTACCAAATCTTAGTAAAACAGGTTCAACTGAAGCTGATAGATACGCTACAGCCAATGGAGTTTCAGAATCTGCGCTCGAAGCAGCATTGAGAAGTCAAATGAAATGGTCTCGCGATGGACAGATAGAAATGGACCGTTTGGAAAAATTGCTCTCACCATCTTTACCAGTCAATCAACGCCTTGAGTTCTTGCGCACCGAACCTTCTGGGCTGCCAGGTGCTTGGGATAGCGCCCGCATTGCCCAATTTTTATCTTGGAGCTGCCTCGGTTGGTTTTCCAGAGCTGACTACAACCTTTGTGGTCACCCACAAAACTGGGTGCTTCAGTCTGGCGATTAGTACTACTATCGACGTGGTCATTCAATCAAGCTGATCACGTCTATTTTCCTCTTCGGACAGCTTCTGCTTTCCACCCCTCCTCCACTTGGTTTCAAACATCGAATTTGCTCTTTTCTATCAAAAAAGTTACTAAAGTTTTATTCAAAGCAGCAATTAGCGTATTCAAGCCCTAAGTGGCTCTAGCTTTGGTAACTCTGATTGGAGACGACATGAAACGAGTAGGATTCATTTTAGGGTTGTTCGCATTCACCTGCATTCTGATGAATAGCACCCTTTGGGCGCGTCAAACACAAATTCAGATCATTGGACAGCTTGGTACTGACTCAGGGCAAGCTTTTGTGCTGGATCAGGAAATGATGGAAGCCAACGCCACAACCTACACCTCCCAGGATCCTAACTTCCCAGACGATGGTCAGAAGGAATTTAAGGGAATCACGATTGAGAAAATCATTGAACTGACAAAGGCCGATGAAAACATTGACGGGGTCACTTTCATTGCCAACAACGTCTATGTCACCTACGAACCAATTGAGCAGATTCGAAAAGATAATGTGATGATCGCTTTCTCCAGCGACGGAAAGCGCATTAAAAAGAATCGAGGTGGACCATTTATGGTGATGCATGAGCAGGTCAGTGATCAGGGTCTATACAACTGGTACATCGACACGGTAATTCTTGGAACCTCCCTTACCCCAGAGTTAACCGTTGTTGAAAGTGGAAACTCCAGAGTGCTGGATGCTAAAGAGATTGCAGCCCTCCCCGGAGAACTCCTGAACTACGTCCCCCCAATTCCCAGAGGGTACCGTAAGCCGCTACCTGCCCCAGATCGAGACACACAAACAGAGGGAGCATTTCTACGAGATTTTCTGACTTCCGATAATTTCAATGAGGTTGTACTTACTCCGTACGTGGGCAACTCTGTTACTCTGAAGAAAGAAGATTTGAGCAAACCCATCGTTGTTCTTCGATCCTTCGACAATCAGAAAATCATTTCAGCCTACGGTGGACCTTACAGCGTAGTCTTTCCTGTCGCAGAACATCCTGATTTGGCAGGTCGTTTGCCTCAATTCTTGTTTTTCCTACAAAAAATTGAGACACGCTGACCTCCTTTCACTACATGCTTTTTCAACCAATCCGACTCCGCACGGTGCTCCTCATCTCCTTGGGGAGTGCCTTGCTCCTCTCAAATGCCCTGACTTGGTACATTGGTCAAAAACGCCAGGTTGAGGGCCTCCGCAGCGCTTACTTTGAGCGTATTTATTGGATCTCTGAATCACTTGCCGCCAAGACGACAGAGTGGGTGGGCACCTCCAACTGGGCCCAACTGGAGATCAATTTCACTCTTCTCGATTCACAACCCGAGTTGGTTTATGTCTTCGTTCGCAACATGGAGAACGAAATTCTTTTTGCTTATGACGATAATCTGATTGAGGAGTATGAACCTGAGGTTATTGAGTGGGAGCCCTCTCAGACAAAGATTCTTGACACTCGTGATGCTCCCAGACAAAGGACGGTCACTCAAACTGGTGACTATAAGCTCAGGGAACAGATTCTGTTGACTCATGCCTTTATTGACGAGGAAGTCCGTGGAAAAGCTGGAGAAGTTGTGTTTGAAGCTCGTCGTCAGTTGGTGTTTTGGGGAGAACCAGTTGGGATAATGCACATTGGTTTATCTCAGCAACCACTGGACAAGGCCGTTGCAGAGAACCAACGATCACTGCTGATTATTGAAGCACTCCTAATACTGTTTGGGCTGATTATTTCTGTGGTGGTAGCACGTCGTGTTGCCGCTCCGATTCAGCAATTAACCACCCGCCTAGCATTGCTGAAGACAGATTCTCTGAGGGACAGTGACTCTCTACAGCAGTTCGAAGCTCAACTCCGAGATCTTGAGTTAGCTGACATTTCTGCAAACACTTGGGAGTCCCACCAGCTTGTCAACGCTTTCCAACATCTTCAAACCCAACTCCTATTACAAATTCAATTGATTCAAGAGTCAGCGACGGACTTGCAGACTAGTCACGAAGAGTTGAAGCAGGCTTATGAAGAACTACAGCAGATGCAGCAACAGCTTGTCCAATCGACCAAGATGGCTTCGATGGGAGAAATGTTGGCGATGATTGCTCATCAGTGGCGCCAACCATTGGCCACTATTAACATGATCGCGTCCTCTATTAAATTGGAACAGCAGCTTGGTAATGCCACCAGTGAGGGGACACTTGAGAAGTTGAAAAAAATTCAAGATACTACCTCCTTTCTTTCTCGAACGATCAATGATTTCCGGGATTTCTTTCGGCCAGACCGTCAACGTGCATTCGTGCAACTCAACGAGTTGGTTCAACGTACCGTGGAAATCATCGGATTATCTCTACAGACACAGGACATCGAACTGGTCAAGGAGTTTGGTGAACTACCCCAGTTGGAATTGTTCCCGAATGAAGTCCAGCAAGCTTTGATCAACCTGTTGAAAAATGCTGAGGAAGCGTTGGAGGAAAGCGGAATAGATAAAAAGAAGCTTATCCTGCGTACCTACGCTCAGCAGGATAGACAAATACTAGAAGTGCAGGATAACGCTGGAGGCATACCGGAGGACGTGGTTGATCAAATTTTTTTTCCTTATTTTTCAACAAAAAACAAACTCAATGGCACCGGTTTGGGTTTGTACATGAGCCAGATGATCATTGAAGACCATCTTGGTGGCAAGTTGACTGTGGCAAATAAAGATGGTGGAGCGTGTTTTCGAGTGGAACTCAATGAGCGATTGCCCGAAAATGCTGAGCAAAACATGATGACTGAGGCTCAAACAACAAATTTCAACTTGTCAGCCGAACAGCCAGGATCTCTGCTTAACTATCCGAAAAAGGTTGCCCCTCAATGATGAACAGTATCGAGAAACTGATCTCTGTGTCGAAGGGAGTCAGCCTGCTCTATGTGGAAGATGATCGGACGTTGCAACAGGAAACGGCACATTTGCTGAGAAATTTCTTTGAAAAAATTGATCTGGCCCAAAATGGTGAGGAAGGACTGGAGCTGTTCGAGCCTGGGAAGTACGAGATTATTATCACTGACATCAATATGCCAAAGCTCAATGGGGTGGAAATGGTGAAAGCCATTCGGCGGAAGGATCGGCATCAGATGATCATTGTGATCTCTGCTCATGACGAGCCCCACTACCTGATCGACCTAATCAACGCAGGGGCTCAGTACTTTCTCAGCAAACCCATTGATCTTACAGAATTAATCTCGATTCTCTACGAGTTCTGCGTAGAGCACCAACAACGAGTTGCTAGTTTATCCCAAAGGGAATGAACTGGTATAGAACACTCCTCAAAATCGATATCCCACACTGAGTCCGTACTCCGTCAACATCACGTTGGCCTTCTCCGTCTCACCACTCAGTTGAGGAACCTCAATCTCATATTCCAGGCTTGTCCCCTGATAATAAACCCCCACATCCCACCTGCCACGGCTAACTCCTATGTTTGCAAACACACCACCTCCAACCGCTTCTGTGCTTTTCAGTTTTGTGGAATCCGCTGTTGGGTTTGTTTTGTCAGTATCGGTTGTTTTCACAGAACCATCTGCACTCATTGGAATTCGAGCCGTTAAACCTAGCAGCAACTGGTAATCTGTGAATAGCTGGATACCCGTATATTCAACACCAGCTTCCAGAATATGAGCGTAGAAAGCTCCATCGTTTTTTCTACTCAGAGTTGCGTTGTCCTGAGTTTCCTCGATAGTTGCCGCAAAATAATTATAACCCGCAACAATCCGTAAAGATTCTGTTGCAGGCAACAAAAGAGAGAGCCCGAGTCCACTGGTTTGCGGATCTTCCTCGTTGAAACCGTTCACCTTTGCAGAACCTCCAGTGGGAATCAGGAATTGTAGTCGCACACCGACAGCCTCTGCTGTGGAAGCAAATCCTAGAAAACAACCGAGTATGATTAATAGACCCTTCCAAGACTGGGAATTTTTCATCGCAACTTGCCCCTCCTGTGATACCTTTATTCGTTTATTTCAAAAGTCTGCAAACAATTACTGTCCAATATCTTAGCAATCTTCCTTCGTGACGACCAGAGTTTCCCTGCATACCTTGGGCTGTCGGCTTAATCATTCAGAAAGTGAGAGCCTAGGACATCAGTTGAGCCAACATGGCTACCAGATTGTGCCCGAGAATGCTGAAGCAGATCTGTGCATTGTCAATACCTGCACAGTCACAGGAGCCAGTGATTCGAAAAATCGCCAATTGATCCGATCGCTCCATCGGCGTATGCCTCAAGCACGGATTGCAGTAACCGGCTGCCAGGCCCAAATGGAACCGGAAGCCATGGCAGATCTGCCTGGTGTCGGCCTTGTGGTTGGAAATGAAGCCAAACACCAAATAGCAAACTGGCTACCACTGTTGGATGAAGCACAAACATCCCCACAGATTGTGCACGACAAGATTCGACGTCTTCCTTTCTCGCTACCATTCCCTCTTGCCGAGGAAGGAAAGGCAGAGAGACAGCTTGGTCCGACACGTGGTCAACTCAAAGTGCAGGACGGCTGCGACTTCATGTGTTCCTTCTGCATCATCCCCTTTGCTCGCGGACGTTCACGACACCGTGAGTTTGACAATCTCTGTGCAGAAGCAGAGCAACAGGTAGCTTCTGGCATTCAGGAGATTGTTCTAACGGGAGTGAACCTTGGCACCTATGATCTCCATGGACAAAATTTGGTGGATATTGTCGATTTTCTTGATTCTCTGAAAGACCTACAAAGGATCAGGATTTCTTCAATTGAGCCAACCACTGTTGACCCTGGTCTGTTGGAACGGATGGGAGATCAGAGCCATAAGTTGGTACCTTTTCTCCACCTGCCTGTTCAATCTGGCTCCAACCGGATTCTGGAGTTGATGAAGCGCCGCTATAACGCGCTCAACTATGCCCGTGAAGTCGAAGAAGCCGTCCAGAAAATCCCAGATCTTTGCGTGGGAGCAGATGTCATGGTTGGATTTCCGGGTGAAGGTGAGTCAGAGTTTACAGAAACATTGAATTTGCTAGCGAACCTGCCGATGGGTTATTTGCACGTCTTCCCCTTCTCTGAGAGGGCTGGAACGCCAGCGACCAGGTTAGTAGCCAAGGTTTCTCCAGACGAAAAGCGAACACGGGCTGCTCGACTGCGTGAACTCAGCAAAAGATTGCGTTATGATTTCATGCAGCGTTTTGTTGGAACTAGTCGTAGCGTCTTGCTGGAAAAGACCAAACCGGACGGTCGCCAAGGCGGCTATACGGACAATTACCTACGTGTTCAACTGAACTCTACCAAGCACGAAAGTCTTCAGCGTAATCGACTAATTCCAGTTCAACTGGAGAGTATTCGGGGTGATGTTCTCTTGGGAACGCCCCTCCCTTCTGCTGAAACACCTGCCCATTGATGGACCTCTCTCATCTCAACCCCCAGCAACGTCAAGCGGTCACCTCCACCAAGGGCCCCATTCTAGTGCTAGCCGGTGCTGGAAGTGGCAAAACCAGAGTGATCATTCAGCGCATCGCCTGGTTGATCCAAGTTGAGCACGTTCTACCAGCAGAAATTTTGGCAGTGACTTTCACCAACAAAGCTGCTCGTGAAATGCAGGAGCGGCTCAAAGACGAACTGAGAGGGCAGCAAAAGGGAGTCCAGTTGAGCACCTTCCATTCCTTGGGGGTTCAGCTGCTGCGAGAGCACATTGATCAACTGGGATATCGTTCCAACTTTGTGATTTATGACACCCAAGATCAGCAGTCTGTGATCAAAGGAATTATTGAAGATCATGATTTGGAAGATTCCGGTTTAATTGATGCCAAAGGGGTTCACTACGAGATTGGACAAGCAAAAAATCGTGGACTTGGTCCAGATCATTTTCTTCAGCAGCGAGAATCAACCAGAAGCACCCAAGTTGGACAAGTCTTTGCGGAATATCAACGCGTACTCAAAGGCTGCAACGCGATCGACTTCGATGACATATTGCTACTGACCCTGAAACTCTTTGAGGAGCACTCCGAGGCCATGGAACCCATCCGGGAGCGATATCACTACCTGATGGTCGATGAGTATCAGGACACCAATCGTGTTCAGTACCAACTGATGTGTCATCTGTGCCAGCGTCATCGCAATCTCTGTGTGGTTGGTGATGACGACCAGTCGATCTACGGATGGCGTGGGGCTGACATCCGCAACATCCTTGATTTCGAACGAGACTTCCCGGAAGCCAAGATCATTCGCCTGGAGCAGAATTACCGCTCTACACCAACAATTCTGAAGGCTGCCAATCAGGTCATTTCCCAAAACCCACAAAGAATGCCCAAGGAGCTCTGGTCTCAAAAGCCAACCGGTGTTCCCTTGGAATGGATCGAGGGCAAAGACGAAGCTGAGGAGTTAGAATTGGTAGCCCGTCGGATTAAAATTCAGGTGCTACGACACGGACGCTCTCACTCAGATTATGCGATCCTTTTCCGCTCCAATTTCCAGTCCAGACTGATTGAAGAAACCTTGCGGGATTCCGGAATTCCTTACCAAGTGATTGGGGGCACCAGTTTTTATGAACGCAAAGAAGTCAAGGATGCCCTGGCCTACCTGAAGGTGATTCATAATCATTCTGATGAGGTAAGCCTCCATCGGATCATCAATTATCCTCGTCGAGGAATCGGCAAGACCTCCCTGATTCAGGCCAACTACTACTGTCAATTGCTGCGAAAGCCACTCTTTGAAATCTGCAAACAGGCACGGCAACACTCTAGAATTCCAACTGAAGCTGCGATGAGCATGGAATCGTTCGCACAGATGATTTTGCGCTATCGCCAGCTTTTTCAGCAAGAACCACTTGGGGAAGTCTTACGTGAATTGCTGTCAGATGTAGGGCTGATCCGTGATCTGGAGACACAAAAAATCGATCCAAAGACAAAAGAAAAGCGGGTTGGTTTTGTGCTGGAATTGATGCGAGGATTGGATCGGTTTGTGGAGCAGAACCCTGAAAAACGTCTGCGGGACTACCTGGAGCGTGTGATGCTGTTTACCCAGAATGACCGGGAAGAAGAGTCGGCCAGCAACCAAGTAACCCTGATGACGCTCCATAGCGCCAAAGGCCTTGAGTTCCCCTATGTGTTTCTAGTGGGAATGGCAGAGGGTGTCTTCCCCAACCAACGAAGCCTTGATGAAAGCGGTGAAGAAGAGGAACGACGACTCTGTTATGTAGGCATTACAAGAGCTCGAGAAGAGCTAACCCTCTCAATGGCTCGTCGACGCAAGCGCTATCGAGAAGAGGTTTTGCAAACCATGTCACGATTTCTCAATGATATCGATCCTTCCCTATTTCCGGTAGCTCCAGGAGGCAAAATCGATGCTGCTCAGAAGGCGCTGCAAAAAAAACAATCAAGGGCAGATTTTTTTCAACAACTACGGCGTCTTAAGTAGATTTTCTCTGTTTTTTCACTTTACACTCGTTGTAACTCAGGTGAGGGTAGGCGTTAACTTTTTTCCTCAATCGTCACATTTATAATCTAGCGGAGCAGCATGTCGATTCGCGTTACTGTCTGGGGTGAAAATGTTCATGAACAAACCAGCAAGGTCGTCCAGGAAGTCTACCCCATGGGCATGCACAACTGCATTGCCGATGCGCTCAATGAAGACCCAGAAATTCAGGCTCGAACGGCCACACTGCAGGAACCCGAACATGGTTTGACTGAAGAAGTACTGCAACAGACCGATGTGCTCACCTGGTGGGGACATGCGGCTCACAGCAAGGTGGAAGATCAGATCGTTGATCGTGTTCAGGCTCAGGTACTCGAAGGAATGGGCTTATTGGTGCTGCACTCTGGGCATTATTCCAAGATCTTCAGGCGACTGCTGGGAACAACCTGCTCTTTGATCTGGCGGGAAGCTGGAGAAATGGAACGGGTTTGGGTCTGTAATCCAGGACACCCCATTGCACAAGGATTAGGACGCTATTTTGAAGTTCCTCAGACAGAAATGTACGGTGAACCTTTCCAGGTGCCAACCCCCCACGAGATGATCTTTAGCAGCTGGTATCAAGGAGGTGAAGTCTTCCGTTCAGGCCTGACCTACCTACGAGGCAATGGAAAAATCTTCTACTTTAGCCCAGGACATGAAACCTATCCCATCTATCATCAGCCTGAAATCCAACTGGTCCTGAAAAACGCAGTCAAGTGGGCTTGTCCTGTTCCAGGACTCTGGCTGGATAACTATACTCGCAAGGCAACTCCTCCGGTCGAAGATATCCAGGAGAGAGGGCCGAAACTCCATGAACCTGGTAGCGAAGGATTACGATGATTCGCTTAGCGATACTTGGCACGGGTGGGATGGCACAGCGCCATGCCGAAGAATTTCAGAAAATCGAAGGTGTTGAGCTTGTCGCCTGTGCAGACATTCATTTGCCTGTTGCTCAGAAGTTTGCGAAGAAGAACAACATTCCGCAGGCCTTCAGCAGCCTTGAAGGGTTGTTGGCCTTTGCCGAATTTGATGCGGTGGCCAACGTCACTCCGGATCGTTTCCACTGTGCAACCACACTTCCACTACTGACCTCTGGCAAACATGTTCTCTGTGAAAAACCCCTTGCTGAGAATCATGCCGATGCCCTGAAGATGGCTGAGACAGCGCAGCAGGCTGGAGTGATCAACATGGTCAACTTCAGCTATCGCAATGCCTCAGCGATTCACAAGGCGCATGAATTGATTCAGGCTGGCAAACTAGGTCACATCATGCATGTGGAAGCGAGCTATCTGCAAAGCTGGCTGGTCAGCAAGGCCTGGGGGGATTGGAAGAAGGAGAACAAGTGGCTCTGGAGGCTCTCCACTCAACATGGAAGCAAAGGTACTTTGGGAGACATCGGTGTCCACATTCTTGACTTTGCGACTTATCCGATCGGTCCCTTGTCAAGCCTTCACTGTACGCTCCAGACCTTCCCAAATGTCAAAGGCACACAAATGGGAGAGTATACTCTGGATGCCAATGACTCCTTTGTGATCAGTGTTCGCTACGCCAACGGCGCTCTGGGGACCGTCCATTCTTCACGTTGGGCGACCGGGCATGACAACACCGTGGCGCTGCGCGTCTTCGGTAGCGAAGGCTCCCTGCGCATCGATCTGGACAAGTCAATGACGACCTTGGAATGGTGTGTGGGTCCAAATATCGACAAAGCCAAGTGGGAGGTACTGGAATGTGGCAGCGTACCGAACATGTACCAGCGCTTCATTCAAAGCATCCAGAGTGGCGTGAACGACCAACCTGATTTTGCCCGTGGTGCCGAGATCCAGGAATTATTGGATCTTTGTGAGAAATCAGCCGTTGCGGACCAATAAATTCTACTGAATGCTTTTAGTCTGAAGACTCTATTTGCACAATGCTCGGATTCGGCTTCATGAGTCTTTCACCTGACCCCACCCCCCACCTCCGGGGGTTTCAATCCGGAAACGGTCCTGTGGTTGAGCTTGTATTTCGTTCTTACCTCCAAGATTGAGCACCGGACCGTTCTTACGTAGAAAGAGGTTTCGACCGCACTGCCCGTCTTCACCTCTAGCCATGCCGTAGGGCGCGTGGCTCCTGCGTTCAGAGAGAATCGCAACCTGTAGCTTTTCCAAAAATTCCAGTTCTCGCACCAAGCCATCCCCTCCGTTAAATTCACCTTTTCCACCAGATCCCTTCCTGATTGAGAACTCTCGCAACAACACCGGAAAGCGTCTTTCCAGGATTTCCGGATCGGTGATGCGAGTGTTGGTCATGTGGGTGTGCACTCCGGACTGACCATGCCAGCTTGGGCCAGCGCCGGCACCGCCACCAATTGTCTCGTAGTAGCCGAAACGGTCGTTACCGAAGGTCAGATTGTTCATGCAGCCCTGGGAAGCGGCACATGCTCCGAAGGCCTTGAGGATTACATCGGTGATGCGCTGTGAGGTGAGCACATTGCCTCCGACCACAGCGGCTTCTTCGGATGGAGAAAGCAGAGAACCGTCGGGGATGCGAATTTCGATGGAATTCAGACAACCCTGATTAAGCGGCATGTCCTGACGAATCAGGCTTCGCAAAGCATAAAGCACTGCCGAGTAAGTGACAGCCTTGGGTGCGTTGAGATTACCCCAGAGTTCCGTACCGGTTCCTGCAAAATCGAAACAGGCACTGCCGTCACGACGATCAATGGTCAAGGCAAGGTGAATCGGTGAGCCGTCGTCCAGATAGTCCACTGAGTGAATGGTCCCAACTTCTGGCAATTTTTCCCGAACTGAGAGTTGCTGCAGCATCAGCCGGACGGACTCTTCCGCATTGTCCTGAATGTGTTGCATGTAGGCCTGCACAACTTCCAGCGACCAGTGTTCGACCATCTCCTGAAGCAGGTCAATACCGCGCTGGTTGGCAGCTACCTGGGCCTTGAGGTCTGAAATGTTGTCCGCCAGCAGCCGCGTTCCGGCAATCGGCAATTCTCCAGGGAGTCTGGGAATGTGAGCCGGGGCCTCCAGCAACTCCGTAATCCCTGCTTCGTTGAAAATCCCATTTTCGACGAGCTTGAAACTCTTCAAACAGGCCCCTTCTTCAGCAAGCGTACGAGAGAAAGGAGGCATCGAACCGGGAGTGATTCCCCCTATGTCAGCATGATGTCCACGACTCGCCACATAAAAGAGAGGTTCCCCATCCTGCCAACAAGGAGTGATCACGGTGATGTCGGGAAGATGGCTGCCTCCAGCCTGTGGATGGTTAGTCACCAGTACATCCCCTGGACGCAGGTTGTCTCCCCGGATCCGCACCTGCTGCCGTACAGCTTCACTCATAGCACCCAAGTGAACCGGCAAGTGAGGGGCATTGGCCACCAGGCCACCGGTGGGATCAAAGATTGCGCAGGAGAAGTCCAGACGCTCCTTGATGTTGGTCGAGATCGAAGTGCGCTGCAGCGTCCGGCCCATCTGTTCCGCGATCGACATGAACAGGTTGCCGAAAATTGACAACTGGATCGGGTCCCGAGTAATTCCAATTTCTCGATGAGTACGGGCCTCGACATGGATTAGCACATCACCGTATTCGCTGATTTCTGCTCGGCAATCTGGCTCGATCACGATCGTCGAGGTATCTTGCAGCAGCAACGCTGGTCCGGCAATCTGATGCCCAGCTTTCAGTAATTCGCAGCGAAAGACCAGGGTTTGATGCCATCCGTTCTCAAAGTAGCAGCGGGTTTGATCAATCGGCTCAGCTGGTCCCTCGGCTGGAGGAACCTTGAACTTCTGCAAACTTGGAGAAGGGGAGACAACACGTACACGCAAGTCATCCACCAAGATTTCGCGCTCCAGTTCAAAGCCGTATTCACGGAGATAGGTTTGACGAAAACTCTGGGCGTAGTTGCCATTCTCCGGTTCCCGAATCATCAGATGAGTGTCGGTTCCCCGATAGCGCAGATTCAGAAAGCGCTGCACCTGCAAGGTCGAGGAAGAAGCTCCTTGTTCCTGAAGTTCTGCAGCTGCCTGAGCTGCCAGTTCGGTCAAACGTTCGGCTAGGTTGCTGGGCAGGGTGGGAGAAAGGTCTCCAATCTGAGCTAGGACTTCAGCTGCTGGTTCCTGGCGTTCCGTGGTCAGATCCGCAAGCCCGATTCCATAGGCGGAGAGAATGCCCGCGAAGCGATGGACGAAGACAAGGGAAATCCCCAAATCTCTTGCCAAGGCACAGGCATGTTGTCCTCCAGCCCCCCCAAAACAGGCCAGCACATGTTCTTGGATATCAAACCCACGCTGTACAGAAACCTCACGTATCGGTCGAATCATCGTCTCATTTGCGACCCGCAAGAATCCCAAGGCAACCTCTTCAACAGTCCGACTCGGCTGCCCAGTGGATACAGCTTTATCGTTAATCTGATCGGTCAAGGATTGTAACGCAGTTCGTGCTCCAGTCAGATCGAGGGACTCGTTTTCCTGGGGACCAAAGATCTGTGGAAAGTAGTCCGGGTGGAGTCGACCTAACACAAGATTGGCGTCCGTAACCGCCAAGTGTCCCTGCTTGCGATAACAGACTGGACCCGGATGGGCTCCTGCTGATTCAGGGCCAACCTCAAAGCGTCCTTGGCGAAAAAACAGGCGGGAACCACCACCCGCAGCGACAGTGCGAATATCCAACTGGGGAGCCTGGATACGGACTCCAGCCGTTTCGCTCTCATGGGTATGTTCCCAATCTCCACCGTAACGCGAAACATCCGTGGAGGTGCCTCCCATGTCGAAGCCAATCACGGGCTTGCCAAGGTCTGTGGTCAGCGCATAGCCGACTACTCCTCCAGCTGGACCGGAGAGAATCGCATTGCTGCCTTGAAAGCGGTCTGCCGCAGTGAGACCCCCATCGGACTGCATGAAGAACAGGTTGCTTTGTTCCAGTCCATCTGAAAAACCCGAGCGGAAGCTATCGAGGTATTGGCGAATGTGTGGGGTCAGATACGCATCTACCATCGTCGTGTCACCACGTGCCACCATCTTGACCATCGGCATCACTTCGTGAGAGAGCGAAACCTGCGCAAAGCCAATTTTTCGGGCCAGCGCTCCAACTTGCTGTTCATGCTGTGGGAACGCATAGGCATGTAGAAAGACTACCGCTACGGCTTCAACACCCGCTTGTTTAGCTTCTTGTAAGGAGTTGCGAACCTGTTCCAGGTTCGGTTTTTCAAGAACCAGGAACTCTTCACCAGTGGTACCCACAACACCAGGCAGTGAATCATCCGCTCTGCGGATTCGAACCCGCTCATTGACCTCCAGCACCTGCTGATAAAGCAACTCGGGCTTACGGATCTCCAGGTCAAAGATGCGTGGTCGGTTCTGATTGCCGATTTGCAGCAGATCACCAAAGCCCTTCGTGATCACAAGTAACGTCTTCGCACCTTTTCGCTCAAGCAAGGCATTCGTAGCAACGGTGGTTCCCATTCGGATCCAGTCGATATCGGAAGACACGAAACCTTCCTTGGGATATGGATGACCGGTGACTTCCTCCAGGATCCGACGGATGCCTTCACGGGGTGCATCAGGGTAGTGTGTTGGATCTTCAGAGAGTAGCTTGACCACACGGAAGCCAGGTTCTCCAGGCACCTCGGCATACACATCGGTAAATGTGCCTCCACGGTCAATGGAGAAGCGGAATGAATTCGCCATTTGTCTATGAAATACGAAAAGGTTGGATGAGTAGCTGGAAGTCTGCTGGAAAGAATACCAGAGGAGAGTAACTGAATTCCCAGAAGAATCAAATCAAGGGATTCGTTACCCTCCAAGGGTCTTCGGAAGAATTTTGGAGAAAGAAAATGGCAACAATCAAATGCATTTATTCAACGAAAATCAACCAGATATTCAGGAAAATAAGGGAAAGTATTTTCTGACTTCAACTGGTTGTATTCTTGATCAGAATCCGTGATCTCAATTTCAAAGTCAGCTTCATCAGCCTGCATCATCAGTTCTTTAAGCAATAATCTAAGCTCCTGCTGCACTGGAATATGAGAGCGGTAGTTAATAAGATTGTGCAACTGGGCCGAATCTGCTTGTAGATCATACAGGTAAGTTCCTGTATATAGGCTAGCCGCGCTGTCATTCCAAGGATCTCCATTACCGGTTACACCATAGAGCCACTTTTCTGTCCGAACCGCCCGGCCAATTTGAGTTTCACTGATTTGAATTAGGGCCGCATTATTCCAGCTTGGGTGTGCCTCGTAGCACAGTGGCAGCAGTGATTTACCATGAAGATCTTCAGAAATATTTAATTGATGAAGGTCTAGAATTGTTGGAACAATATCAACTAAGCTGACGATTTGTCTGACAGTGCGAGAAATCAGAAAATCTCCGCCTGTGCAAACTAATGGAATGTGAGTAGCACTATCATGGGGAGTCCTCTTGTATTCATCATTTCGAGTCTTGAATTGGTTGCCATGATCTGAAGTGAAGATTACGTTGGTGGATTCAAACAGATTCAAACTTGCTAGCGCATCAATCAAACGACCGTATGCTTCATCAATCCGTTTGATCATTCCATAATATCCAGGCAGATGCATGTAGGTAGAGCCACCTAGTGCTTGCAAATCCAAGGGAATCCATGAATTTCGATATCTTTCTTCATATCCATGAGGGGCTGGATAATTATCGAGATGATTTTGATGATGTGGCTCAAGCAAGGAAATGAAGATAAAAAATGGTTTGCTTTGATTCTCGTAGACATAACGAATCGCGGCATCTACAACTGCATCAACCCGGTATCCGGGTAAACGAACTTCTTCATTATTGGAATCGTATAGGCGTGTGTCATAGGAATTGGAAACGAACTCAAGGAGGTTGGCAGCAAGCCAAAAGTCATAGCCGCCTCTTTCTGGTTTGATTACACTGCCAAATGAGTCTGGATTACCAAGATGCCACTTTCCGAAATATGCTGTTTGGATATCATTTGCTCCAAGAGTTTTAGCGATTGTCCATTCGGATGGATCTAGAGAAATTTTATTGCGGAAACAACCAGTTTTCGTGGCAAATTTTCCGGTTTGCATCACAGATCGAGCTGGACCACATACAGGTTGGGGTGTGAATGCATTTCGAAAATTGATCCCTTTGGCTCCGTAATAATCTAGATTGGGAGTCAAACCTGATGGGTTGCCATTAGCTCCGAGAGTGTCTCCTCTTTGCTGATCAGTGAAAAAAACAATAGTGTTTTTCATAAATTTTTATTCTCAGAAATAATGCTATCCAGAGAAATTAGGCAGTTTATTGCTGTTGTTGAGAGCAAAAGTATAAACAGTGCGTCACAACGTTTAAATGTTTCACAACCATCCGTCAGTAAAACACTTCAAAACCTAGAGTATGAACTTGGTGTTCAACTTTTTGAACGATCAATCCGTGGAGTGAACTTAACGGCAGAGGGTGAAATTTTATATGAGCATGCGTTAAAATTATTAGAAGAAGAAGGCCAGGCTCTAGTTGAAATCAAAAGGTTGAAAGAAATTAAAAATAGGAATCAAATTACGATTGGAGCAGGCCACGCTTGGAGTACTGTATTACTCCCAAAAATTCTTGCAGAATACCAAAAAAACAATAATCACATCTTTATAAACATAAGATACGGCTCTGTTACAACACTGTGGAACGAATTAGTCAAAGATGAAATTACGCTTATGTTAGGAGCAGAACCTAATTATCAAAAACTCCAAAAACCCATACGCTATCGTGGATTGCTTCCACTTTCACAAATTGTTTACGCTTATAAGTCTCATCCAATTTTCAAAAGTGAAAAACCAGTTAAGGACTTAACAAAATATCAATGGATTTCATGGGGCAACGAAACTTACGACAATAATGGTGTCAAAGAATTTTGCATAAGAAATCAAATTCAAAATCCAGTATATGCTTTGGAAACCACATCAATCTATTTAGGTATTCAATTGACTGTTCAGGGTGAATACATCATCAGGCTACCCTCAATGATGAAAAAGATTTTGCAGGGCCATGAAATTTATCCTGTTAAGGTTGAACCTTTAATAAGTTATACAACCGGAGTTCTATTTAAAGAATCAACATTAACAAATCGTAGTGTCGCTCACCTCTACGAAAATATAGTCTCTTCTGCCGAACAACTAAGAGATTCAGATCTGTAGTCTAGTAAAGGCTTCCGGCGGTGCTTGGTTCCATTTCATCAATTGAGAAATATACTCAGTCATCATTGATTCTGCTTTAGAATCCTTGATCATTGTCTGCTGTTTTGGATCATCAATAATATTATAAAGTCTTGTTTCATTCTCTATCATACAGCCAGGACCATAATACTGATGTATTGGGGAACGCTGAACTACAGGAACTTTCAGTAGGGGTACTCCTTTGGAGAAGTCAAATGGCTCGTTCAACATTGCATGCTGTAATTCACCAACTGAAAAATGTTGACGAATATGAGTTGGCATTAGGGTATATTGATAAATTTCTTGTTGCATCAAGTCAAATGGATATCTGTGGTAGGTATACTCGCCATTAGTTACATTCACAGCGCCACCAAAATATCCATAAATCAGAGCTTCTCGATGATTGAACTCAGCAGTATTAACTCTAAGTAAAGATTGACCCTGGCATTCTAATGGAGGATCAATCCCAAAAAAGTCCAAAATCGTAGGACAGATATCAATCGTCTGGGTCAGTGAATTACACTCTTGTGATTGATTTTGATTTGGATGGTAGAGGAAGAAAGGAATGTTGACGATTTCCTGGTACATATTCATTCTGTTTTTAGCCCAGAAATCGTGCTCACCCAGTAAAAATCCATGATCTGTAGTAACCACTAAGCCCGTGTCAGCCCAAAGATCATTTTGATCAAAATAATCTAAAACACGACCAAGTTGCTCATCACATAATTCAAGGAGTGCAAAATAATTTGATCTTAGCTCGTTGTATTCGCCTTCGAGTTCCTCAACTCTTCCATATTTTGGCCAATCCCTGATTCCCCCTTTCCAATTGGTTTTGTAATTATTCCGAAAACGCATTGGGGCGGTGAAGGGTTCATGTGGGTCGAATGTTTCAATCTGCAGTAGCCAGTTGTCTGCTTCATGATTGTTTTCTAGAAATTCAATTCCATGATTAAAGCATTGAACACATGGGTAGTCTTCATCCGTCAGTAAATACTCTCTATTGATGATATTGTTTCTGAAGTAATTCCTATTCTCCGTGGATAATTGGTTGGAGTCATATTTCTCTTTCAGGCGTTCCCAAGGTGGCTGTACCATTGCCTTCCATGCATCACCCTCCTGGCCCCTAATGAATTCATAACTGTCATAGCGATTATGATAGGTAAGGCCACCATCTTCCCAGTAGTGATAATGATCGCTTACTAGATGGCTATAGACGTTATTTTTAAAAAGAATTTCAGGAAAGGAGTTATCAAAGGGCTCCAATGGGCCCCAACTTCTGTGTAAGAAGCTTAGCCGTCCAGTATGCATATCTCGGCGAGCTGGCATACAAGGTAAACTTCCAACATAGTGTTTGTTGAATGTCTGAGACTTCTCTGAAAGCCGTTTAAAATTTGGGGTGTTAATTTGCCCACCATAGGGAGAAAGAAGATGACGATTAAGTGAATCAAATAAGATGAAGACAAGTTTCATTAGCTATCCTTTGGATTGGTAAAATCATATTTATTTCACAGATCCCGCTGTTATCCCTCTCACAATATAACGATTAGCGAAGATAGTAAGTAGTAGCCCGGGAACAAGTGAAACGAGTGACCCTGCAGCCATTTCTCCGTATCTTACTTCGTACTGTTGAGCATATGTAGCTACTGACACAGGGACAGTCTGTGTTGCTTTTGCAGAGAGATTGATCGATATCATGAAGTCATTCCAGCTGAACAGAAAAATAATTATTCCCGCTGTGAACAAACCAGGTATCAGCAAGGGTAAAAAAATTTTAAAATAAGTTTGATAATTGGATGCACCATCAATTACTGCAGCTTCTTGAATTTCATTAGGAATTTCTTTCATGTAGTTAGTGATGATAAAAAGCCCTAATGGTAAATTTATTGTGGCGTGAGCAATGATGAGTGCACTGTAGGAATTAAACAAACCTAGTGAGTTTGCTAAAACAAACCAGGATCCGATGAATGTAATGGGTGGAATCATATGGAACACTAACACCCAACCAAAAATAATCATTCCTAACCACTTTTCGATTTTTAATCTCGTCAGTGTAAATGACGCGAGTGAGCATACAATCAGCACAATGAGTGTAGAGCTCAAACCAACAAATAAAGAATTTAAGATATCATTACTAAATGTAGATTCTTTCGATGCAAACAATTTAATGAAATTCCCATAACTAATCGGTGAAATAATATTAGTCATGAGAATATCAATTTGGCGTTTAAACGCTAGGCTGGCAATCCAACCAAAGGGAAGCAAGAAAATGAATGAAAGAATCACTAGTAGTGAATGTGACAAGAATCTAGTCATGCGCGTTCAATCTCAGCTTTATATAAATTTTCTGAACAGCATACATGATAAGAATAATCAAGATCAGAGTGGTTACAGACATTGCCGAACCTAGACCAATGTTGTCAGACTCAAAATATGTTTCGTAAATAGAGAAACTGACAACTTCCGTAGCAGTTCCAGGCCCACCTTGAGTTAGTAGATAAATTTCATCGAAAACTTTGAACGACATTATAAATCTAAAGAGGCTCGCTACAATAATTGTAGGCATAATCAATGGAGTTATTAAATAGTAAGCCTCTTTCAGGAAGTTTGTCCCATCAACTAAACCTGCTTCAAGTATGTCTTTCGGAATTCCTTCAATGGCCGTAATTAATAAAATTACTGAGAAAGGAGTCCAATGCCAAATATCTAGAATAACAATAGATATGAAAGCCATTTTAGGATCCCCTAACCAATCAATTGGCATTATTCCAAGATAAGAAAGCAAATAATTAAAAAGCCCAAAATCAAAACCATACATCAGGCGCCATATTGAGCCAATTACAATTGGAGGTAAAAGTATTGGCAGCATAAAAATAGATAAATAGATAACCCTATATTTAATTTTATTGAGAACGATTGCAATTGCGTAAGCAATTACAACCTGAATTATGACTGTGATTAGAGCAAAAAGAATAGTGTTTTTAACACCCGGAATATAAAATTTATTCTCAACTAAATCGAAGAAGTTTTGAAAACCAATTCCTTCATATAAATAGCCGCCATCCCATGTGACTTTGAAGAATGATGTGTAAATGAGGCTGAGCAGCGGAATGATTGTCAGAAAAAACAGCAGTAAGCATAGTGGTGCTAGAGATAAGACATTCCAGTACCTGTCTGTTTCTTTTAAACGATTTTCCATAGTTTGACTCAAAGGGCGGGTGATCCGCCCTTTTATATTTTCCTATTTAAGCTTGGGCAGCATTCCAGTCTTCATACCGTTATCGACAGTGATTTTGTGTAACTCTTCGGCAGCCTGATTCAAGCCATCAACTATTGATATCTCACCCGCAACAATCTTATTCAGATAAAGATTCGTAATCGCTGTAGATTCTACTGCAGTTACTGTTGGGGCAATAAACTTAGCCACCTCAGAGTTCTGTCCAAGAGCTTCAATGAATCTAAATCGATCTTCTTTTGCTATTGGAGAGTAAATCAGATCACATCTCACAGGTACTGCACCATTTTCTGTGTATTTGATCTGATTTTCTTTTGTTACAAGCCATTTAAGAAATTTAAGAGCTGCCTTTTGATGTTCTGGCTTCACGTTCTTTGGAATGTGTGCCTCCCAGTGTCCAAGGCTGCTTGCGCTCCCATTAGGCCCACTTGGAATCAAAGCCGCACCCATCTTGCCAATTACAGCCGATTTTTCTTCGTCATCCATTCCTCCCCAAGCTGCGATAACAGCGATTGCATGAGCTGCTTTACCCGTTCGCAAGTACTGTATCATCTCTCCTTGACCAATTGAGTGCGCATTGGGATGGCCAACCTTGTCTCGGATTTCCAGATACTTCTCCAAGGCTTTTCTATTGTTTTCACTGTTGAAAACGATACTAAAATCTCCATTCTGAGGGTCCTTGTAAACGGCACCACCGTGGCTAAACATATATGGACCAAAATTGTAGGTTACAGCTCCACGTTCCGATCTTTGAATCATTCCATACATTCTTGGAGGAT
>JACLAD010013601.1_pt1 | contig 58043 bp, 38 predicted proteins | sample 8027901 | NCBI WGS metagenome assembly JACLAD01 (sample SAMN15725071, study PRJNA655200) | protist metagenome | isolation source: fluorescence activated cell sorting (FACS) single amplified genomes of... | place: Spain: Blaines Bay Microbial Observatory, Mediterranean Sea | collected 2016-07-05 | reverse complement strand
CAACACGTCCGCACCCTGCAGGTCATGGGCTGGACCAGGACTTAGATGAAAACCCGTTGGATTGCCGAGGGCATCACAGGTTGCATGGATTTTGGTCGTCAGACCTCCGCTGGAGCGACCGATACATTCTTGGGTGCGATTACTTTTTTTGCGCCAGCACTGTGTTGATGGGCCCGCACAATCGTGCTGTCAATCTGGGCATACTCGTTGTCTGCCTCGGCAGCCAGCACTTCAAAGACCCGTTGCCAGACACCACGCTTGCTCCAGCGCATGTGGCGAGTATGAATCACCCGAAAGTCGCCAAAGCGTTCGGGCAGATCGCGCCAGGGAATGCCGGCGCGATAACGATAGAGCACTGCCTCGACAAAGAGGCGATTATCCTTGGCAGTCACTCCGACGGTTCCTACTCTGCCGGGGAGCAAATGCTCAATCCGTTGCCACTGATCATCACGGAGAGCGTAGCGTCTGGTGGTCATGGGACTTCTCTTCAATTGGGAAAGGAAAAAGGGTTTTTCCTCCAAGAAGAACGATGTGGCCCGAAGTCCCACAATGGGGGCTTACCTTTCTCACCAGGGGAATCGCAAAGCGAGCCAATCCGAAGGGATCCGTCCAGATGAAAACTTTGCTCGTGAGGTAATGCAACTCTTCACCATCGGACTGTATGAATTGAATCTTGATGGTTCTCCCAATCGCGATGGGAATCCCAACACCTATCCGGATAGTGGCAGTAATCTCTTACCCACCTACACTCAACAAGATATCGAGGAACTGGCTAAGGTCTTTACAGGCTGGGATCTTGTTGGAAACAAAGAATATGGGCGTTTGGTCAACACAGACGGGGACTTCACACAGGCGATGGAGTTCTCCCCAGAATTTCACGAAGACGAAGCAGACGACTACTACACAAATAAAGATGGGAAGGTCACAATTTTTGGAAAGACCATTGCGCTCAACGCAACGGACCGACTTGGCAACGCAAGTGGCCTCGATGCAGCTCTCGATGTGTTATTTGCTCACGACAACATCGCTCCCTATGTGAGCAAGCATCTGATCAAGAGCTTCGTTACTTCAAATCCTTCCTCTGAATACATCGCTGACGTCGCCACTGTCTTTAACGATGATGGGAACGGGACAAAGGGGAATTTGAAAGCCGTTGTCCGAGCGATACTTACTCACCAGCAAGCCAGAGATACTGACGCCAAGAACGATCCAGCTTTTGGCAAAATCAAAGAACCCCTGCTGATGGCAACACACCTTCTCAGAGCTACTGACACCGAACCTCTGGACGGATGGACCAGTCACGGAGGTGTATCCATGAACGATGTGTACTGGCTACCGAAACCAGAAAATTTTTTCGGGTATGGACCAATGCGTTCTCCATCCGTTTTCAATTTTTTCAGTCCTGACTTTGTTCCCAGTGACAACACCTTTTCCAATAGCAACTGGGTTGCTCCCGAACTACAGGTACAGACTGATCAAACACTTGCCAACATGAACAATTTTACCAAAAATGTACTGCACTCCTACGAGCAAAACCGAATTGAGATGTCTTCGACGCTTACTGCCTTTGGAAACAGTAAGACTCGCATCAATTATCCCTTACTTCTATTGAATTTCGATAAGGAATTGGAATTGATGCGAAAGGCCATCTATGGAAGTAGCGGTAATTTTTCTGAACAGACAGGGCTGAATCTCAAAGAAAAATTAGCAAACTGGAGTGACGACAAGAAACAAACGGCCATCAAAGCTCTGCTGGATCACTTGGAGGGGGTGTTACTTGGAGAATCAATGGCCAATGAAATGCGAGAGGCCTTCGAAGCTTTCCTAGGGGACTATATCTTTGGTGGTAGTGAAAAAGAAATCGTACTGAACATGATCAAGGACTCCTATCGCTTCCTAGTGACTTCTGCCCATTTCATGGTCCAAAACTGAGGAGAGCTAGATGACAAGAACAATCCGCAGAAGACAACTTCTCAAAGCAACACTTGGGCTGGGTGGGTTGGCCTGTGCTAGTCCATTCGGTTGGTCAATGGCTCCTAAGGTAATGGCATCGACTCCGAGTTTTACAGACTACAAGGCAATGGTTTGTGTGTTCTTGTACGGAGGAAATGACAGTTTCAACATGCTGATTCCTGCAGACAACACATCATTCGGAGATTACCGGTCGATTCGGGGGAACCTGGCTGTGGATAACACGAAAACCATCCCAATTCCTGATTTGACCAGTACTCTAACAAATCCCTATGCAACTGACAGTAACGACAGTGCTTATCGTCAGGATGGGATTTACCGGCCAAAAGGACTCGATCTCGGGGTTAACCCGGTGATGCCTGAATTGGCTAGATTGATTGCTAACAACAAGGCCTCGGTTGTCGCAAACATAGGTCCCTTGGTAAAACCCGTTAGCAAAGCCGACATCAGTGGCTTCACCACTTCGCAGGCGCAGCAGAATCTTCCGTTGTTTCTCTTCTCACACAACCACCAACAGAGAATTCTTCAAACAGGAAAAGCTAATAGCTTGGATGATACTGGTTGGGCTGGCAGAATTGCTGATCAATGGCAGGGCATCAACAGTCCAGTCGGGTTGAACATCTCTTACTTCGGCAATGACCGAATGTTGATTGGTGAGACCACATCACCCTTGGTTCTCAACCCAGGGCAGCCCACCCGCTTCAGCGAAATGCAGAATGACAGCTTGAACAGCAATCTTCACCGTAAAGCGCTGTTTCAGGCTCTTGCCGGCTCAACGAATGAGAAAAACTTTGCTACTTATCGAACCGACAATCCTTGGCAAAAGCTTTATTGGAATATTCTGCAAAAATCTCATACAACGATCGATGAGCTCTATCAAAAATGGCAAAGTGTGAGCGCTGAAAATTTCTTCAGCACTGTCGATCCCTATAACCAGAGTTTGTTCTATCCCTATGCGGACTCATCAGACACAAGCTTCCTTGGTCTGGAAGACTCCCTCTCTGTCAAGCTGATTCCACAGTTGGATGCCGTTGCACGAATGATTCATCTGGGGAAAACAGACTACGGTTTCAAACGACAAATTTTCTTTGTCCTACACGGAGGATTTGACACTCATGGAAGTCAAACAGATGTTCATCCTGTGCTCTTGAGGGAGCTCAGCCTTGGACTGTGGAAATTTCAGAAAGCTCTTGAGGAACTGGGATTGGAAAACAATGTGACGACTTTCACGATGTCTGACTTTGGACGTACCATGAGCAACAATGGAGATGGAACTGATCACGCTTGGGGAGGACACCACATCGTGATGGGTGGAGATGGCAACAATAATTCTGGAAATCTCAATGGCGGTCAATTATTTGGAACTGTGCCGAATGTTACGCTAGGAGGGAATGATGATTATTCCGACAAAGGTCGTATCATCCCAACTACTTCCCAAGATCAACTCAACGCCACCATCTGTGAGTGGTTTGGAGTCCCCACAACAAGCATAGAAACTACACTTTTTCCAAATCTCACTAATTTCTCTACGAAATACTTAAACTTATTTGCCTCCTGAATTCTCACACTTGCTACGATCAAAATGTAGGTGACCGATAACTGGATCAATCAGCATAATTCCCCCTTGGCAGGTCCAGTTTTCCAACCAATCGTTCTCTAGAACACCTCACAGGGCACCCTACTCGTTGCAGATTCCCAGAAATCCTTGCGTTCCCATCCGATTTAAGCCTAAAATCATAATATAAATTAATACCTTCAACTCCTTGATTCAGGTGCCTTCTCTATGAACTGGAAGAACGAAAACATTCTGATCATTCTCAGTATTCTGATCCTGGCGATTTTCATGGTGAACACCTTTGGCGGTGATTCACGACGTGAGCAGAACATGAATGAGATGATCTATTCTGATTTCATTGCTCGAGCCAATATGGGTGATATCGCTAGCGCTCAATTCATTGGAGATACTGTGGTGGAGGGTTTCACCAACGATGGCATGGCCTATCGCACCTTTGTTCCTCCCAATGATGTTGGCTTGACCGAGCTGCTGCGTGAGAAAGATGTTCAACTGAATTACCTGCCAGAGCCGGAAACTCCTTGGTATCTCAACGTCCTCATTCACTGGGGGCCTTTCATCCTGATCTTTGCGATCTGGATCTTCCTGATGCGCCGAATGCAAGGAGGTGCTGGAAAGCTTTTCTCTCTGGGGCGTAGTCGAGCACAGCGAATCGAGCCCGATCAACACCAAGTGACTTTTCAAGATGTTGCGGGGGCTGATGAAGCAAAGGAAGAATTGAAAGAGACCATCGACTTCCTCAAAGATCCCGCCAAGTTTCGTCGCTTAGGTGGACGGATACCCAAAGGCGTACTGATGTCAGGACCTCCAGGAACTGGTAAAACCCTGCTAGCAAAAGCAGTAGCAGGTGAAGCAGGAGCGCCATTTTACAGCATCAGTGGATCAGACTTTGTAGAAATGTTTGTCGGTGTTGGGGCAAGTAGAGTCCGTGATTTGTTTGAAGAAGGTCGCCGCAATGCACCCTGTATCCTCTTCATCGACGAGATTGATGCCGTCGGGCGAAGTCGTGGAGCTGGAATGGGAAGCGGTAATGATGAACGAGAACAGACTCTGAACCAACTCCTCGTTGAGATGGATGGCTTTGATGCGACTGAAGGGATCATCGTAATTGCCTCTACCAATCGGCCTGATGTCTTAGATCCTGCCCTAATGAGACCAGGAAGATTCGACCGACAGGTCTATGTATCTCTACCTGACGTTCGTGGTCGGGAAGCAATCCTTGGGGTACATGCAGCGAAAGTCCGGATGGCGCCAGATGTGGAACTCCGCATTATTGCCCGAGGGACACCAGGTTTTTCTGGCGCTGATCTGCGGAATCTGATTAATGAAGCCGCTCTCTTCGCTGCACGCTCCAACCGAAAAGAAATTACCTTGGCTGAATTAGAATGGGCCCGAGACAAAGTAATGATGGGTCCTGAGCGTAAGAGTATGGTCATGTCGGAAGATGAGCGCAAAACCACAGCCTATCATGAAGCAGGGCACGCTCTAGTATCTGCCCTCTTGCCTAATGCAGATCCAATCCACAAGGTGACGATCATTCCACGTGGACGGGCTTTGGGAGTTACAGCCTACCTTCCAGAGAATGATAATCGTTCCTACGACGTCGAATATCTGAGCAACCGGATCACGATCGCAATGGGTGGACGGGCAGCTGAGGAAGTGATTTTTGACCAATTGACGACAGGAGCCAGCAACGATATTCAGCAAGCTACGGAGACTGTTCGCAACATGATCTGCCGGTGGGGCATGAACAATAAATTTGGACCTATCGTGCTGGGAAGTGATGATCAGCAAAGTGTTATGGGCCAAGCTCTGGGTAAAGAGAGGGAGTACAGCGAAGACACAGCGGAGCAGATCGACACAGAAATGAGAGACATGGTGAAGTCCCATTACGAGCAAGCTTGCCAGCTACTCAGAGACAACCTCGATACATTGCATCAGATTGCCCATACTCTTCTGGAGGAAGAAACCATTGAGGGAAGCCGCATCATGGAGATGTTAGGCAAGCCTCAACTTCCAAAAGTCGAGATTTCCTTGAACTAAAACGATATGAAATCGAATTGGTGGCAGCACTTATGCTTCCTGAGCCTGGCGCTGCTTCCCAAAAAAAGGTTTAGCCGATTTTGTGGCTGGATTGCTGATCAACGCTGGCCTTCCTACCTGCTGCACCAAATCCTGATCCGCTCCTTCGTTCGCTACTTCAATGTTGATCTCAGCGAGTGTCCTCAGAAGTTAGAAGACTTCCAGACTTTCAACGAGTTCTTCACACGACCGCTCAAGCCGGAAGCACGCCCAATCTCAACAGACAAAAACGCTCTGATCTGTCCAGTTGATGGAGCAATTGGGTTCTTTGGAACAATTACCCATGAAACACTTTTACAAGCAAAGGGCAAAGAGTATCTACTGACTGACCTGCTTCAAGATTCCTTTGTTGCCCGTAAATACGAGGGAGGGATCTATCTAACCATCTACCTGGCGCCCTATAACTATCACCGTATTCATATCATGGCCACCGGATCTGTCAGTCGATTCGCATACATACCAGGTGAGTTGTGGACTGTCAGTCCACTTGGATTAGCTTTTGTACTAAGGCTCTTTGCCCGGAATGAACGTTGGATTTCATACATTGATACAGAACATGGCGAGTGTGCACTGGTCAAGGTTGGTGCTACTGTAGTCGGAAGGATTCGTACCGTATATCACACAACCTACTCCAACCAACCCGGTGCTAAAATCCTCAAGGCATCTCTACCTACACCGTATCCCTTGAAAGCTGGTGAAGAGCTTGGGCGCTTTGAGCTTGGATCAACTGTGATTTTGTTGTTTCGAAAAGACCAAGTCGAGTTGAATTCACTTGAGCTAGGCCAAACTGTTCGCCTCGGAGAAGCTATTGGACATTTTCATTCACCTGAATCTCCTTGATTTTTCGCACGAGAGCTTTAGCGTTTGAAAACATTTGCTGCTGGGCACCGGCTCATCTAGCACATCTAAACGTTCCCCTGGAATGGATGAAAACAGATGATTGATTTTTCTGGAAAAAGAGGTTTGGTACTCGGTGTTGGCAACCAGCGTAGTATCGCTTGGGCTGTCGTAGAACGACTGCACCAACAGGGTGCAGAGTTGGGTCTGACGTTTCTGCGCGATCCCAAAGGTCGTTTTGAAGCCAATGTGCGCAAACTGGGAGAGCAGACCAGCGCTACACTGATAGCAGAGTGTGACGTAGCCTCTGATGAGTCGATTGGGGCGCTAATCAAGCAGGTGGATGAGCAGTGGGGGGAATTAGACTTTTTGGTACACAGTCTCGCTTATGCAGACACCCAAGACCTCAGCAAGCCCTTCTCCGAAACTTTGCGGGACGGATTCAACAAGGCAATGGAAATCAGTGCTTACTCTTTGCTCCCTCTTGCGAAGGGAGTCATCCCAATGATGCGTAAGCGTGGTGGAGGCAGCATTGTCAGTATGAGTTTCATTGGCTCCACCCTAGCAGTTCCAAATTACAATGTGATGGGGCCTGCCAAAGCAGCTCTTGAATCTTGTACGCGTTATCTGGCAAGGGAGTTGGGTCCCGAAAACATACGAATCAACTCTCTCTCTCCTGGTGCGATTCGCACTCTATCATCAGCAGGTATCAAGGATATTTCTGAGATGATCCGAGTTGCTGGTGAACACTCTGCTATGAAACGAACAGCTACCCAAGCCGAAGTGGCAAACACTGCTGCGTTTTTACTAAGTGATGCTGCCAGTGGAATCACGGGGCAACTGATCTACGTAGATTGTGGTTACTCGATCATGGCAAACTGAAAAAAGCTTCATGGCAAATCAATTCGATTCCACACAGAAGATTGGGAAACTTTCGGCTGTTAGACATCCCCAGACCGAGCAGTTACTAGATCTCCCACTAGAGACAAGGTTGATCCTGGGAGAGTGCATGATGAATATCAGTGAAGTACTGCGCTTGGGGCAAGGCTCCGTTATTGAACTAGACTCCAAACCGAAAGAACCGCTGGAAGTTTGGGTTAATGACCGTCAGATCGCCAGAGCACAAACGGTTGTTGTCGAAGAAAAGGTTGGGGCCCGGATCGTACAGATTGAATCACCAGAAACTCGACTCAAATCCATGTCACGTATTCATCATGATCCCTCCCGTTCCTGAGTTTCTTACACGGCAACTTGACCTTGTAGATCGTTGGCACCAAGCCCCTTACGAAGTCTCAGAAGACAGAGACTTCAAGAGCTTGCTCGATCGTCAGCATTGGTCCAATTTCTCGCTTTGGCACGAAGAAGACCTCGCTAGAGATCCTGATACAACAGACCGTATCATCGCTCAGGTAAAACGAAACATAGACAAGCTCAATCAGCAACGGAACGACTTGATTGAACAGTTGGATGAGCACCTGCTAGGGCATCTACAGGAAATTGCCAAGCCATCTACCAATACACCCATCAACAGCGAAACCCCAGGCAGCATTATTGATCGGCTGTCCATCAGTGCACTAAAAATCTTCCACATGGAGGAACAGGTAAACAGGGCAGATGCGGCTGAGGATCACCGACAACTATGCCAGGCAAAGCTGTTGGTGCTCAAGGAGCAGCGTTCTGATCTTGGCAATTCTCTCAGCCAACTTTGGGAGGATTTGCTACATGGACGAAAACAAATGAAGATCTATCGGCAGATGAAAATGTATAATGACGCTACCCTCAACCCTGTGTTGTATCGACGATTCAGGGGCTAGGAGGTCTTCGTTTTTGGAAACTTTTGGTTATCTTTGATTCCAGCCCAGTTTTCGCATATCCTTGTTTCCACTAACGATTTTCTAAAGATTTATTTTTTCAATAGATAAATCAGTAACTTACTCTAAATAAAAAAAATTAATTAGCGATATCGCCAACTTAGCTCTGTGAGGTCAGTTGGGGCGTTGCTTTCTCTTGGAAGATTGGCTACCTTAATAATCCGCTTTCATCTCATGGATGAGAACGGTGACCGTCCAGGGGCACCGGAGACGTTTCTAATTACACGCTCCCCCGCATCCCTCATTTGCACGTTCCTGCATCGCTCCCTTTCTATCTGCAAAACACCATTGAGTCCACAACGCTGTTCCCAGGTAAGGCTATGAAGATTGATCGATTGTTCACTCAAGCTGCAAAAGACCCCTATGCTTCTCTGGAGTTTGAATCCCGCAGCTCGGTCATCCGCAACCCCGACGGATCGGTTGTCGCCGAATGGAAAGACGTACAGGTCCCTAAAACCTGGTCCCAGGTGGCTTCTGACATCATGGCCCAAAAGTACTTCCGAAAAGCTGGCATCCCCAAACATCGTCGTAAACGCTCGGAAGAAGGTATTCCAAGTTGGTTACAGGCCTCAGTACCTGATCAAACCAAGCAAGCTAAGCTGCCAGCAGATGAGAAAATGGTTTCAGAGAATGATGCTCGTCAGGTCTTTGATCGTTTGTCTGGATGTTGGACGTATTGGGGACACAAGTATGGCTACTTCAATGATGAGTCTTCGAGCCAAGCTTTCTATGACGAGCTTCGCTACATGCTCGCCAACCAAATGGTGGCACCTAACTCTCCACAGTGGTTTAACACCGGCTTGAACTGGGCCTATGGGATCACAGGGCCTGCCCAGGGACATTATTACGTTGATGCAAAGTCTCAGGAGATTAAAAAATCTGAAGATGCCTACAGTCATCCCCAACCACATGCCTGCTTCATCCAATCCGTCAAGGACGATCTGGTCCAAGAGGGAGGGATTATGGACCTCTGGGTCAGAGAAGCTCGCTTGTTCAAATATGGCTCTGGAACGGGATCCAACTTCTCGGATCTTCGTGGTGGCAAAGAGCCCCTGTCTGGCGGAGGCGTCTCTTCGGGATTGATGTCTTTCCTAAGAATCGGAGATACAGCCGCTGGTTCGATCAAATCAGGTGGGACCACGCGTCGAGCTGCAAAAATGATCTGCCTGGATGTTGATCACCCAGACATTGAGCAGTTCGTCAACTGGAAAGTGAAAGAAGAGCAAAAGGTTGCTGCTCTGGTTGCCGGCTCCAAGCAGATTAAATCACTGATCAATGAGCTTTTCCAGGCCTGTCACTCCTGGCCTGAGATTTCTGAACGCTTTGACCGTCGGAAAAACAAGCACTTGCGCAAGGTTCTCCTACAAATTCGTGCTTCCAGTATGCCCTTGAACTATGTAGAGCGAATCATTCACCTCGCTAAACAGGGATACACTGGCGTCGAATTTGATGAGTACGATACCGATTGGAACTCAGAAGCCTACAGCACAGTGGCTGGGCAGAATGCAAACAACTCTGTTCGCATCACCAACGATTTCATGACTGCTGTTGAGCAAGATCAAGACTGGTCGTTGTACTGGAGAACAGAGTTGGTCAAGTCTCGTGAGGAAGAGCGTGACCCGAAAGCCTGCCAGACATTAAGAGCCAGCGAACTTTGGGAACAGATTGCTTATGCGGCATGGGCCTCTGCCGATCCAGGCTTACAATTCGATTCAACTATTAACGAATGGCATACCTGCGAAGTAGACGGTCCCATCCGAGCATCGAACCCCTGCAGTGAATACATGTTTCTGGATGATACTGCCTGTAATCTGGCGTCCCTGAATCTCCTTCGTTTCCAAAATGAGAATGGAGAACTGGACATTGAGCGCTTCCGGCACGCCGTTCGACTTTGGACCATTGTTCTCGAAATCAGCGTCCTGATGGCTCAATTCCCAAGTCGACGCATTGCAGAGTTGTCTTACGAATTCCGAACTCTTGGTCTTGGCTACGCAAACCTGGGAACATTCCTGATGGTCAATGGCATTCCTTATGATTCAGAGAAGGCCCGAGCAATCTGTGGGGCAATCACCTGTATCATGCACATGAGTGCTTACGCAGCTTCTGCAGAAATGGCGTCCGAGTTGGGACCGTTCCCAGGCTATGAAAGAAATAAAGATGGAATGCTGCGTGTTCTGAGAAATCATCGTAGAGCCGCTTACCGTGCCTCAGATCGTGAATACGAAGGGCTGACCATCAAACCAGTGGCTATTGACAGTCAGCATTGTCCCCCTGAGTTGTTGCAAGCAGCGCAGGCTGATGCAGATCGAGCCGTAGAACTCGGTGAGCAGCATGGATTCCGTAATGCTCAGGTGACCGTCATTGCGCCTACAGGAACCATCGGATTACTGATGGACTGTGACACTACCGGAATTGAGCCTGACTTTGCGTTGGTCAAGTTCAAGAAACTCGCTGGTGGAGGATATTTCAAGATCATCAACCAATCGATCCCACCTGCCCTCGTCAAATTGGGTTATAACGAGCAGCAGGTTCAGGATATCGTCAATTATACCAAAGGACGTGGTTCTCTCAGTGGCAGTCCCTGCATCAACCCAGAGGTGCTTCGTCAGAAGGGTTTCACCGAAGAATTGCTACAAATCATCGAAGGGCAATTGCCCGCAGCCTTTGACATCCGATTTGTCTTTAACCGCTGGGTACTCGGCGATGATTTCTGCATAAAGACCTTGGGAATCAGTGAAGATCAACTGAATCATCCAGAATTCGGCATTCTTCAACACCTAGGGTTCCGAGAATCAGAAATCGATGCCGCCAACGACTACGTCTGCGGTACCATGACTGTTGAGGACGCACCTCATCTGAAGCGCTCCGACTACGATGTATTTGATTGTGCCAACAAGTGCGGCAAGAAAGGAAAACGCTACCTATCTGCCGAATCCCATGTACGCATGATGGCCGTTGCACAGCCTTTTATCTCAGGTTCCATTTCAAAAACCATCAATTTACCTGGTCAAGCCTCTGTTGAGGATATCAAAGACGTCTACCATCACTCCTGGCAGCTTGGACTCAAGTGCAATGCTCTCTATCGAGACGGCTCAAAGCTTAGCCAACCACTGAATACGAGTGCCGTTGAGGATATTGGTGATTTTGATGAAGAGTTGGATGAAGAGCTACTTCCTGCACAACCCCGCGAAGTACGCATCGCTGAGAAAGTCATTCATCGCTACATTGCCAAACGTAGAAGGCTGCCCGGCAGACGCAAGGGCTATACACAGAAAGCGACTATCGGTGGCCACAAGCTCTACCTGCGAACTGGGGAGTATGAAGATGGGCAACTGGGTGAAGTCTTCCTGGATATGCATAAGGAAGGAGCTGCATTTCGGAGCATGATGAACTGCTTTGCAATTGCGGTTTCTCTTGGATTGCAGCATGGCGTACCCTTGGAAGAATATGTTGAAGCCTTCGTCTTCACTCGCTTTGAACCAAACGGCATGGTTCAGGGTAATGATGCGATCAAGGTCAGCACTTCAATCATTGATTATATCTTCCGCGAACTAGCCATCACTTACCTGGACCGAACGGATTTAGCCCACGTCGCTCCAGAAGACTTACGCTCCAGTTCGCTGCACTCTTATGGTAAGCAAATCAGTCCACCAGAGTATCATGACGAGAAAGTTATTTCTGAGCGGACACTGACTTTGGAAGAAAGTCAGGCCTACCTTGCTCGAACAACTGATGAAGAGGCTGCTGTCGGAGATGTGGAAGCTGCGCAAGGCAGCTACAACGGAAACGGTTTGGCACCAGAAACCAGTGATAGCGATCTCACAAATCATGGAATGCTATCTCTACTGGGTGACTGGAACATGGAAGGACGCAGCCGCAATGAATTAATTCGTGAAGCTCGTACCAAGGGCTACGAAGGTGAGAACTGCGGAAATTGTGGTCAATTCACCATGGTCCGGAATGGAGCTTGTTTAAAGTGTGTTTCCTGTGGTCACACCAGCGGCTGCTCCTGAGTTTCCTTACGATTGAAGGGCATCTTGTTTGCCAAAACAAGATGCCTACCCCTTCCTAAATTCATCACTTTCCTCCGTTTTCAATTACAAATCGCTAAATCATTCCCATTTACTTAAAAAGCAATTATTCTTGTAATTTAATAGCAAGCCCACTATTATACCATCAACTTGATGCCTGCTCGAAGGCACAGTATTCCTTCCGCTTTCAGGTCTTGTCGTATCTTTTTCGATGGAGAATTGATGTTTCCAGCTTGGCAAGTACTGCAGCGCAATTTTGATGAGAACCTAGCCACAATCGAAGCCTGGCAAAAGGCACTGGCTCGGCTACCCATTGGAATGTGGGGAGCAATCTTGCCTTCATCCCAATCGACTCAGGCACTGGAGCAATTACAATTGAAAGCTATTGGAAATGCCTACGAACGAATTCGACAGTATCAGCAACTAGGATTGGGAATCGTATCAAATCGGGTTAACTTCTGGCAGGGTAAGTAATGAATAGTCATGTGCCAGAAGCCTTAGACGTCTCCAAGATCAAAGAAGAGCTGCGTGCTACTCTTGCTAAGAACATCATCTCGGCACGCAAAGCAAAAGCAAAGGTTCTCGGACGCACCTATACCCAAGAGCAGCTGGCAGAAGATTCAGGACATTCGACCACCGCCATCGCGCAAATCGAGAGAGGGGAAGTTGATCCAAGACTTTCCACGATTGCAGGAATTGCCTTAGCCCTTAACGTCAATCCTGTATTTTTGCTGTTTGGACGTAGTGAGATTGAACTGCTCTATCAGATGATCCGTGAATTGGACGAAGATTCATTGAGTGATCTGTCCGAACGTCTTTTCAGCGAAAACCTAAGTGAGATTGAAAAGCTTGCCAACTCCAGTCTACCAAAACATCGCGTAAAAGCCTCTCAAGTGAGTGCAGCAACGATGGCCCTACAGCTCAACAAGCAGCTTGCTCAAAACGCGATTGAAGCCGCAGAAGCTAGCCAGCAACTTGCCGAATCGGCATTGGACATGATGGACGAGTCAATGAAACTGGGAGTTAGCACTAGTGTAGGAATCGGTGCAGCGATGGCAGGCATCATGGGAGCCACCGTTGGGGCCTTCATGGGAATGTCAGAAAAGGGAGTTTCGGATCTGCTGCGAGATACTCGAATACCTCCTCAATCTCCATCTGAAAAAAACTCTGCGAAATAAAGCAAAGACTGGGCTGTGGCTGAACGCTCGTGAGGAAGCAGCCATAAGCCTCCTACCTCTGCTACTTCTACCTCCTGCTGCTTCCAATTCCGCAAGTCTTCTACTACGAAAGGGATTCGTTTCCCTTCCGGCGTAATTAAAATCATTTCATCACCTCGCGCAAAACTACGCCGACTGGCAACCGCCATATATTCTCGACTCGCCACTTCCAAAACATATCCGACCACTTCTCCATCCAAATAACGCAGGTTTGGATTTTTCAATTTTTCAATCGGACGTTCGGTTCGGTTTGCTCTGAAAAATCCCTGCGTTGTCTGCCTTGGCCAACTAGATCTGATTTGTTTGCCATCTGAGTCCAGACCGTCCCGAACCACTTGCTGTAGCTGAGGTAACCAGATCCGCAGTTCCATGTGTTGTATGTCAAAACGCAAATAGCGCAGCCCACTCGTTCGAAGATCTTCAATCCGATCCAGTAAGAAAAGATCCCGATGGTGGAACATCAGGGTTCCATGATGGTGCTCCAAAACTGGAAATTCGTGATGGTGCTGATCTGTCGAAGTCACTGTGGCCAGGGTCATCTCAGTTGGAGCACCAAGGACCGGAGAAAGTAGTTTTCTAGGACTATAGAACAGTAGAATGCGCCCCACAGCCAACAACTCACAGGAGACAGATAGTTCTCTGCAGTACTCGCTTAGAATTAGGAGGGGTAATTCTGTCGAAAGAACAATTCGTTCTAAAGCTGATCCCACATAGGCAACCCAGCGCTGTAGGCTGGGAAGATTATGGTGGCCTGTCTCAGCAATCCAGTGGATCTTGGGCTTGGCAGGGTGTTGCCTTAACCACTCCAAGGCGCCGACATCTTGCACACGGATTGCGTCAAATGAACTTAAGGGGATCTGCTCCAGTACCTCCTGCAACATTCGTCGGAAGTCATTTTCTGTTGCCAGCAGATCCCACTGCAGATAGACCCTAAGTCCTCTTTTATGAGCCTGTTCAGCAAGTTCTAGCAACTGCTCTGTTTCCAATTTTCCAAGGCGACTCAATCGCTTGTGTGCGAGAATCACCTCGGAAACAGAATCGGGTGAAAGCTGTTCTAGTTGCTCTACAGAATCAATTTGGGTGAGAGTTTGGATCATGACTGACTGAGCCATTGCTGGCATTCGGAGAGATTCATCGTGGAGGCGGATTGATCTTTTATAATCTTGCGGTGACTGAGTAGAAGTACCCGGGTAGCCAACTCCAATCCAAGTTCTAGTTGATGGGTAACAAGCAACAAGGTCCCTCCCTGGTTCCTAAAATCAAGGAGATATTCCTGAAACCATCGAACTGAGTTCTGATCCAATCCTGTATAGGGTTCATCCAGCAATAAGAGCTTCGGTTGCTGCAACAACAGCCGCGCAATTGCCGTCCGTTTGGTCATTCCACTGCTGAAGGTCTTGACTGGGAGGTCGATGGCGTGGCTGAGTTGAACCTCCTGCAGTGCTAGAGGAATTCTCTGTGGCAAATCCTTCAATTCATAGAGAACACCAAAGAGGTGAAGATTTTCTCTTGGGGTAAGATCTCCGTAGAGGCGGCTTTCGTGGGCAATGCTTCCCATATCTCTTAGGTAGCGATGCTTATCTTCATCAATGGGCATTCCTTCATACAGGATCTCTCCCTGCTGCGGCTTGAGCAGAGTCGCACAGAGCCGTAACAGCGTAGACTTGCCAGCCCCGTTGTTACCTAGCAGGAGAACACATTCTCCCGCTTGAATATCCAGATTCAGTTCCTGGAGAATTGTGCGATAACCAAAGCGTTTGCTCAGGTTACGCAGCCCAAGAAGAGCAGTCATGGAGAGATCATCACTAGCAGAACAACAGGCGGAGAAGTACCAAACTCAGAACTGCTGCAGAAATTGTAGGTTGTTACCGTAGAAGTATCTGATATCACGGATGCCGTGCTTGAGCATCGCTGGACGCTCCACTCCCATACCGAAAGCAAAGCCACTCCAAACATCGGGATCGTAGCCCCCATTTTTCAAGACAACTGGATGAACCATCCCAGCCCCAGCAACCTCCAGCCAAGATGTGTACTTGCAAACCCGGCAGCCCTCTCCTGCGCAAAGGATGCAGTCCATATCAATCTCAATGCTCGGTTCTGTGAATGGGAAGTAACTACCACGAATCCGCGTCTTGCGCTCGCTACCATACATCTTGCGCGCAAACTCATTCATCACCCCGATCAGATCTGTCATCCGAATCTTGTAACCTAACACCAAACCTTCGACCTGATAGAACTGATGTTCAGACCGAGGAGTGATCTGCTCATATCGATAGCATTTACCCGGCAGAATCACCCGAATGGGTTCTGGTCCAAATTCCTTCATCGCTCGGATCTGGCCTGGAGAGGTGTGGGTTCGCAAAACCACTTCCTTATTGACCCAGAAGGTATCCCACATGTCTCTTGCAGGGTGGTACTCAGGAATGTTGAGTGCCTGGAAATTATAGGCATCTGTTTCCACATCCGGAGCCTCGTACACCTGAAAGCCCATCTCAGCAAAGATTTGATAGATTTTGCGCAACGTCTGTGTAGTCAGATGGAGATGTCCGGTCGGAAAGGGTCGTCCAGGTAGTGTGACATCAATTGAATCCGAAGCGATCTCCTTTTCCATCTTTTGCTGGCGCAACCGCTCCTGTAAAGAATCGAAGGAATCCTGCAATTCTGTTTTCAAATCATTGATAGCTTTGCCAACTTGGGGGCGTTCTTCAGCAGCAACGGTTCCGAGTTGTTTGAGCAGCGCTGTCACCGCTCCCTTCTTCCCCAAATAATCACGAAACCAACCAGGTAGGGATTCCGTGCTGTCCACTTGCTGAAGATCGTTTAAAGCCTGTTGTTTGAGGATGCGAATTTGGTCTTGCATTCAGATTTTTTTGTAAGGATTCGAATCAATAGTGAGAAGCATTCACCTTGCAGGGAAACCCGCAATTGCGCAAGGAAGAAGTCAGACACGGTTGTCAGTAGAGCCTGATTCTCCAGGCTCCGAACCAAACCGATTCTCTCCGTTTTCTCCCGCTAGAAAGAAGAGTTCCACCATCGGCCAGAACTGAAAGACAGGAACAATACCAAGGAGGAGAAACCAACCAGAATATCCTCGATCGTGGCAACGCTTGATAGCAAGATTGATGTGCGCCAACCAGCAAATCAGGGCAAGTATACCCAATACTGGATAGCTGACAGTTGAAGCAGCGATCAGCGAATGAACAACGAAAACACCCAATTCTGCCAACCAGAAGTCACCACGCGAGAGTCTCCCTTTGGCAGTGAACAACAACTGCTTGATGGATGGCCAACTGCCATAACGATGCTGGATTCGTTGCTGCCCTGACGCTTGTTCTGCAGCGTACTCTGATTCAACTTCCTGCTGGAGTTTCTGAAGTTCCACCTCACTCAGGCCGTAGACTTCCCGCAAGGCTTGCAAAGAATCCTCATTTTGGAGCTTTTCTTCGCGGACCCTTTCCCTTTCTTCAGCCTTAATTCTCAGACGACGAAGCTTTTCTTCGTTATCCATTGCAAACTAGATGACGGACGTTAGGTAGCGGTTTTGCGGTCAAACTCTGCTCCAGGCGGGACTCTATCGAGTATTTAATCCAGTTGCTCCCGAAAGCTTCCCACTTCAATACACTTCCGTTCTGAATCACAGAGGCTGACGAACAGCTGATCAGCCACAATCCAGTAGATGGCATGCTGGCGAAAGCAAAGACCCAAGGTGCAGGCCTCATCAAAATTCAGTTCCACTGCCCAGCCAGGTTCAGCATGTCCGTCAGCCGGGGAATAGCCGGTTAATTCCACACGCCAGACATTACGCTGCTCCAAGACCTCTTGTAGACGCTTTGCCTGAATCTGAATTTCTTCTTCAGACCAAATCTCGCCCGTAGTAGGCCAAGCCGTGATAATCGCAAAAGCTTTTGGCCATTGAAGAACTTTAGCGCTAGAGCGGAATCGGGTCTGAAAGTAAATATCCGGCAGGCATGCCATTTTTACACAACATCCATTAATTCTGTCCGAGATTAAATCCTACTGTTCACAAGCGAAACTTTCCGTATCAACCTCTGACATTCCTAGGGCTGGATAACGAAAACCATGAATCTTCTCAGGCTGAAACAGGTCATCCAACTTGGACAAAATTTCGGCTGAGAGCGTTACGGAAGCAGCTCCAAGATCGTCTTCCAAGTGATCAATCTTGACTGTCCCCGGAATCGGTAGCACATGCTCACCTTGAGCAAGCAGCCATGCAATTGCGATCTGTGCGAGAGAACAATTGATTTCAGCACAGACTTGACTGAGCTTTTTGATGAGTTCACGATTTTGAGAAATATTTGGCTCCTGAAAGCGTGGCATCGTCAGACGCATATCACCTTCTGCAAACTTACTAAGACCCAGTTCGGGAGCACAAAGGAAACCTCTGCCCAGTGGAGAGAAGGCAACCAACGTCACCCCAAGTTCTTGGCAGGCTGCACTCAAGCCAATTTCAGGGTTACGGGTCCAAAGTGAATACTCATTTTGGACGGCAGTGATCGGGTGCACTGCATGAGCTTTGCGCAAGGTCGCTGCAGAAACCTCTGACAGGCCAATTCCACCAATCTTGCCTTCTTGAACCATCTCAGCCAGCACCCCCACACTCTCTTCAATCACCACATTGTTCTTGTCCCAACGGTGGAGGTAGTAGACATCAATGAAATCTGTGTTGAGCCTTCTCAAAGAATCTTCCAAGGTGGCTTTCAGGGTAGCAGCTCGACCGTCTATTACGCGTTTCCCATCAATTCCCTGCATCCCACACTTACTGGCCAAGTGAATCTCACTGCGGTAAGGCTGCATCCACTCACCCACCAGTTCCTCATTGCGACCAAAACCGTAGAGAGCTGCGGTATCGTAGTGTCGTACTCCCAGGTCGTAAGCTCGCTGCAGTAGTGCAAAAGAGTCTTCCTTACTGGGATAGCCACCGTAGCCGTGGCTCAGGTTCATACAACCCAGACCAATTTCTGGGACCTCTGTGTTTCCAATTTTTCGTAATTTCATGACAAAGTCGGCTGTGTGTTGAGTTGTTGTTCAAGTTGGTGCATCACCCGATACGTCGGCAATACCTTGGCCACACTGGCACGGGGTTCACGTCCCTCACGGATAGAAGCAATAAATTCTCGATCCTGCAACTCGATCCCGTTCATGGAAACATCCACCTGTGAAACATCAATTGCTTCATCCTTAGCTGTGACCAGATCGTCATAGCGTGCGATGTAGGTGCCGTTGTCACAGATGTAGCGGAAGAACGTTCCTAGTGGACCATCGTTGTTGAAACTGAGAGACAATGTGCAGACTGAACCTGATTCAGAAAGCAACTGGATCGACATATCCATGGCAATCCCCAATTCTGGATGCATCGGTCCCTGAACCGCATTGGCCCTAACAACCTCCTCTCCTGTTTGGAATTGAAAGAGATCGATCGTGTGAGCCGCATGATGCCAGAGTAAGTGATCCGTCCAGGTTCTCGGTTCTCCAGCTGCGTTGATGTTCTTGCGTCGAAAAAAGTAGGTCTGCGCATCGAGTTGCTGGATCTTCAACTCACCAGCCTGAATTTTCTTGTAAACCCACTGATGCGATGGATTAAAGCGGCGGGTGTGGCCGACCATACAGACCAAATCAGTCTCTTGTTGCAGATCCATCACAGCTTGAGCATCCGACCAGTTATCGGCCAAGGGAATCTCGACCTCGACATGCACACCGGCTTTCAGACACTGCAGCGCCTGAGCAGCATGGATTGGGGAAGGGGTGGCCAGGATTGCGGCCTCAACTCCTGGAAGAGCTAGCGCCTGATCTAAATCTGTCATCGCATGAGGAATTCCATACTGCGCTGCAACAGCTTGTGTTGGCTCCAAAGGTTGTCCTACCAGCGCAACAACATCAACTCCCTCGATATTCTTGAGTCCATCCAGATGTTTTTTGCCAAAAGCACCTGGTCCCGCCAAAATGATTTTCATTCGCTATCTCCAATCACTATCTTAGCTCACAGTTGTTGTTTGGAAAATTAGGCTGAAATACCATTTTCCAAGATCAAGTGTCCCACCGCGGTGTTGGAAGCTGGCACATAATAGAAGCGATGACGCACAGTCGGCTTGGAACCACCGGCAACATCACTCATTGCTCCCCGTGCAATCAACCACATCACCAGTTCAATTCCCTCACTACCCGCTTCCCGAACATATTCGATGTGTGGAATCGCAGCGGCAGCTTCCGGATCATCGATCAGCTTGTCCAAAAACTTGCTGTCCCATTGCTTATTGATCAGCCCTGCACGTGGTCCCTGCAACTGGTGGGTCATGCCGCCCGTGCCCCAAATCTGGACATTTAGGTCTTCGTCATACTCATCCAATGCTCGACGAATTGCTTGCCCCAGTTGAAAACAACGCTGCCCTCTTGGTACAGGGTACTGAACCACATTGACTACAAAGGGAATCACAGGGCCGGGCCAAGCTGTTGGTTGGCCACACATCAACGAGAGAGGAACGGTCAAGCCATGATCCACATCCATCTCGTTGACAATTGTCAGATCAAAGTCCTGTAGAATCACAGACTGTGCGATATGAGAAGCTAACTCTGGGTGACCCTGAACCATTGGCACAGGCCGAGGTCCCCAGCCTTCATCGGCGGGTCGAAACTCAGCAGCCGTACCAATCGCAAAGGTTGGAATCATCTGAAGACTGAAAGCTGTCGCATGGTCGTTGTAGACCAGGATGATTACATCTGGCTTGGCTTCCTGCATCCACTGCTTGGAAAATTCATAACCTTTGAAAAGTGGCTGCCAGTAAGGCTCCTGAGTCTTGCCCTGATCCAAGGCAGCACCAATTGCAGGGACATGCGAAGTATAGACGGAAGCGGAAACATAGGCCATGTCACATCTCCTTGGCTTGGGCATGATGAGAATTCCCCTGGGGCTGACGATGAGCTTGGGCGTCACCGTCTTCACCGAGATAACGGTTGCCCTCGGGAGAACGCCCCCCCTTGATCATCATCTCTCGATACTCCTCTTCGGTCATGCCGGTCATACTACCAGCCATCTGTTGGAAACTCTTACCATCCGTGGCACCGATCTTGGCCAGAAAATAGATATTCCCACCAGTACGAATGCACCAGTTGAGGTCACGGGCCAGTACGGCCTGTTTCTGTTCTTCAGTCATTGGCCATTCATCCAGGTAGGCTCGCTCATCCGCCTTGAAGCGTTCCCGATTCGCTGCCTTCATCAGCGACATGCAAAACTGGTTGAGATGGTAGCCCTTGCGAGACTGCTCTGCATCGAAAATGATGGTTCCAGGAATATCGAGATAGGGTTTGTCGAGTGCCATTTTCCTCTTTAGTCAGCCCAATACAGGCGCATGGGGTTGTCAATCAACAGTTTGTGCTGGAGCTCTGCTGTTGGGGCAATATGAGGAATCACATCAACCAGATGCCCATCATCCGGCATGTGTGATTTCATGTTCGGATGCGGCCAGTCGGTTCCCCACAAAACGCGATCTGGAAAGGTTTCCACAACCTTTCTTGCAAAGGGAATCACGTCGGAGTAGCTCGGCAGCCCCAGCTGAGAGAGTCGCTCCGGACAGCTAACCTTTGACCAGAAATTTGGATGTTCCTCCAACAGTTTCAAAAACAACCCAAACTCCGGACCATCCACTGATTTACTTACATCTGGGCGTCCCATGTGATCGACCACCACGGTGGTTGGCAAAGAAGTGAAAAAATTGAACAACTCAGGAAGCTCGGCAGCCTCAAAGTAGATCACGATGTGCCAGCCCAGAGGTTGAATCTTCGCAGCAATCTCACCAAGAGCATCAAAGGGCAGGGCATCCACCAGGCGTTTGACAAAGTTGAAGCGCACCCCGCGCACTCCTGCCTGATGCAGATCCTGGAGTTCTTGCTCTGTAATGGTACGTTTGACAGTGGCAACCCCCCGGGCCATGCCTCCAGAATGATTCAGGGCATCGACCAGCGCACGGTTGTCCGCTCCATGGCAGGTAGCCTGAACAATCACGTTTCGGCGAAAACCCAGAAAATCCCGCAGTTGCCAGAGTTGATCCTTGGAAGCATCACAAGGGGTGTACTTGCGCTCCGGAGCAAAAGGAAACTGATCCCCCGGGCCAAAGACATGGCAGTGTGCGTCCACAGCTCCAGCAGGTGGCTGGAACCTCGACTTGGATGGGTTCTGATGCCAGTGCAACCAATCCGCATCCATCGTGAAGGCACTCATCGTCCCAACTCCTGCAAACGAGTATCAAGTCGTGGGTAGACTCGACGGGCGTTGCCTTCGAAGACTTTTTGTCGATCCACTTCCGAGAGATTCAGGGCATCCACATACCGCTTGGTGTCATCAAAGAATTGTCCAGTTTCCGGATCAATTCCGCGTACAGCCCCAACCATCTCAGAACCAAAAAGAATGTTGTCGATGTCAATCACCCGAAACAGTAGATCAATCCCCGGCTGGTGGTAGACGCAGGTGTCGAAGAAGACGTTCTTCATCACATGATCAGCCAGCAGCGGTTGTTTGAGCATATCGGCCAGGCCGCGGTAGCGTCCCCAGTGATAGGGCACCGCTCCCCCACCGTGTGGAATGATAAACCGTAAATTCGTAAAATCACTGAACAAGTCTCCTTGGATGAACTGCATGAAGGCGGTAGTGTCCGCGTTGATGTAGTGTGCTCCAGTTGCATGGAAATTTTCGTTACAGGAACCAGAGACGTGAATCATCGCGGGCACATCCAGCTCGACCATCTTTTCAAAGAAGGGATACCAACTCTTGTCAGTCAGCGGCTTGGAAGTCCAGTGCCCCCCTGAAGGATCCGGGTTGAGGTTACAGCCAACAAAGCCCAATTCCAGGACGCAGCGTTCCAGTTCAGCAATCGAATTCGCAATCGGCACACCGGGTGATTGGGGCAACTGGCAAACCCCCACGAAGGTCTCCGGAAAGAGATCAACCACTCGTTTGATCATGTCGTTACAGGCTCGGGTCCAGCTTTGAGAGACCGCTTCATCTCCCAGGTGATGGGCCATCGCCGAGGCTCGGGGCGAGAAGATCGTCATGTCAGCCCCACGTTCCCGAATCAGCCGCAGTTGGTTCTGCTCGATACTCTCCCGAATCTGATCATCTGAAATCTCTCCAAGTACCGGAAGTGGCTGGGAAGCATCCTTGTAGGCAGCCAACTGTGCATCACGAAATTGCTGCAAGGGCGCAGGTGCCGTCGTGTAGTGTCCGTGGCAATCAATGATCAGCATTTGGGTTTCTCTGCTTGAGAGTGAAGTTGAGCCAGCATCTGGTCCAGCAGTGGGAGCAACTCATCCTGTTCCAGCGCCTTGGCAAACTGGGGAGCCCAGGCCTGCCTCTCCACCGTTGCCTGGCTCATTTGTGGGTCCAAACCAGCAGCCTGCACCGTCAAGGCGACCTCGCGCATCTCCTCTGCTCGGCGGACACCGTGTTCCAGGGTCCGTGAGATCATGTAATGCGCATGGCGCGGCCAATTCTCCATCGGGAAGAGATTGTTGAGCGAATCCAGCACTTCTTGTTCAACCCCGTAGTGTCGGGCGGAGAGCAGTGACTCTGAGATCAGTGCTTCGAAGCCCTTGATCATCACGCTGCGGCACATCTTGGTCGCCGAAGCCTTGCCAATATTGGCATCACAGAAACTCATTCCTGCAAAGCCCAAGGCCTGACCCATCTCTACGAATGTCAATGCATGTGGACCACCCAGTAGCATCGGGGATTTGCTACGCAGGGGATGGATCGGAGACATCACCGCGGCTTCGACGTATCGACCTCCAGCCCCCCTCGATCAGTTGGGCAGCATGGCGCTTGGTCTCTGGAGCGACTGAGTTCAGATCGAGGAACCAGCAGTCCTTGGGCAAAGCCTCTGTGATCGACTGGGCAGCTCTCAAGTCCTGAGCAGCCGTAACCGCACTGATCACGAGCTGTGCTTCCACCACAGCTTCTTGGGCCTGCTGATAGTCAACCACGTGAGGACAAGCCAACAGATTTTTACTGGCTGAGGTCTCTTTCTCGGCAAACAGCAGATCAAAGGCAGTCAGTTGAAGCCCGGAAAGCTTACCCAGATCCTCGGCCAGGGTCCGGCCAACTTCCCCAAAACCGAGTAAACAAATGCGCTGAATGGGTCTCACTGGCCACTCCACACTGACGAGGGGATCATCACTTCTCCACGCATCAGCATTCTCGCTGTTCGTAAGAGACCCGCACGATGAAGCAAGACCTCGCTTCCCTGCACTTCAACTTCCAAACCGACCGTGAAAAATCCTGTTGGATGTTCCACTTCCAGAGTCACTCTACCACATTCGGGCAGCAGTCCAGTAACAGCCTGAGCCACGGATCCAGGCAGCACACACGCCGAGGCCACACTGACCGCCCCCAGCACTCCTATCGCTTCATGCACCCGGTGTGGGATGAAAGTCCGAGTGGCGATCACTCCTCCTTGTTGAGCGGGAGCCAATAGTGACATCTTGGGGACCGTCTGCTTGCTGACATCTCCTAGATTCATCAGTGAACCGGCCTGCAAGCGAATGGATTCAACCCGGCTCTTCAGTTGCGAGTCTGCTTCCAATTCTTCCGGAGTTTCATAACCTGTCTTGCCCAAATCCTGGGCTGCGATCAGCACGACAGGCATGCCGTTGTCGATGCAGGTGACATGGACTCCATCAATTTGATCGCAGGCCCTGCCTGTCGGTAGCAGAGCCCCACAGCTCGAACCAGCGGTGTCCAGAAAATCCAGAAGGACTGGGGCAGCTGTACCAGGAACCCCATCGATCCGGGCTGTCCCTTCGTAGTTGACTTTCCCTTGTGGCGTCTGAACCTGGGCAATAGCCAGGTTGGCCATATTGACCATGTGGATGCGAATCTCGGTGAGATCACCCTGCGGTTTGACGAGTCCTTTCTCAATGGCAAAGGGACCGACTGCTGCCAGGATGTTGCCGCAGTTCTGACTGTCACTGACCTCGGCCTTGTCGACGACGACTTGCAGGAAGAGATAGTCGATATCCGCATCGGAGCGAGTAGACTTGGAGACCACCCCCACCTTGCTAGTGAGCGGATGAGCCCCACCCACCCCATCAATCTGACGCAGATCTGGGGAACCCATGGCAGCAAGCAGCACCTGGTCACGTCGTTGGGTATCGTTCGGCAGATCGTCAGCCAGAAAAATCAGGCCCTTGGAGGTTCCACCACGCATCTGGCAGGCAGGAATTGCGGTCTGCATTTCAGCCCTGCTCAGCATACTTGACGTATTTTAACCCCTTCTCTGCGAGTCGTTCGCGCATTTTGTAGAGATCTAGTCCCAGCACACCAGCCTGGAGTTGGGCACGCTTGTCTTCTTCATTGGCTAGCCGAGCCTGTGCTTTTTGCAGAACCTCGGCGGCCTCAGCCTGTCGGACCACGACCACGCCGTCGTCATCTGCGAGGATCAGGTCCCCCGGATGCACCAGCGCACCAGCACAAACCAGTGGAGTATTGACGTTTCCCAGCGTCTCCTTGACCGTGCCCTGGGCGAAGATCGCCTTGGACCAGACGGGGAACTTCATTTCAGTCAAGGTTGCGGCGTCACGCACCCCGGCATCAATGACCAAGCCAAGTACTCCTCGCGCCTGTAGCGAGTTCGCCAACAGATCCCCGAAATAGCCATCCTCACATGAACTCGTGGGAGCTACCACAAGGATGTCTCCAGCCTGACACTGCTCGACCGCCACATGAATCATCCAATTGTCTCCAGGGGCCACCTCACAGGTGACGGCTGTGCCCACAATCTTGGCAGGACGGTAGATCGGGCGCAGGTAGGACGCCAGCAGACCCTTGCGACCTTGAGCTTCGTGAACTGTGGCAACGTCCAACTCCTGATAGGCCTGCACCAATGCTTCAGGTGGACGCGGAATGTCTGTGATGACAACGGGCATCAGAATATACTCCAGCAAATAAAAAACAGCGAAGAGCGCAATCCAAGCAGCTAAAGAGGTAACTACAACGGGTTAAGCATCCACCTGTAGCAGAAAGTTCTCAAGCAAATTTCTGGAAAATTTCGGTATGAATTAAGATCAGAACTAGGCGGGAAGAGAGGATTCTAAGAGAGATCAATCCTCCCGAATCAGGAAATTTGAGAGGATGTCAGAGAGAAAAAAAATCCTGAAGTCTCAGAGCGCTAGGAAACGGTCTAAACATCAGGAAAGCCAGGGTCTGCGTTCAAATCAGGGGGAACAGCATTGTGCGCTGACTTCACTGTTGGGTGAGACTTGCCCGCTTCCCCGTCCGTTTCGAGCGGCGATCCGATAGTAGTAGTATTTGTTGTTTGTCAAACCTGTCACATCGTAGGAACAGGACCCTGATGTACAGGAAGTGATGCCCAGGATTGCAGATAAATCTGGATCCGTAGAAGTATCCAGGTTGGGATTGGTGAAAGTAATCACATTCGTGAGGCCACTGCTGGATTTCTCTGCTTGAAAGATCGTGTAGTCAATTGCTCCATCAACTTCATCCCAGGTTAGTCGAAGAGTGGAACCGCCTTGACCCGAAACATTGATGTTCTCTACTGCCGGAGGCAACGTAAAATTATAGAGATTGGCTACATCTGAGGCAGTAAAGGCCCGGCCATAGATTTTAAACTCATCAATGTATCCCTTGTAATTGGCGTCCCGATAACGATTTTGACCAATCTTGATCTTGTCCCACTGTAAGTTACCACCGGAGGTATACGGCCAATTTGTTTCCGTATCTTTCAACACATTGTTTACATACAACTCGACGGAGTCGTCTGCATGGTGAACCACTACCACGTGATACCAAGTAGATTGTCGTAACTGTTGCCCCTTCAAATTATCACTCATTTTATTGAAGAGACGGATTCTACCAATTGGCTCATACTTATCATCAACATCCAATTGCAACTCTGGACCTTTGTTATTGTCACCAGTGGAGAAGATACTCGTAAATTTTTCGAGGTCTCCATCGGGTGATGTCCACACCGAAACCGTCCAATTTCCGTCATTTGCTGGAAAATCAGCATTTGAGAAATCATTATTGACTCCCCAAGCTCCATTGCCTCGAGTGCCATCATACGCACCAGAACCACTCATATAAGCTGAATTGCCATAAGCACATCCTTCCCCAAAATCAATGTCGCTGTCGCTGCTGGCTTCTGCTAGGTGATAGGGCCAACCTTCTGCGCCCGTCCTGGTTCGCTGTGGACTATGGTCCTGTAAATCATTATTTAGCGGATAATAAACCAACAGGTCTGGGTCACTATCTGTAATCTCCGAAGTTCCTCCTGTGGAGGTACACTCAACGGGTAGCGGGGAGGCTCCGAGTTCATTTGTTGAAAACTTCCAGGCCCCGGTGCTCGTATCGTAGACTGCTAAACGATAGTAGTAGTAAGTTGCCGAATTCAGTCCTCCATGAACAAACAGAATGCGGTCCGCGTCAATTGTTCTGGTTGCGTTATCGGTTTGGTCAATATCCCGATTTGCCGGGGTTCTTGCGCCAAGAGCAACCGTTGTCCAATAGACTCGATAGTAGTCATCACTCCCACCAACTGAAGTGGTATCACCGTCATTGACAATTCCCGAGGGTGCTGTCCAGTTCAGAGCCAGCCTGCCATAGTCACGATCGATACTATCGATTGTAAAGTCAGCAATTCCCGAGGTATCGTCATCAATGATGGAGACCGTTTTGTTCTTGCTGGATAAGCCATCGTAATTGGAATCTGCTGTGAGTCCTGCATTGACTGAGATCGTCACCGTTGAGGTATGGTTCCCATCGATGAAGTCATCATCAATCGCTCTCAGCGTGATCACCTGCGTGTTCATGTAATTTGCAGGTGTGAAGGTCAACTGCAGGGAGGAGGGTGTTGTGACTTCCACCTGGGATTGTTCTGTGTAAGTGATCTCAACTACCACATTCCCCGTGGGCTCAGACCCCAGATAAAGTGTCAGTGAATCTGTTGAACCACCTTCTGTGACTGAGGTTGAACCACCAATATGGGAGTACTTCAGCTCTGCGGTGTCATCATCGTTGATGGTAATGATGACGGATTGTGTGCCATCTTCCGTTGCTCCTGCAGCACTGGACACACTCGTTATTTCAACTGTCGCCGTTTCATCGTTTTCATCCACCTTGTCACGATCTGGCGTGAAGGAAGTCGCGCCCGCTGTATCTCCAGCTAAGATGGTGATTGTCCCAACTGTATAGTCGCTGCTGTTATCCGCCGTTCCTCCTGTTCCTGTCAGAGTCACCGTTGTATCACTGGCTGTCGCAAAGGTTTGTGTCGCCGTGAGTGTGATTGTTCCCGAATCTTCGGTGACCGTTGTTGAACTTGCGGATAAAGTCACTAGCGGGGCCACTTCGTCATCCACCACCGTCACATTAGTACTCTGACTTGCTAACACATCATAGAGAACATCCAACGTTGAGGTTGTGTTGATGGCGACGGTGATGGAAACCGTCTGATCGTTGTCATCAAGAGGATCGTCCACACCAGTGATCGTGACACTCTGAGGTGTATTCCAATTTGCTGATGTGAATGTAAGAGATGAAGAAACGGTGGCTTCTGCTGTATTTTCGCTGGTGATCTCAAAAACAACATCTGCAGTCGGTTCTGTATCCAGCACCACGGTGAAAGTATCCGTCGTTCCAGATTCGCTAACGCTCAACCCAGCGGTACTACCTAAAGAAAAGCCAGCATCATCGTCATCCAATGTTGTGACACCAACATTGATGTCTGACAAAGCAGCATAATTTGGATCTGATGTACTGTTGTCTACGCCGACAATTATGTTTGAATTTTGATCACCGTCACTAACATTATCATTAATACCAGTAACAATAACCGTTTGAGCAATGCTCCAGTTTCCTGTTGAGAAAGACAAACTTGCTGGCGAAACTGTAACTTCACCAGTATCAGAAGAGGAAATATCAACTACTACTGCTGAAGTTGGTCCTGTATTGAGAACAATGGTGAAATTATCGAATGATCCTATTTCCGTGACAGCACCTGGTGAACTAACTGTCAGTCCAGCTTGATCAGTGTCAGCAACAGTTACATTGAAGTTCTGATCGGCAAGACCTTGATAGACTGTATCTGCGGTTGCATTATCTCTGACAGAGGCTCTAATGGAGACAGTTTGATCCCCATCGGCAGCAGAATCTGGTTGACCGGTTAACGTAATGACTTGGGCTGTGCTCCAGTTTCCCGAACCAAAACTAATGGAAGCTGGCGAAACCGTCACTTCTGCTGGATCTGCTGAAGTCAAATCAATCACCACATTGCCTGACCTTGGTTTCGTCAACAAAGCCACTTCAAAAGTGTCCGTTGATCCAGATTCACTTACGCTCGAAACACCACCCGATTCACTGACCGTAAAGGCAGCTGTGTCGACATCAGAAATTGTTACTGCAACTGTACGAACCGTTGTGTAGTTATCATAGAATTGATCAGAGGTTAGACCTGTGTTTACAGCAATTGAGACATTGACTGTTTGGTCACCATCATCAATATCATCTGAAACACCAGTGACAGTGACTGTTCGAGTGAAACCGAACGGATAGGAACTATGGTAGGCCAAAGAAGATGGGGAAACCGTGACTTCGCTGGTGTTGTCACTGGTCACACTTAGATAGGTTTGATAGAGCGGGACGGTATCGAGACCAACTGTGAAAGTATCTGTAGATCCTGCCCCTAATTCATTGATCGTTGATGTTGTTTTCGAAACAGTCACACCAACTGTGTCCGTGTCCACAAAAATATAATTCCGAATGTCTGGCGAAAGTGCAGCGTAGTATGGATCTGCTGAACTAGCACTTGGAGTTACATAGGTGTATTTTCGCTGATCACTTCTCTTTGAATTATCGTCTTTCGCTAGGGTCACCACCGATTGGGCTATGTTCCAGTTAGTTTCATCAAAAGTCAGAATTTGTGAGCCGTCTGCCAAGGCATAACAATCATAATAAGCATCACTCCCACAAGCTCCACCTCCACTTCCTGTAATGTCAAAATACACCGTTCCTTGCGGTTGTGTATTCAACACAATTGTGAAGGTCTCGTTGTCCCCCTCATTGAGATAGAGCGGATTCGAATAATACACACCGACTGGATCTGTTGGACCAACTTGTGTGAATCCTGCCACATCATTGTCCAGAATCATTGCAGTCACGCTTTGCGTCCCACTCTCAGATGCTCCATTCCCACCAGTTACAGAACTGATTTCTAACGCGAAAGTTTCATTATCTCCCTCATCAATTACATCATTCACAATATCAATGGTTGTTGTTCCCGTCGTAGTTCCACCAGCAATCGTGATGAAAGAGCTGTTCAGCGTGTAGTCTGTCCCTGAAGCCAGAGCATCTCCTGAAACACCTAAATTGACGATGGTGTCAGCTTGGGCTTGCCCTGATTGCGTTGCCGTAATCGTAATCGCTCCACTTCCAGCATTCTCATTCACTGAAGTCGTATCAAATCCAAGCGTCACTGTTCGCAATGGCTCATCATCTGTAATGGTGACTTCCGCTATTTGGACACCGTCTTCAGAGGCGTTGTCACCACCTGATACAGAAGCAATACTAATCAATGCTGTTTCATTGTCTTCTGTAATGGAATCCGTAGTAGGTGTGAGGGTGAGGTTGTCTTGCAGGGTCCCAGCAGCGATCGTGGCGGTGGTAGAAGATAAGTTATAGTCCGTAGTGTTCGTAGCAGTTCCCGTCAGGGTAAGGGTCACCGTAGTGGCAATGCTAGCAACCACATCCTGTTCGACAGTGATTATGATCGTTCCACCGCTATCTTCGGTGATGCTATCTGCCGATGCTGAGATGGAAACAACGGGTGGAGTCACTGCAGGTGGCAGCTCATCATCACTGAAGACAATCGTTTTCTGCTGAGTTCCGCTTTCAACCGCGCTGTCACCACCAGACACTGATGAAATATCAACATCAATGGTTTCTCCATCGTCATAGATCCCATCATCCCTACTGGTGATCGTGATCGAGTTGGAGGTTGTGCCGCCTGCCAGGATCGTTAGATTGTCTGCACTCGCGGAATAATCTGAACCTCTGGTGGCTGTTCCACTATAGCCAACGCTGACAATTATATTTGTCGTCGAGGTTGCATCTGAGGTTGCTGAAATAGTGAGCGTATCGGAGCCTAACTCGTTGAGAGTGGTCTTTGAAGCATTCAAGATGATGTTTTGTGGTGTTGAACCATCTGAGCCTACTCCTGACCCTCCACCTTGCGCCTCATCGCTGTCAGCTGGAGGAAAGTCTACATCATAAACAATCGTCCCCTCTTCCGGAATTTGGCCACAGCCCCACTGAAACATCGCTGTGGTGAGTAACCAGATCAAAACTTTGAGCAGGTGCCTTGATTTTCTCTGATTCTGCCTTTTCATCTTTGAATTTTTAACTGTGATTTTACTCACTTGAGTTACTCTGTGTTTTATTGGCGTGCTTTTTTAAACGTTATTGCTATCCATTTATTTTGTTACCTTCAAGACAGATTATTTTCATTTTTTGTAACATTTTTCTTGTGTTTACTTATGATTCAACTCAGCAAAAAGTACCTTTTTGCTTGCCTCACAATTGACTAATAAATAGGGCGAGAAGTAAAACTTGAATTAGGCTGAAGGAAGTCAAAATATTGAGGACTAAAAACTTAGTTAAACTGGCATTTTTATATTTTTAAACGGAAACAGATTTTGAACCTAAGCAATTTTGCAAACTGATTTATGAACTCTGTCACTAAAGCTATGGTGCTTGTAGAGACACCTCTCCACTTGAAGCCACATTTCCTGTTCCCCTACCGTTGACTGCAGCAATTCTGAAATAGTACCACCTATGGGGCATTTCCACAGAAGTCATCTGACATATTGCCTCGGCCATTGGTACTCCTAGATAAAACTCGATAACAGTACGTTTGACCAGAAACTAAAGAAGTGTCTGAATAACCACTGATCGTTCCATCATAGATGGGAGTGTCACTAGAAATATTCACATAGAAGTCACTACTTGTGCTTCGATAGACTCTGTAGTTACCAGTATGGCCTTTCACATCATCCCAATCGAGTATCAATGTTCCAGAACCTCCGGTATTGTCTAGATTTATGCTCTTGGTTGAAGGTGCTAAGGATTTTAGATAGAGATTTTCTACTTCGGAACTATTCATTGTTCTTTTGTAAATTTTTAGTTCATCAATATAGCCTTTCCACTGAATTACCCCAGCCCGATTTCTCCCGATTCGTAGCTTTCTCCAATTATGAACTGCACCAGGTCTAGTTCCCTGGGAAACTCCGTCAACAAAGTATTCTGCATGATTATCTGCTTTACCGTGGGTCATGACTAGATGATACCATTCACCCAAAACCATGATAGGACCGTCCACACTACCTGATCCACTGGTTTTACGTACCCTCCATTTTAGTGAACCATCGTCGTCATAGCTCACCTGAGATAGCTCATCCCAATCACTGCCTATTTTTTCACCACTAGCCAAAACTGAAGCATTTCGAATGTTATCTTTATCAGCAATTACCCACATTGATACGGTGAAATTATCTTCTATTTCAGCAATGTTATCTAGATTAAAATCTTCATTTTCCAGATAAGTATTTCCGTTTAAATAGATAGATTTCCCCATGACACAACTATCTGCATAAGTTACTGCCCCTGTCTGTACTGATAAATGATAAGGACTACCAGTTTTTGAAATGCTCAATATATCGTTTGTGTTGTCTTCAAAAGGATAGTAAGCAACTAAATCAGGATCATTATCTGCTGGATATCCCGTTGTAACATCACACATCGGTGCTAACGGTTGACAAGAAACTTCGTTACTCAAGCTTTGAACCATCCCACTATTCACCACTGCGACTCTGTAATAGTAAGTATAATTATCACTCAAGCCACCATGGTAATACGCATTTGGTGGATCTGTCATTGCTCTCTCATTAATGTTAGTAACTGAATTATCTAACTCATCTATTCCTGTGGATGTATCCCAATACATTATGTAGCTGTCAACTGGACCAGCTCCATCAGAAGAATAGATATCACTCCAGGTTAACTTAACTTGGCCAATTTCTGTAGCGCACGCCAATACTGGGACTGTTAATGTGCTTGTATCATCATCAACCGTAGTCACAGTTACTGTTTGACTCCCCAATAAATCATACTTGGAATCTACAGTACTTCCAGTATTGATGGAAACTGTAACAGTACTGTTGACATCCCCATCATCTATCAATTCATTAGCAGCTGTCACGGTCACGGTTTGTGGTGAATTTGCTGCAGAAAAAGTAAGACTACTTGGAGAAATAGTAGCCTCCGTCGCATCGTTGTGACTCAAGTCAAAAACCACATCTCCCGCAGGTTCTGTATCCAACTTAACGGTAAAGGTTTGTGAGGTTGTGCCCGATTCGTTCACACTGACTGCCGTGGTTGAAAGGGTGAAACCTGCCGTGTCGTCATCAGTGATCGTCATTGAAACCTGCTGTGGAGTTCCTGCCTGGGCACCTTGCCCCCCACTCACCGACGAGATTTGAATTGTCAGGCTTTCATCATCTTCATCAATAGCATCATTCACCGGAGCAAAATTGATGAATCCACTGAGAGTTCCAGCTGTGATCGTGATGGCACCTGGGGCGGTATAATCTCCTCCAACGGTGGTTCCATTGGTTGTACTGAGATTGACCGTTGTATCCGTTGCGGCTGTTCGATTCTGAGTTGCGGTAATCTGCACGGTTCCACTCTCGGCAACCGTTGTTGCTGCAGCAGAGAGCGTCACAATCGGCATTTCCTCATCATCAATCGTCAGCACATTGATCGTTTGCACACCAACGCTGTCGTAAACACCGTCCAAAGTGTTTGGCTGATCAATCGCCACACTCGTGGTGCTGGTGACATTGTCATCGTCATCGCTGTCGTCCTCACCAGTAATCGTCACCGTCTGGCTGATCGTCCAATTGCCTGTCGAGAAGGTCAGGCTTCCCGGAGACACACTTGCTTCACCCGGGTCATCCGAAGTGATATCAAACTCAACGATGTTGGTGGGTTCGGTATTCAGCACCACGGTGAAGGTCACAGAGGTCCCGTTCTCACTGACATCCGCTGTGGTTCGTGAAATGGTGAAGCCGGCGGTGTCGTTATCCGCAGTAGTTGCCGTGACGGTCTGGACAGATAGGGTTGGTGAGTTGTAGTTGCCATCTCCACTGCTTGGAGTCAACGTCAATAACGTGTTCTGATTCCCGTCATCAACGTAGTCATCCTTACCCGTCAGCGTCACCGTCTGGGCTGTCGACCAATTGCCGGTACTGAAGACCACGCTGCTTGGATAGAGCACCTCGCTGCTATCGTTATCGCTCAACGTCAGTGTCACATTGGCTGTCGGCTCACTGTTCAGTACAACGGTGAAGCTGTCTGTGCTACCGGTCTCAGCAACTGAGGCCGTCGTTTTGGAGAGCGTGAAGCCAGCGCTGTCGTCATCCGTGATGGTGACAGCTATTTGTTGAGGCGTTCCGCTTTCTGTAGCTCCGCCACCAGAGACTCCGGTGATATCAAGCACCACAGCCTCATTGCCTTCAGTAATGTTGTCATCGACTGACGTAATGGTTGTAGTCTGCGTGCTGCTACCCGCAGCAATCACCAATGAACTTGAACCCAGACTGTAGTCTGTACCCACACCAGTAGCTGTTGCCCCTGCTCCAGAAGCCAAGGTCACAGTGATTGCCGAGGAAGAAACGACGGAAGAGGTCACCGTTACAGTAGAAGTCCCCCCATTCTCAGCAATCGGGCTCGCAGGGGTCGGAGCCAAGGTGATCTGCGGAGTTGCCTCATCATCAACCAGCGTGATCGTCTGGCTCTGTGTCCCGTTCTCACTGGCGCTGTTTCCTCCACTCACACTGGCAATGTCGATGATGATTGTCTCTGCCGGGTTCTCACTGACACTGTCCTGAAGCAAATTCAGATTGGTCGTCCCGCTGGTCGCTCCGGCACTGACGCTGATCGTGAAGTTGTCCAGCGTGTAGTCACTGCCATTGTCCGCTGTGCCTGATGGACTTAGGGTGACCAGCGTATCCACTGTTGCCGCATGGTCCAGCAAAGCGGTGATCACCGCTGCGGCACTGCCGGCACTCTCATTGACACTACCCGCTGAGACCAGTAAATCCACCACCGGTGGGTTGTCATCATCAGTGATCGTGATCGTTGCCTGCTGCGTCCCACTCTCAGAAGCGCCATTGCCCCCACTGACGGTGTCAATATCGACAATCACCGTCTCCGCTTCATCATTGAGTAGATCATTTACTCCGGTCACCGTAATGCTGCCACTGGTGTTGCCGGCAGCAATCGTGATCGCTGTCCCACTGAGGCTGTAGTCCGTACCGTTATCCGCTGTCCCGCTGAAGAGCAGGTTGACCGTTGTGCTCTGGGCTGCTGCTACACTCAGTGTCGCTGTCACTGTCGAGACCCCACCATTTTCGGCAATCGGGGAGGTCGCCGATAAACTCACCATCGGTCCTGCCTCATCATCAACCAGCGTGATCGTCTGGCTCTGTGTCCCATTCTCACTGACTCCACTGGCACTACTCACCGTGCTGATCTCTAGCTCAATCTTCTCGGTCCCTTCCACCAGGGCGTCATTAATCAGGTCGATCGTTGTCGTTGCCGTCGTGCTACCAGCACTGATCACCAGTGAGTTACTGATGAGCGTGTAGTCGACTCCACCCCCAGTGGCTGTTTGTGAACCAGCTGTACTTAGGCCCACGGTTGTGCTGGTTGGCGAGGCATTGCTCAAGCTGACGGTTACCGTCACAGCTCCTGCCCCCGCTCCTTCGGAGACCGAACTGGTGTTAACACTCAGGTTGACCACTGGGGTTGACTCATCATCGGTGATCGTAACCGTCTCCTGCTGGTTGCCCCCAGATTCCACTGCACTCCCCCCACTGACACTGGCAATGTCAATCACGATCGTCTCTGCCGGATCGAAGGTACCATCATCCAGACCACTGACTAGGGTACTGGTGCTGGCGGTGTTGGCCGGAATCGTCAGGTTGGTGGTACCGATGCTGTAGTCACTGCCATTGTCTGCGCTGCCGCTCAAGGAGAGGTTGACCGTGATCGCCGAGGAGGAAGCCGGGGTTGAGGTCACCGTCACGGTGGAGGTTCCCCCATTCTCAGCAATCGGGCTTGTAGGGGCTGGAGCCAGCGTGATCTGCGGGGTTGCCTCGTTATCAGTGATCGTCACGGTCACCTGTTGAGCTGGGGTCGCCTCTGCGGCACTGTCTCCCCCACTGACACTGGCAATGTCCACCACGATCGTCTCATTCGGCACTTCACTGAGCGAGTCCTCCAGGATGCTCAACTGAGCCGTCCCCGTGGTGTTACCAGCAGCAATTGTGATCGTGCTGCTGTTGATCGTATAATCGGTTCCGGCTCCTTCAGTCGCTGTCCCCGAGAGCGAGAGGGTCACGCTGGTGCTGCTCTCAGCAACTGCACTCAGTGTGGCTGTCAGGGTGACCGCGTTGGCGCCGGCACTTTCGGCTACGCTAACAGCAGAACTACTCAAGCTCACGGTGGGCGCTGGATCATCATCGGTAATCGTGATTGTCTCTCGTTGGGTCCCAGACTCGGTCGCTCCATTGCCCCCACTGACCGTGTCAATGTCGACAATCACCGTCTCCGCTTCATCATTGAAGCTGTCATTCACTCCGGTTACCGTCATGCTGCTACTGGTGTTTCCGGCAGCAATCGTGATCGAAGAGGCACTCCGTGAGTAATCAGTGCCATTATCCGCTGTCCCGCTGAAGAGCAGGTTGACTGTTGTGCTCTGGGCTGCGGTAGCACTCAATGTTGCTGTTACCGTTGAGACCCCACCGTTTTCGGCAATCGGGGAGGTTGCCGAGAGGCTCACCGTTGGTCCTGCCTCATTATCTGTCAGGTTGAGCGTCTCGGTCTGTACCCCATTTTCTGTGATCCCGATCGAGTTGGTCACCGAACTGATGTCCACAATGATCGTCTCAGTCCCCTCAATCGAACTATCCTCAGCAATGTCCAGCGTTGTGGAGGCCGTCGTGCTGCCAGCAACAATCACCAGCGAATTGCTGTTGAGCGTGTAGTCTGTCCCACCCCCGGTGGCAGTCCCTGACGCTGAGAGTCCCACTGTGACATTATCTGAAGCAGTATTGGACAAGGTCACCGTCACCGTCCTGGCTCCAACACCAGCTCCTTCGCTGACAGTATTGTTATCTACCGACAGACTGACCGTCGGGGCTCCCTCATCATCGGTGATCGTCACCGTCTCCTGCTGACTCCCAGACTCCGTCGCGCCACCGCCACTGACCGAGCTAACGTCGATAATCACCGTCTCGGCTGGATCATAGACCCCATCATCAACGGTGGTAATGTTGGTTGTCGCCGTCGTGCTGCCAGCGCTGATGTTGAGCACACCCGCTCCCAGGCTATAGTCTACTCCACCCCCGCTGGCGGTACCGGTTTCAGCTAGGTTGACCGTGATGACCGAAGAGGAGGCCGGGGTCGCTGTCACTGTCAGCGTTACTGAAGCATTCACCTCGCTGAGCGTACCCGCTGAGCTGCTCAGGCTGATCACTGGCAAGGCCTCATCGTCTGTGATCGTTACCGTCTGGCTCTGGGCTGGAGCGGCTTCAGTGGCGTTGTCCCCCCCACTAACATTGGTGATATCGACAATCACCGTCTCGGCTGGATCACTGATTGTATCTCCTACACTGCTCAGGGTCGCCGTACTCGCGGTGCTACCAGCGGCAATCGTGATCGTGCTGCTACTGAGATTATAATCCGTTGAGTTCGTTGCGGTCCCCGAGGTCCCCAAGGTCACGCTCGTGCTTGCGCTGTTGGTATAACTCAGTGTGGCCGTCAGGGTGACTGAACCACCTGTTTCACCCATGCTGTTACTGTCCACCGTCAGGCTCACCGTCGGTTGGATCTCATTATCATTGAAGGTCAGTATCTCCTGCTGAGTTCCAGACTCCGTGGCGCTGTTACCCCCACTGACCGAGTTGATATCAACAATGATCGTCTCACCATCATCATAGTAGGGATCATCCTGGGCGTTGATCGTCGCTGTGGCGGTGGCCACTCCAGCGGCAATCGTCAAGACCGTGTTGTCGATGCTGTAGTCGCTGCCTCCACCGGTGGCTGTCCCTGAAAGAACCAGCGTCACCGTCGTCGCGCTCGAAGCTACCGGGTTCATGGTCACCGTCAGCGTGGCGTTGTCCCCAGCTCCCGTCTCGTTGAGCGAATTAGTGGAGGTCGACAGTGTCACGCTTGGGTTGGCCTCATCATCGGTGATCGAGATGGTTTGTTGCTGAGCCGGGGAGGCTTCCACGGCGCTGTCACCACCACTGACGGAGCTGATATCGATGATCACCGTCTCGGTGCCCTCTGAGATCGGGTCATCCTGGGTCGTCACTGTCGTTGTCGCTGTGGTACTGCCGGCAGGGATTGTCAGGCTGGTTGTACCAATACTGTAGTCAGCCGGGTCACTGGCTGTGCCGCTCAAGGACAGGTTGATGCTCACCGCTGTGCTGTTGACGTAACTCAGCGTGGCCGTCACGCTGGTGTTGTTCGTCACACCCGCTGCCTCCGTCAGGTTGTTCGAACCTACGGTCAGACTCACCGTCGGCTGGGCCTCATCGTCATTGATCGTGACCGTCTCACTCTGGGTGCCACTCTCGGCCGCCGTGCTCCCACTGACACTGCTGATCTCGACGATAATCGTCTCACCATCGTCGTAGTACGGATCATCATTGCTGCTGAGCGTTGTCGTAATGCTGGTCGAGCCAGCAGGGATCACCAGGGAAGTACTGCCAATACTGTAATCCCCTCCGCCACCAGTGGCTGTCCCAGAGACACCCAGTAGGATCGTTGTATTGCTCGTTGCCGCTGCCGTCATTGAGACCGTCAGGGTCACCGCCGGGTTGGCTGCGTTCTCCATGAAGCTGCTGGCTGAGGTAGCCAGTGTCACTGCTGGGGTTGCCTCATCATCAGTGATCGTAACCGCCTCCTGCTGATCACCGTCTTCAGTCGCTCCATCCCCTCCGGAAACGGAAGAGATCTCCACAACGATGGTCTCGGCATCATCATCGATCAGATCATCCAGGCTGCGGAGGGTCGTGCTGGCGGTCAGGGATCCAGCGGGGATCTCGATAGTCGTGTTGTCGGTACTGTAGTCGATGTTCAGCGTGGCGCTGCCGGAGAGAGAGAGTAGAACCGTCGTGGCGCTGGAGGCTGTCTTGTTCAGCGTGGCGCTGACCAGCACGCTACCGGCATTCTCAGCCAGGTTCGGAGAGGCGGCTAGCAGACTGACGCTAGCTGGAGCAATACGCTTGGGCTGCGCTTCATCGCTGTCTGCCCGGGGAAAGTCGATGTCATAGACAATCGTGCCTTCCTTGCAGCCCACTAGAGCTAAGGAAAGGAATGTACTCAGCAGGATCAGCAGCGACTTCATCAAAGGCTCCAGAACACTAGACCGGATGGGCATCGCTCCGGTCAGTTAGATTCTCTTAAAGGATTTTTGAGGCTTCCTTGAAGACCTTGTCGCTTCCATGCGCAGTCCAAGAACTCTCAAGAGCAACCTTGCAGGGGTTGAGGTAGGTTGCTGTTGCTTTTTTCGTAGGCCAAGAATTCTTGCGGAAATAATTTCAAGTAAGCTCAAAGTGAAATATTCATGCCTGAATGCCTACTTATCGAAATCGGATTTCGCAAGAAGAACTGAAAACTTTATAATAAATTTATTGATTAGTCAATATTTTGTCACAAATAAACACGGAAAGTTACTGCCAAGAACCGATTTCGGAAAAAGCCAAGAAAAAACAGATTTACTGACAGAAGAGGTAGGCGATCTTTGGGATAGTCAACTGGGGTCAATACTGTGTGAGCTATTCTCAGCAGGCGTTGAATTTACTGACATCGAAACTCTACCGACCTTCGCAATGAGACAATTCCTTCCTTTCACCCAGGTGGATTCGATGAAAAAGACTCAAATCGGTGTTGTTGATCCCGGGGAGATCAGTATTGACGTAATTTAAGCCGATTTACTGGAGCGAATCCGGGCGGTATTCAAGAATCTGGTCTGATCCAAATTGATCGGGGTCAGCCACCTCTGTACCCGCAAGAAAGGCATTTCCTGTGTAATCCAGTGCAAGAACCTGATGTTCCAGGTTTGGATTTTCCAGCGGCAGCGACCAGAGTTGTTGGCCTTTTTCGGGGTGAAAACGGTTGAGGAAGCGTTGGGACTGCTCTACAGAGTCCCCTGTTGCAGTTAAGCTTAGCAGGTTCAAGCGACCTAGTGCGTCTACTGAGATCTCCGTTCCCAGATCATCTTGATCTGTACCTGACTGGTGAATCCACTGTTGATCGCCCTGAGCATCATACTTGACCACGAAGAGATCTTTTCCTCCCTTGTTTGTAAAATCTTCAAAATTTCCATTGGTCTGCCCGGTCAGGTAGACATTCGCCTCCTCATCCGTGGTGATCGCCAATCCCGTTTCATCGCCAGCTGAACCAAACTGTCTGCGCCACAGTTCTCGCCCCTGATTGCTGAACTTGATCAAGAAAACATCTAATCCCCCAGCGTTGGATTCCCCATGGAGAATCCCCTGGGTGAAGCCGGTCACGTAGGTGTTGCCATGGCTATCTGTGGTCACTGCAAAACTCACATCATCTGCTGCGCTTCCGATTTGACGGCTCCAAACGTGGTCACCGTGCTGATTGTACTTGGTGAGAAAGATGTCTGCGTTATCTCGGACTGTTCTCGGACTGTTGAGAAAACCACCCTCCAGATTCGCACTACAAATCGGTCCCAGTACCGAGAAACTAACTGTCGCAGTATTCGAAACTGCGTTGTTACTATCTGTGACTGTGAAGGTCAGGTCATCAGCATTAGTGGTGTTTTGCGTCAGGTTGTTGTTCGGGGTTAGCACTAATGAGCCTGTGCTGTTATCAAAACTGCTGATCTGGGCGTATTGGGGTTGACCGATGATCGTGAACGTAAAGTTGTCTCCATCAATGTCGGATCCGGTCAGAGTGAAGTTGCCGGATTGACCCCAATTGATGTTGCCTGTGTTCACGCTGTTGGCAACAGGTGAGTCATTGACTCCCGTCAAGTTGAGAGTAACCGAGGCACTACTGGAATTCTGACCTTGGCTGTCCTGCACTGTGTAGCTGAGATTCTCCGTGTAGCTGAGATTGTGGCTCAGATTATCAAACGGAGTGAAAGTGAAGGTCCCTGTCGCCGAATTGAAGTTGGTGATAGTGCCATACTGAGGGGTAATGGGCTGGGAATAGGTCAAACCATCGCCTGTATCAACATCACTGGCAGTCAGTGTAACAGTGGCTGGACTGTCCTCGGTCACATTACCGACAACCGTACCTGCGATGGGAATGTCATTGCTGCCATTTACTGTTAATGAGGCTGTTGCATTGTCCGAAGTGTCATTGGCTGCGGAGGAATTGTCACTCACTACATATGTGAAACTAGTAGCTTGCGAGAAGCTCGCACTGAGATTGTCAAAGGGAGTGAAGGTCACAATGGAGCTTGTCGAAGAGCCGATGTTCAAAGGTGTCCCTGTCGCGTTGTCAGTCAGCTTGCCATGTTGAGGTAGCGAGGTGATGTTGTACTGGATGATGCTGTCATCCTGGTCGATGTCTGTTGCCGAGAGGTTGATGTTGCTCGGACTTCCCTCAGTAATCGTTCCCGGAATCTTGTTATCCGCTACCGGTTGATCATTAGCCCCAATGACCGTCAGAGTGACTGTCGCAGGATTGACGGACTGGGCATTGTTGCTGTCTTTGACGTGATACGTGAGGGTTGTCGTGTAGGTTCCTACACTTAGATTATCGAATGGGGTGAACGTGACGGTCCCTGTCGCGGAATTAAAACTGCTGACTGTTCCATACAATGGGTCACTATTTTTGATGAAATTCGTGATCGCTACATCCTCAATATCAGTCGCACTCAAGTTAACCGAGTAAGAAGAGGAGTTGTCTTCCGTGATCGTTGCTGAAATGTCTGCAGGGACAGGCTTGTCATTGACAGACTTCACCTTAACTTGTACTTCCACATGGTTTGTATTTGTCGCGTTATCTGTAAACTGAATCACAAATGTTTCGGTTCCAAAATAGTTTTCATCAGGGCGGTAGTTCCAATCTGTCTGATTATCTGTTTGGTTGACTAGCCAAGCGGTGCCATTCGTTGTTTTGTAATATCCGGCGGTGCCATTATCTGGCAGGTTGATGATTTGATAGGACAAGGGCTGGTTGTTCTTATCGTGAAAGTAGATCGTGCCGGTCTCTGTCCCACCATCCTCATCCATTTTGTTCTGTTCCGTCAGATTATCCGTAGTGCTACCAATCTGGCCCTGACACCGGAGAATAGGGCCACTGCTGTCAGCCACTGACGCCACGCAGATTTCACGCTCATTGGCAAAGCCGTCGTTGTCATATACCTCGACAAAGAAGTACTCTCTTCCATTAAAAGTATTAGCTGGCTGATACCACCACTCACCGCTCGGTGTAATCCCAGCCGTACCATTTACCGGAGTCATCTTGATGCTCCAATTGTCAGAGACAAACCCTCCATCCAGTGTGTCATTGTCATTGGTAAAACAGGCGCTCTTGGAATCACAGGTGAAGTTATCTCCAGCATTCGTGAAATAGGCCTGATTATTTTTTCTATTTCCAATGGTGTCATCAATCGAAGTGACGTTAAGCGTGAACGACTGATCGCCACAACTACTGGAAGCCGTGATCGTTGTGGACCCATGTTGATTCTTTTTCAGACTTAGCGTGAATTCGCCGGTGCTGCTAGCCACAGCGGAGACTGTAGCCAGTGCTGGATCTCCGCTGCTTGCTGAATAACCAGCACCACTCGCCAGTGTTACTGTGAAGCTTTGATCATTTTTAGGATCATTAGCGTCATTATCCAAATCCTCGGGTACGGTTAGAGTCTTTGTCGAGGCATCATAGTTATATTTGCTATTGCTGGGAAACGTTGGTTCACAATGAGAGGAAGCGACAAAGTTTTCTAAATTCCCAAAAGTGAAGCCCGTAGCAAATAAATCACCTTGTCGGTTCACCCGTGAGCCTAGAACCATCTCATCTGCGGGAGAACCAAGAGTGCGCGCCCAGCGTTCTGCTCCGGTCGAATCGTACTTGGCCAGTACCACATCCAGATCACTGTAGCCAGCCTCACTCGTAGACTGCGTCAGGTGGGTGTGAGCATTGCCATAAAGATCTGTGGACACCCCAAAGGACTCAATTTCCTGCGGCGATCCCAGCTGCCGACTCCACTGGTGCCTTCCTAATCGATCATACCTGACTAGCTTCATACCTGGATTTGTAGCTGAGGCCCTAGCCAAGTAGGTATTGGCTTCTGCATCCAAGGATAATTGGTTAAACCCTGCCAATGACATCAATAGCTGCTGAGATTCATCACTCAAAAAAGCGACCCCACTTGCACCTGTTGCTCCAGGAACACGACAGACACCACCTCCACCACCTCCCCCTTGTGCCTCATCGCTATCTGCTCGAGGAAACTCAACGTCATAAATGATTGTGCCTTCTTTACAACCAAACAAGGAGGAAAGGAAAAGTAAACAAAGGAAGGAAATTTGGGATTTCATCAATCTTTTTGGCTAACTGGTTTGTTGGTTGGAATCCAATTATCAAGAGACTTTGATGTTGCTTCTAATGTGCAAAATACTGAGGTTATCGTCAGCGGAAATCTTTCAAAAAAGTGGGTGAACGTGCAAAGAAACTCTGGACGCCAGTGTGTTTTAATTATCAAAGTCGGGCCCATTTTATTGAATGTTCTTAGTAGTTCTAATTTGAAATAACTATGCCTTGTTACTTAGGCATTAGAATGAGCTAACGCAAGGAAATTTAGATTAATTAAAGTTTCTCTTAGTATGTTTCATTTTTGTGTCGTAACATCTGAAAACGAATTCTAACAAAGCGGACTGTAAAAAATCATTTCACGATTTTTTGAAAGAATGAGATTTGGGGCTGAGAGCTTTGTGGCTCAGTTAAGAAGGGATGATTAGAAAATCTTGCTGACAGGAGTAAAGCAGAAGGGCTTATTCAGAATTAATCCAGTGAAGGAAGTTAGTGGCTGGTAGGAGAGCGAATTCGTCTGAAGCAAGACTGGACTTCAAGGACCTCACTACATCTTCAATATGTTAGGAAAGTCATATCTTAAACTAGAACAACTCTTTTACTTACAGATCATATAACGTGTTGGTACGCAATCGACTGCGCCAAGTTTTGTTCCAATGAAAAACATATTGGAGTAAATATGATTTAGTCTGCCCTCTACTTCGTCGTAATCGATGTAGAGTGTATTGCGGTAAAAAGCTGATTTTACTCCAATAGTCCAAGCATTGTCGAAATCTGCATATATTGAAAGTTGGTAGCCAACCAAGAAATCTGTTCCAAATCGCTCACCATAGTGTACTACCTCGCCCAGTGCGTTTCTCTCAAGCTTATCAAATTGAAGAATGCCAAAACCACCCAATAGCTCTAAACTTCCTCCTATTTGAATCAAATCATGCTCGACACTATCCAACACTTCTATAGATTTGCCAAAGCCAATTGAGTAGTATCCATGAATTACGCGAGCTTTAATGCTATGATAAAGCCCTTGGTCATCCAGAAAATGGTGCTCAAAACGAGTATCAAGGAGAGCCTGGCCAAGTACCATGGTATCTTCGAAAGAACGGTGAAGCGTCATCAATTCTAATGTGCTTCCCTCCATCTCCTCAGCCTTCAAGTCATCTTGTTCATAAGATCCATAAGCTGATCCCCAGCCAATCCACTTTCTTTTCTCTGATGGTTCCTGAGCGTTTGAAGTGACCGCGGAGAAAGTCACACTCAAAGTCCAGAGCCATAAAAGAATTGTGGATTTCTTCCCACTTAATATGTAGCGGATGCCCTGGTAAGCCAAATCCATTTGCCTTAGCTGAGTTACTGCATCTTAAAAACGATCAATGTTTTGGCAAAACAATGCAGTAGATTTTGAAGTGACTAGGAAAATGTTTTTATCCTTTTTCAGCAAATCTGAATCAGAGCTAGTTGGCAACTTGCATTCAGAGTAAAAAATCGCTCTGTATAGTTTGTCTAATTTGTCTGAGATGGGCTCACAACACAGTTAGAGTCGATTCGATTTTGTACTGCTAAAAAGGTCTGAGAGTACTAGCCAGAAGGAAGTGAGGGAGCAGGTTTTATTCAGAACGGGCAGCATGAGAGAGCCTGATATTCAATCCAGTCTTCATTTTCTAGTGCGCAAAAAAGTTCACACGCACACCCCCAAAAGTTTGATGCATACCTGCTGCCACCAGAGTTGTTTTATTTACTGAGAAAAAATCTGCTGTTCATTCTGGAGCCTAGTTCAACCCAAGAGATAGGGTTGAACAATTCGTTTCGAGAAACAACCGGGGGAACATGAATTCAAGGACAGAGCCCCCAAAACTAGTGGCTGCGAACTCAGTCAATCTCGATAATATTGTTAGGGATTTTTTTGGTAAGACTTCTTGCTGCTGTCAATGTAAAGGCTTGAACCCGCTAAGCTATACATATCTCTCACTAACGTATCAAGCACTGGATTTGTTCCAGAGCCGCAGTTTCTACCTGCAACATTCGATGATTGATTATCTGCCCAACTAGAAATACCACAATAAATCGTATTATTCATTGTTTCTCTAGCTTCACTAGTCAGGGGAGTCACACTAAATTCTTTCAATCGACTGTTCATTGTGTAGCCCACAGATCCATTAGGCAAAATCAGAGGAGATGAACCACCAACAAGATTTGAATAATTCCGTCTCACAGAGTATCTGGCAGAACTGCAAGAACTGTCATCGAAAGTAATTGAATCTAATGTCAGGTCGAATCCAACGATTTGAAGTGTTTCTGTTTGATAAGGACTTCCACTAGTACAGCTTGAATTCCAAGTTCCTTGAAGTGCGGTGAGTGGAACTGGAGGAGTTGTATCCACAGTGCTTTCCTCATCTTCCAAACCCATCAATGAACAGTTGGATAGGTAGAGGAGCAGGCATGTGAGCAGGCGTATTTTGCTACCTAGACTACGACCTAAAATCATACCGTTATCAAAATTTCCATAAGGAATCCAACAGCAGGCTAATTTTTTGCCCAGAGGGAAGTCACGATCGCTAGTTAGCTAAAGTTAATTTGGACGGTACTCTAGAACAGGTATTGTATTGGTAAGCGCCGAAGAAGACGGTGGTTGGGCTAAGAAGGCGTTACCTGTGTAATCTAAAGCCAACCCAGAGGCACCTGCAGCCTCTGTTTCGAGCGGTAGTGTCCATAATCTACTGCCTGTCGATGAATCCAAACGAGAATAGAAGTACTCGACTTCGGTATTTTGATTCTCAGATATTTTCAGGCCCAGCAAATTCAGCCGACCCTGAACATCTACAGAAATTTTTGCCCCCAAATCATGTCCGCTTGTTCCCCATTGTTGACTCCATTGAAGGCTGCCTCCAGTATCATACTTAACTACAAACAGATCTATGCCCCCAGTATTCTGGTGCCCATCCAAGTTACCGCCTGTCTGACCCGTCAGATATATGTTTCCTGATTCATCGGTTGTAATTGCAAGTACCACATCATCACCCAATGAACCGAATTGTCGACGCCAGAGCTCTCTCCCAGAGCTATTGAATTTGACCACGAAAATATCGAGATTACCTGCATTTGCTTTTTCAGTAAGCTCACCACTTGTATAACCGGTTAGGAGAATATTGCCAAAAAGATCCGTTGTTGTTCCCATACTCACGTCTTCAGCTGGTGAACCGACTTGGCGCGCCCAAAGCGGAGTACCTTCTGAATCGTACTTCGCCAGAAAAGCATCGGTGTTGACTGGTTCTTTCGCCATGTTGTGCTGAGGGCTCATGGTGCTAGCAATACAACCTGGCCCAAGTGCGTCAAAAGTTATAGTTGCATTTTCTGACAGGGTGTTGTGCACATCCTTGCACTGGAACACTAAGTTCTCTCTAAAAGCAACATTAGAGATTGTGAAGCTATGGGTACTGAGGCTTACTGACCCACTTGCATTATCAAAACTAGCAATCGGCGTATACTCTAAATTATTTTTAAGAATGTAACTAGTACTGTCACCATCAACATCTGAACAAGTTAGTGAAAAATTTTTTGTTGCTTGACCGAATCCAAAATTTCCTTGATTTGCATTGTTAGCGACAGGAGCGTCATTGGCACCAGTGATTGTAAGACTGACAGTACTAGCAGCGGAAGTTCTGTTATCATGTGTTTCTAGGTGCAAAACAGATGAGGAGGAATTATCTGTAACAGTGTAGTTGAAACTATCTGAATAGGTTTGATTTTTTGCAAGCGACTGGTACGGACTGACCGTGACTGAATTTGTTCCAACTGGTAAATTGTAGGGTAGATTACTATTAGCTAGTGTAGTGCCACTGACATTTATATTTCCACGAGTAGGTAGTGAAGTTATTGTGTAGTACGATGCACTATCATTTGCATCGATGTCTGAAAAAGAAAGAATTGTTCCCTTTGAAACATCTTCGGTTAGACTATCAGAAACTGCCCCTGCTGTTGGACGATCGTTGGCACCGTATATTGTCAATTGGACTGTTGCATTGTCAGACTCTTTGGGTTCGTTGTATATTACATCAGGCTGCCTAAGATCGCTCTTTGTCGTTGATGAATTGTCTGTTGCCGTATAGGTAAATGTATCGGTTGCTGCTCCAGCACTCAAATTATCATGTGTAGTGAAGTAAATTATTGCTTGATTGGAAGTAGCTGCAACGGTTTCATTCAAATTTATGGTAGTATTGTCCTGCTTACGTAGTAATCCGAATTTGGGATCGGGCAATGTAGTAATCGTAAAATATTCTATTTTGTCGTCTCGGTCAATGTCTGAACCCCTTAGTGTAATTGAATTTTGGACACCCTCACTTACATTTGCTGATAAATTGTCTGCAACGGGTTGATCGTTTAGCCCAAAAAGAGTTAAGCTAATTTGCTTTACACTAGAATGTTTGATGTCACTAGATTGAGCTAAATTACCGCTATTATTGTAAATACCATATTTCCCACCATCATGAACTTTAAATTGACGTCGATCAGTGTATACTGCGTAACTCAAATTATTGTATGGATTGATCACAAGCTGCCTTTTATTTCTATTACTAAAACCAGTACTTCCATTGCTTCCATCAATATAGCAAGTTGCTTTAGTACAACCAGAAGTTCCATGCAAATAGAAAGTTAAATTATCGATCGTATCTTCAATATCTGAACCCTGAAATATTATTTTGTTTCTTTCACTTGCAGTGTTGTTCCAGTTGTCGCAATATCCGTCGCCACAATTAGAATCGACGTAACTCATATCTAATGGCGCAGGGATATCTGTTTCTTCTACATGTTCTGATGCTAAGGTGTTATTATCGTAAGTCACTGGGGTGTCATTGACTGCTTGTACCTTCACCTGAATTATTGCATCGTTGTAAAAACCTGTTTGGTCAGTAAATCGAACTTTAAATTCATAATATTTATGTGTGCTATCATTCGTTATATAGTCAGAGTAATCATTTGGATTAAGTGAGTGCTTATACTGCCACTTGGTGATATTGTCAGTAGAATTGTCAGGCTCTTTTATCCGGGCGTACCCATAATCTTCGTATTGCTGGTAGTCTGGTCGGTAATCGACTCTTTCTGCAGATCCACAATTGTATAAGTGTATGTCACTGCTATTGTCAAAGCAGGTTACCCCAGCTGAATTTAAAACGGACGTAGGATTTCCACTTTGTATCGAACCGTAGCTGGGGTTAAATCCCTCCAATATTCTGAAATCGATCGGCTGATTGTTTTGATCATGTGCATAAATTGCTTTGGTTAGATTATCTCCCTCATTAATGGAGTAAGCGAACACATTGTCCTTTGTGTTTGCCAGTTGGTTTTGACAGCGTAAAATGGGTGTACTGTTTTCGCTCTCATGGGTCACAGAGGCTACACAAATTCTTTTATCTTGGTTGTGACCATCATTATCAAAAACTTTTACGGAGAAGTACTGGCGGCCGTTGAAATTCCTATCTGGCTGGAACCACCAACGGCCATTCGGAGTGATTACCACTGTATTGTTGTCAGAATAAGTATTTTCAATTTCAGAAACACTCCAATTATCCGAACTTATATTAGTAAGGGTGTTATTGCCTACCAAGCCAGCATCAACTGAATTAAGGACTGTATCTAGACAGTCATTTGCATGGTCACATGTAAAATTATCCCCTGCGTTTGTGAACCGATTTATGTCGTGAGCACTGTTTGTGAGTGGATCGTCATTCTTTCTGTTGACTACTAGCTCAAACGTTTTTTCACAGTTGTCTGATGTCCTTGTAATTGTTATATTGTCTGCACCATGCTGGTTAGCGTACAATGAAAACTTAACAAATTTATAAGTGGAATTCTCGAAAAATGTTATCTTGTGTAGTGGTTTTCCATGAGTACTCTGATTATCAGAAGTTTTTACGCTGTAAGTGCTGTTGTCGCAATTTGAATCAGTACTTTTTCTACAAAGCCTTTGGTTGGTGTCTCCATCGTCTTCGTTTAGTGTCCATTGACTATTACTTCCCAAAAACTCGATATCACATATATTGTGAGAGCTTGCAATATAGTTTTCTAGTGTCCCCTCGGTGAACCCAGCTACTATCATATTGCCGTTGGTATCTGCATTTGCCACTAATCCAACATCATTCATTGGAGAACTAATTGTACGTCTCCATTTTTCTAAGCCCTCATGATCGTAACTTGTGATCTCTACATCTGTATCAGACCCATCGGCCCCGGAAAACCTAGTCAAGTAGGTAGAAGTCCTGCCGAATTGATCTGAATGGGTCCCGACGCTTAGCTTTTCATCTGCAAAACCTAATGATCTTTGCCACACATGTTTCCCTAAACGATCATATTTAACCAGATTGCTTTCATTGTTCGCGGAAGTCTCCACAACATAAGCGTTAGCTGCGCCATCTAAGGACAAGCCCCCAAATCCCGACAATTCTAATATTTTTTTTTGTCTAGCGTCTTTGAAGAAACTCAATTGATGTAGACCGCCGAGCCCTGCAGTATTGCAGGCAACTGATCCCCTCGGTGGAAGTGTGCCAGGTGGACTCCCCCCAAAACCGCCACCGCCACCGCCACCACTACCTCCACTACCACCACCACCCACGTCTACATCAACATCAGGATCTAGGTCGAAATCAAAATCATAGACCACAACACCGTCCACAGGATTGCGACCACTCTCACAACCTACTAACAGCAAACTCCAGCAGAGTACAGCGAAGAGAGTATATTTCATGATTCACACATACATTCGGAGTATTTTCTTTGAAATATCAGTTGTTTCACTGATTTTGCTCACCTGAAATCTCCTTTGGTAAAAATGTTTTCATTTGATCCCTGTGATATTCATGTCGCTTTCTATACAATTCCTCCACTTTTGCTCTGACATTTAGTAGAGTTTTTTCAGTTTGACTTCCCTCAACCGGCTTCTCCACTGCGTCAAATCGATCAAGATATTTCATGTATTTTCCGGTGATATCAACATCTTTGAAATATATCGATATTGCTACCAATAATTTAGTAGCTAACAGACTTGGAACTTCATCAAGGTTACTGAAGCCGTCATCAAGATCTTTCTGAGCTGCTAGCAGCAGTTCTTGAGCCTTTTCTTTTCCCTTTTCCGGAGAATCAACTGGATAGGTGATGCAAAGTTGAGCATGGCGAGCTCGGGTCATAGCGAGGAGCCCTACAAACGCTCCGTTAGTTGGATTGACTTCACAAAGTGTTTGAAAAGTTCTAGTTGCCAACTCATAACTCAAAAAGGCCTGTTCAACTGATCTTTTTTCTCCCTCAATCCCATCTTTTAACTTTTCATAGTCTTCGCCTAATTCGGCTTGAACTTCCGCCCATCTTTCAGAAAAGTTTTTCGCTGGAAAAGTATGATGGTAGGGTTCATCTTCTTCGCTAAATTTAAAAAATTCATCAGCTGGAGCTGTAAAATGGCAATTAGGGCAGATAGTTAGATAAAGCAGATTATAATCCATTGAGTCAAATCCAGGTGCAGGTTCACCGTAGGTAGGAATATCAAAAATGTTGTTTTGAACGTGAACTGCCTTACTTCTTAACGAATATTGTGGGATATTTTTCTGCCCACATGCAAAACATTCTACATAGTGACCGATCAATGATTTATTCTGACATTTTAATTGTTTTGCTGTTTGGCTTCTAGGGCCACCAAGTAGTTCGGTGACTCCGTGATTTTCTCTCGGTTCTGCACCAAACTCTAGACCAAGAATGAAGTAACCTTCCTGTTTACTTGGCTTTGACCAACGAACAATTACGTTGCCCATTGGGTCTCCGACAACATACTTACCTTCTTCTTTCTTTGAAGGAATATAAAATTCTAATATTAGTTTTGAAAGTATGTTTAATCGATATTTAGATTTGATTCGACATCCCATCTGCGCGAGATCTAAACCTACTACATCTTCTGTAATGTTACGAACATGGAGCCGGGCTGGAAAAACTATTTTACGACGCTCTTTCTCTTTCTTTCTAGATATCTCGTACATACTTACTCATACTCATTAGAAATTACTTTTTAAGCTGTTTAAAAATGGATAGATTTAATTCCAAATAGACAACTCATTGTTCACTTGAAGGAATTCGCAATTTGTTTACACGTGATAATCAGCTAATTTCTTATCGAGGTTTTCCTCAATAAGCTTATCTACCCCATGTTCACTTAACAGTGCACCCCGAAACTGAATATTGATGATATAATGGTCGTGTGGCGTGTGATGCGAGCGTACTACTCGAGCAAAAATTGGGGACTGAACCTGCAATTGCTGCCGATGGATCTTGGACGGTACTAGAAATGTGAGATGGACACTAGCTTGTGGACTACAATGGTTCTCTGAGATGAGTCGACATCCACCCCTGCTCAAATTAGATAATTTGACCATTTGATCTTGGTCGTTGTAATTCAGTTTGACCGATCCTTTCACCTCAAAACGGTCTTGGATCCGACGACAGTTGCCTCGGTAATGCTTTGAGTCCACAAAAATCAGCGCACGATCCATATCTCTCCTAACCTTTTTAATTCTTAATCAATGTTTCAAACGCAAAGGGAAGGGGATGTCAATTTCCCCATCTAATCAAAGATCACAGGAAGGCTATGCTTTCACTAATCTTTTCGTCTACTACAAGAAAATGATTTACAAGAGAAAATAGTGAATAAATTTACTTGTCGGTAGGAACATTTCGGAGAATATCCGCCAGGCCAGAAAACATAAGGTGGAGAATTTCGGAGCAAAAATTAGAAAAATCTTGTTATTTAAGATTTTAGGCTTTCGTTAGCCCTGAAAAAGAGTTGGGATTTTTGCAGAAGACTACTATCGAATCACTGGAAAAATGAAAGCGGACGGACGGATCGTCTACAAAGATTTTGCCAAATGGAAGAGAGAACGACACAAGTATTTTGGGAGGAGATTTGTAAGGGTCCAGCCTTCTCAATGGATGACATCCAAAAAAGTTGGAGCTTTCTGAATCTCATCAATCACCACCACCGTTCTCTCTGGATCTCTCATCAGTCGCTCGAGCAAATGCTCTAGATGCGCCCGGAAGATCCGCTGTTCGCGGGGGTCCAGCAAATCGATCCAAAGAGCCTCTGGAAAGTGCTGTCGAAGCCAGGTGGATTTGCCGGTTCCTCTGGGTCCAAACAAGAAAAAGCTGGAGGAGAGCGTCTTTAGATTTCGGGGTATGGTTTCCATTTTTTCTGCTTTTTTGAAATTAGTGATTCCATTTTGGCAGATAAATTTTTAAGAAACCGGTTGCTTGGATTGGAGTTTCGCTCAATTTCGAAACGTTGCTGGTAGAAGTTGGAAGAGAATTGAAGAGACAGAGTGGTTGGTTATCAGACAAAATTTGGAGAAACCTTCAGAGTTGACACACACCCCTCATCCAGCCTTCAGCCAGTTTCTCCCCAAAGGAAAAGGTAAAAAAACTGCGGACTGCTGCTCACCAAAAAATTGAATTGGCAAATGAAATCAATTTACTAAAAAACCTCGCTCAACTGGGAGAGGGGGGACCACCTTCGTGGTAGATGAGGGAATTGTGAGAACTGAAAAAATGGGGAAAATTGAATGTGTAGACCTGGGCCCACATCTGGCTTGAAGGCGAACTTCTCCGAGCGAGAAACAGAAAATCTGAAGAATGCTATTGCCTAGTGTGCGAATGCCCGTCAGGCATGATAGTTTTGAGGAATTTAGCGGATTCCAGGTTCGTACGTTCCAGGCTCAGCCCTTCCAGGTTTGCCTCTGTCAGGTCGGCTTCAAAGAGGTTGGCCCCTTCCAGATCGGCCCCCATAAGGTTAGCCCCCTGAAGATTCACAGCATGGAGGTTCGATTCCCGTAGATCGGCTTTGTACAGATTGACATCACTCAGATCGCTTTTCTCCAGGTCGGCTCGGTAGCAATCAGCTTCTGAAAGATTAGCGCCTTGCATTCTGGCCCGAAACAGATTGGCACCACGGAGGTCGGCTTTGATCAGAATCGCTTTGCGGAGATCTGGCTGATCCAGATTCGCGTCCTGAAGATCAACATCTTCTAGAATCGCCTTGAACAGATCGGCCCGGTAGAGATCTGCACTTTCCAGGTCAGCCCCCTTGAGATCTGCTTCCTGTAAGTTGGCTTCTCTCAAATTCGCTTTGACCAGGATTGCTCGCCGAAGTAACGTCCTCCGCAAGTTCGCTTGAGACAGATCCGTTTCTCTCAGCACAGCCTCCAACAAACTGGCCCCACCCAGGTCTACCCCACGGAGATTTCCCCTGGGACAATTTCCCGTATCTTTCAATCGTTGCAGATCTTCTTTTTTCATAAAGTGCGTTGGAGTAGGAGCAAACTGGTTTTAGTATTTCTGCACAGTCTATACAAAGATTTGAGGAATGCACCTAGTTTAGTGACTTCATGAAATGAATTTTAGCCTTATTTTTTAGTCTTGGCCTCCATTTGTTCACTGCTTCAGTAACCTTGATGCTCTAAAGGAAGACTTTGACAAACGGGAATCAGCACGTTTAGCAATTCCTCCAGGCTGACCGGTTTGATCAGGTAATTTACCTGTTGAGTTGTCAGAGCTTGCTGAAAAATTTCATCTTCATAGGCGCTGATGACAACCATCGCCTGCTGTGGAGCTTGCTGGTGAATCTTTTCGATCAGCCGAAAGCCACTCAGCCGCGGCATGTTTAGATCGGTGACGACTATGTCATGCTGCTTTTTCACCCATTGATCGAAAGCGTCCTGACCGTCAACGGCGGTATCAACTTCTGCAAAGAGGTAGCTGAGCAACTGCTGGAAAGATTCCCGTAAAACTTCATCATCTTCGACAACCAGGACGTTCAGTTCACTGGTCCACCTGCGCACTTCGTGAATATCCATTCTTTGATAGAGATTTGTTGCTGTTACAGATGATTTGAAACAGTGATCCCGTGTTTCAAATCTTTACTGATTCTTCCAAAAAGAGGCGGCGCCCTTGTGCAGTGGCGTCACGATGCCTGTCTTACCCAACTCCACCCGTGTGCTGCGTGGTAAAGGTGTGTTCATCTTGATTCTTGTTCAGGCACGCTGAGATGCCCGATGCAAATACTCGAAACAGACCACCATCAGGCCCTTTAGCAAAGATAAGCTTCTTGACGAGGGCTAAACTTGTGAAAAGTGGAAAACAGAGGGAAGCAAGAACTAGCTTTCTCATGAAGAGCTTTCATAGCGTTGAATCATCAAGAGGACGCCCATTGAGTACCAGGACTTTTATTCAAGCGCTCCAGACTCTTCTGCAGAATCACCTGGTGACAGGCTTTGCGGGCATCCTCTAGATCCCCGAAAGAACAATCCTCAACCCAGGGGATATCTGTCACCAGGCTGTGTTGATGATTTGGATAGGTGAGTGTTTGCTGCACGATTCGTTGATCAGACACGACAAAACGAACGGACCGAATACCGTACTGACTGAGGACTCTATTGAGCTCCTCAGAGAGGTTTAGCGGTTCAACGACAGCATCTAGGTGGGAGAGCTCTATTGATTGAGGCGTCTGATGTTCATCAACAGACGGATGATGGCAGAGTTCATCTACTAATTTTTTCATTGCTGCCATCTTGAAGGGCTTGCGGAGGAAGTGAAAGTTTCCGGTACCCAGCTCACGGTGAAGCTGATCTTCATCCCTACGATCAAAGTACGCCGTAATGATGACAATCTGAATCTTGGGATCCAGTTGTCGTAAACGAATGGCTACATCGACCCCATTCAGGTTTCGCTCAAGGTTCAAATCAACAAAAGCGATCAAATACGGCTCCCCCAATTCTAATGCACGCTCAGCTTGCTCCAGAGCATCCTCGCCGGTTGTTGCACCAGTGATTTCCCGCTTATCCTCCCGCTGGGCTGCAAGCTGAGTTACTGCTGGGTTGTTGAACAGACTGCTGGCCATCTCCTCAAACTTAGGTGCAGCAGCCTGCTCAGTTGGAATCAGCAACTCGTACATTGTTTCGAGAATCCATTCATTGTCATCCACGACAAGAAATTTTTTCGTTGGTTTCATTTTTCTGTCAATGGTTGAAAAAAGTTCTGGTGCTGCTAACCCTAGAGCAGTAACCATAGGAGAAAGGCAGCGACCAGTACACTGCCACCTACCGCCAAATACCAAAAAGGATTCCGATCAGACCACTCTGCCTCGTCTTCCAAGTCCAATCTACGCTCGTCTGTCTGAGACACAACAACTCCAAACATTGTTAAACAATCGTTTCGAGATCTTAAGATCCATAGAGCACAATCACTCTTTCAGATCTAAAATAATTGACTGATTGCAGAATCTAGTAACACTCTGACTTTTCTCAAGGAGAATAACGGAGAATTTTGGAGAATTTTGGAGAACGTTGTGCAACAACAACTCATCTGATAGAAACTAGGGGGCTGTTTCACAAAATCGTCAGACATTTTTCAAAAGAAACCATGTCACTTGGGCTTTTTAGACTGCTGCACATTCCATTGTTCCTAGTGCTGAGCGGACTCTTTCTGGGTTCCTGCCAGAACTTGAGGGAACAAGACTCAACAACCCTCTCAGCCAAATACTATCTGGAGCGAGAGCAACTTTCTCAGCCTCAAGAAATCCTCCAACAACTCGACTCATTCGATGATTGGACAAGAAAAGATTTCAACAAGATGGCTCAGAAACACGGCAACGTTTGGTTCCATCTCGACTTGCCCTCCACCAAAATCCCGAGAGTCCTTGAATTCCAAACGCTGAACCTGATTGAGTTTCAAGCATTTCTAATCAAGGAAGACGGTGAACTTAGAGTGCTGACTCCATCTAAAATGTCCTTCTCTCAGAATTATTCTTTCCAGTTAGAATCCTCTGGAAGGAGTGTGTTGATTCTGCTCAAACAGCAATGGGGTGGAGTCATTCGAGGATTCGAGCTGCTGAGCCTCCAGGCTTATGAAGACCAGCAGTTGTTGCGGGTGTTGGTGACTGGGATGGTGATCGGACTGTTCCTGCTGAGCTTCCTCTTGACAGCTCTGGTTGGTTGGAGCCAGAACCAGCTTTGGTTGTTGGTTATCATTGTCAATGGACTATTCGGGGTGCTACTGGAGAAAAAGCTCTATCTCTTGCTGGGTTTCTCATTCACATCGGAAGTTTATCTCAAATTGTTTGCAGCCCAACTTGCTATTAATTCCATTGCCTATCTCCGCATCATTGTCGGAGAAACTGGCTTCAACCACGTCAAGTTTCAGAATTATCTCCAGCACTCTCTTACAGCCTTAGTTGTCCTCTTCCTCACGAGCGGATTTCTCGCATTTGAACAGAAAACACTACTCAAGCTCTTCAGCAACCCCTTTCAACTCAATGTGCTCGGATTCATTCTTGTTTATTTCTACTGCGTGATGGTGCTGGTCATTTCCTGGAAGAAAAGACCACATCTCCATGAATTTGCGATCGTTTTCATAATGATCTACTCCCTTCCCCTCCTGACAAACCTGACTGTGGAAGGAACACTTCCTCCAATTTTTGACGTCTGGAATGCCGACTATCGCGCTGTCATTCCGTTGCTTCTCTCTATCATCATCTACAAGGATCGAGAGGTGCGACTACGCAGATTGACCAATCAATTGGAGATTCAGAATCGCAACAAGGATCTCTTCCTAGCCAGAACCTCTCACGAACTGCGCACTCCCCTAGCAGGTATGATTGGGCTTTGTGAAAGCATCCTGGAGCGAAAAGATGGCTTGGCTGAAGCGTTCGTACGCAAGCTGGAGATTGCTGTTAACAGCGGCAGAAGAATGAATCAGCTGATCGGGGACATCACTGATTTTACCAACATGCGCGATGGCAAGCTGAAGCTGGAGCGCAATCCCGCAAACTTTGTGCAGATCTTTCAGACCATGCTGCCCTTGGTTGCCCCCAGTATTGAACGCAAAAAACTGAGCCTGAAGACAAAGATTCCGGATCTGCCAAAAGTGGCTGTGGATGAAAACCGGATTCAGCAGGTGCTTTTCAACCTGATCAATAATGCCGTCAAGTACACTCAAAGCGGCGAAATTCTGCTGGAAGCTCGGCTGCTTCGATCAAGCCTACAAGTCGAGGTGCAAGATACCGGAGTAGGGGTTCCTGAAGACGAATTGAACAACATCTTCAAAGACTATGGCCGAGGTAGCAATGTCGCGACAATTTCTGGAATGGGACTCGGGTTGAGCCTGTCTCGGCATATCGTTGAACTCCACCAAGGAGAGTTGCAGATCTCCAGTCAATTGGGAACAGGAACTCGCGTTCAATTCACGCTACCTTTGGCTGAAGGTTTTCCAAGCCAGGAAGCCTCTCCCCAAGCCTCTCAGGAGAGATTGGAAGACGATGACTTCCAAGAAGTCGCTGAGTCTGAGAAGGAGGTTTCATTCGAGGGCCGCGCCAGGATCGTGGTAGTGGACGATGAACCACTGAATGTGGAGATCATCCATAATTTTTTGGAATTCCTGGATCTCGAGATCACCAGCTACGCAGATGGGAACAGTATGCTGGAGCGCTTGACGGAAGACGATCCAGACTTACTAATCCTCGACCGGATGATGCCCGATCTGGATGGATATTCCGTGATTCGCCAAGTCCGCAGCGAATATAGCCCACAAGAACTCCCTATTCTGGTTGTCACTGCCAATGAACAGGAGCGCACCACGCACAAGTCGTTGACTCTTGGAGCCAATGACTACCTGATCAAGCCGCTAGTGGCGATGGAGTTGCGCTCCCGAGTACAGAGTCAACTAGGTCTGATCCAACAAATCCGGTTGCAGAAATCACTCGAAGAATCTGAAAAACAACGAATTGAGCTT
>JACLAD010009430.1_pt1 | contig 58160 bp, 66 predicted proteins | sample 8027901 | NCBI WGS metagenome assembly JACLAD01 (sample SAMN15725071, study PRJNA655200) | protist metagenome | isolation source: fluorescence activated cell sorting (FACS) single amplified genomes of... | place: Spain: Blaines Bay Microbial Observatory, Mediterranean Sea | collected 2016-07-05 | reverse complement strand
CTTCCAGGAAGCTGGTGTCGACTCCGTAATCAATTCCTTTTGGGAAGTCTCTGACGATGGTACTCAACTCCTGATGACCAAGTTCTACGACAAATACCTGGACGGTATTCCCCCACGGGAAGCCATGCGAGAGGCTCGTCTTGAAATGGTTGAGGACTTCCGCTGGAGCAGCCCCTTCTATTGGGGTGCTTTCGCCATGGTTGGTCGTCACGAATAGCTCGTCACTTCTAATAGCAGGGAGGGCTTCCACTCCCTGTTTTTCTCCTCTCAGTCGGCCTCCTCAGACTCCTGTTGTTGCCTTCTACAGTTCATACATCCGCGACAAAAGGCCAAAAACTTGCTCAAAATGTTGCTGGAATCAGGCAATCCAGTGATTGTCTGAAGGCATCGCTCAATCATCACTTGGAATCGTAATGCTGCGCTGGATTGGGAGGATTTTGCTGCTGGGGCTGATTTCCTTTTTGGGACTAAGCTACTGGAAACTGGAGCAAATTCGTCAACCCATTGAACTTAAAGAGATCCCACGCTGGCAAGTTCGTGAACTTGATACCGAGCAGTGGGAAATCCAATCCATCAGTGATCCTGAACGAAAAACCATTGCTTGGTTTCGAGGAAATCCCCGAGGCCTAAGTTGTGACACTTCCATACTACTCACCGGAGTGAAACAAGGTAAGAATCTGCTGGATGGCAGTGCTGTCCTCAATGATCCAGCCAACACTGTGGCGATGGAGCACCCTATCCGGGAGTATGTCAGTAAACAGGTCTGGCTGAGCTATGGAGTTGCTGAGTGGTGGAATGTAGGAGAGTTGATTCGTCTGGAAATGCTCCATACTCTTGGTGCCTTACAAGCGCTGTTACGTCATACCAACGGCTCTCTAGACGGAGATGCTCGCTTCACAGAGCAAGTCGTGCTGGCTGGAGGTAGCTTTGGCGCTCCCTTCACTGCAACTCTCGCCAGCTTGGAGAATGAGAACGTTTCGGGACTATTGCTGATTTATGCGTTCACTGATTTTGAAGGACTCTTTAACCGTGAGTTTGTCCGACAAGGCCGCATTCATTACAAAATGCCTTCAGAACCGGAAGGACTGGTTGCTTGGAGTAAAGATCTTGGACTACGAGCGCTGGCTGGTAGCCTCGCCTGGTTCCTTTCAACGCTTTTGGAATATGGTGAGATGGAAGCCTATCTACCCAATATTCAGAATACTCCTATCCACTTCATTAATGGCCGTGACGACCGCCTTGCACCGCAGTCTTCTTACGGTCTACTTTGGAATGCGGCACCAGAGCCAAAGTCTGAACTCTGGCTGCCAGGAGATCACATCAATCCAGGAGATCCCGTGGCGCTCCTACAGGTCTCTGAATACATGTACGAGTGGGGGAAAGCTCAAGGACTGCGAGATTGTGAGGAATTCGACTCCCAATGATCACTGATCAAGGAATTCACCAGGTAGAGTTGTGAACTGGAGTAGTACACCAGGGCGACCCTGTGCATCGGGAATGATGGAGAAGGAAAATTCCTGATTGCGAAAGACCTGAATTCGGCTCAGTGGTTGTTCTTCCTGAACCCAATTGGTCAGATTCCAGAAATCAGGGCTGAATCGTGATCCATAATGCACCGAGATTCCTTGCAGTAGGTTATCCATCAGGGAACGTTGCCAGGAATCCAGGCGCAGTTCAAAACCGGAGAACTCGCAGTTGCCCGTCTGGTCATCAAATTGGTAGCGGAAGCGCAGATCCTTCCACATCGGATCAGAGCGTAATTCTGAAAAGCCTTCTCCTTGACGCAGAGAATCACAGGTTTTGCGTGACTCATCCAGTAGCGAGAGTTCCACAGCAACTACGGGTACAGCGCAAAACTTCAGTAAACTCATCAAGACCAAGAAAGTCCTGCAAATTCTCATTATTCTCCGTCTTGAATATCCAAAAAAGTTGAAAGAACTCTCACATACTCACATCTGGCATTGCCAAGATCTTGACACTCGGCGACAAAGTAAGGGATAGTACCCTGATTTCCAGAGACGGTCGGTGTTCCCAGAGCACTCATAGTGTCAGCTCTGGTGGAAGTGAATACCACCACTGTAACCTACTCCCAGCCCCAAGGAGGCTATGCGCTATCTCTGGCTCGTATTCTTCGCCGGATTTCTTTACCTGAGTATCGTTTTCATCACCCAGAATCTAGATCCGATTGTGATCCGGTTCAACCTTGATGAACTCGGTCTGAGTTTCCGGTTCGAGCGCCCAGTTTTTGTACCGATCTTTGTGACGTTGGCGCTGGGTATCCTTTTCTGTGTGGCCTACTTCTTCACTTATCACTCTCAACTCAGAGTCCTGCACCGCAACCAAGTGATGGAAGTCAAGCGCCTCAAGCGCCTGGTCCTGCTGGAGCGCAACAAGAACCAGTCTCTCGAGCAACGTAATCACGAGCTACAGCAAATCGTTGAGCGTATGCAATACCTGCTTGATGACAAGGAGTGGTCAGAGGAACCACGCCGCTTACCGGAAAAGACTGCAGAACCTGCCTGATTCTCTCTATACCTCAGAACACGAAGTCGTGGTCCACTGTGACCATGACTTCAAGCCTTTGCTTACTATATTCTACTACGCCGCTTACCGGACGATGGATCTCATCCATGATCCCCAATTCAAATGGGTCTTTTGTAATCACTGTCCGGCGGAGCGTGTGCTTGAGGCAGGCGTTTTTCCAGCCACCTGTAAAGACTAACTGTTTCAGACCTCTCTGCCTCACCAAGTACTCACTTAGTCGCTCAGCCTGTGCATTGACTGAGTCCTGCTCTAGTGAAGGAATCACGGTCACTTGGCTCCCTAAGGATCTTAGGAATTTTGGCGGTTGCTGCTCCGTCTTTTGTAGATTCAGCAAAATCACATTGACCTGTTCCTGCAATAGTTTTTGTAGATGCTGCTGAAGACTTTTCTGAAAATCCTGAGAGTTCTTGACTAGCCTGCTGGCCTGAATCGCATATTCGTCTGCGTGGACCACTACGTAGGCGATTTTTGGACCGCTCACTAAACCAAAGGAACTCGCTGTACTCGTATACATAAACTTCACTAAAGCATGGATCGCAAAATAATCTTCTTCTAAATTCGTATGGAGAGGACTCCGCGTACTTTTGAGAAAGTCCAACTGACCTCACTAACTCAAATCAAGAAATCTTTTCTACTTATTTTCAAAATCACATCGGCTGGATACTTCGGATAATTACCAATAAACATTGCTCTCACAGGAAACCAGCTTCTCGTGCCTCTTGCTCTACTTCTTCGAAATCCTGCATCACTTTGATCTCTGCATCTTTCTCAGTATAGTTACAGTGTTCGATCAGGTAACGCTGTAAGGCATAGGTCAGATACGCTTGGTACTCACGACTGTACTGATTATCCATAAATATTCTCTAATTTTGTTTTTCATATTAGAAACCGTCCCATCTCTTTTACCCAATTAGGAACCACAGGCACTTGAACTAGCTAGACACAGCCATTTTCTTCGTATTGTACTATTCAATTTGGTATCGAATTTTCGACACACAGCCCCTGTGTTGCTGAATTAAGTTTTGGAGTTTAACTTGTTGAGTTCACATAACTTGGGTACCCAGGCTGATATTATTCGCTGTTGCCAATCAAAAAAGTTTCTTTTGCATTCATTTCATGAACTGGATAGACTCTTTTAAATTAGCAGTTTAAAACTGCTATGACTCAGAGAAAACAAGTTACAGAGTGAAAGTAACTGATTCTGTAATGATTGCTTACGAACGCTCTTTGCACTAACTTGCAAAGGATAGCGTACTATCTTAGAGGCAAAGCAAAGTTTACTTTGCTAATTGATCAACAGCTAACTGAGGAAGACCATGCCCAGCGTACAAGAACTTGAAAATCAAATTGCAGAACTGCAAAAGCAAAGAAAAACCGCATTACGGGATGAAAGAAACAAGGATCTGTCTCTCGTCAAGGAAATGTGCAAGAAGCACGGATTTACTGCGCGGATGCTGAAAGGATACTTGGCGGAAGGAAGAAACAGAAGGAAGAAGTAAAGATTACCCTAGTGGATTAAAGCTATCCGAATTTGATTACATTGAATAAGGGTAGCTTTGATCTACTCTTCTTCAGGCTAGTGGCTCAAATCACTGACCTCAAACCAGGCCCAACTCAGCTGTAATCAATCCACCTTCAGGCGTAAAGATCTACCGAGTTCGGTGATTTTTTCGAATCTTCTACTGGCTTCTCTGCTGCTAATATTTCTAGTTTGAAGATCAGATCTGCGTTGGGAGGAATACCAGCTCCAGACATTCCAGAAGGACCATACGCTAGCTTGGCAGGAATTTTCAGTTGTAGCTTAGTACCAACCCGCATTCCCTCCATGGCTTTTTCCCAGCCCTTGATGACCATGCCTTCGCCATGATTATATTCAAAAGGTCGCCCCTTGTCGATGCTGCTATCGAACTTGGTGAAGTCACTAGCTAACCAGCCTTCATAATGAACGCTGAGCTTACTGCCGGTTTCAACTTTCTCCCCCTTACCCAACTCCTCCACGTAGATCATCAATCCACCGGGCAACTTCTTGAAGGAAGCATCCATCGCCAGTTCAGGAGGTGGATTTTCCTCCTTTACACCATTGGCTTTTTCCCCTTGTTTGCCTTCATCCGTGACAGGGGGAGTGTACTTGGTGCGCAGGTTGGTAAAGGTGTTGTTGCTGATATTCATCTACACCGGAATGCGTTGCTTGCCGAATTGGGCTGATCCATCAAAATAGTAACCCGAATCGGAGAATTGTCATCACCTTGAGCCACTCCTTGGCTGACATCCATATAAAGCTTGATCGACTCACCTTGCAGGTTGTACTGATCGGTTTGCACTTGGGCGTTGCCTTCCAACAAGATCAGTTGGGTTGCCTGCTCCATCCTTACAGAATCGGCACGGGCTACTCGCCCAGGCTGCTCAAAGCATACCGCTCGTTCCGCATAGACCGTTTGAATCTGCTGGGCCGCATCAAATTCCACCTGGACCCGACCACCGTAGATCCGTAGCTGTTCTGGTGACTTGAAAAGCTCTACCGCTCCTTCCAGTAAAAGACGCCTAACTTGGTTATTGAGCGTTGCCTGAGCCGCCTGCAGAGTCACCGTCTCTGGAGAATCGCTGGTTGGTGGCAATTCTTTTAGACTATTGAACGCTTGCTGTCGGCGAATTTCATCAAGGTCTAATTCCATCCGAGCGGGCTCTGCTTCACTGCGTCCCTGTAGAAGCACCTGTTGTCGTAGGAGGTCAGCCTGCATCAAATTACCACTGATTTTTCCTTGCTTAGCGCTAGCACGGAACTCTTCGTTGAAGCGCAAGATCTGGACCGGTCCTCGCACATCTTCGTTCGCAAATCCTTCTTCTGCACGCTCATAGAATAGAAATTCGGCCTGCAAGGTTCGATCCCACTGTTCCACCTCCACAGACCCCTCACTGCGCATTTTCTCGTACTTTTCTTGGCGTACTAAGTTGAGCAGCTCAGAGCGGAAGCGTAGCTGTTCTCGTGGCAATTCTCCCTCAACTTCCCCACGAAATACCAACTCTCCCTTCTTCTGATCACCACTGAATTCTTGGGCTTGCAGTTGTAGACGTCGCATTTCAGCAAACTGTTCAATTTGCTCTAGGGCTTCGGTTGTCGGGGAACGCGGCAACTTCTGCAGTGCAGCACGCAGATCTTCTTTCGTGTCAAAACGAATTCCTATCAAAGACTGCAGATCCCTGAGAATTTCCAATGGTAAACCCGCCTGACGCAAATGGATCAGGGTGTTGCTGGAAAGTTCATAAGCATTGCTACCCTGTGCCCAGACAAAATTGGTAAGGCAGCAGAAGATCAGCGACAGCAAGCCGATTCGGAAGCGCATCATAGTGTCACCTTATGGAGGAGTTTTGCTTGTAGTGCAGAGATGCACGTGAGAAGGAAACAAACAACGGATGTGGGGCGAAGGGTTTTGATTTCAACTCTGGATGGTACTGGCAGCCAATGAACCAAGGGTGATCTGCCAATTCAATGGTTTCTACCAGGTCGCGATCTGGATTTCTGCCAGAAATCACCAAACCTGCCGATTCTAGTTGAGGAACAAATTCGTTCATCACTTCATAGCGATGACGATGACGCTCACGAATCTCTGGCTTAGCATAGATTTGCGCAATTTGAGTTCCTTCCCGCAAGTGGGCTGTATATGCTCCAAGACGCATTGATCCGCCAGTATTTTGTTGTCCTTGCTGCTCTGGCATTAAATCAATCACATTTTCATCATGGGGACTCCGGAATTCTCCAGAATTGGCATCTTTCAGATTGGCAACATTGCGCGCAAATTCAATCACTGCCATCTGCATTCCCAGACAAATGCCAAAGAAAGGAATTTGCTGTTCTCGTGCGTGCTGAACAGCCAAAATTTTTCCTTCTGTACCACGTTCTCCAAAGCCTGGTGCAACCAATACAGCATGAGCGGGAGCTAGCATTGGCCCAACGGTTTTTTCCGTGATTTCCTCGGAGTTGATATAGATCAGGTTCAGACGAAGGTTACAGGCAATACAGCCATGTACGAGCGCTTCGTTGAGGCTTTCATAGGTGTCCCGCTGATTGACGTACTTTCCAACAAAGGCAATGGTAATTTCGTCAATTGGCTCCTTGTAGGCTTCCACAATATCCACCCAATTCTGAAGCTTTGGGCGTCGTGTCCACATCTGCAGCAACTCAATAATTTTGTCATCAAGCTTCTGCTTGTGATAGACGAGCGGAATCTCATAGAGAAAATCAACATCCAACCCATCAATCACTGCATCAACAGGGACATTGGTGAACAAGGCGATCTTCTCACGCAACTTATCCGGTAAAGGTTCTGGTGTCCTGCAGATCAGCATATCTGGCTGAATTCCAATTTCCCGTAGTTTGCCGACACTGTGCTGGGTTGGCTTGGTCTTCATTTCTGTCGTATAGATGATCAGCGTGAGGTGAATGTAGAGAGTGTTTTCACGACCATAATCATGACGAAACTGACGGATCGTCTCTAGAAAGGGTAAGGACTCAATATCACCGACGGTGCCGCCGATTTCCACGATGGCGATATCTACATTATCACTAGCCCGAAGCACTGCTTCCTTGATCTCATCAATCACATGAGGCACAACCTGAACAGTTGCACCCAGGTATTCACCGGCCCGTTCCTTGCGAATAATTTTGTCGTAGATCTGCCCCGTTGTGCAGTTGTGAACTCGAGACACGACGGCATTGGTATAGCGCTCGTAATGACCCAAATCCAAATCAGTCTCTGCCCCATCCTCGGTAACGTAAACCTCACCGTGTTGGAAGGGATTCATGGTTCCTGCATCAATATTGATGTAAGGATCTAGTTTCATCAGACTGACAGTTAGGCCACGACTCTCGAGCAAGGCACCAATGGAGGCCCCGGCAATGCCCTTGCCCAGGCCCGAAACAACGCCACCGGTGATGAAGATAAATTTGGTCTGCATAGTTGAATATCGACTGGTGATGGACGCTATCGGCAGGAAATCTGTTATTGAGAGGAGCTTGGCAGGACACTTCGGCCCATTGCCATGAAGAGCAAGTCAGCGAGGTCTGCGGCTTGCGAATCGCAAGGCTTCTCTATATACAGTCTAGTTGTTGATTTGCAAATCTCTTCTGCCTAAAAAAATCTGCATGCCCAATCTGCTTTACGTTGATCACGATCTGACACGCTTGGGGGAGATTCAACACCAACTTTCGGAACACTTCCAGTTGGAAGTCGCTTTCAATAGCTGGGAAGGCTTCGCTAACTCCGTCATGAACAAACCAGATGTTGTTTTGCTGAATCTGGAACTGCCTGTGATGGACGGATTGGAACTGGTGCGCTTGGTTCGCACAGAACCCGATTGTGCGCATTTGATCCTGCTTGGTTTTTCTCTGAAAGAACTTCCCTCAGAATTTGCCGAAACAGCCGAAAGACTCGGCTTGAATCAGTTGGTTGAATATCCTTTTGCTCAGCAACTACCAGCAGAACTATTCAAAATGCTGCCTGTTGCCACACAGGACTGATTCCTTCGATTAACTTACCGGCTGTCAACCCAACTTCGCCCGACCGTTTCGCCTGCCAATCCCCAGCAGCTCCATGCCACCAACAACCAACTAAGGTTGCCTCCAAAGGATTCAATCCTTGCGCCAGTAGTCCGCCAATCATCCCACTGAGTACATCTCCAGAACCTGCTGTTGCCATTCCCGGATTGCCTGTAGGATTGATGAAGACCTGTCCATCTGGAGTACCAATCACCGTGAGTGCTCCCTTGAGCAGCAGAACTACTCCCCACATCTGCGCCCAGTAACGCACGGTAGCCACACGTTGTTGCTGAAATTCTGAGATAGGCTGGCCAATCAAGCGGGACAACTCTCCCGGATGTGGTGTCAGTACAGCCGGAATTTCTCTTTCACGAAGCCAATCCGAATCAAGCGCATTCAGTCCATCAGCATCAATCAGAACGGGCAGCTTCCTCACTTCTAATAAAATCCCCTCCAACAATGCTGGGATTTCCTCGCTGGTACCGATTCCACAGCCCACAACCAGCGCGTTGTAGCGCGGTAATTGGGGTTTTAGTTCGGATAGCGCACTCACTTGCCAAACATCTTTTGTCTGAGATGCTGACCAAGTCATCACTTCTGGAACGCGGAGAAGCCGATCTCGCAAAGCGCCTGGTACTGCTGCAGTGACTAGTCCGGTTCCTACCTGCAAGGCTGCTTGACTCGCTAATTGTACCGCACCTGCCATTCCTGCCTGACCACCCAGCACCAGCAAATGGCCAAAAGTTCCCTTATGGGCTGTGATCGGACGTTTTGGAAGAGCTTGTCGAAAAAAATCCTCTGTCAACAGGTGAGTGGACTTCTCCCCAGTTGGCCAATGCGGAGGAATGCAGACATCGACAACATGAATCTCTCCAGCTTGTTCGCGGCCAGGATGTTGCCACAATCCAATCTTGGGAATCTGAAAAGTGACCGTAGATTTACAGCGTGTTGCTGTTCCCAGTATCTGACTGTCATCTGCCGAAATCCCTGAAGGTAAGTCTACACCGATTACTTCTGCAGGGCTGGCATTGATGGCTGCAATCCAATCTGCATATAGACCAACAATAGGACGTTGCAGGCCAACTCCAAAGATAGCATCCAGAACAACGTCTGCTTCTTCAATGGCTTGTGCTGCAGCAGGTTCTGGGAAAGTCAGAGTGGGACCAAAATTTTGCCAAAGACTGAAGTTCTGCTGAGCATCTGGAGTGTGAGGTTCCTGAAGGCAGACTACCGAAACAGAATAGCCTCGGTTGGCCAATAGACGAGCTGCCGCATAACCATCTCCACCATTATTGCCGCTTCCACAGCAGACACAGATTCTCCTGGAGTTTGGATAGCGTTGTTCCACCAAATCTGCGACAGCACGAGCCGCATTCTCCATTAGCAGTAGGCCAGGTAGCCCGAGTTCCTCAATCGCTCGGCAATCCATTGCCTGCATACTCACAGCATCTGTCAAGCGGTCACAGCAATCGAGGAGTTTGGCTTCTATCATTTTGGCTTTGTGCGTCTTCAACAGTAGCAGGTTGACATCCACTCTATCCCGGAATGGACAATCAGATGGTCTAGCGGATATTTTTTACTGATCACACATCTCAGCGTGCCAGTAAATCTGCTACAGCTTTCAGAACCTGTTTGAGTTCTTTTTCCAGCGTAGCCAGTGAATCCGGAACCACGATGCCTTCACGCAGTTGTGCTTCAGCATTGCGAGACGCTGTCTCCAGTCCCTTAGCTCCCAGACTACCAGCAATTCCCTTCAGGGTATGGGCGAGCCGAGCAGCTTCAACCAGATTTTCTTCCGCCAGTAATTCCTGCATCTTTTCCGCCGTGTTAGACTGGTTACGCTGAAAGACATCCAATAGACGCAGGTAAAGCGAGGTATTCTGGTTCAGACGATTCAGAGCGGTTGTGATCGCTAGCCCAGGAACATTGGCAGGCAATTCTTTTGGTGGTGACTCCAGCGGTTGATTGGTCGGCACGGTTGTCTCATTTTTCTTGGGTGGAATCCATTGGAGCAGTTTGCTCAACAATAGCTGCAACTCAATGGGCTTGGGAATATGATCGTTCATTCCCACTTCTAGCGCCTGCTCACGGTCTGTATGAAGAGCGTTGGCGGTCATAGCGATGATGGGCAACTCCTTGAATTGTGGTAAGCGCCGCAAGAAGCGAGTTGCTTCATAGCCGTCCATCACAGGCATTTGTACGTCCATCAATACTAGATCATAGGACTGGCGTCGTAAAACATTGAGGGCCTCCTGACCGTTCGGAGCTACATCTACCACGAAATTGCGCTGCCGGAGCAGTTCGGTAGCCAGTTGCTGATTGAGTTCGTTATCCTCAACCAATAGAATTCGTGATCCACGAATTTTGCTGAGATCTGGCTCCGCCATCTTGTTACTTTGGAAAGAATCTGTGCCATCAGAATCTGCATTCGGCTGGAGTAGATTGTTGAGAGCTGTATGCAGGGCCAGCTTTTGAATCGGCTTGATCAGCATCCCACCAACTCCTGCCTGCTGTGCCCGAGGCCAAAGATCGTCACGACCGTAGGCCGTCACCAGCAGGATTTTTGGCAACTTTTCCAACTCCAACTCGCTCCCAATCAGTTTAGCTGTGCGAATGCCATCCATCCCACCACCGAGGCGCCAGTCAATCAATACCAAATCAAAAGCTCCCCGTCCTACTCTTCGTAGAGCTTCCTCACCAGAATGCACAGCCTCCGTTTGTAATTCCAAGGCCTGTAATTGCTGCTCCAGGATCTGGCACGAGGTCCGATTGTCATCCACAATGAGAGCACGCAGATTTCTGTAGTTGGCAATCATCTGACGGGAAACTGGACGGGAAGAAGCCATTCTCAGGCTCAACTCAAAAGAAAATGAAGTCCCTTGGTGCACGGTACTCTGCACACGAATCTCTCCTCCCATCATCTCCACGAGTCGCTTGCAGATTACTAGACCCAGCCCTGTACCACCATACTTCCGAGTAGTCGATGAATCGACCTGAGTAAAGGATCGGAACAACTGGGACAGCTGCTCTGCGGGAATACCAATGCCCGTGTCCCGAACCGTAAAGCGTAACCGGATGATTTCTGTCGCACGTTCCAACTCTTCAACGGCAATGACAACCTCACCCCGTTCGGTAAACTTGACTGCATTATTGGTCAGGTTTGTCAGAATCTGACCAAGCCGCAAGGGATCTCCAACCAGCTGTTCTGGAAGACTTGGTGGCACGTCGAAAAGCAACTCAATATTTTTTTCCAGCGCTCGGATCGAGAGCATCGTTGAGACATTCTTGAACACTGAGTCGAGGCTAAAGTTTGTTTCTTCCAACTCCAGCTTGTTGGCTTCAATTTTAGAGAAGTCAAGAATATCGTTGATGATGCCAAGCAGTGACCGTGCTGAACTCGCAATCTTGTCCAGATAGTCACGTTGCTGTGGATTCAGTCGGGTTTGGATACACAGTTGAGCGAGCCCAATGACCGCGTTCAACGGCGTGCGGATTTCATGGCTCATATTGGCGAGAAACTCGCTCTTGGCTGCATTGGCGGCCTTGGCCGCTTCCATCGCTTCGTGCAGACTTCGCTCATACTGCTTCTGGACCGTAATATCTTCCTGCATCACAACCACACTGCTGAGATCTCCGTTATCCTCCAGCACAGGAGCCACCAACATTCTTGCCCAGTAGTCCTGATTGTTTTTGCGGCGAGCCTCGAGCTCTCCCTGCCATTCTTGTCCTACAGTGACTGTCTCCCAGAGTTCTCCATACGCATTGCTTGTCGAGTCTGTCTGATAGAATTGCACCATCTGCTGACCACAAACATCTTCCTCCGCAAAACCGGTGACTTCGATGAACTTCCGGTTCACGTATTCAATACAACCGCTACGATCCGCAATGATCGTCATTGCTGAGCTAAAGCGAACCGCATGTGAGAGTTTGCGCATGGTCTGCTCAGCCTGCTTTCGAGCGCTGATTTCCCGCACAGAAACCATGATCATCGTACCCTGACTAGTCTGGGAGCGAACTGCGCTGATTTCTACTGGGAGAACGTTTCCAGACTGATGTCTTGCAAAGCACTCAACACTTCGACCCTGACCATCTGGAGGCAGCAGTGTGATTTCCTGAATTTTTGGCATTGCCTGTGTCGGTTGGATCAGCAGGTCAGCAAGACTCCGCAGATCCAGATCTTCCCGGCTATAGCCAAAGATTTCCTCAGCCCAGGTATTGGCAAAGGTGATCTTCCACTCGGTATTCAGGACAAACAGGGCATCCGGTACGTTCTCCAATAGAACCCGATAATAGGAGGCCATGTTGGCCAGCGTAATTTCACGGTTTTGCTGATCTTGGGAAAATGCGGATTCCTCTGGATTCATGGGCATAACTCCACGAAAGCTAACAAAAAGTCACAAAAATCAACATCATCTAAGAAGCACTAACAGAGAGCAATATTTTTGTGGCAAAAATGGGGCAGGAAGAGGCTAGCCGGTGGTCGGCTAGCCTGAAAAGAGGGAATCTGGTAGTTGGTCTCAGTTGACCAATAATCCACCGTATTCTACGAAGAAGGGAACAAAGACAAGGCTGAGAATCGCTGACAGCTTGATCAGAATGTTCAGCGAAGGACCAGAGGTGTCTTTCAAAGGATCACCCACCGTGTCACCAACCACAGCGGCTTTGTGAGTATCGGTTCCCTTCCCACCCAGGTTCCCGGCTTCAATGTATTTCTTGGCATTGTCCCAGGCTCCTCCAGAGTTGGCTGAAGAAATTGCCAAAACCCCACCAGCGACCAATGAACCGGCTAATACTCCGGCGAGTGCAGGAATACCGAAAAGGAAGCCCACAAGGATTGGAGTACCTAAAATCAGGATACCGGGAGGAATCATTTCACGGACGGCAGCCTTGGTCGAAATAGCGACACATTGTGCGTAGTCTGGTTCGGCCTTGCCCTCCATGATGCCATCAATCGTCCGAAACTGACGGCGTACTTCCTCAATCATGTCAAAGGCTGCTTTTCCAACAGACTTCATGGTCATTGCTGAGAAGAGGAAGGGCAGCATGGCGCCGACGAAGAGGCCGGTCAGTACCAATGGATCCAGCAAGCTGATGCTAGCCATCAGGTCAACATCTGGCTGCAGATAGTCAGCACGGGTCAGGAAGGCCGCAAACAGAGCTAAGGCCGTCAGGATCGCGGAACCAATTGCGAAGCCTTTGCCAATCGCAGCGGTTGTGTTACCAGCAGCATCCAGCACGTCGGTACGCTTGCGCACACCCTCTTCCATTCCGCTCATTTCCGCGATACCACCAGCATTGTCAGCCACTGGACCGTAGGCGTCGATCGTCAAACCAATGATCAGAGTGCTGAGCATACCCAAGGCAGCAATCGCTACTCCGTACATCCCACCAAAGTAGAATGGCACATAAATACTGACAGCAATCGCTAGAATCGACCCAACAGAACTGTGATAACCAAGTGCCAGGCCAAAAATTATATTGGTGGCCGCCCCAGTTTCCGAAGCTTTAGCTACTTCCCGAACAGGTGCAAAGTCGTGGGATGTATAGTATTCCGTTAGGAGACCAACAGCCAGTCCAGCAACTGCACCAGCAAAGTAGCACCAGTAGATACCAAGATTGGTATATTCTGAGCCACTGATCACAAAAGTCGCAGGAAGCGCCCACTTGGTCACGAAGAACATCACGACCACGCTGAGAATCGTGGAGACGATCAACATCTTCTTGAGAGTTGGAGCCACGTCTTTCTCTTCTTGCACCCTTGCTGTGAACATCGTGGCTAGCGCTAATGGAATACCAATCGCAGTGATTAGGATCGGGAAAAGTAAAGCTTCCAGATTGGTGGCAAAAGCAACAGCACCAATCACCAGCGCAGCACAAGTACTTTCAGCACAGGAACCAAAAAGATCCGCGCCCATTCCAGCCACATCACCAACATTGTCACCAACGTTATCCGCAATCACCGCAGGATTGCGTGGGTCATCTTCTGGAATCCCTTGCTCTACTTTACCGACTAGATCTGCGCCAACATCTGCAGCCTTGGTAAAAATACCTCCACCCACACGACCAAATAGGGCAATCGAGGAACCTCCCAGACCAAAACCTGCCATGACTTCCATGAGGATGTGCGTATCTACTCCAGAAGGTAGCAAGCCCACCAACATCAGGTACACACCCATCAGCCCGAGCACGGCCAAACCAACCAAGCCGAAACCCATCACTGCACCAGACTGCAAGGCAACCTGGAAAGCACGGGAGATTGATGTTTTTGCTGAAACTGTTGTGCGTGCATTGCCAATCGTCGCAATCTTCATTCCGATAAAGCCAGAGCCCATAGACACACCGGCTCCAAGCAGAAATGAGAGCGCTGTATACAGACCCTCGTTCAGATTGGCAGTGTGTGGATCATCCACTAAAAATGAAATCAGAACTGCGAATGCCACCATGAAATAGATCATGTAGCGATATTCTTGGGTCAGGAAGGCCATCGCCCCCTTGGAGATCGCACCGTGAATCTTGCGCAGACGTTCTGCTTCAGCAGGGTCAGAGATACCCTGAGTCAATGGAATTTGCGAGACCTGACGGGCGTAATACAGGGCGATCAGCAGTCCAAAGACCGACAGGACCAAAATGAGCGAAATGGTCATGAGAGACTTACTCCGTTGAGAAATGAGGTGGAAACAGAAGGAAAGGAGTGAAGGCTAGACGCGCTTGTAGCGTGTTCCGGACTTCTCTGGTGCAGGCTACGCCTCCGAGGCTCCATGCTCTTCCAGAGGAGGAGTCGCCAAATGGAAAGCCGTTAAGTGTAAGAAACTGCTATTGAAATTGCAAGGATTGATTTGCCGCAAGCGAGGGCAGACCGCAGCAGCAAAAGCGGTCTGCAAAAGAGAGATCGATCAGCTCATGTTGTCTGTAACAAAGTCCCAGTTCACGAGATTCCAGAAGGCGTCCAGATACTTTGGACGAGCGTTGCGATAGTCGATGTAGTAAGCGTGTTCCCAGACATCACAGGTTAGCAATGGTGTGCTTGCTCCGGTCAGAGGAGTTGCTGCATTGCTTGTGTTCTCCAGCGCCAGCTTGCCATCGGAATTCTGCACCAGCCAGGTCCATCCAGAGCCGAAGTTGTTGACCGCCGAATTGGTGAACTGCTCTTTGAACGCATCAACAGAGCCAAAGGAGCCCTGCAGCGCTGAAGCGAGTTTGTCATTGGGTGCTCCACCTCCATTGGGGCTCAGGCAGTTCCAGTAGAAGGTATGATTCCAAACCTGGGCTGCATTGTTGAAAACGCCACCACTGGACTTGCCAACAATATCTTCTAAGGACATGTTCTCGAATTCTGTGCCGGGAATCAGACCGTTGAGCTTGGTCACATAGGTTTGATGATGCTTGCCATAGTGAAACTCTAGGGTCTCAGCAGAAATGTGTGGTGCGAGGGCATCCATGGCATAGGGTAGGGCGGGGAGTTGGTGTTCCATTGAGATCCTTTCAGAAAGACTCGTGTTAGTAATCCCTCGACAACCGCGTCGAAGGCGGTGGCGAAGCGTTGCTTCCCATCAGATGAACAGAAGTGTAACAGAAACCGACCAAAGTCCAAGTTTGAGTCGATGAACACTCAAAACTTGTTGTATCAAACTACAGGGAAAGGCTTCGGCAAAGCTTCCAAGATCATAATGAAGATTGTTTGATCAGTGGAAGGAAAGACATCTGTTGAATATCTGGGGAGTGCTTGAGCCGATCAGTGAAGCCCGATCACTGGTAATTCGGACCATTGAGTGGTGTAGCGTGGGGATCGATGTTGCTGGAGTGGCAAACCTTTGGCTGCTGTCAAGGCGTGAGCCAACTGGAGCACATTACGTCCCCAACGTTGCTGGAGTCCTGTGATGGCTTGCTGCAGCTCTGCTCTCGGTTGCCACGCTGTGTCCATATTCCAGGAAGGTTGATCGGGTTCTAGACCAAAGAGCATTACCCCACAGCGTGTGTAGGCCACACCCGAGCGATAGGCCTGCTCTAATAGTGCAAAGGCACATCGTTGGAGTTCCCATAGATCATCCGTTGGTTCGATGACCGCTTGTCGGCTACCGAAATAGCGAACTTCTCTGTGAAAACGGCTGGTGTGCAGAAAGACCTGGATTCCGCTTGTCCTCAAATGATGCCTACGCAAATGCTCCCAGCCACGTTGCAGGTATCGTCCAAGGGCTGGACGCAATTCTGTCAGCTGGTAAAGCGGTTGACCGAAGGAACGACTACGAACCAATGAGCGTGGTGGTGGACTGGTTTCTTCCAATGAGAGACAGGGCTCTCCACGTAGTTCCAAAGCGATTCGCTGCAATACCACATTGGCGACAAGCCGGATCATTGCAGGATCAGCAGCTGCCAAGTCTGCAGCGTTCTGCCAACCTTCGGTTTCCAAGCGCCTTGCCCAACGCCTACCAATGCCCCAGATATCCGTTAATGGGGTCACTGAAAGCTGCTGTTGACGAATTTCTGGATCGTCCGGCATGGACCAGATCCCTGCAGCTTCCTTGCGCCGTTTAGCCTGTCGATTGGCCAACTTGGCCAGTACCTTCGTTGGAGCCAACCCAATCGAGACAGGAATGCCCGTATCTCGCAGGACCCGTTCCCGCAATTGTTGAGCAAAGGCTTCTCGCTCTGTCTGTTCGCTACCGGGAATCTCGACGAAGGCTTCATCGATTGAGTAACGTTCCACCCGTGGACACTGAGCCTCTAGCGTTTGCATCACCCGCTGGCTGAAATCCCCGTAGAGTGGATAGTTGCTGCTGAAAACAACAGCCCCAGCCCGACGCAACTCTGGTCCACACTGAAAGTAGGGTGTCCCCATCGCCACCCCCAATTGCTTGACCTCCTCGCTACGGGCGATCACACAGCCATCATTGTTGCTGAGAACTGCCACCGGTACCTGTGCCAAGTCTGGCCGAAAGACTCGCTCACAGGAAACGTAGAAATTGTTACAATCAACCAGCGCTAGGCAGGGTTCAGAGCTTGTGGATGACATAGGTCACCACTCCCCAGACAGCAAAGGCATCATCTACCGTCACTTGGATGGATTCATAATTTCCGTTTTCTGGACGCAACTCGATTTGACCTCCATCTTGCCAAAGCCGCTTGAGGGTAAACTCTCCATGCAGCGAAGCGATCACAATCCGGCCCTTGCGTTGCTCGATTGAGCGATCCACTACCAGCAGGTCTCCGTCGAAGATTCCAGCCTGGATCATTGAATCTCCAGCGGCTCGGACAAAGAAGGTTGAGGTAGGATGAGGAATCAGATGCTCATTGAGGTCCAAGCGTCCTTCCAGATGATCTTCTGCCGGTGAAGGGAAACCCGCAGAGACTCCCATACTGAAGATGGGTAGTGAGCGTTCAGCACCAATTTCCAAGCCATGTATTGAAGCGATGCTTCCATCCGTGACCAATGGACGACGGCGTGGGAGAACAGAGATCGACATCGGGGCAGCTCCTTCCTGAATCAGGGTTTAAACAAATTCACATCTGGCCATGAAAAGAGTTTGCCAGTCAACCGCTATGACCGACTGCAACTACGGAATGTGCTCATTGATCCACCAAACCAATTCTCATTTCACTCAAAAATCCTAGAATTTTTTGGAGAGTGCACTAGAGTTGGAAAAATAAATTTTTTAATAACGGTTTCCTTCCCTAACAGTTGCATGAGCACAAGTTATCGTTCTAGAAATCTTCGTAGTTTTGCTGGAACACTGGCTGTACTGCTGCTGATCTGGCTCAGCTTGATCCCAGTGCATGTTCAGCATGTGGATGGATTCCGCACACCAACAGGCGCCTTTGTCTCTGCAGATCTGGCAGAGCACCTGGACTGTCTGCCCTTCCCACTGACTCCAGTTTCTACTGATACAGAGCCGTGCCCCGCGCTGCTAGCTTGGAACGCTGGGAACGCCACACTTGTTCTACCCCCCACGACCCCAATCCTTGGGCCGGTTCTCGTCCACATACTTAGTAACTTCCCCTACCAGTCTCCTTTTATCGCGAAGGCCTGGCTGAGTCTGGCTTCCCTGCGGGCTCCTCCTCGATTCTGATCCATTCTTACCAAAATTTACTGAGCGCCTGTTGTTTTTCTTAAAACTCTGAAGAACATCAGATGTTTCGAAATACTCTCCGTGTCAATAGCTACCTGTGATTCGATCACTTCAGGTCCTTTGATCATCTGGGCAGTAACAAGGAGAGTGCACAATTTTTCTCTGCAGTGAGCCCGAAGGACCGAGCTTTAGCGCTCAGGTTACGTTCAAATTGTGGAGCAACTACTCCCAGGTAAAGAATCAACAATGAAACAAATTTCAAAAATATTTGGCTTATTCTTCATCAGCTTGTTGTTCATGCTGGGCATTGGTGTTGTGTTCGCGCAGTCCATGGCTGAAATGGGGGTCACCAATGGTTGGATTCGAGCGACACCTCCCAATGCCAAGATGGGAGCTGCCTACCTGACCGTGATGAATCATCAGGATCAGGCAGATGCCCTGATTGGGGCCAGTTCATCTCTGGCTGAAGTGGTGGAGATCCACAATGTTAAGGAAGGGAACGGTATGCTGAAGATGTACCCTGTGGATTCTCTTGAAATTCCTGCAAAGGGCATGGCGATGCTCAAACCTGGTGGCTATCACATCATGCTGATCAACTTGAAGCAGGCACCTAAGCTTGGAGAATCACACACGCTGACCCTCCGGTTTCGGCAAGCTCCAGACTTGGTCGTGGAGTTGCCCGTACAGCAAAGTGGGGCTACTTCCGGAGGTGAGGAAAAGTCCTCGATGCATCACCACCAGTCGCACAAAAGCCAGTAAATGCAATACCTAATGTCCTCATAAAATCACATGATCCAATTACGTCCAGCCAGCTTTAGCGATCTGGAACTACTACAACAGTGGGATGAGGCTCCGCATGTCATTGCAGCAAAGGGGACGGTGGATTGGGGCTGGCAAACGGAACTCCATCGACAACCTGATTGGCGGGAACAATTGATTGCCGAAGTAGAAGGCATCCCGATTGGCTTTCTACAGATCATTGACCCAGCCCGGGAAGAGGAGCATTACTGGGGAGAGTGCCCGGACAACTTACGAGCCATCGACATCTGGATTGGTGAAGAAGCTTACATTGGCCGTGGGTTTGGCAAGAAAATGATGGAACTGGCACTGGAACGCTGCTTTGCTGATGAAAGGGTGAATGCCGTCCTGATTGATCCGATGGCTTCCAACACTCGAGCCCAGCGTTTCTACGAAAAGCTTGGCTTCCACTTGGTCGAATATCGCTGCTTCACCAGAGTAGAATGTGCTGTATACAGGCTTGAGCGAAATGTATGGGTGAACCGTTCATAGATTGCCATGAACTGAAGCAATTCTGACAAATCACTTTCCTCTAAGTTCATCCAAAATGAATTAATAAATCACCCTGGATTATTTGATTTCATGATTGTTTTTTAAAAATTTAATTTAGTTCCTGACAGAAAGGCGCGGTATTTGATGATTTGCTTGACAAAATTTTATCGTACGTTATTTCTTACGATTTAGCGAGGCAGCGCTATGTTGAACCCAATCATCGCTCCTGATTCCTCCTCAGATCATCCAATGCCTGTCATTTCAACAATCAATCAACTCTCTGCTCCCGTTGGAGTCACGCTACAGCGATTCATCGCCAACGAGCAACGAAACTATCCCCAAGCAAAAGGGGACTTCACCCAGCTACTTGCAGATATATCTCTGGCCGCCAAGATCATCAACCGTGACATCAACCGAGCTGGACTGATCAGCCTGGAAGGCAGTGCCGGAGCAGAAAATATTCAAGGAGAAGATCAGCAGAAGCTGGATGTGATTGCCAATACTCGCTTCGCACGAGCTTTGCGCCTGGGAGGTATGGTATGCTGCATCATCTCTGAGGAAGAAGATGAACTGGTCCACACCGGTAATGAGCAGGCAAAGTACGTGGTTGCGATTGATCCGTTGGATGGTTCCAGCAACATTGGCGTCAATGTCTCGATTGGCACCATCTTCTCGATCTACCGCAGACGTACGCAGCGTGGTACAAGCCCGACCATGGAGGATGCACTACAGGCAGGTTCTCAACAGTTAGCCAGCGGTTACGTGCTCTACGGATCTTCGACCATCCTGGTGCTGACCACTGGGCATGGCGTGAATGCCTTCACCTACGAACCATCTCTTGGGGAATTTTTCCTCTCGCACACACAACTACGCTTTCCAGACAACGGAAAAATCTATTCTTGTAACGAAGGAAATTTCAATCACTTCTGTCCACGAATCCAAGCCTATCTGGAATCTTGTCGGGATCAGAACTTTCAAGGTCGCTACATTGGTTCCTTGGTCGCCGACTTCCACCGCAATCTGCTCAAGGGTGGGATCTATCTGTATCCACCTACTCAAAAGGCTCCCCAAGGCAAGCTACGCCTGATGTATGAGTGTAACGCCCTGGCCCTGCTTGCTGAACAAGCGGGAGGCATGGCGAGCGATGGAACACAGCGCATCCTGGAGATTGAGCCACAAAAACTGCACCAGCGAGTACCTTTTTACATCGGTAGCCCCAATATGGTAGAGGATGTATTGCGTCATCTGAGTAATTGATGCTGCCTTACACCGTTCATGAACTAGCTACTGCGCTCCAAGGCTCCCCACAGCATGTTGATCCACAGACAAAGGTCCCTGGATTAACCACGGACTCTCGCAAAATCCAGCCTGGACAATGGTTTGTCTGTTTACAGGGAGAAAATAGCGATGGCCACTCCTATGCAGTCCAGGCAATGGCTCATGGTGCTGCGGGATTGATTGCCTCTGCAGAACGCCTCCCTGCCGAACTACAACAAGCTCCCAGAATTGAAGTTGCTTCTCCTAATCAGGCGCTGTTGGACTGGGCTGCCGACTACCGCAAACGCTTCTCTGGCCATGTGTTGGGGATTACTGGCAGTAACGGCAAGACAACGACCAAGGAGATCGCCCGACATCTTTGCCAAAGCCTGGATGCTACTGCCCACGCAACTCAGGGCAACTACAACAACTTCATCGGTGTACCCCTAACGCTTCTATCCGCTCCACTAGATACAAGTTGGTGGGTGGTCGAAATTGGAACAAACCACTTTGGAGAGATCGAAACACTAGCCAAGGTATCTCAACCAACCGTTGGTGTACTGACAAGCATCGGGGAAAGTCATTTAGAATTTCTGCTCAACACGGCCGGGGTTGCCCGAGAAAAATCCAGCTTGTGGAAGGGACTTGTGGAAGGTGGCCAAGCCTGGATTCCAGCAAATGTGTTGGAAAGAAATGTTCTTGAGCGAGAAGCAGAACAGATTGGAGTAGTCCTCCACAGCTTTGGACTCAACGAACCGTCCGCAGAGTGGAATCTGCAACTACAGGCAACCCGATCAGACAACGGCTTATCCATCCTGGATTCACCCATTGGCGAATTACAGACTTCCTTGAACAACCCACTGGCTTTACGAAATCTGGCTGGTGTCCTCGCAGCTCTGCACTCAACAGGTGTGGATGATAATGATCTACGGAAGGCCGTTGCCGAACTGGATCTGGATGTTGCAGGCCGGATGCAACTACTCCCTCGCGGAGATGTGTTATGGGTCAACGATAGTTACAACGCCAACCCCTCATCTTTCCGGAGCGTACTACAGAGCCTACGTCAGATGTATCCCTCTCGACGGCTACTACTTGCCGCGGGTTCGATGGCAGAACTTGGAGACCAAGCTCCTGAGCTACATCGTCAAGTAGGTGTTTTTGCTGCTGACTGTGGCGTCTCAACCCTCTTCACCTGTGGCCCCTATGCCTCAAACCTAGCAGAGGGCTGGCAAGCAACCACCCAACGTCTGGTGCACGTTACGGAAGAACCAGGTGATCTGCTTCCTCTTCTACAGCAGACTATCCAACCCAATGATGTGATTCTAGTCAAAGGTTCCCGCTCTGCACGAATGGAAAGAATCCTGCCCGAATAAGAAGATCTCTCCTTCTCAATTTAGCCGTAGAATCCAATTTTGTAATCTCCCCATAGAATTTTTACGTTGCATTGTTCAGAATTGGTAAGATTCTTGACTTAGTCTAAAATAAGACCTAACTTATGATTTTGATTTGTCTGGAACGACTGCATCAGTGGTCCTCGCTGTTTTTGCTTCCGAGATTTGGTCGCAGCTACAGCTGGCGACTCCACCAAACAGTCCTAACATCTGCAGGTCAAATTGACCCAAAGATGATTCCGATGTGAAAGATTATAAATTTCCATCACTGAGGAATTCTTTTTCTCTTCCCATCTAAACCGAGGAGTACCATTGGCTACTGAACTGGCGGACCTGCTCCGCCAACATGATGTTCAGGTGACGGTTCAACGCATCGCTGTCCTACGAGCGGTGTCGGGACAGCCTCACATCACGGCAGATGGTGTTGCCGAGGTAGTCAGAGCAGAATTGGGTGTAATTTCTAAACAGGCTGTGTACGATGCCTTAGGTATCTTGGTCGAACGAAGATTGGTTCGGCGTATTCAACCTGCTGGATCTCCAGCCCGCTACGAAGATCGTGTGGGCGATAATCACCATCACCTAGTTTGCCGGTCCTGCAACCACATGGTCGACATCGACTGCGCAGTCGGTTTCACTCCTTGCCTGAGTCCAAGTGAAAGCATGGGCTACGAAATCGATGAAGCAGAGGTCATCTACTGGGGACACTGTGCGAACTGTCTCGCCGAGCCAAGCAAGACCAGGGACGGCAGAGCACTACCCCAGTAAATAAAGAGCGACAGAAGGGGAAGTCCCCCCAAGACGTCAGCCAACGGCAGGGTTTTAGATCCTGTCCATGAATCATAACCATAAGAGCAACGGAGACGATTATGAGCGAAAGCAAATGCCCATTCAGCGGCGGTGCCTTCAGCGGAAGTGTCTTTAGTGGAGGAGAGTCCAAAGGCACAAAAAATAGAGACTGGTGGCCGAATCAATTGAATCTTGAAATGCTGCATTATCACTCGAACTTGTCTGATCCAATGGGTGAGGATTTCGATTATTCTAAGGAGTTCAGTAAATTAGACCTCAAGGCACTCAAACAAGACCTTTACACCCTAATGACTGACTCTCAGGAGTGGTGGCCAGCTGATTACGGACACTACGGCCCCTTCATGGTACGCATGGCCTGGCACAGCGCGGGTACCTACCGTATCGCTGATGGTCGTGGAGGAGCCGGAGCTGGACAACAGCGTTTCGCCCCTCTCAATAGCTGGCCAGACAACACCAATCTTGACAAGGCTCGACGCCTGCTGTGGCCAGTCAAGCAGAAGTATGGTAACCAGATCTCTTGGGCTGACTTGATGGTCCTCGCTGGAAACTGCGCCATGGAGTCCATGGGCTTCAAGACCTTTGGCTTCGGTGGTGGACGTGCCGACGTTTGGGAACCAGAAGAAGACATCTACTGGGGAACAGAGACCGAGTGGCTAGCCGACAAGCGCTACAAGGGTGAGCGTGAACTGGAGAATCCACTGGCAGCCGTACAGATGGGCCTTATCTACGTCAACCCACAAGGACCAAACGGCGAGCCTGATCCAGTTGCCTCTGGAGGCGACATTCGTGAGACTTTCGCCCGCATGGCGATGAACGATGTAGAAACCGTTGCTCTAGTTGCTGGCGGTCACACCTTCGGTAAATGCCACGGCGCCGGTGACGCTTCACTGGTCGGCCCTGAGCCAGAAAGTGCATCAATCGCTGAGCAGGGCCTTGGTTGGACCAGCAAGCACGGCAGCGGTAAGGCAGGTGACACCATCACCAGTGGTATCGAAGGCGCTTGGACCCCAAATCCAACTCAGTGGGACAACGGCTACTTCACCACTCTCTTCAAGTATGATTGGGAACTGACCAAGAGCCCGGCAGGTGCCTGGCAGTGGCTGGCCAAAGGTGTCGCTGAGGAAGATATGGTTCCAGACGCCCATGATTCTTCCAAAAAGCATCGACCCATGATGACCACGGCAGACATGGCCATGCGCATGGATCCAATCTATGAGAAAATCTCACTGCGCTTCCGTGACAACCCAGATGAGTTTGCTGATGCCTTCGCCCGTGCCTGGTTCAAGCTGACTCACCGCGACATGGGCCCGAAGGTGCGCTACCTGGGATCAGAAGTTCCTGAAGAAAATCTGATTTGGCAAGACCCCGTTCCAGTTGTTGACCACACGTTGGTTGATGCAAGTGACATTGCTCAACTCAAGGCCAGCATCCTAGCAACCGGTCTATCTACCTCAGAACTTGTTGGGACCGCTTGGTGTTCTGCGACCACCTTCCGCAATTCAGATAAGCGTGGTGGTGCCAACGGCGCTCGCATCCGTCTAGCTCCTCAGAAGGATTGGGATGCGAACCAGCCAGAGCAGTTGGCCAAAGTACTCCAGGCATTGGGTGGTGTTCAGGAAACCTTCAATGCTTCCGCTGGTGGCAAGAAGGTCTCTATGGCTGACCTGATCGTGCTTGGTGGTTGTGCTGCAGTTGAACAAGCTGCCAAAGCTGGTGGACACAATATCGAAGTGCCTTTCACTGCTGGTCGCACTGACGCGACAGCGGAGCAAACTGATGCTGATTCTTTTGCCGTGTTGGAGTCCCAAGCAGATGGCTTCCGCAACTATCAGAAAGCCGCCTTCACCGTGTCCACCGAAGAATTCCTGGTGGACAAGGCCCAGCTCATGACCCTGACTGCTCCAGAAATGACAGCACTGGTCGGAGGCATGCGTGTTCTGGATGCCAATCACAATCAGTCGAAGCATGGTGTCTTCACTAATCGACCTGGCGTATTGTCCACAGACTTCTTCGTCAATCTGCTGGACATGAGTACAGAATGGAAGGCAAATTCCGAGGAAGAGGAAGTCTTCGAAGGTCGTGATCGTACAAGCGGTGACCTGAAGTGGACGGGTACCCGTGTAGATCTGATCTTTGGTTCTCATTCACAACTTCGAGCAATTGCTGAAGTCTATGCTCAGAACGACTCCAAGGAGAAGTTCGTCAAGGATTTCGTGGCTGCCTGGAACAAGGTGATGAACCTCGACCGCTTCGAAATCTAATCCTGCTGAGGGATCGGTCAACCTTGCGTTGATTGATCCCATCTATACACGGCCTGTTGAGCTTGCTCGGCAGACCAACCTTCCCAACTAGTTGCTCTACCAGCCTAGAATCCTACTGTGTCCGCAATTCTCTTCGCTTGCAGAAAATCGAGATTCTCGTTTCACTTCGCAAATTTGCAATGAGTACTCACTGTAAAAAGCAGATTGTCCACGCTTTGGGGCAGCACGGTGCTCTGGATGACTGGCCCAATCAAATTTGGTAGCATCGTCTTCAAATTCAACCAGCGTTAGCCGCTCTCCATCCTCAGCAATAAAGACCTTGTGGGATTTGTAACCTGGCATTGACCTTGCCAACTTTGACATCTGTGGGGCCAATTCTCCGTACTCTGCTTGAGCTTCTTGGCGCAATCTTGAGTGAAACACCGTTAAAATCATCGTTCTTTCCTTCCACGTCTGTTGAAATCTAACTAGCTCACACTCAGATCTAATGTTGCAAACTGTTTTGACAAGTTTAAAAATCTCCATAATTTGAAGATCTCATAAACTCTCACTATGCTCATCTCAAATTCATTTTTGTAGTATGAAAAACTAAAAAACCAACTCTAATCCAATGCTATTCAATTCGTACATATTCATCTTTATATTCTTACCCATCACGCTCTTGGGCTTTCAGTTGATTGGCAAGCGTGGGTATTATCGTGTGGCACTTGCTTGGCTACGTTTTTTCTTGTAATTTCTCGAAACTAACAACATTTTACCGAATGGTAGATAAAGAACAGTCTTTCATTCTACCAGCAATAATGCCATTTCTTGAAACAATCTGGAGATTATGATGATTAGACTCGCATCAATCGTTCTTTTTCTTCTTCTCCCAATTTCGGTCGCTTTCGGAGGAGGACATTCTCAGCAGGCAGGCATCCTAAATATTTCAATGAAAGTTCCTGACACTGAAGTTGCTCTAATGGATGAACTTTTCGCGGCTCACGAGAAATGGATCAAAGAAACTCATTTTCTTTCAGGAAACGAAGAACCTGTTCTTGTGAGTTACAAAGTCTTGAAGTCTCCAGATTTCAAAAACCCTAGCGACCCTTCTCAAGGTACAACTGGAAATACTATTTACGTACTGAGCGAAGTTTATGAGAGACCAGCGGGACTAAAAAAACATATGGACTTGAATTTCCCAAGAGGTCCAGAAATGAGAAAAATTATTGGAAAATATTGGCCAACAGTAACTTTTGTCGCTTTTCCGGAAGTGATTGCTTCCTATCCTTGATTGAAAAGAGATTTGAACGCTAATTCTTAAACAACTTCAGCCTCAAGAAAATACAATACACCTAGCACTAAAAAATCTGCATCACTGTGAGCAATGGCTCAGTGATGCGACTTCCCATCTCTGCAGAAATTTTTCAACTCCAGAATGAAACCATCAGCAATTTGAAAGAGGCCTAGGACTCCCCAATCACTCGTAGTCTTCCCAATTCCAGTCCTGACCTTCGCTGGGGTCGTAGTCTAGTTCTTCCCCAATACTCTCTTGGGTAATTATTTTTCTATCTTTGTAAGTGATAAAAGTTGTTCCTGATAAAAAAATCTGCTTCTCTGTACTTTCTTTATCTTTGAATACATAGAAAATCTTCACTTTCGTTGATAATCTTTGCGGGAGCTACCATGAGGTGTTCGATGAATGCTGGATATGCTTCTTTATCTGCTTCCAGGTTAACTTCAATGCCTGTAATCTTGCTAACAGCCTTGTAATCTGGATGATAAATTTCATCTACCAATGAATAATCCTTCTCTTTCGCTACAAGTCTCCACTCTTTTTCCCATGCTTCTGTTCTAGTCATCCTTTTTCTCCTGTTGCTAGATTTTTTTGGATTTACTTTCCAGATCTTACAGCAACTCACCCCTACCGTCTCTTCAATTAGTAGTTTAGTGAGTGATTTGTTGGCATTGCAATGATTTTGTAAAGAAGAAGGTTTTGGATTAAACGTTAATTATGTTTTTTGGAACATGATGCTTTATTAAGAATATGCTCTGAATATATTTCGTTCGTAGGATATTCTACAATAGCATCTATACTAAAATTAGTATTTTCCTGATTTTTACAGAGGAGTACGGGGAAGTACTGTGTATTTTCTGACTTGGCTAGTATTTAGGGATTAGAGGCTAGGAATGGTGGAGTAAATTGTAAAATCAGGCTAGTGAAAGATCTGAATATCCTTTTTTTATTTACCTGAAATATTTACCGAAATTAGGGAGAGTCTATCATCAGTAATGTATAGAGGTAGGATGTCACTTTGTACCAATTGTTTGTCATAGTGCCTTTAATAATATTTTTAAGTGAGGATGATCCAGAAAAATAGGCAACTTAGAGTAATCGGCAGCAAAAAAGCAATAACTAAAATAAGTCTCCAGCTTTCATCAAAGTGAACATCCCTTGGATCAGCTACCCAATTTGAATAATCTTCTTTCATTTTTTGTAGTTGCTTGCCTTCAGATTGCTCTTCTAGCAACAGGACTTCGGTTTTCTCCAATCGCTTCTTGGTTAGCTGTTCTTTCAAAACATCAAACTGAGATTCCATATTTGCCAGCCTCATCTGTTGCAGATGTATCTCTTCAGAGTTTAAAGGACTAGGTGATAAGTTCCCGATAGTTTTTTTAGGAGGCTCTCTTTCTCTTTATTAATTTTTTTATTCTTATGAATTTTTCGTAAAATGCATCATAAGGAATTGAACAACACTAGGAATAATAAGTAGGGAGATAGCATTAATCCTTAAGTTGACCAGATATACTTTTTTTACCATTTATCTTATCAAGAAAATCATTCAGTAGAGAATGAAATATGCCTACTCTATAGGTGAGATTTAATGGAATTAGCTCAGAATGTCCCTAAATACGCTATGAATAACTGGTTGCAGTGAGTTCTATAATTTACATTGAGTAACCAAAAGCTGCATTAAAGAGCAAAAGATTGCAGCAGATTTTCATTATTTTTTCGGACAATTATTACAGAAAATGGAGAAGAATTGTTGTCAGTATCTAAATAGGTGGGGGGTGTGACTTTGTACCCCTTATACTTTACAGTATCCTTGGTAGGATTGATGGTGGTGATAAAATATTTGGCTACTTTTCCAATCTGCAAATGTATTAATAAAAAATAAGAAAATTAGTTCAGAAATTTTTAAGTACCTTACTTTTAACGCAAATTGGCCAAGTCGAGTTGTAGATTAATTAACAAGATTTTGTATTTTTCACATTATTAATATGGATAGTCATAATATGCTGTGATAGCCTTTCCTTCCTCAGAAAAACCAAAGTCTAATCTTCCTACTGCTGATCCAGTGATGAGTCTTAATCCTAGTCCATAACTATCTTTAAAATTTTTCCAAAACTTTCCTCCTAAATCTGGAGAAACAGTACCTTGTTCATAAAATCCTGCTAATTGAAATTCAGCCAATACTCCTCTTGAGAAAAATAAATCAAAATCAACATTTATTTGGTTAAAATAATATCTTAATTCAATACCTCTAAAATTAGTATGCTCATCGAAGAATCTTCCCTCAGGATAACCTCTTAATCTTTCGTAACCGCCAAGTGATGTTGCTCTACCTTTATTCGATTCATCCAGATCGTTCATATACCTTTCATCCATAATTTCCTGGCATTTGGGGTAAAGCAATAATTGTTGGTCAGTACAATTATATTTTTCTACCTTACCAGAAGTAATAACTTTTGAAGTGCTAAAATATTGAGTCAAAACCATAATCAATTTTTGGTTGATTATGGGAATATATCCTGTAGTCTCAAGATCATATTGAAACCAGCTACTTTCCTTTGGTAGCCTACTGGGCCATTGCCATCTATCAAATTTCACTAAGTATCCTATTCGAGGATCTCTCCTAAAATCAGTATCGTCTATCAACATTCCCCATCTTTCAGTAAATTTAGTAGATCCTTTACCAAATCCTTCTACTCCTTTTAAACTTACAACATTTCCATTGTAATCTTTGTACCCATAAAAATCGAGTTCAGCATTAAAAAACGTATAGTATAATTCTATTTGTCTATCATAAAAATAATAAGAAAATTCACCCAAGTTTGATGCAACCTTATCAAGTAATATAGTTAATTTTCTATCTGGATCAGCGTTTATTCCTCTTTCATAAACCGTATAAGAGAATCTTGTAGAAGCTAATCTAGCTGGACTAAATGTAAAATCATTAGAAAATATTGGAAAATCAATTATAGATAAACCATAAGCATCCATATCTTCTCCTTCAAATTCATTTTCCCCTCTGCCTTTACCAAAACCACCAATAAAATTAAATCGTCCTTCATCAATCCAAGGTACTTCAATATTATTAATAAATGCTCCAAGACTTAAAAAACGCCCTGTACCAGGCCTTTCTATTGGAGCTAGTAAAAAATAGTATTCAAAAATATCATCGTTGAATAATTTTCTTCTCTCAAAGACTATTGCAAATAATTCAAATGTTGAAATATTGATTAATAATATAACGAAAATAGATTTTCTGATGATTTTAGACGAAAACATTTACCTATTAGAATATGATCTAAAACTTGATTCAAAAGATTTTTAAAATTCTCTTCTTCTAGACTGCAGATAATCTCTTGTTGGTGTAGCCGTCAATCTGGATCTGTTCGATTATTTGTCTTAGAGTAAGGTCTTGTTTCCTGCAAATAACCCCACTGTATTTGAAAAGACAAGGAAAAGCAGCGGAGTTATCTGTAATTCAATAACTTATAAAGCATCATATTATGTTAAATTAGTTACTTTCTATTAATTCACTGAAAATCCATCTGGTTAGAAATGAAGTGGTAGGTAGGATATGAGCAGATCAATAAATGGTTAATTACCATCTACAGCTCAAATTGAATCAGGATGGATTTGAATAGGAAATAACTAGCTTAAAGAATAGGATCTGCAGCTCTTTTCAACTTAGAACTGCAGTCCTGTTTAGTAGAAACTATAGAGCTTTCATTGTTGCAGCTAATTTTTGAGAATCGTCAAAAATGTGAAACTCTGTGATCTTTTCATTTTCAATTTTGAAGAAATGTCCAAAGTCAGCTTCCATACGATCAGTAGTAGCACGACTCATTACGAATACATATTCTTCTTCAGCGATCATTTTTACAGGTTCAACCCTTAAATTACCAAAGTGACTGGGAATATGAGCAATAAAATCGTTGATAAAACTGTCAGATCCTTTGTAGGTCTTTGAGAATTTATGCATACCATTATTTGTTACAGTAGCATTCTCATCCATAATTGAGCGCATTCCTGTCATATCTCCAGTGGCAAAATATTCATACCCTTTTTGAACCACTTCTTTGGGGGTCATGTCAGCTCCATATTTGGGGTGTTAAAGTATTTTTGACGTGATGTTCCAGCATACAGAGATGGAACGTCCTGAATTGTCACCCCATAGGAAACCATCATCAATATCATATTTGGATAGTTAGATAACTTTTGATTTGGCAAGACAAAGAAATTCTCTAGAAATTCAAAGTGAATTACGATTTTTTTGCGATTTTTTTCTGTTTTGGTCATAATTTTCCAGACTCATGCTGTCAAATAAGCAGAAATAATAAACTATAGCGGTGGATCGATTATCCGGTAGTCTATGGTTTTTAGCAACACTTTCTAGTTGACCCCAACGCCAATATTTAGTTGACTCAATAATTACCATCTGATAGATAGTTTTTGGCCTAAGTGATAAGGTTGTCCCTATACACCCCAAGCTGACTAGTGCCTCCATCTGTGCTGCACAAGCGTTTCTCCGCAATGCAGATGGCAGATGAATGACTGTACGCCAATAAAATTAAAAAACTTGGCGTAGAGTCTTCCCTAAGTGGGAAGTGTTTCTTGTACCCCCTTGGACGCTTCCCCACATCGCTGGCCCCACCGACTGATTCGTACTCCGATGCTCTCAAGATTTAACCTTCCTTCCATAGCCTCTGTAGTCTTATAGAGTATTTATAATAAAAATAATATTTATCCTATTTTAAATCTGGTAACAATCGGGGTCTGTTTTGAGTGCTGATCAGTTGGATTCCCTGCAGACCAGATAATCACTGAGGTTGCTGGTTTTGGCGATTGTTTACTTTGATGAAAAGTATATATTGACCAACATGATTTAGTCTGTCATCTGAATAACACTTACTTTTAACTACCTTTTAGTTGAGTTTTTGCAAAAGATGTATATTGTTTGACACTGCCTACCTGATATCAGATATCACAATTCCTCAAACTTAAACTGAAAGGAGAAACAATGGCACTCTATCTAATGAATGCAAAATACAGCAATGCAGCATATAAGGGCATGGTTGATACTCCACAAGATCGAGCGGCTGCAGCTCATAAACTTGCTGACGCTCTGGAAATGAAAATGCACCAGATTTATTTCAGTGTTAGCAGTGCAGAGATTGTTTTCATTGTGGAAGCAGAAGCAGATAAGGTCGCTGCTCTTGAGATGATTGGGATGTCTACCTCATCATTTACAAGTTTTGAAGCACTAGAAATCATTGATTCCAAGTCAATGACTGCGGCAATGGAAACAGCTAATAAAGTAGTATCCGCCTATCAGGCACCAAACAAGTAATCGAACTCATCGGCTAGGGATCCAATCCAACTGGATCCCACCTTTCCTTCACACCACGCCACCGACTGATTCCTAATCCGGTGGTCTATGGTTTTATTCCCTACAGCCAGTCACATAACCTTGATTATCCAAGTTGTGCTTGCCTCTTGACAGCCTGCTGGATGATACTGTATCAGTTTGTTCGACAACACAGAACACTGAAGTCTTATTCAACAGTGCCGTAGATTTATTTCTAAGATTTGAGGGAGGAGAAAATGGCGGATGCATTAGCAGGGAAAAAAGTAATCTCAATTTCTTACACTGCACCAGATGAGAATGCTGCTCAGGCACTTCGGGATTTTTTTAAGTTTCACAAAGATTATATGGAAAAGAAATGTCACAAAGAGGGTCCACTTAAATTGATTCAATACACCATAACTGAGAGCCCCAAATATGTTGAAGATGGGTTTGTTTGGATGCAAGGTAAAACCCCTGAGAAAACTGGGAAAATCGTATTCCACCATTATGAAGTCTATGAAGGTGCTGAAGGGGTATATCATCATTGGATTGGTGGGCAAGAAATTTTCCCAGAAATATCAGAAATGATAAAAACTTATAATATCGAGTTCCGAATGAATAATATGCTGACGGTTATTCACCATCTTTGGGATTAATCAGAGCCAATCAATTTGTCACAACATATTCGGGATCTATCTAGCAAGATCCGATCTTGCCCTGCACCTGCCCCACCGACTGATTCGTAATCTGGTGGTCTTTCATCTGATCAGATATTGACACCTCAGAATCCCCCTACTTATTTTTCTTTCTCTTTTGTTCGAAATGAACGAAATCCAGAGCTCTTTCAAATCCTGCTAAGTAATCGATCATCTGCTCAAAAGACATTCGATGGGTAATGTAAACACCTTGTTTTTCATTGAATATTCGAAATGTTTTTTTCTCTTTTGAGTACTTTACCTCTAGCGAATCCATAAATTTGTGTTTGGAGTTTTGATCAATTTTTTCAAGAATCTCTTGCAGATGTTTCCTCTGCTGTTTGTGATCAGACATACTTATTCCTTAATGTTTCAATTACTGAATAAAAGTTTTCTCTTGCCTTAGGTTGTCACTTTATTTGACTTTCATCTTAGCACCTTCTGCATTGATTTTCTCCCTCAGAACGGAACAACCTATAGAATGTATAAATAATATCTCTCTAATATTATTTATAAGTTGTCTAATCCTGTAACAATTGGGGTCTGCTTTGAGTGTTGATCTGCTGTAACCTCTGCAGGGCAGATGATTACTGAGATTGCCACAATTGATGAATGTATACTTTGGCTAAAAGTATACATTGAGAACGGGTTATTAATGCTTTCATAAGAGTAGTGCTTTTTGATTATGAAGCCCTTAGATGCAAAGTAGCTTGTCACACTTTTTTATTTGTTCGCAAGCGATGCTTACCTCCTTCTGAGAGGTTATGGTTTTTATCTGTCAAAACGATATGATTGGCAGACATCCTTCGGTGAAAATCCTTAAATTTTGGTATTAAATCGGGATCTGTAAATGTAGCTGCCGATTGACAGTCACGTGATTTTGAGAGCGGAAATGTTTCCCAAGTTAACTGATGACTATCAATGCACGCCTTTGCAATCACCTCAAACGTCATTGGAGCTTGATGGTCAGCATGGGTCTCCCAATATGAGATCCACTTGCCAGTAGCAGGACACTGAATTTTCTCTTCCTCGTTCTTCAAATCATCAAACAATACTCTTCTTGCTTCTGTGATTTCTTCCCTTACACAATCACGCATTGCCCCCATAACCAGGATCTTCATTGAGGGAGGTTCACCCTTAATGCAATTGCGATAACTGAAATCTGTTTGACTACCATCGGTGCGTTGAATCCAAAAGCAGCGCTGTGAAAGATCCCCATGATCATCTGGAGGGGCATCTTTAAAGAAAAAATCAATGCCAACACCAATTTTCTGGTCTCGCCCAGGGTGTCTCTCAATCAATGCACGCAAAAATTTCGCATCCTCATCTTTGACACGTTGCCCCCTGCAATAACTATGGAGCATGGGCATAAAGAACGCTATCGCAGCTTTTTGTGTGTCAAAATATTTTATTGCGAGATCAACTGGTTTAGCCATTGGTATCTACTCTCCTATCTTAATTGAACATTCTTGAGAAAAGCCTTGGTTGCAGTTCATCAGCAAGCCCTAATTTTGAGCTTTGCTGAGTTTTGAAATTTATAAAGGAAGTAAGTAAAGAGTCCACAGGTTATAGAAAAAAAAATCACATCTCCATTTGCCTCCCCCAGTTCTCCTCCAGAAGCTATACGTCTTGTGCTAATTTACTATTACCTATTTTGATAAAATCAGGTTGTGTCAATACATCTAAATGCAGATGTTTTTTTACATAGGGTAGGATGATGGAAATATTATTATCCGAAATAAAGGAAAACATAGCGATTCTACTTAGAGACAACTTTAGTAGAAGAGAGTTAGTGGATTTTTGCAGTGAAAAAAAACTACTTAATCTTAAGATAAAAGAATATAAAGAAGATGTCGACTGGGCCTCAGATGGTGGTAGAGGTAAAAGATCATGGTTTTTCAGTAAATTAAGTAAATTAAATAAAGATGAAAAGGAGAAAGATCTAATTATATTTTGCGAAGAAATACTAAATAGATTTGGTGATCAAATTGATGCAGATGGATCACCAAATCAAATTGAACACATAAGCAGATTAAAGCAATTTCTAAATCAAAAAAGGCAAGAGATTGATTTAAAATTCTTAATTTTCGCTGCGAAAGATCCTAAACCAGCTATTGTTTTTAAGAATTTTTTATCTCTTGAAAGTTTAGAGATTGTGGAAAGAGGCGGGGATCACCTACTCTTTAAAGAAAAAATTGGGGAAAATGGTTTAATGTGTAGAGATCTTCAGGAATGGCGGGTCACAACTCAATCTGCCTACACCCAACGGCCAATTCCAGATGAAATATGGCGAAAACAATGGGAAGCATTGAAAGAACGACTCATATCTAGCGTCGGTTCTAATTGTGAAAAGATCTTAACGGAAACTTATTTTTCGGTGTTACATGATTACAATTACGAATTACCCGCACTTATTCCTCAAGCATACTATCAATGGCTAACTGCTTCCCTAAAAGAGCTAAACAGTGAGTATTCTTTAGTAGCTCAGAAAATGGATTTTTTAATAATTATTAAAAATAGACTTGTAAACATTGAGGTTGATGGACCATACCATTATGCCGGTGGTGATTATTATACCCATGGAAAAGACTGAAGCTATCGTTTTAGAAATAGGAAAAGAACTTGGAATAAAAATCATTGGTTCTTATAAACCTGAAATATTTGGATGTAAATAAGAAGAATTCTTTGACTTTCATCACCCCAAAGCTGTGTATCTAGCTCGACTTGGGGAGAGAAATTTCTAAAAGACATTTTAGAATGAGATGATTTAATTCAACAAGCTTCTGCCGTAGGAACTGATGCTTCTATTCCACTTTATTGATCTGGTATGTATTCACGTTAAAAAAACTTGCTCTCATCATTATCTCAATCACTGATATTACTTTAAATCAGTCACTAATTTAAATGCGTGGAAATTATCGAACTGTACGAGAAAGTCTGCTTGCCGCTGGATTTGATTGACTTCCAGATATTCACCATAGAGTCTTCCTTCCCCCTTGAGATAAGTCTTCACGAAATCTGGATTGAAATCGCTGCGCTCATCCAGTTCGAATAATCGCGCCGCTGCCGCCTTGGGAGTGAGATCCAGTACGATCTTTATGTCCAGTAGTTCCTGTATTCCAGGTACAAAGATCGTCGTTCCCCAGAGCAATACCACCATCTCTGGAGCCCAAAACAGTGGGTACGATGATGTTTCACAGCCTTGCAGAAAATCGGGTTCATCAATCACAGTCACAGTCTCCCCAGCGACATAAGGACGCAGCAGTGTATCAAGAATCCATTCTCGTTCCCGGGGCGCTCGCCAATAATCGGCTGCCGTTGAATTCTTGTGCTCAGGGCTCAGCAACTCCAGCAAATCAAAACCGCCAACCAATATCCCCTGTTCTTCCAGAGCTTCCAGCAATTCTCCCACAAAATATGCATGTCCACAGTCATCTGGGCCACCAATGCCAACCAGTAGTGGCTTGCTAGGGGCCTCCTGTTTGCTTTTCAGCAGTTGTTCCGCTATCTCTAGAGTCGTGTTGCGGCTGGGATGAAAAATTTGCAGCAGGTCTTCAATACGGGGACAACAGAACCCATTGGGAACAAGGACCGGTTGCCGACTAGCGAAATGGGCAGACTGATCCTGTAACCAAGCGTGAAGATTGGCGCGATCCGTGACCCAGAAATGATCGGCTTGGCCCAATTGAGGATTGCGACGACCACTGCTTTCGGGAGATCCAGAAACAATGGAAATTCCCAAGAATTGCTGCCAGTCGTTGGGAGAGATTTCTTCTCCCAGTAACACCAAGTGAAAATCACGTTCCTGCAGTACCCGTAGGAGTTCACGAAAATTTTCCCACTGTTCCTGACTGAATTCACCTGTCAGACTATCAAGATCAAAGACCAATGTCTGAACTCGTGCCGGATGGAAGTCGGCCGTTTTCATTTACTCATTCCTGTTATTTCAAGTTACGTCTGTGCTGAAAACTCACAATCAGGTCCTACTTGGGGCCCTGCGAGGACTGGATGTCGTGCTGGCTTTTCTGGCCTGGGAGTTTGCCTACCGAGCTCGTTTTTTCTGGCTGAACTGGCCCATTGCTAACTACATTCCGGATCATGTCGAATACCTCAAGGCTGCTTTTGCTGCGGCCCTGTTGACGGCACTCACCTTTTCTCTTGCTAACGTCTATCGCACCCAGTCCTTCATTCGTCCCCGCCAGGATTTCCTCTACCTGCTTCGTGGAGGGTTATATTTGTTCCTCACTTTGATCGGAGTTGCCTTCTACTACCGGGAATTCTCTTACTCTCGCGTACATACGCTCTATTTTCTGGTATTCCTGCTCATCCTGCTGGTGCTCTCTCGTTACCTGGCTCGCAAGGGCATGAAGTGGCTGCATCGGCATGGCTACCACCTCCGCAAAATTGCTGTGATTGGCTCCGGTGAGACCGCCCTGAACTTTGCCCAACGACTGGCTGGTTATCAACGAACTGGAATCCTCCTGAAGGGAGTACTCAGTCTGCAATCTGGAACAAGCTTACCCACCAGCCTGCCGCAGTTCAATGACCTAGAAGAACTGGTGCACCGTATTCAGCGACAGGAGATTGATCAAGTCTTTCTCGCTCTCTCGCCCACGGAGCAAACGCACCTCCCTCAATTGAAAGAACAGTTTGCTGAACTCTGGGTGGATCTGCACATCGTCCCCAATCTTGGTAGCTTTCGCACATTGCACACCGAGACAGAAAATTTTGAGGGGATGCCGGTCGTAACCATTGTACGCAGTCCTCTATTCGGTTGGAACCGACTGCTCAAGCGTGGACTGGATATGGTAGGAGCTGCTGCTGCGCTGCTGATTTTTGGGCCAATAATGTTGCTGATTGCTGGGCTAGTCCGTCTGAGTTCGCCCGGCCCCATCTTCTATCGTCAGGAACGAATGGGCCTGGATGGCCGAACCTTCAATGCCTTGAAATTCCGTTCGATGCGCTTGGATGCCGAGCAACGTACCGGAGCCGTCTGGGCCAGTAAGGATGACGATCGTTGCACTCCCATCGGAAGATTCATCCGCAAAGTTAGTCTTGATGAACTACCCCAGCTCTTCAATGTACTGCGAGGCGAGATGAGCCTGGTTGGTCCCCGTCCAGAGAGGCCGGTCTTTATTGAGCAGTTTAAAAAACAGATCCCAGACTACATGCTGCGGCACAAGGTCAAGGCTGGCATTACCGGTTGGGCGCAGATCAATGGCTGGCGTGGCAACACTTCACTGGAAAAACGCATCGAATTCGATCTCTATTACATCGAGCGATGGTCACTCTGGTTTGACATCAAGATTCTCTTCCTCACCATCTTCAGGGGCTTTGTTGATCCGAACGCCTATTGAGCGAGCAGGATTCACCCTGATTGAACTGCTGCTGGCGTTAGCGTTGCTGGGCATCCTTCTTGGTCTTGGCATCGTTTCCCTTTCCCCGCTTGTTGCCCAATCCCACCTTGATACCGCTACCAGTTATCTGCAGAGCGCTCTTGAAGAAGCACAAATTCGGGCTCTGCGGAACCTGCGTTCCTACCGGTGCGCCATGAAAGGCGTTTATATTAGCGAGGTAAAACTCATGTAATATCTGAAACTTACATAGTCCACTGTAGTTAGCCACGGTAGCAATACCTCGTAGATCCCGAAAGGGAGTGGTAAACACAGCATCTACAGAAAAGGCTCAAGTCTCTGAAGCTATCTTATGAGCGACTCAGAGTCAGGACTAGATGAATATGGTTAAGGCTGGATTGCTTGAACCTCAGAACACAACAGGAGTAACGTGCCTATCTCCCGAACAGATAGACTAGGGGGGATGCACTGCGTTAGGGAGGGAGATTCTCATTGTCCCAAGAGCACTCGATAGGCTAAACCCTAATCAGATACGCAGTGGGTACTCACAAATAATGTGAGGTAAGTGTTCGAACAAGGAACCTAAGTTCATCGCATCTAATATAAGCGAAAAGCATGGGATTACCTAAGTTGGTGATGTGATTTGGTTCGCTCACCAATATGGTAACGGAAAACCCATAGTACCCAAGGTTGGCCTGTAATGGGTTCAACAGTCGGTAACCAATCCGATCTATCCAAATCCTATAAGTGGACAGTGATGAAAGCGAAAAGGAAATGGGAGAAGGGGGAAGGGGTGGATGATCTACCGTTCAATCATAATATTAAGGAGAGCTAATGCTTACTGAAAAACTTAAAAAGAGATTGGATGGGTTCAGTGACTGTTCTGTTAAAGGTAAAAGGAAAGTCAACAACCTGTTCAAACTCATGGTTAATACCCCTGAGTTATGGGAGTTGGCATACCAGAATGTACAAGGAAACAAGGGGGCAACTACTAAGGGGCCAACCTCTGTGACTATAGACGGTCACAGCGAGGATCGTATTCGTGAGATTATGACCCAAGTGCGAAACTGTACATACAGACCTAAGCCTGTACGCAGGACATACATTCCTAAGAGTAATGGAAAGCTTAGACCTCTAGGCATCCCAGATGCTCACGATAAACTCGTTCAAGAAGTCTGTAGGATAATACTGGAATCAATCTACGAACCTGTATTCCTTAAAAATTCTTATGGATTTCGTCCCCAAAAGAGTTGTCACCACGCCTTGAGTGCGGTGCATAAATTCTGGACAGGGACACGATGGTTCATTGAATTCGATATCAAAGGGTGCTTTGACAATATCAATCATGACAAGCTCATGGAAATATTGGCAGAAAAGATTGATGATAATCGGTTTCTGGATCTGATCCGACAGATCCTCAAGGCTGGATACTTGGAAGAATGGAACTATCACGGAACCTACAGTGGTACGCCTCAAGGGGGAGTGATAAGTCCTATTCTCTCCAACATCTATCTTAATGAACTTGATAAATTTGCAACCAAGTTGTGTGAAGCTAATTACATGGGTAGGCAGCGGAAGCAGAGCAAGGAAGCAAAGTTGTTCGAAAATAGAGTCCGAACCATTAGGTATCGGATAGAAGTAGCTAAAAGCAAAGGTGAAGACATATCCAACTATTTAGAGCAACTGGATGAGATCAAGAAGGAAAGATTGAAAGCCGAAGCTTCAGATCCTATGGATCAAGAGTTTAGGCGATTAAATTATGTCAGGTACGCTGACGATTTCCTTTTTGGATATATCGGGAGCAAGGAAGAAGCTGAAAAGCTAATGAGAGAAGTCAAAGGATTCGTCCAAAACACGCTTCGTATGGAGTGTGCGGAGGATAAGACTAAGATAGTACACCATCAGAAAGGGGTTAGGTTTCTTGGGTTTGACCTTCGCACAACGAAGAAAATCACTCCCAAGTATATGGTGCAGAAAGGAAGGAAAACGTTGATAAGGTTGGCTAATAACCGGATATACCTGTTTGTACCCGATAAAAAGCTGAGAGCATACGCATCTCGCAAGGGATACGGAGCAATCATGGGAGACACTGCGTCCAAAAGCAGAGTAAGACCACAACTACTTAACAATAGTGATCTGGAAATTCTATTACTATATAACTCTGAGGTCAGGGGTTTTTGCAACTACTACGGTATTGCACAGAATTACTGTTCACTTAGTAAGCTCCATTACGCAGCACAGATAAGCTTGGTACATACACTAGCCAATAAGCATAAGTGCAGTACCCAAACCATTTACCGTAAGTACCACGATGGCAATAGCAGGCTTGCTGTCAATGTGAATGGTAAGACTTATCAATGGTTCTTGTTGAAGGATCTCAAAGAAGTCAGGTCTAAGACATCTGAGAAGTTCAGCAATATGTCTGTTGACACCATAACTCAGTTCTACTCTGGCAGAACAGAGTTACAACAGAGAATGGAAGCTAAGGAATGTGAATATTGTGGAACCAAAGAGGGATACTTTGCAGTTCACCACATTAGGGCGCTTAAAGACATACGTCAGTCAAAAGCACCTTGGGCAAAATTCATGATAGCCAGAAGGCGCAAGACTATGGTCTTGTGTGCTGGTCATGCCAGCAGTTGTCATGTGATGCTGCACCAAGGAACACTGCCAGACAGACGGCATTGGCAAAGAGCCTCCTAGTCACTGGATGCGTTAATAAGCTAGATTGGTGGGAGCCGTGTGCGGTGAAAGTCGCAAGCACGGTTCTGAGGGAGCCCTACGGAACTCTACTTTGTAGAAACACGGGGGCTACCCTACAGTACAACTGGAGCAGCAGGAAGTCTGGTTGGAGAGCAAACAATCCTCTCGATGGCAAGCAGAGCAACTTTGGGAAGTACTACCAGAAGGCGTATCGGTTACGGCCACTCGCTGGCCGTCTTTCAGTGCTAGTGGCTTTGCGGTCGGAGGGACCTTGACCCTACAGTTGGAGGATTGGACACGCCAAGTACGAGTCAGTCCGGTTGGTCGAATCTATCAGCCCTGAACTACTTCCTGACAGAGAAAGAGGGCTTGTTGCCTACTGCTGAGTTGCAGCCCACCAGGATTGCAACACTTTGGTGAGCTTATCGACAGTTGGCAGCTCTCGGAAGGAAAAACCAAAGGTCTTGAAGTAACTGGAAGTCTCCAAGGCAACACCGAGCTCCGGATTCTTCGAGAGGCTATTGCTGACGCCTAACAACAAGGGAACGCCTTGAACCTCCTCCAATTGCTGCAGTCGCTGTCTAAGCGGGCCTGCGTGCCAACCATGAAAGAGTTCAAGAGCAACCGAAGCTCCTGTCTGATGCTGCAGGACAAAATCTGGAAAGCAGTAGCGATCCCCTGGCAACGGCACAAAGCTGCCGGCAAGCTCCAACTGCCACTCTGGTTGACGCTCCTTTAAGCGGTCACTAATCTGTTGAAATTCTGGAGGTACATAATCGTGGAATTGTTGGTAGTGCGAACGGATTCCACAACTCGGATCCAGCTGCAACTGAAGCGGTGGTTTCTGTCGGAAGCAGACCGTAGCTCGCAACTGCCAATTCTTCTGTTGCAGGATTGCGGGGAAGAAATTGGCTAATTGCAGTCCGTACTTCTGAGTTTTGTAGAACAGGCTCAGTGGACCATCAATCCGAAGCTGAAAGATGCCCTGTTCATCCGTTGTGATCTGGGCCAGCAATTGGTGAAAGCGCAGGTACTTGCAGAGCTGGCGCAACGGTCCAGGGTCTGGGTGTTCCAAGCGCAGTTCCAGAGCCTCTGAATTCAGCAGGAGCCCTTGTACCTGTCCACAGTTGTAGCGATGGAGTAGAGCCTCTGCTCCAATGGGCGAGAATTGCAATAAGCGCTGCTGAACCGGTAGGTCTGCGTAAAGGGCTTCCTGAATCTGTGCAACTGGCTGACTTTGCAGAATCTCAACACGTTTCCAAAACTCTTTGAGATTGGGATTCAAGGCTTTGGCTTCTTCACGCAAAGCTTGACGCGCCTGAATGAAGATCGACTCTCGGAAACGTTGCTGTTCTGCTGGGTCTCCAGTGTCAAATTCGGATCGATCCAGCAGCAGCTTTTCTAATCCGCGTCCAATTGGATTATCGAGTTGCTGGCTTTGTAATTGGAGTGAGGTTTCTTCGGTGAGTTCTTGACGCGTCGAGCCGGCTGCGGAAGCCTGCCGAAAAACTTCTACGAGGGCTTCCGCGGCTCTCTGTAAAGAAGCATCATCTGGATCCAAAAATTGAGGATAGATTTTTCCCTTACGACTACGGAATCGCAGCAAATCTCGCGTTAGCAAAAGAATCTCAGCAGCATCATTGACCCAGAGATTACAGACATCTCATCAGAACGGCTTGGCAGAAGCCATGTAGATCATAAAGGCGGAGGTACAGAAGATGCCAATGTGGACAAACATTGCCATTGGCTTAGGTAGGTCACGTTTGAGAATCTGCATTCCATTCAGAAATCCGAAAACAATCAGCAGTAACAAGCCAACCAGTTTGTAGTGCAACCAGAGCCCATTGCTGAAGGCTCCTGTGATCGTTGCTAGGTATAGACCCGTTGCCACGGCAATCCCCAAGATTGGGTAGTAGATGAACTTGTAGATTCGATGCTGAATCCACTGGGCTCCGGCAATCTGGGCATCTTCAGTCATCCGAAAACGAAAAACTACCGCAAGAGACTGTACGAACAGAGTTCCAACGACGAGACAAACAGCGGTCACGTGAACGGCGACCATCGTATGATAGAGCATGGATGAACCACAGCATGAGGTGAATCAAAGATTTGTGAAGAACATTCAGCTTACGAAGTTACTCTGTAGTTGCAAGCACGCTCCAACAAATCCACTTACGATTGCTGATTTGATTGGCGAAGGCTTACCGTACTGACCAACTAAAAAATCATTGGTCTTCTGCATCCCAAGAGTTGCCTATGCTCAACGCTTATCGCAAAATAGAGAGATATGTTAAGAAACCAATCTTCCAAACTGATTTACTTTTTTTCCGAAGGAATTATAAATGTCCGAGTTCCACGCACTACAACTTACTGATCTAGAAGGTAAAGAACGCTCTCTCTCAGACTACGCCGGCAAGGTTTTGCTGCTGGTTAATGTGGCAAGTCACTGTGGTAAGACCCCACAATACAAGGGACTCGAAGAGTTGCACCAGCGCTATCAAGAACAGGGTTTCAGCGTGATGGGTTTTCCTTGCAATCAGTTTGGACGGCAAGAACCAGGAACTGCCCAAGAAATCCGACAGTTTTGTAAGCTTAATTATGGAGTGACGTTTCCCATCTTTGCCAAGCTAGAGGTCAATGGAACAAACCAACACCCACTCTATGCACTTTTGACCGGGCCAACCGCTGCATTTCCAGGAAAGATCACCTGGAACTTCGAGAAATTCCTAGTAAACCGAGAAGGGGAGGTACACCAACGCTTTGCCCCAGGAACAACTCCGAGCGATTCGGAACTGATCCAGGCTCTGGAAGCGCTGCTCTGAATTATGCTTCGTTTTAGTAATCAGATGAGTACGCTTCCTATCCAGCTGGTACTACTCGGCATACTCGCTGTTATAAGCTGTTTGGGCTTCAGCTCTCCAGCCAGGGCACAATTGCTTCCTATGGCTGGAATTCTGGGCAACGCTGGCCAACAGAATTACGAGGACTGCATCCTTAACAACATGAAGGGAGTACAGAGCGACATTGCAGCCCAGGCGATTCTGGATGCTTGTCGTAGCAAGTTTCCAAATGCCAACGGAGGAGCCGGACTGCCTACTCAAAGCAAGCCAGGGATCCTACCCAACCAAGCGCTTAACCAACTGAACGGTGAACTGTTGCAGGATCTCGGTAGTGAGTTGGTCTTCCGTCTCTATAATGGCAGTTCGGACTGGGAGATCCATTCCTTGACGCTAGGATTGCAGTATTGGGATCCAACTCGGTCAACCAGTATTGTGGAACGACACACTCAGACGATAGCTACTGAACAATCATTTCTACCTTCACAGTGGCTGGAAATCCGGATGAACAACCCCTCAAACTCTCCTCACCTGTTACTGGAGCGCTGGTGGTTTGAGAGTGCCAACGGTCGTCAACTACCCAGCTTGCCAACCAACCGTTGAGAGTGATCAACTTACTACTTGACAACACGCAGCTTTTCGTCAGATCAGTAATCGTAAAAAACATCCTGATGAACGCCTTGCGGCCCTAAAAAATTTCCGTTAAGGTGACATCCGAGATGATCTGATTGTCCCTCTGTCCAGACATATTCTGGTTTGAGCCAATCATCTTCCACGCCGCCAACATCTTCCATTTCGTTAGACAGGAGTCTACTATGACAAAAGTATGTATCGTGCAGAAGCGGCAGATCGTACTGTTGAAAAAGGAAATCTACGTCGAGGGCAGTCAGGAAGAGATTGAAGAGTGGATTATTCAAAATCAGTTGGATGACACCAAGTACCAGTGGCGAACCCACACCGAATACATCGATCCAGGGCACGAAGAGTACGAAATTCTTGAGGTCCCTGAGGATGATGGCTACGACTTCCTACGCTACGTCCGCAAGCCCCCGGTCTATAACCTGGAACGGGACAACGGCCGAAAGATCCAGACCAAGAAATAATCCTACTGCGAATGCCTCGAATCTTGGCACTCGCCCATGCCTTTCCTCCCCATTACTGCTCTCAAGATGAACTGAGTTTCGCCCTGCGCATTGCTTGGCAGGACCAGGGGCTTGATGTGGCGATTTTTGATCGCTTGCAGCGCAACGTCCAGGTTCAGGGGCGCTACCTGGCTCGACCGTTGGAAGAGTACCACCACTTCAATTCCTTCACCCAAACCAACCAGATCTGGCAGGAAGAAGCCCTGCATCTCAGTGAGCAAGTAGTCCAGCAAGTACTGGATCAAGCTCAGCTAGCAGCCGACCAAGTCCAGTTGCTGATGAGTACAACAGTGACAGGAATCGCGGTACCTTCACTAGAAGCCCGCCTGATGAACCGACTGCCGTTTGCACCGACGACTCGACGAGTCCCCCTGTTTGGACTGGGTTGTTTGGCTGGAACCGCTGGGATTGCCCGTTGTGCTGATTACCTCCGAGCTTACCCCACCCATGCCGCTTTGCTACTCTCGGTGGAACTCTGCTCCCTAACTTTACAGAAGCAGGACTTGTCCATAGCGAATCTGATTGCTAGTGGCCTCTTTGGTGATGGAGCTGCAGCTGCGCTGCTCGTTGGTGACAAGCATCCTCTGGCTTCAGCCGCACCTGTGGGTGTACTCGACTCCTGTTCGGTCTTCTTTCCAGATTCTGAAGAGGTGATGGGCTGGGAAGTCAGTGCATCTGGCCTTAAGATCGTCCTCTCTCCAGGTGTTCCTCATTATACCCGAGAGGCACTACCTGGACCCCTGAAGGATTTCCTCGCCCAGCACAACCTGAAACTTGGTGAGATCCGTCACTGGGTCAGTCATCCCGGAGGTCCCAAGGTGATTGACGCGCTGGAAGAAGGGCTGGTATTACCAGCAGGGACACTGAACCGAACGCGTCAGAGCCTCGCTGAGATTGGTAATCTCTCCTCAACCTCTGTGCTGATTATTCTGGAAGAATGGCTACGTGACAGGATAGCGGAGCCAGGTGACTGGGGGATGATGCTCTCGATGGGGCCAGGCTTTTGTGCAGAAGCTGCGTTGCTGCGCTGGTGAGCGTTGAGTGAATCAGTTTTCCTGACGATAGGGTGAGAGTTCCGGATTGTCTTCGATATTGCTCTGAATTGAACGCTTCTCTTCCTCAATGAATTCTCCAATTGCCCGATGAAAGGCAGGATGGGCAATCCAGTGAGCGCTGTAGGTCAGATTAGGTAAGAAACCTCGCTGGATCTTGTGTGCTCCCTGGGCACCGGCTTCAAAACGCTGCACACCTTGTTCAATTGCATACTCAATCAGACGGTAATAACAGAGTTCAAAGTGCAGGCTCCGAAAGTCCTGCCGACAGCCCCAGTAGCGTCCAAAGAGATGTGGTCCTTTGTGATAATTGATCGTACCAGCCACCCATCTCCCCTGCTTGCGGGCAAGTGCAAGCACCAGTTGATCTCGAAAATGTGTGAAGATGTACTGAAAAAACTCATAACTCAAGTAAGGCATCGCCCACTTGCGATCAATCGTAGTTAAGTAGAAGTCATACATCACTCGGCAGAGCTTCGGCTCAACCTCCTCTCCTCGCAGCAGGATTACCTCCAACCCTTGTTCCTGCACCTGCCGACGTTCTCGCAGAATCTCCTTGCGGCGTTTGCTTCTGAGTCGACTGAGGAAGTCTTCAAAGCTGTCATAACCCTGATTCTGCCAATGAAATTGGAAGCTATGTCGCAATAGTAGACCAGCTGCTTCATAGATTTCACACTCCTCTGCAGGAATAAAAAGAAAGTGCAGAGACGAACAGCCTTCTTGCTGGACTAACTCCAGGGCACTGGCGAGCAACTGCTGCTGAAATTCTCTGGGATTGGATGCATCTGCCGAAACCAGTAGCTTGGGACCCGTCGCTGGAGTAAAGGGGACGGCTGAGGTGAGTTTGGGGAAATAGCGTTGACCATAACGTTGGTAGGCGTTCGCCCAATCCCAGTCAAAGATGTATTCCCCATTGCTGTTGGTTTTCCGGTAAAGGTAGCAGGCGGCCTGCAGCTGTTTCCCTTCCCAGAGTGTCAGGTAGCGAGGTTCCCAGCCAGGTTCAATTCCGACGCAGTGTCCTTCTTCCAGCGCAAGTAAATAGTCGTATTCAGCGAAGGGGAAAGCATCTCCAATCAGTCGATTCCAGGACTCTGGGGCGACCTCACGAAGGCTGTGAAAAACCTGTTGGTGCAAATTGCTATCGGTTTGAAGGGCAGTGCTGCTCACGTCAGTCTTCGACCTGAACCACATGGATCTTGTCGGCAACGTGGAAGGGAAGAATGGCCTGTTGTTCTTCCTGCTGGAGTGCCATTGAACTCATCACGTCGGCACGGGAAATCACTTGATGCTTCTGACCTGGAATCACCTGCTGGGTGTGCAGGATCTTGAGCAATTCCTCGGAATCTTCCAATTCTTCGGCAATCATTATGATCTCCACCATCATGCCTTCTTCTGCCTGATCCAGGGTGAAGCAGTCCTCTGGTAGGGAATGGCCGGGCATCGGCGTCCCGTGAGGGCAGGTCTCTGGATAGTTAAGAAAGGCGGCCAGCTTATCGACAACCGTGGGAGTCATCGCATGTTCGAGTTGATGAGCGTGCTTGTGTACTTCATACCAGGGGATCCCCAGAGTATTGCAGAGAAAATATTCGGCAAGATTGTGGCGGAAGGCAATGTCGCAGGCGAGACGCTCTCCTTCCCTGGTCAGGTTGATCTCTTTCTTGTCATCCATCTGGATCAACTCATCTCGCTGCATGCGCTGCAGGGTAGCGTGTACCGTTGGGGCACTGCTCTTGAGACGCTGTGCTAGGGTGACGGCCTTGAGGCGCTCTCCAGCACCTCGCAACTGGTATAGCAGCAAGAGGTACTCTTCAATGACAATCGAGTGTTTCTCAGACATTGGGAGTTCCTGACAGAGATGAGCAAAGATTTAGACTGTTAGCCTAGCAAGGCTCTGCCAGAAAAACAAACAGGATTCAGCTTTTATAGTGGTGGTTGGTCTGCTAAGTCCATTCTATTTCTGGCAGACACCTACGGCTAGACGGAGGAAATATCACGGAAGACGCTGCAAACGTTGCTGCAACGGAAGGATATGGGCGTGAGTGAGGGAAACAGCCAACGCATCGGCTTCGTCTTCTTGGAGTGGACGAGATCGGAGATTCAGCAGCATACGGACCATGTGCTGAATCTGCTCTTTCTGGGCACCACCTGTTCCTACCAGAGATTGCTTGACCTGTCTCGGCGCATACTCGTGTAGACGAACCTGCCGACGTCCCAGTTCTAGTAGCACGACCCCTCGCACATGTCCCAGCACCAAGGCAGAGCGTGGGTGCTTTGCAAAGAAGACTTCTTCGACAACTCCACAATCTGGTTGCCACTGCTGAATCAAGTCTCCAAGAGCATCACCTAGAAGAACCAAACGTTCTGCTAATGATTTCGATTCCGGCAGGCGGATACAACCACTGGAGAGATAGCGATTGTGCTGAGGAGTCGCTTCAATTAGACCATAACCCGTACGACGACTACCTGGATCAATCCCTAGAATTCTCATGCTTCAGGACGCTAACTGAGTGGCCACTTCCTCACTAATATCGAAATTGGAATAGACCTGCTGGACATCATCATCATCTTCCAGCATCTCAATCAGACGAATGACCTGCTCTGCCTTCTGAGCATCTTCAATAGCAATCCGGTTTTGTGGATTCCAAATAATACCAGAGTGTTGCATCGGTACAGAATTCTCTTCCAAGAAACTACGCACCTGCTCCAGATCCGCAATGCTTGTGTAGACCTCGTAGTTTTCTGGGTCTTCCGTATTCAGATCCTCTGCGCCTGCTTCCAGAATAAATTCTGTCAGTGCATCTTCGCTGATCTTGTCTTTCTCAATCGTGATTTGTCCAAGTCGATCAAACATGTATTGCACAGAGTTAGTGGAACCCAAACTACCACCCGATTTGTTGAAAGCGTAGCGAATGGACGCAATCGTACGGTTGCGATTATCGGTCATCGCCTCAACAATGATTGCCACATTGTGTGGGCCGTACCCTTCGTAAACAATCTCCTCGTAGTTATCACCTTCACCTTCTCCAATTGCCTTCTTGATTGCCCGCATGATATTGTCCATCGGCATTGACTGACCCCGCGCATTTGCTACCGCAGTGCGTAACCGAGGATTGGCATCAATGTCTCCACCCCCCACTCGGGCCGCCACTGTAACCTCCTTGATCAATTTGGTGAAGAGCTTGCCACGCTTGGCATCCTGGGCAGCCTTCTTGTGCTTGATCGTGCTCCACTTACTGTGTCCTGACATGATTCCCTATTCGATGATTTTACCGACCAGATCATAGTCATGCGCTTCGGTGATCTCCACAGAGTGGAAAGTTCCCGGACGCGCGTTACCCTCATTGATGTAGACCAACCCATCTACTTCTGGTCCCTGAAACGCAGCTCTGCCCTGTAACAATAGCTCTGTCTCTTCTGCATAACCATCCACCAAGACGGGCAAGACATGTCCTACTCTAGCTTGATTACGTTGCTGGCTAACCTGGCGCTGTACCTCCATCAGGCGTTGCTTTCGTTCGTGCTTAACCGCATTAGGAACAGGATCACCCAAGCGCGCTGAACGAATATTATCTTCTGGAGAGTAGGTGAACACACCCACATGAGTGAAATGTCCTGCTGCCACAAATTCCAAGAGTTCTTCAAAGGCCTCTTCTGTCTCTGTCGGGAAGCCAACAATGAAGGTTGTTCGCCAAGCCACCTCTGGGAGGACTCTTTTTACTTCCTGCATCTTCTGCTCAATCTGTGACCGAGTGATCTTGCGGTTCATCTTGCGTAGGACACTGTCTTCGATGTGTTGAAAAGGCATGTCCAGATAAGCACAAAATCGCTTGTCCGCAGCAAAAGCTGCCAACGCCTCATCTGTAAAGGTGTTGGGATAGCAGTAGAAGAGACGAACCCAAAAATCACCTTCCAAGGCACTGATGGCACGCAGCAACTCCGCAAGCTCCAACTGGCCTCGATCTCTACCGAAGGAAGAAGTGTCCTGTGAGATCAGGTTGATTTCCTTAACCCCTCTGCTCACTAACTGTTGGATCTCGTTCACGATGGATGGGACACTGCGGCTGCTCAGCAATCCCCGCAACATCGGAATGTTGCAGAAAGAGCACATATTCGAGCAACCTTCCGCAATCTTAACATAAGCAAAATGACGAGGAGTGGACTGCTGCTTTTCCTGTTCCTCAAATTGCTGGTAGTGTGGCTTGGGCTGAACAAAAGAGTGTTGCTTGCCCGGTTCTCTGCGCACCTGATCTAACAAAGGAACAATCTCACTGAAATCCTGAGAGCCCAGCAAAGCATCTAGTTCTGGGAGTTCTTTCAGTAAGTCTTCACGATAGCGCTGGCTTAAGCAACCAGCTGCCACCAATGTGGAACAGCGTCCGGTCTCTTTGAATTCGCTGAGCTCAAGAATGCGCTGGACAGATTCTTCAGTAGCTGAAGTCAGGAAGGCACAGGTGTTGACAACGATAGCGTCAGCTTCCTGTGGTTCGAGCGTGAGTGTGTAGTGATTTTGGGAAAGGTGGTGGAGCATGATTTCTGAGTCCACCCGGTTTTTCGAACAACCGAGCGTCTCGACATACACCTTGGCCCTTCCCACAGTGTGAGGTGCAGGCATAGGAAATGCCCGAGGCAAGATCAGGCGGTTTTTTCTGTTTCTACTTCAGCCTTTGGCTCGTTGACCTGAGTGCTGACTTCTTCAAGTAGTGATGGAGCCGGTTGTGGCTTGGCAGCTTTACGACTCTTGGTTTTTTTGAGGGCACTGAGTGCATCGTTTTCACTTCCCACCAACTGCACAATAGCCATTTCGGAAGCATCACCCAAACGGCGCTTGGCCAACTTGATCACACGGCAGTAGCCTCCGGGGCGTTCCTTATAGCGCTCCGCTATCTCTCCAAAGAGGTTTTCCATCGCCAGTTTGCTCTTCACAAAGCGCAAGACCTGGCGTCGAGCGTGTAGATCACCACGTTTGGCAAAGGTGATCATCTTCTCTAAGGGAACACGAACCTCTTTGGCTCGGGCTAGGGTACAAGTGACTTCCCCATTTTCTAGGATTGAAGTCACCATGTTACGCATCATTGCTCGGCGGTGTGATGAGGAAACTCCAAGCTTTCTTCCAGCTTTCAAGTGTCGCATGGTCGATTACTCTTTCTTTGCTTTTTCAACAGGATTTGCGTCAGGGTCGAAGTTTTCTAGCTTCATTCCCAGCGACAGGTTCATAGCTGACAAAATCGTTTTGATTTCATTGAGCGATTTGCGCCCAAAATTTTTGGTCCGCAGCATCTCTGCTTCTGTTTTCTGCACCAAGTCTGCGATGGTTTCAATTTTCGCATTCTGTAGGCAGTTGATGGAGCGAACAGAGAGTTCTAACTCGCTGACGCTGCGATAGAGATTATCGTTTGTCGGAGCTTCTTCAACATCCAAATCTTCATCTGGTTCAATCCGTTTTTCCGGATCAAAATTGATGAAGACTTCCATGTGCTCTTTCATGATCTTGGCAGCATAAGCCACACTATCAATCGGATTGACTGCCCCAGAGGTCCAAACTTCCATGTCCAGTTGATCTTGCTCCTGCTCATCGATTGTTTGAGTGAAGATCTTATAGTTCACCCTCTTAATCGGCGAATGATTTGAATCCAGGTAGATCACATTGACAGGTAGCTCTCGACTTTGGTTTTCTTCGGCTGTCACATACCCTTTATTCATTCGCACATACAGGGTCATGCTCAGTGTTGCGTTCTCTTCCAAGTGAGCGATCTCACAATCTGGGTTGAGAATCTCAGCCTTATTGAAGGTGGAGATATCTTCACCTCTCAATATACAGGGGCCTTCACCAATCAATTCCAATTCGATGATATCATCCTCAAATTGCTGAATATCGAGATTCTTGATATTCAGAATGATCTGGACGACATCTTCAAGGATTCCTGGAAGTTGGGTGAACTCATGTGCCACCCCTTCAATTTGGACTGCGAAGACCGCGCTTCCACGGATAGAAGAAAGCAATGTTCTTCGCAACATATGACCAATGGTCAGTCCAAAGCCAGGCTCCAAGGCCTCTACTGCAAAGTGGCCATACTCATTGCTAAGAGTGTCGGCTTCCACCTTGAGGGCTTCTGGCCAAAGCATTTCGCCAACATGAGTGGACAGACTTGCTGGGTTTACAGCACTGGCCGCTGGTTCAGTCTCTTGCAGTTCTTCGTTCATTTTCTAGTCCGTTGGGAGTACTGGTCAGAGAGACAGGGACGAGCTCTGTCAGATTCGGCGCTGCTTTGGCGGTCGGCAACCGTTATGGGGCACTGGGGTTACATCCTGAATGCTAGTAACACGAACACCCTCAAACCCCGCTAAAGCACGTAGAGCGGATTCTCGACCCGAACCTGGGCCTTTGACGCGGATCTGAACCTCTTTCAAACCATTATCAATCGCTTTTCGCATCGCGTCTTCAGCAGCTACTTTGGCAGCAAAAGGGGTGCTCTTGCGTGATCCTTTGAAACCATGAAGTCCCGTGCTCGACCATGAAATGATGTTACCTCGGACGTCTGAGATGCTGACGATCGTGTTGTTGAACGATGCCTGAATATGAGCAATACCTTGCTCAATATTCTTTTTCTCTTTCTTTTTTCTTTTGACCTTACTCATGAACTGCTCTTCCTAGAGTTAGACGGAGAGTTAATTATTTTTTCTTGCGGCTGACTGCCAGTTTGCGTGGTCCTTTGCGTGTTCGGGCATTGGTCTTGGTTCGTTGGCCACGAACTGGCAGGCCCTTACGATGTCGGAGTCCTCTATAATTTCCCAAGTCCATCAAGCGCTTGATGTTCAGGTTGATTTCCCGACGCAGATCACCTTCCACCTGGTATACGCCCTCAATCGCACCACGCAGACGAGCAACTTCTTCATCACTCAACTCCGTTGTCTTGGTATCTCGGTCAATACCTGTGGTAGCGAGGATCTTATTCGCCGTTGGACGGCCAATTCCATAAATATACGTCAGCGCAACCTCAATGCGCTTAGCTCTGGGTAAGTCCACACCGGATATTCTTGCCATGATCTCCTAGCGTAAGCGAAGTGTCTGTGCCTGCCCCGGACTACGGCGTTTACGGGTCTTCTTCATGAAGCCATCGTAGTTTTGGTTCAGCAGGAAGGATTCAATTTGGTTCACCAAGTCCAGTCCAACACCCACTACAATCAGTAGGGCTGTTCCACCAAACTGGAAGGGAACATTGAAAACAAATAGTAGGATGCTGGGTAGGATACAGATTATTGACAGATAAACTGCTCCGCCAAACGTTAGCCGAGTCAGTACGGCATTGATATATTCTGCTGTCTTTTTACCTGGACGAATGCCAGGGATGTAGCCGTTATGACGCTTCATCTCGTCCGCTATCTTGACCGGATTGAATTGAATCGCCGTGTAGAAGAAGCAGAAGAAGAAGATCAGCATCACGAAGAGCAAAGAGTGTAACAAGCGACCGGGTAACAGTTGGTCACTGATTGCCTGAACCCAAGGCGTCGTTGTGAAACCAGCAATTGTAGCTGGGAACGCCAGTATCGAGGAAGCAAAGATGGGCGGAATCACACCAGCAGAGTTAATTTTCAGTGGGAGGTGTGAAGCTTGACCACCATACATGCGATTGCCCTGCATTCGCTTGGCATACTGTACGGGAATCTTGCGGTACGAAGTCTCGATGAAAACTACAGCGAAGATGACCACAACCATCAGAACTATTGTGATCAGCAATACCAGTATAGGAATTTGTCCAGCTTGTACCAACTGAATCGCGTTGACGGTTGAGCCTGGTATTTCGGCTACGATTCCGGCAAAGATGATGAGTGAAATACCGTTTCCAATCCCACGTTCGTTGATCTGCTCACCAATCCACATCAAGAAGGCCGTGCCTGCTGTCAGCGTAATGATTGTCAACAGTCGGAAGCCCCATGGGTTCATCGTTGAGATGACCACCGGTGATCCATCTGGAGCAGCCATACTCTCCAAACCAACAGCGATACCAAAGCCTTGAATCAAGCTGAGTAGTATGGTGCCGTAGCGAGTATAGAGAGTGATTTTCTTACGGCCCGCCTCACCCTCTTTGGAGAGACGTTCTAAGTAGGGGAAGACCACCGTCAGCAACTGCATAATGATCGAAGCACTGATGTAGGGCATTACCCCAAGCGCAAAGATCGTCAGACGTGCCAGCGCTCCGCCCGTGAACATGTTGAAGAAGCGAAGGATGGAACCTTGCTGTGCTTCAAAGAACGCGGTCAGTGCTGTACCGTCGATGCCCGGGGTCGGGATGTGAGCCCCAATCCTGAACACCAGCAGCATGAGGACCGTGAAGATGATTCGGTCTCGTAGGTCTTCAATTCGGAAGATGTTTCGAACAATTTCAAGCATATTAGCCGATGGTCACCGTGCCACCTGCGGCCTGGACCTTCTCAATCGCTGATTCGCTAGCCAGTTCTACCTCAATCGTCAATTTCTTGGTTAATTCGCCTTCCGCTAATAGTTTAACTGGAATGCTATCTTTCTTGATGAAACCAAGTTCCTCTAACTTTGCTCGGTTCACCGTATCCCCACTCACAATTCGCTCATTGGACTCTAGGAAAGCGAGGTTGAGAGGACGGCTGATTACTTTGTTGAGGGGCTTAAAACCGAACTTGGGTAACCGACGGCTAATTGCCATCTGGCCACCTTCAAAGCCTCTTTTACTTGAGTAGCCAGCTCTTGATTTTTGACCTTTCTGGCCTTTACCACAGGTTTGTCCCCAGTTACTACCAGGACCGCGGCCAACTCGCTTTCTCTTGCTATTTTTGATGCTTGGCAATTCGTGAAGTTGCATAGTTATCCTACCTCTTCAACTTTAAGCAGATGGTGCACCTTGCGGATCATGCCCCGTACGTTCGGGCTGTTCTCTAACACACGAGAACTATTTGTCTTGCGTAAGCCCAAACCGCGAACAGTTGCACGGACTTTTTCGTTGGATCCAATAACACTGCGAACCAGTGTTACTTTGATTTGATTGGCACTCATTTTTAGAACCTGATGTGTTCGACTTCTTTACCTCGACTCCTTGCGACTTCTTCAAAACCACGTAGCTTCAGCAGCGCGTCTATGGTCGCACGAGTTAAATTATGTGGGTTTCGTGAACCCAAGCATTTCACAGTAATATCAGCAATCCCCACTGATTCCATCACTGCACGCACTGCTGCTGCTGCGATGATTCCATGACCTGGTTCTGCAGGCTTCATCAGTACAGAACCAGCACCGAAACGCCCAATGATTTCATGGGGAATAGAAGTTCCTTCCAAGCGCACACGCTTCATCTGCTTGGAGGCTTCTGCAACTCCTTTACGGATTGCTTCTGTCACCTCATTAGCCTTACCTAGCCCTAGTCCGATTTTACCGGAACCATCACCGACAACTACCAATGCACTAAAGCTGAAACGGCGTCCTCCCTTAACAACCTTGGCAACGCGATTGACCTTGATCACGCGTTCGATCAGTTCACTTTCGTTTCTTCTCTCACTCAAAGCAGTTTCCTTTATAAAGAATCAGAAGTTGAGGCCTTCGCTACGAGCAGCTTCGGCCAAGGCCTTAACACGTCCGTGATAAATGAATCCGCCTTTATCGAAGACAACTTGCTCAATGCCCTTTTCTTTCAGGCGTTGGGCAATATCAGTTCCAATCAGTGTTGCGCTCTCTACTCCATCTTTGTCTGAGAAACGCTCCCGAGCTTCCAATGTTGAGGCTGCAGCCAACGTATTTTGGCCCAAGTCGTCAATCGCCTGCACATAGATGTGACGTGCTGACTTGAAAACACAGAGTCTTGGTCGTTCTGCAGAGCCGCTGACTTTTTTCCGAACTCGACGATGGCGTGCTAATCGGGCTTCTCGTTTTTTCTGAGCAATGGACTTCATGATTACCTAGATCTCAATTATTTCTTACCACTCTTTCCAGCTTTTCGCAGAATTTGCTCTCCTTCAAACAGGACTCCTTTGCCCTTGTAAGGCTCAGGTGGTCGCATCTGCTTGATCAGTGCTGCAACTTGACCCAGCGCCTGCTTGTCACACGATTCGAGAACAATCTGGGTATTTGCATTGACCTTCGCATCGACAATATCCGGCAGTTCGTATTTGATCGGGTGCGAATAGCCGAGGTTGAGTTCGAGCGTTTTCCCACTGATCGCAGCTCTGTAACCGACACCAACTAGGCGAAGTTGCTTCTGAAAGCCCGTACTGACTCCGGTGATCATATTGTTCAATAGCGAATAGAGTGTCCCCATCTGGGTTCGCGCTATCGTATCCTCTTTATAATCTGCCAAAATCTTGATTTCGTCGTCTTTCTGTTCCAGTTGCAGCTTTTCGTGCAAGCTGGCCTGCTGCTTCCCTTTTGGTCCAGTCACTAGAATTTGATTCTCGTCAACCTGGATTTTCACAGATTGAGGGACTTTGATTGGACGTCTACCGATACGTGACATATGTTCCTCTTTACTGGCTCACCATACTTGGCAGAGCACTTCTCCACCAATTTTGCGTGAGCGACATTCCTTGTCTGACATGACTCCATGTGAAGTCGACAGAATCGAAATTCCCTGTCCACCAAGCACTTTCTTCAGATCTTGAGAGCGCTTGTAGGTTCTCAAGCCTGGCTTGCTGACACGCTCAATGTTTCTGATGACTCGTTTACCTTCGTAGTATTTAAGCTGGACTACTAATTCTCTAAACGCACCGCTCGGCATCACTTCATAGCCAGTGATAAAACCTTCTTCTTTGAGTACATCAAGGACGTGCTGCTTGATCTTTGAGTGTGGTACCCGAGTCTCAGCGTGCATTCGCTGATTAGCGTTACGAATGCGGGTCAATAAATCAGCAATGGGGTCTGACATAGACATAGCGAATCACCAGCTCGATTTAGTTACACCAGGAATCAAGCCCTGATTGGCCTTGAGACGGAAGCAGATACGGCACATTCCAAAACGGCGCAGATAGCCTTTGGGTCGTCCACAGAAGGAGCAACGGCTGTAGTTACGTACTTCAAATCGCTGCTTTCGATTGCATTTGTTGATTAATGCCTTTTTTGCCATGAATTACTTTCGGAAAGGGAAGCCCAGACCCTTCAACAAGCTCAGTGCTAGTTGATCGTTCTGCGCAGTCGTTACGATGGAGACGTTCATACCCCGAATTCTATCGATCTGGTCGAAGTCAATCTCCGGAAAAATAAGCTGTTCCTTGATTCCCAAGTTATAGTTGCCTTTACCGTCAAAGCCTTTGGGAGAAATACCACGAAAATCTTTCACACGAGGAAGAGCAATCTGTACCAATCGATCCAAGAAGCTCCACATTCGCTCACGGCGCAGTGTCACCATACAACCGATCTGCATTCCCTCACGGAGTTTGAACCCTGCAATGGATTTGCGAGCTCTTGTGACCACAGGTTTTTGACCAACAATCTGAGCCAGCTGCTCGGCAGCTTGATCAATGGACTTTGGATTTTGGACAGCCTCACCCAGTCCAACATTGACTGTCACCTTAGAAACCTTGGGGATCAGGTGAACATTTTGGATCGAGAATTCCTCTTTCAGCTGAGGAGAAACTGTCTCTGAATAGAGTTGTTGCAGGTTCACGGCTTGGCCTGATTTAGAGAGTTTTTCCGGTTTTCACACAGATGCGTTGCTTTGTCCCATTCTCAGAGGTGTTGCGAAAGCGCACACCCTTCTCAAGGTCTGGGTTCAGCAATGCTACGTTGGAAACATGGATAGGGCCTTCCACATCCTTAATGCTTCCTTGTTCACCATTACGCTGTGCTTTCGCGTGCTTGGTCTGCATGTTGGCACCTTCCACGATCACACGTTTCTTCTTCCAATCCACGTAGTTGATCTTACCTTGTAGGCCACGACTCTTACCAGCAATGACGATCACTTCATCTCCCACTTTCAGGCGGGATACTTTTCTTTCACGCATAAAACGTCTCTACGTCGAGTGATATTAGAGAACTTCTGGTGCCAGTGACAAAATCTTCATGAATTTGCCGCTACGTAGTTCACGAGCGACAGGTCCAAAGATACGAGTTCCTACTGGCTCACGTTTGTTGTCAAGGATCACTGCCGCATTTCGATCAAATTTGATGTATGATCCATCTGCTCGCCGCACTTCCTTGGTAGTACGGACAATCACCGCTTTGACCACGTCACCAGATTTCACTTTTGAGTTTGGTATCGAATCTTTCACCGAGGCAACAATGATATCACCTAGGCCTGCGTAGCGTCGCTTGGACCCTCCCAAAACTTTAATACACATCAGGCGTTTAGCTCCGGAATTGTCAGCGACTTCCAGAATGCTTTGCATCTGAATCATGCGGCCCCCGTTGTGTTGTCTTTAATAGAAAGCAAGCGCCAAGTCTTTGTCTTACTGATTGGGCGACACTCAATGATTGAGACGTAGTCTCCGGTTCGTGCCCGATTTTGTTCGTCATGCGCTTTAAATTTTTTGGATCGACGGATCGTGCGCTTGTAAAGTGGATGTTTTACTACTGTCTCAATCTTGACCACGATTGACTTATCCATCTTATCGCTAACAACTACACCGCTACGAATCTTCTTGTTCTCTGTCATGCCTTGCG
>JACLAD010007861.1_pt1 | contig 58695 bp, 55 predicted proteins | sample 8027901 | NCBI WGS metagenome assembly JACLAD01 (sample SAMN15725071, study PRJNA655200) | protist metagenome | isolation source: fluorescence activated cell sorting (FACS) single amplified genomes of... | place: Spain: Blaines Bay Microbial Observatory, Mediterranean Sea | collected 2016-07-05 | reverse complement strand
ATGTAATCGTCACTTTTACGGAGTGCAACTGTGCCAGATAGTGGGGGTGTTAATCCATGTAAATGGCGTTTTACGACCTTATTGGGTGGCGATTAATGACTAATTTTTGTGGAATTTTATAACCACAGGGGTTCTGAAAAGTTTTTTTATTGCGAATTTCTGTAAAAAAATGTCACAGACGCGGGTGGGTGCCAAAAAGCCGCTTGGCACCAATTAACCTTTATGAGGCGCAACTTTTCCAATAGCTTACGTCGGGAAGGCAATTTGGTTGGTTTACATTGGTATTCGTAGCGTAAACCAGATATTCTCTGGGCTACGAACCTTCCGGGTTCTCTATGCCCGGAGAATAATAACAACAACATTGATTCTGTTGGGGGCGTCATGTCGTTTCTCTCTCGCGTTCTAATTACAGCAATGACTCTGTTCACGCTGTCTGGTTGTAGCATTATTTACATGCAAATGGGCTGGGTTGTTTACGACCTGACCGATCGTCATGTAACGCCATACACGATGACAATTGATGATGTAGGCGTTGCATGTTCAACCACTCAAGGCCTTCAGCCTCTGATTAATGCCTTCACCCGCGTTACATCAACGGATGACCTCGCTAACCTCATGATGAACATGATGGCGGGATCTTGTGCTGAAGAAGCCGCAGTTGAAGAAAGTCTGGCGTACATCCGAGCCTTTAAAAACCAGAATATTAACGAAGCAAAAGACGCGCGCATTCGTGAGAAGCGCGAGTACGCTATCGCTGCGACCCGTCAGTACCGTGCGTATCAGCACATGGTCGATGAGTTCGGTGAGCCGGGTGAAAAGTGCCCGCGCCTTAACCACGACGAAGGTGTTTACTGGACTCTGGGCAACCTGGCTGGCCTGCAGTCAGTACTGAACGACCTGAAGGCACAGAGTGTCGTAAACGTACCGAAAGATATCGCAATGAAGGCTGTTCGTGGTCTTCAGTGCCTTGATAATGAAGAATACTGGGGTGTTCCGGCAGCTGCGTCTGCAGGCCTGAAGATCCTGATGCCTGACAGCTCTGATACAAGCGCTACAGACCCGTGGGTTGAGCTGGAAACCGCATCCCGCACAGCAACCGAAAACGGTGTTCGTCTGGCACATGCTGTAGAAATTCTTGTTGCTGATGGTGGTGGTCACACGGATCGTGTGAAGGAAGCTATCCGTCGTCACGCAGCCTCACTTAAAACTAACCCTAGCCATCGCGATTACCGCCTGCTTGATGTTGTAGCAAGTCGTCAGATCCGTGCGGTTTCTGATCGTATGTGGACTGATGCGACTGGCTCGCGTACGCCGGTCGGTGAATTCGGAACTTTCTGGGATGATGTGGACGAAAGTGCTGCTCCCGTGATGGATATTGACGACTTGTTAGATTAAGGACTGGATATGCGTAAATTATTGGCCATCGCTGCGATGACCCTGGCGCCGTTTGCAAGCGCCGTTGAACAACGTGACCTTTGCATTTATGACCCACTGGGTAACAGTGGTCCAATGTTTGGTCTGATGAAAGACTACCGCGAGTTTGCACTCGCGGAAGGTTATGAAATCAAACTTCACGCCTATACCGATGAGAAAATTGCTTCTGACGACTTTAAGGCAGAGCAGTGCGACGGTGTGGTCATGACTGGGGCAAGAGCGCGTCCGTTCAGCAAATTTGCTTCTACCATTGAGGCGATTGGTGCAGTGCCGACGGATGAAATCATGCGTCAGGTTGTTATGACTACGGCCACCCCAAAGGCTGCTAAGTTGATGCAGACTGAACGTTATGCGGTCGGCGGTGTCATTCCGGCGGGTGCGGTTTATCTGTTTGTTAACGACCGTAGCATTGATACGGTCGAAGAGATGTCGGGCAAGAAAATTGCGACACTGGATTACGATGCGCCATCAATTAAAATGGTCAATCACGTAGGTGCGGCAGTAGTTCCGTCAAATTCGGCAAACTTCTCAGGCAAATTTAACAACGGTAGCGTTGATATTGCCTACGCGCCAGCAATCGCATACAAACCACTCGAAATGTACAAAGGCTTGGGTGAAAACGGCGCAATTCTGCGCTACAACCTGGCCTACCTTGATTTTCAGCTGGTCTTTCATCGCGAACAGTTCAACGATGAATACACGCAGAAATCACGAGAATTTGTTGCGGGCCTGTTTGACCGGGCAATCAAAAGCATTAAGCAGCACACAGACGAGATCGAAGACCACTACTGGTTAGATCTGCCTGAAGCGCAGCAAAAAGAATATAACGAAATGCTGCGTCAGGTGCGTATCACACTGCGTGATGAAGGTGTTTACGATGGCAAAATGCTCCGCCTTCTCAAAAACCTGCGTTGTAAGGCGGATGGCTCTGCAGCGGAATGTGTAGAAAATCTTGAGTAAGACTAAGTAACACGTCTTGTCTCCCCAGGCACTTGCCTCCGGGGAGCGGACATTGGGGGATGAACCGAAGCCGTCCGGCTTCGGTTCTTTTATAATATAAGAGGTGTTTTTCATGGAGCAGCACGTACGTGCGGGCAACCGTACGATTTACGAATGGCTCGCTGCGCTTCCTGCATTCCTGGTATTGGTATTCGTTATTATTCTGAATACCAGTCATACGATGCATGCGCAATTACTGCAACTGGGTGAGAGTGTCTGGGAAGGATACTTTATGCTTCGGCATGATCCGGTTGAGCCGTCCTGTAACCTCAATATGGATATTGATACTGAGCTGGCAAGAATCGTCGAAGAACGAAATAACCAGCCAATGGATGAGTTCGACCTGTTCGCACCAGAGCCAGTTGATCCTGCGGTAATGCGGAAGTCACTGGAAGCCGCTCAGGCCCAGTGTGAGATTAAGTACGATCAGTACAATGCAACAAAAGACCGGATTACTCCGGCGGTTGAGATTTTTCGTTCAGTAGAGTTGGGTGTTGCCAACTTCGGTGAACTTGGCATGGCGACTCAGCGCATCATGCTCGCGATTCTCGTGTTGATCTGTGGTGGTACTGCACTTTTCCGTCGTCACCATATCGCCCTGAGACCTATGGTAACGGCGATGGACTATCGTGTTGCTGCGGGCGCTCAGTTCGTTGCTTTCGCTATCCTGTTTTATTCCGTTTACAGCTTCAAAAACATTGCATTCTCTGCCGGGATTGAAGTCAGTACCGAGCATGCCGTGCTTCACTGGCTCTGGATTTTTGGATTCGGCGCGCCGCTGGCATTGACGCTCTATCAGATGATTGTCATACCGAAGGATGCGCAACCAGGCGGTAACTTCCTGAAAGCTCAGTTGGCGATACCCCTGTATGCCACTATGTGTCTGATTTCGGGTACTTATTTTATTCTGGCGGATCACCCGGCGGGCATTGGTATTTACCTCAACCAGATGATGGAGCTTTCCCAGCTGTTCCTGAATGTTGGTTTGTACGTCTGGATCGGTATGCTGCTTAAGCGTACTGAGATGGCTCAGAAAGTATTCAATATCTTCCGCCCGCTTAAGCTGCCACCAGAAATGTTGGCTGTTGCGGTGGTTGCCCTGGCAGCGGTGCCAACTGCTTACACTGGCGGTTCTGGTATTTTTGTGATTGCTGTTGGTGGTCTGATCTATATGGAACTGCGCCGTGCAGGAGCGCGACGTCAGCTGGCCCTGGCTGCGACTGCCATGTCAGGCTCTCTGGGTGTCGTACTGCGCCCATGCCTTCTGGTTGTTATCGTTGCGGCATTGAACAACGAAGTGACGACAGACCAGTTGTTTGGCTGGGGTGTTAAGGTTTTCTTCCTGACTACCGTTCTGTTTGCTTTCTATGCACTGCTCACGCGTAAAGAGCCGGTGGCTATCCAACGTCCGGATGGCAACGTATGGCCTGAATTCAAAGAAGCGCTTAAGCCGCTGATCCCTTACGTCATTCTGATTACGGTGACTCTGGTAGTGTATGCACTTCTGTTAAATGCTTACCTCGATGAGTTCTCAGCACCTATTATTCTTCCGGTGCTGCTGTTGGTGATTCTGATTTATGAACGCCTTAACCAGGAAAAAGACGTTCTGAAGCGTGAGAATCTGAATATTGATTACGTCGGGCATCGTCTTGAAGAGGGCTACGATGATCTCAAGCAAGGTCGTGACTCTATCGAGAAGACTATCCGTGAAGCGACCACAGAGACGACAGGTCACATTGGTGCCCTGCTTATGTTGATGGGGATGTCTGTCAGCATCGGTGGTGTTATTGAGCGTGCCGAAGTAATGTCCATGGTACCGACCGAATTCAGTTCTATCTGGCTGGCAATGGCTCTTCTGGTCGCCATTCTGGTCGTTATCGGTATGGTTATGGACCCGTACGGCGCAGTTATTCTGGTGAGTGCTACAATCGCGAGTATCGCCTATGAAAGCGGAATCGATCCGGTTCACTTCTGGATGGTGACACTGGTGGCCTTCGAACTGGGTTATCTCAGTCCGCCTGTTGCTCTTAACCACCTCTTAACCAGGCAGGTGGTCGGCGAAGAAGAAGTCCGCTTGTCCAAGGAAGAAGTGGTTGGCGAGAACTTCTGGTATAGGAACGAGAAGATACTGTTGCCGTTGGCTACGATGGCGACAGCACTTATCATCGTTGCCTTTGTACCGCTTGCGATAGCGTATTGACGTAATATCGCACTATGAAAAACGGGAGCAGATGCTTCCGTTTTTTTTTGCTTTTCATACAGTCCGTATCAAGATTAAATTGCTTCTGGCTTAAGGTGTTTCGGGGCGTGGAATCAGTGTTACTGTAGAGTCGGGAACGGTCGAAATATTCCTGAAATACAGGTCGCCAATGATATCGGTACCGGTGCTACCAATACTCATATTGCGATAGGCGATTTCGTCGATGCTGGAGGGCAGAACCAGGCTGATAGTTCCATCGTCATTGACGATACTGCGCGGTCCATCAGGGTCATCATAACTTACGCCAGTGATCTCGTAGTCGCCAACGAAGTTGAGTAATGGCAATCCCGCCTGGAACAGCACCATCAGCGTTTTCAGGCCACCTTCTTCGTCCGGGCCACTGTTGTTTCCCAGCTCGATAAGGTACTGGCTGTCCTCATTGATGCCCTGAGCAGAAATGGTCTGCATATTATCATCGGCGAGACTCGCGAGCCCGGTTCGCTGCTCCAGCTCCTGAACCGTTGGTCCGGCGTAAGCAGTAGATGTGCACAATGTGATGACGCTGAGGCGAATGAGCGTTGTTAGTCCTGATGTTCTTCCACTGGTGTTCACGCGGTGACTCCCTTCTTATTGTTTTGGGGGGAGTTATCAGACCACGTCAGGTGTGACCTTGTTCAGGGGAAATCGATGCGAAGAGAGGGAAGGGCGCTTTGTGTCTGGACACTATTAAGGCTGCCCGGGATAGTGGCGCAGTCTCTCCGTCAGACTGCGCACGTGCGCTATATTGGCTGCGTTCGACAAGGGGTTAGTCAGACCCGATTAACTTGAGCGTTGAGTTTTCCAGAAGGCGCACATCGTCAAAGATAATATCCCCCATCGGGGCACCTGAGCTGTCGCGTGCCTTAAAGTCCCGGTAGGCAATTTCGCCGATACGATCCGGTAATATAAGAGTGACCGTGGCATCAGCATTGAAAATAACCCGCTCGGCTTCAGGGTCGTCATATTCAATACCAGTGATCGTGTACCCGCTGAATGCTGGGAGAAATGGAATTGCTGTTTGGAGAACCGCCATCAGAGCGATTTCTGGTGCCTGATCAGTAGGACCTGTTTGGTCGACAACCTCCATAAGGTAATCAATGTCATCCTGAAATCCCTGAGCTACCACTCCCGACATGCCTTCGTCGTAGATAGCGGTCATGCCGACGCGTTTCGCGAGCGAATCGGGATCAGTGGGGCGTTTAAACTCTGCGAAAGCCGATGTCGACATAATACTCAGGCCGACGGTTGTGACCAATGAGGCGATACGGAAGGTTTTCAGTCCATTAGATAAAGCGTCCATAGGTTCCTCGGGTATTCTTATTAGTGTCTGAGAAGCTTTTCAGCTATCAAACATCAAAGTGGCTGAGGATGACCAGTCATTGCGACTCAATTCACATTACGCGGGGGTGGCGGCTTCAATTGTCCGGACTAGAGAGGGATTATGAAAAATAGAGGCGCAAAAAGTCTAATCGGTTTAGGTCTTTTTGCGCCCGGCGGTTCGAGGTTTAGTTGCGGGTGCGCAGAGTGATGGTGGATCCCTCTGACATGCTTAAGTTCTTGATCGAAAGATCACCCATAGCTGGTCCTGTGGCCCCCCTGAAATTGACATCCTTAAAGGCAATCTCACCGATGCGTTTTGGGCCCTGCATTTCGATTGATCCATCTTCATGAAGGGTCACAGATGGGCCGTCCCCATAGTACTCAACATCGCTGATCTCGTAGTCTGTCAGCATGTTAAGACCGGGAAAGATGCTCTGCAGTGCGGTCATTGTGGCTGTTTCAGGGGCGTCAGCCCCGTCAGAGTCGCCATTAAGGACGTCTTGCAGGTAGGCGACGTTCTCACTGATACCCTGACCGGTGATCTCTGCCATATCCCCTTCAGACATAGGCGTCATGTTGCCGAAACCAGCGATGCGCTTCGCTTCGTACTGTTCAGTCTCAATGGATGTGTAGATTGAGGCATTTGCGCTGGCAACAAAAGGTTGAACAGGCCCAAGGAGCACCGCACCAACAGCTGCCACCATACGATAACGTGACTGGCCTTTCAGTGCTTTATCCAGTTGCTTCTCTGTAATCCAACCTTTCTCGACCATGATCTCACCAAGCATCAGTTTGCTGGTGCTCTGTAGATCCAGTGCTTCATCTAGCTGGCGACGGGTGATGAGTCCTTTGTGCATGAGTAGCGTGCCAAGGCGCGACTTCTGCTTTATTTCTTGTTGTTTACTCATTTTCATGGCCTTCGGGTTATTGCTTTGTGGGGTAATCCTGACCCATGGCTAAATTTTCGACAACGAACAGAATTTGACAGTTGAACCACTGTTCAGTTTAAGATGATGCATCCCATTGATTTAAAAGGGGAAAGGCAATGTAAGCCAGCATTGTTATTTGTTGTAATGCCATGTTAGACAGCTTGATTGTAGGCATTAAGCGGGGTTACGCGACTCCCCTTGATTCTTTATACTTCGGCCCCAGTTTAGTTACCTACCTTTTTACTTTTTCACGGAGACAGCGGATGAGTGATCCCCGCCATATCAAGATGTTAATCCTGGGTTCTGGCCCTGCTGGCTACACAGCAGCGGTGTATGGGGCTCGCGCTAATCTCGACCCGGTCATTATCACTGGTATGCAGATGGGCGGACAGCTCACCACGACAACCGAGGTAGACAACTGGCCGGGCGACGCTCAGGGCGTACAGGGCCCCGAGCTGATGGAACGCATGAAAGCGCACGCAGAGCGTTTCGACACTGAAGTTGTGTTTGATCAGATCAGTGAAGTAAAGCTTGATCAGCGTCCGTTCTGGTTGAAAGGCGATTCCGGCGAATACACCTGTGATTCGTTGGTCATCGCAACAGGCGCAAGTGCCAAATATCTTGGGCTTGAGAGTGAAGAAGCGTTTAAAGGGAAGGGCGTTTCAGCGTGTGCCACCTGTGACGGTTTCTTCTACCGCAAAAAGCGTGTCGCCGTGATTGGTGGTGGTAACACCGCCGTTGAAGAGGCACTTTACCTCTCGAACATTGCCTCCGAAGTCGTTGTTGTTCACCGTCGTGACAGCTTCCGTAGTGAGAAGATTCTGGCCGATAAGCTGCTTGATAAAGCGGAAAACGGCAACGTGACTATTCGCTGGAACAGCGAGCTCGATGAAGTGCTGGGTGACGACATGGGCGTTACCGGCATGCGCATCAAAAATCGCGAAACGGGCGAGACTGAAGAACTCGATCTCGAAGGCATCTTCGTAGCCATCGGTCACTCGCCAAATACCGGCATATTTGAAGGTCAGCTGGAGATGAAAGACGGCTATATCGTCGTTCAGAGTGGTCTGCATGGGAACGCCACACAAACCAGCGTAGAAGGCGTATTCGCTGCGGGTGATGTTTCTGATCATATCTACCGCCAGGCAATCACCTCAGCAGGCACGGGCTGTATGGCGGCACTGGACGCAGAGCGGTTCCTCGATAATCAGTAATCTGATCGGGTGCTTATCGGTTTGAAAATGCGCTGTTCAGGGCTCCCTGTTTAGGGCTTTTTCAAGCCAGTCTGGAAGAGGGCGGAGCGATACGTGAGTATCTTCGCCCTTTTTTTGCGATTCCAGAAACTCGATGCGTTCCTGGGTTGCCGGATGAGACTGCCAGAGTCCCCATTGGTGGGCTGCGTCCTTATCTGTCTGCAGAATATGTTCAAATAGCTCCTCTGAGCCTCTGGAGTGACCGTAGTAGGCGTTGAGTAGCGTAACCGCTCTTTCATCCGCATCGCGCTCCATATCGCGGCTGAATGCCATCAGGCTGATAAAGCCGGTCTGTTGCGCAATCGTTCCCGCAGACGAGTTATCAAATCCTGTAACCAATGCAATCAATGTGTGGCCGATCTGTTCCAGCATAAGTACCACAGGGTGTCGCAACTCGATATGGGCGTATTCGTGTGCCAGCACCATAGCCAGCCCATTTTCACTTTTGACAGCATCAAGTAATCCTCGCGTCACATGAATGTTACCGCCAGAGGTTGCAAAGGCATTCGCGGCTTCAATGTCGGGTAACCAATGGACGTTTATTTCGGATATATCTGCGTCGTGTGGAATCAGATCACGAGTAAGTTGCTGAAGGTACTCCGCGATGCGCTGGTCCTGCTCTGAGCTGACGTCGGACGGCCCAAAAGACAGATTGGGTTCCCACTCAAAAGGAACGGCAGGGGCGATGCGAGTTGCACCCCAACCAATCAGGAATGATATGGCAACAACCGCCAGTAACAGCGCGCCGGCCATAATGACAAAATCGACGAAGGGATTGTCGTGCTGGTTATTGATCCTTTCCGGTAGTTGAGGATTTTCCTTCGGGAAGCTCATTAATCTGCCAGGTAGCTACTTAGAGTCAGGACAGGCGATTAATGCAGTGCCGTAGGCCAGCACCTCAACCGAGCCAAGGCCCTTTGCAGCATTTTCGCCAATGCGTGAAGTTTCGTATTTCACGTTATAGATGGTCTCGGCACCCAGCTCGCGAGCTTCTTCCTGCATTCGCAGGATGGCTTCCCGGCGTGCCCGGTCGAGCAGGCTTTCATAGGCGCCAACGCGGCCGCCAAAAATATTACGCAAAGAGGCAACGACGGTTTTGAAGTAATCGACCGAGATTACGACACTACCACTGACCAGAGTCGAGTTGTGCCTCAGATATTCGGGGGGTGGAATTTTGATTGGCACCACAGCGATGCTTCTGAGAGCCTGTTCGCGCTGAAATATAGAGCGGTAATGGCGGCTTTCAGAGAGTCGCCCAAAGCCGTAACCCAGAGCCAGCAGGACCAGGAATACAATGAGTTCGATCACCGGTCTTCTACCGTTACTGCTGTGCCGTACACGAAAATTTCGGAAGCGCCGGCGGCAATGGATGAGGTTGAAAATCGCACGTTAATAACAGCATTAGCCCCCAAGGCGGCGGCTTGTTGTTTCAGGCGCTCTATGGCTTCTTCCCGGGACTCGCTCAAGAGCTCGGTGTATCCCTTCAGCTCACCACCGAAGATATTCTTAAAGCCCGCCATAATATCCCGGCCGGCATGCTTGGCTCTGACAGTGCTGCCCTGAACCATCCCTAAATGCTGGGTAATACGTTTACCTGGCACGACTTCCATATTACTGATCAGCATGGCTTTCTCCCTTAGTGACCGTATTGATAATACCCGAAAAGCGGGCACAAAAAAGCCCCGCGGTGCGGGGCTCTTTCTTACGACATCAGCAATTAAGCAGTAGCTTCGTCAGACTTCTTTTTAGAGGTCTTTTTTGCTTTGTCGTGGTTTTCAGCAACAGTACCGAAGTGCTCCAGAGGGAAGTGGTCAACGTGAACCATATCCAGAACATCTTTCTCGAACGCGATCATGAATTCGCCTTCATCGGCTGTCAGGATGCCCATTTCAACGCCTTCGTTGATACGGCCTTCAATAGACAGAGTCGCTTCGTCGTACTTGCCAGCTTTGATTGCATCGCCAACTTTCTTGTAGATGCCTTCAGCTTTCTCAACACGGTCCAGCAGGCTGTCGTATACAGCAAGCGGGTTACGAAGACCGTTGCTGTAAGCAGTACCGTACTTCTCGCCACGGTAAGCACCCTGAATCAGACGCTCACGAGTGTCGGTGTGGTAAGAAACCAGGTCGACAACTTTAGCAACCAGCTTGTCGTTAGGTGCTTTAGCACGACGGCCCAGAGGCATAGTCAGAACTTTCAGCATCCACGCAGCAGGACGTGCTGGCAGGTTCTGCAGGAAGGCTTCATGCGCTTCTTCGAATTCGAAGAACAGTTTCTCGATAGAGTACTGAACCAGTGGCAGGTCTTCTTTGTTCGAACCCTGGTCAGCCCAGTGTTTCAGAACCATAGAAGCCAGGTACATCTTAGAAACCATGTCCGCCAGACGTGCAGAGATCAGTTCGCGGAACTTCAGTTCGCCACCCAGAGTAGACATCGCGATGTCGACACAGATAGCGAAAGAAGCAGCATACTTGTTCAGCTGCTTGTAGTACTGCTTGGTAGGACCAGACACAGGTACGCCAGTGAAGGCAGCGTTAGTCAGGTTCAGAACCAGCGCACGGCTCATGTTAGAGAAGATGAAACCGAAGTGACCAAACAGTGCCTTATCAAAGCCTTTCAGGTCGTTCGCTTTCGCAGTTTCCATTTCTGGCAGTACGAAAGGATGACAACGGATCGCGCCCTGACCAAAGGTGATCATAGAACGGGTCAGGATGTTTGCACCTTCAACCGTGATCGCAACAGGAACCGAAGAGTAACCAGACTCAACGTAGTTCTTAGGACCACGAATAATCGCTTTACCACCGTGAACGTCCATGGTGTCGTTAGCAACAGCACGAGCGATTTCGGTCAGGTTGTACTTCAGAATCGCTGAAGGAACAGACGGCTTGTGACCTTCGTCAATAGCGATAGCAGTGACGCGAGCAGCAGCGCCAGCGGTGTAAGTGTTACCAGCGATACGCGCGATGCGCTCCTGAACACCTTCCAGCTTAGCAATCGGCACATTGAACTGACGACGGATACGTGAGTAAGGACCAGTAGCCGCGATAGAGTATTTACCACCGCCTGCACCGGAGCTAGGCAGAGTAATACAACGACCAACAGACAGACACTCAACCAGCATGCGCCAGCCCTGACCAGCCATGTCAGCACCACCGATGATGAAGTCCAGTGGAATGAATACGTCTTTACCGAAGATCGGACCGTTCATGAACGGAGAACCGATAGGCTTGTGACGGTTACCGATTTCCATGCCTTCAAGGTGGCGTGGCAGCAGCGCTACAGTAATACCAACATCTTTCTTGTCGCCCAGAAGACCTTCTGGGTCAAACATGCGGAACGCCAGACCAACAACGGTCGCAACCGGTGCCAGAGTGATGTAACGCTTTTCAAAGTTCAGTTTCAGACCCAGAACTTCTTTGCCTTCCCAAGTGCCTTTACATACAACACCAACGTCTGGCAGAGAAGTAGCGTCGGAACCAGCACGTGGGCCAGTCAGACCGAAACATGGGATCTCACGACCGTCAGCCAGGCGTGGCAGGTAGTGATCTTTCTGATCCTGAGTACCGTACTTAAGCAGCAGCTCACCTGGGCCGAGAGAGTTAGGAACACCCACGGTAGAGAAGGTAGCACCAGAGACAGTCAGTGCCTGAAGAACAGCAGACTGAGTCTGAGCAGAGAAACCAAGACCGCCGTATTCTTTAGGAATGATCATCGAGAAGAAACGTTCTTTCTTGATGTAGTCCCAGATTTCCTTAGAGAGGTCACCGTTCTGGCTGATTTCCCACTCATCTACCATAGAGCACAGAGTTGCAACCTGGTTGTCCAGGAAGTCCTGTTCTTCTTTAGGAATAGTCGGGTTAGGGTGGTTCAGCAGCATCTGCCAGTTAGGCTTACCTGAGAACAGTTCACCATCCCACCAGACAGTACCGGCTTCCAGAGCTTCGCGCTCGGTGTCGGACATCTGTGGCAGAATCTTCTTGTAGAAGTTGAAGATCGGCTTAGTCACAGTGTTGGTACGGAAACCATCAAGGCTCAGTACGCCCAGTGCGCCAGCAACGATCAGAGAGATTACGGTAACAGCAGTTGCTGCGCCGAAAACGAAAGCAGCCACTGTGAAAGCAGCCATAACACCGGCTGCAACTTTCAGCGAGCTACGCTTGTAAGTCAGAGCGACCAGTGCGCCAACAAGGAGCAGGCTCCAGATTGTCGTAGTCATATCAGTACCTCAAAAAGGTGGCCCAAAGGCCGTTATTATTTCTGTTTTTTCATACTTCCAGCGCGCGAGGCGGTTACTCACTCGCGCGTGAGGCTGGCATTCTAACCAGTAAAATCACTGCTTCGCAAACCCCAAATGTAAATTTCTTGGGCTGAGACAGGCAGGGATTTTTTCTTTGTTTTCAATAATTTCGCTGATTCACCGGCCAGCCTGTGCTGTTTTACGTGAGGTTTGGCGTAAATGCCGATGGAGGATGGTAAAGGTGTCATGAAAGAGCTTCCCGGCGAAAGCGTAAATAACGACTAAACTGACTCTGTGTGATGCAATAAATAACCTGTCAGGCTACGTATTATGGTGTTGGAACAATTCTCGGTATGGACGCTGGTACTCATTGGCGCTGTGCTTGCACTTGGCATTTTCTTCCACTTGTTCCGGTACTCATCGAAGACAGCCGAAGTAGCGCCCGCGATTCTGACCAGTATTGGTATCTTTGGTACCTTCCTTGGGGTAGCGCTTGGTCTGTGGCATTTTGATACCGCCGATATTCAGGGCAGTGTTCCCAGGCTGATGGATGGCCTTAAAACGGCCTTCTGGACCTCTATTGCTGGTCTCTTTGCTGCACTGACGCTGAAAATACGGGCCGCTGTAGAGCAAGCGGGCAGGCGAGCGTCAACACAACATCGCGCCGCCACCGTGGATGACCTCGATCTGTCTCTGCAAGCTTTGGTGAAGCAACTTCATGATGGATCAGAGCAGAGCCTCAGAGCAGAACTTGCTGAGCAGCATAGCGCTTCTCAGCGCCGCTTCGACCAGTTAATCGACGTATTAACGACGTATCAACAAAAGATGGCTGACGCAAATGCGAAAGCGCTGGTTGATGCCATTCGCACAGTAATGAATGAGTTCAACACCAAGATCAACGAGCAATACGGTGAAAACTTCAAACAGCTGAATGAGTCTGTCGTTGCGATGCTTGAGTGGCAACAAACCTACCGGACACAGCTTGATGAGCTGATTTCAGAGCAGGAGCGATCTTCGGCACTGATGAAGGAAGCCAGTAATGCTTTTGAGTACATGGTTCGTAATGCCAACGCATTCAACGGGATATCAGAATCACTGCAGGAATTACTCACTGGGCTCGAAACTCAGCGACTGAACATTCATTCGCAATTGGGGAGCCTCGCCGACATGGTCAACAACGCTGCTGAGGGGCTGCCTAAATTGGAGGAACGCCTGTCAGTTCTGACTCAAGGTATGTCCGATGCAGTTCAGTCACAGCAGCGTTGGGCCACAGAAGAGCTGAGCCAGACACAGAAAGAGCTGACTTCGCAACTGAATAAAGTGATGGTCGAGAGCCAGGAGCAGCTTCTTAGCCAGCAACAACAAAGTCAGCAGCACATGCAGAAACTGGGCGAGCGCCTCGAGCGACAGGTCGCTCAGCTGGATACCGGCATGGAGGAAGAGCTCAATAAAGCGCTGCGTGCGTTCGGTCTTCAGTTAACGGCACTGTCTGAGAAATTTGTCTCTGATTACAGTCCGCTCACTGACAAGTTGACAGAGTTGGTGAATATGGCCCGCCAGGTTGAGGACTGACCATGCTCGACGACTCGCAAAAGCTTGATGACTCTCAGGATCACGAAGGTCACTGGGTTGCCGTTTCGGATTTAATGGCCGGTTTGATGATGGTGTTCATGCTGGTATCCGTAGTCTTTATGATTAACGTGGAAACTGAGCGCGATAAAATCCGTGATGTTGCCATTCTGTATGACCAGCTGCGCACCCAACTTTATAAAGATCTTCAGACCGAGTTTGCTGATGATATGTCGAGGTGGGGCGCAGAACTCGATGAAGACCTCGCCTTCCGTTTTAATAATACTGATGTTCTGTTCGATAAGGGTGAGGCTGAGCTAAAACCGGAATTTCAGGCCATTCTCGACGACTTTTTTCCCCGTTATGTACGCATCATTACTCAGGAACAATATCGCGACGACATTCTTGAAGTGCGCATAGAAGGGCATACTTCCAGCGGCTGGTTTGGCGCCCGTTCAGACGATGAAGCCTACATTCTCAATATGAACCTGTCACAAGAGCGGACCCGTTCTACGCTTGCCTACGTGTTAGGCCTGAAACCGGTTGCTGATGATAAAAGCTGGTTGAAGGCACACCTGACCGCCAACGGGTTGTCATCAGCGAAAGTGGTGAGAGATGACGCCGGAAGCGAGTTGGGCTCGGCATCCCGGCGGGTAGAGTTTCGCGTTCGCACTGATGCCGAAGGCCGCATTGCCACCATACTCGATAGGGTTCAGCCATGAAGCTATATAACTTTCTGGACGAACCCGAGTTTAATGCCCTTAAGCACCGTATGGGGGCAGATGGGTACGGACACTTTGTCGAATTCGACCCAGAGCATCAGCTGACCTTTGGCGAGCGCGATCAACTGGCCAAGGGCTCACTGAACGCGTTACCGGGGCAGTTACGTATACTGCCGGATCGTACGCTGGCACTGAAAAATTCGAGGGTTTGGGTGGAAGGAGAAGGGCAGATACATCTCGCTGCCTGTCATGAGCTGCATCGACTTCGGGATGCTGAAAGCATCAAAGCCAGTACCCGTGACCCGGAGAAAACGCTCAGTATCTGCCCGGATTGCCTGGCGGAACTTAAATACCTGGGATTGGACGGCCGTAAGAGCCGTCGGCTGTCTGAACAGCTTGACGAGCTCTTCTCGATGGAGCGATTCCGCCAGGATTACCCCTTTTACCCAGTCTGAAGCGCGCGGGATTCAGGCCTTATGGATTCAGGGTGCGCTCCGCTTTGAACTGCAGTGGTTCAGGTTTCCAGAGACCAATGTCAGGCGCGACGTCGGCGCTACCGTCGATCCCCACCTTTACTGCCTCACCACCAGAGAGCATCCGGAAGAGGCTGATTCCCAGATTGGTCAGGCTGACTTCCAGTGGGATATCGATTTTCTGTGACTGATCTTGCTCGAGCTTAACGCTGTTCAATGTGCCTTTCCCCAGTGATTTTCCTTCAGCCTGAAGGTTATAAGCCAGAGACTTCAGATCCAGCCCGAACGCATTCGGGTTCTCGACATCGAGACTCAGCATCAGCTTGGCACCGCTCCAGCTGACATCCGAAAGACTGATATCGCTGAAGCTGATCTGTGGCAATTGAGGGATGGGTAAGGTGCCCTTGAAGTCTACCGGGATGCTGATATTGCCCATGACCGGAATATCCATAAGCACATTGCCATCAACTGTGTAATCGACCGCGTTTTTACCGCTCAGTCCATCAATCGCGTTGGCTAGGTCAGTAAATTTAAGCGTAACAGGAAGCTGAACCGACTCCGTGCCATTGGCGGGTACGGTTACCGTAGCGTCTGGTTGATTAACTGAGGCAAGAGGAGATCCAGCGACCCCCAGATCAAGATCAAAGCCCGCTGCATCCAGGGCAAATCCGTTCGGGTTGCTGACAGCAACGTCCACTAACAGCGTCGCTTGTTCCAGTGACAGGCTGCCGAGAGAAACGCCTGCAACTTCAGCGGTGGGTTTTTTAACATCGACGATCCCTTTTAAGGTTGCGCAGGATGCAAGAAAAGTAGCGAACAGCGCAGTTGTCGTCAGTCGAAGAAACAATCTTGAATTCATCAGAGTGGCCCGGGAATCAGAGTAAAAAGTCAGTCGCTACTCTACCGCCAGATGAACGATGGTTCCAGTAGGCCTGACTTGGTTCTTTTCGGGCCGAACCGAATTTACTCCTTGGCCGCCCTTCGTAATACACGTAGGTTGAAGCTACAAAACTAAAATTTAAAAAAAATAAGAATAATAAAGGTGATGCTATGTCTGGGTTTCGCTCATGGGTCGCAGTGAGTTTTCTGCTGTCGTCCGTCAATGCAATTGCAATGTCGTCTCCTCCTGCTCTTGAACTCGCCGAGCCTTATCAAGGCAGTGTGGCGAGTCTGGCGCAGCGATGTATCGGCATCCAGTCTCCAGGGACTGGTCATTGGCTGCGCTTTGAAGAGAATCCGGGATGGGCAGACGGATTCCCGTCCTACTCGTTTTCTGGAGATTCATCTGCCAGCGCCAGTCGCTTCTATCTGAAACCCAGCCAGCACCAGCACTTCTTATTGCGCGATGCTTCCAGCAGCTATCTTGGTGCGAGCACGACGGCGATAGTGAGAGCGACGGAGACAGCGAATAACCGCGCAGAATGGAAATTGGAGCGTGATGGTGATGGTTATACACTTCACAACGCACAAACTGGTTTTCAGTTAGCTCATCGCATTCGAAATGGCGAACTCTACTTCACCAGCACCCTCGACGTATTCTCTCTCAATAAAGAAACAGCCCTGAACTTTGTTGAGTTGGACGGGTGCAGCCAGTTCCCTGAAGTCACAGTGAATGCTCACGGAGATCGTGATGCGTTAAAAGGCGACGTCGATTTACCTGTTCGTGGCTATATTGACGCCCACACACATATTTCGTCGTATGAGTTTATGGGCGGTAAATTTATGGCCGGTGAGCCTTTCCACCGGTTTGGCGTTGAAGAAGCACTTAAGGATTCGTCGCACCTTCACGGAAAAGACGGCTCGCTCGATCTGATTGGTAACCTTTATACATTCAACGATATCAACAACCGCTATGACACCCGTGGGTGGCCCGATTTTCCATGGTGGCCAAATCACCAGCAGATGAGCCACTCGGGTTATTACTATAAATGGATGGAGCGTGCTTACCTTTCAGGGTTGCGCATCATGGTCACCAATCTGGTAGAAAATGAAGTGCTTTGCTGGGCTCAGAGCAGAATAAACCCTGCCTCCTGGATCAACCCGAACAGCTGCAATGTGATGGACTCGATTCGTCTGCAAGCACAACGACTGCGTGAGCTTGAAGAGTACGTCGACGCTCAGGCGGGAGGCCCAGGTAAGGGGTTCTTCCACATTGTGACCACTCCTCAGGAAGCGCGTGAGACTATTGCCGCCGGGCGTATGGCCGTCGTGCTCGGCATTGAGGCTTCAGAAACATTTAATTGCGGGCTCAACGATTACTGCACGCGCGAGACGATAGAATCGCAACTGCAGGAGGTCTATGACCTGGGCGTGCGCTCTCTTTATCCGACGCATAAATTCGATAACCAGCTTGCAGGTTCAGTCGTAGAAAGTGGTTTTATTAATATTGGCCATTTGTTGTCTTCCGGACGCTTCTTTGAGACAGAAGAATGTGCCCCGCATACCCACGGTAAGCCAATGACATCCGGGTTCCCTTTGATTGGTGATATTCCGGTGATACGGGAAATTCTCGATGTCGTACACCTGAATCCCGACTATGACGAATCGCGTCCGCATTGCAATCAACACGGTCTGAGCCCATTAGGAAGCTATCTGGTTAATCGCATGATTGATCTGAAGATGATGGTCGAGCTGGATCATATGAGTGACGCGACAGCCACCGCGGTCATGGATATAGCAGAGGCCCGAGGGTACAGCGGTGTACTGTCGACTCACAGTTGGATGCTTAACGCACCTGGTGGAGCGGTGCATCGTAATACCCAGCGCTTAATAGAAGCGGGTGGATTTGTGGCACCTTATAACAGTGATGCCACAGACATGGTCCGTCGGGTGGATCGTTATCTGGATATTCTTGCCGACACCCAATACCTGAACGGTGTGGGTATCGGTACGGACATGAGCGGCCTCGGAGGTCAGCCGGGTCCACGAGCTGATGTGGCAACGAATCCGTTAAATTATCCATTTATTTCAGAGTTTGGTATCGAATTTAACCGGCAGACCTCAGGTAACCGAACGTTCGATTTTAATCAGGACGGCATGGCCCACTACGGAATGCTGGCGGACTTCATTGAAGACTTACGCCAGCAGGCACCGGCCCGAACGTACGAAGCCGTCATGACATCTGCAGAAGCCTATCTGCAAACCTGGGAGCGATCGACAGCTTCTGGTGTTACTGAGCACTATGAACCTGCCGGCCTGGAAGACATTGATTAACTGCGTAATCTGGTAAGAACATCTTCTAAGGATGAATCCAGGGGAATACCGCTGCTGTTCAGAACACCAGCGAGCCCCTGGTACCAGCCGATTAACATCAGTAGCTCGATCATGAGCGCATGGTTGTAGTGTTTTTTCAGACCAGGCATGGTCTGTTCGTCGACGAGGTTATTACCGACCATGCCGTCGCATGCACGCAAAATCAGTGACTGGCGTTCACTCCAGCCATGGGCGTCTGCGCCTTCAGGGATACGGCGAATCTCGTCTTTTGTCAGGCCTGCACGTAGGCCAATATCGACATGTTGGCCCCACTCATAGCGTGAGCGACACAACCAGGCGATGCGCAGAATAGCCAATTCAGTATCGCGTCGATCCAGTTTCCCGAATGGCATCAGCTTGGAGGCGAAGAACAGCATGCCGCGCAGCAGTCGCATGTTGTGCATCATTAATAACCACAGATTGGCTGCATTGAGTTTTCCGAAGCGCTCGATTCCCCAGAGAAGAACGCGTTTAAAGAAACTCATGTCACCCTCCGCAACAGAAGGAACACGACGCTCCGGAGGTAGTTGCCAACCATCGTCTGGAATTAATTCATCATATTTCATCGCTCTCTGCACATTTCTTATAAAGGGAAATTTTTACCCAGCCAGTCGATCTGAATGGAAACTACTTTTTCAAACCATTCACCGCGATAAATATCAAAATGTCCGGTATCCAACTCAACGAGCGAGCCATTCTTCAACGATTTTGCGTATTTTAACGTGGGTTTGACTGGCGCCACGGTATCTCTCAGGCAAGCAATAAGAAGCGTTGGTGCAGTTACTTGCGAAGCTGAACGCCCAGGGAAATAGCGGGTAATTTCAAAGCCAAAGCGAGCAGCAACATAGCCAGGAATATCTGAACCTTCTGGCTTAATGCCGTTGTATCCCTCCATAACATCGTGCGCGGTCATCAGTGCAGCGTCGCCGGGTGATCCGGCAAGATCGACCATCACGGGTGCATTTCTGAAGGGCATAGACAGAAGGTCAGCGGTTGCCGCCAGTGATACCTTCATCAGGCTCAGAGGGTGGAGCGCCATTGAAGAAGCAATACCGTTAGTAAAAGGGCACTGAGACATAACACCAGCAACCCCAGAAACATTGGCTGCTGTCTTAAGTACGTGACCACCACTGAATGAGCTGCCCCAGATAATTATCCGGCTGCCATCCACGCGTTGATCATTTGCGGCGAACTTCACTGCAGCTGCCCAGTCTTCCAGCTGCTTTGTTACGCTTAAAAGCTGGCGCGGTTCTCCGCTGCTATCACCGAAGTGACGATAGTCAAACACAAGGCAGGCATAACCGGCGTCGCAGTAACGTTCGGCAAATGCATCCAGGCGCATAGAACGAACAGCGCCGAGACCATGTGCCATAACAACAACGGGAGCTGGATGATCTGAGTCCGGAAGATATAACCATGCGGCGCAGTGATCATCACCAGATTGATAAGACACATCAAGACGGTTCATGCAGGCACTCCTGTCGGTAGCGAAAAGTGGGTGATTAATAATCTGTTGTTTGCTATTTTTAGGGTTTTTGGAACAAATGTTCCGGTTCATACTAACATTGCTGGAACGGTTGTTCCAAGGTGCTGGAGAATGAATGACTGAATTGACCCCTAAACAGCAGGCCAGGGCGGATGGCCTGCTGGATGCCGCCGAAGCTTTGTTTGCTTCATACGGTTTCCATGCTGTCAGCGTGCGGGACATTACCGGGTTGGCCAAAGTGCGTTTGGCAGCGGTCAATGATCTGTTCGGCGGCAAAGAAAAGCTTTTTTATGAGGTCATCAAGCGCCGGGCTGAGGTCGTTAATGCGCTGCGTGAAGAGCGTCTGGCCGCGATTGATGATGCCAAGCCCCGAGAAAAACAGGCTGCAGAGATCATTTCAGCTTTCTTTGACCCTTTGCTGGAAGTCAGCGAGCGCGGTGAGGGTTGGCGTAATTACCTCAGATTGGTCAATCAGATGATTGGTTCACGATCGCCAGTACTGTTGAGCGTCGTTGAATTCTACAACCCGATCACGCAGAAGTTTTTGATGGCTTTGCATACTCTGTATCCAGGTATCCCGTTTTCAGACTTACTGCGGCATTGGCAGTTTATTCTGGCAACTTACCTTAGTGTGTTTGCTGATAACTTCAGAGTGAACAGCATGACACGGGGGGAGGTTCAGAGTTCAGCGTTTTCTGAAACCTATGATGCGGCCAGAGTATTTGTTCTGGGCGGGCTTAAAGCGTTTCTGGAGCAGGCGCAACAGCGCACTTGATGCTTCCTGCTTACGGGTTCAGATCAATATAGTGAGACTTAGGTTTGCAGCTTAAAACCAGCCAATGTAATCTTGCCGAAGCTGCCCGCAGAGGCGGCATTCACCACAACTCCTGGGTAGTTAATAACCTGTGAGAGGCTCAAGAATGAGACCATTAACTGCATCAGTCAGTGCCTTGTTAGGAATGACAATGGCAATGGCAGCAACCGCCGCTGAACCATTTAACTACGATTATCTGGGTCTTACCTATGATTACCAACGGATTGGCGTCGACGGCTTCAGCGAAGAGCTGGAAGGTCACCGTGTCACAGCGATTTATTCAGAAGAGCTGAAGCAAGGTCTTATCTATCAGGCGTTCGGTACCAGCGAGTTTACCGATGATGAATTGATGACCTCGGGTAACTCGTACTTTTATGAGCGTGATTCGATCGATATTGGTGTCAGCCTTGGTGCTCACCTGCCGATCACAGCGAAAGCAGATGCGGTTGGAACGGCAAAAGTGGGTTATGCGTTTTATGACACCTACAGCCGCCTGAAACTCGAAGATGACATTGAAACCACAGTCATTGATGAAAAGGGCTCAGAGCCTTTTGCAGATCTGTCGGTTGGCGTACGTTGGTTTATCGACGATTACAACAGTCTCGATATTCAGCCTCTGTTGGGAGTTATCCTGACCGAAGATACTAACGATGCATATTTCCGCGGGCGGGTGAGTGCACGCCTGGTAGGCACGATAGAGGCCTATCTTGATATGACGACCTATCTGGATTCTGATTATCGTGCCTTTGGTACAGGCATCTTCCTGTATTACTGAAACAGAATAACCCTATGGGAGTGCGAGCGGAATTGCGCTCCCTGAAGCAAACAAAGTAAACAACAAGGACGTTACATGAAACCTTTCTTCGTGCTTCTCTTATCCTCAGCCCTGTTCGCGTGTGGCGGTGGCTCTCCAACAACAGCGTTGATCAGCGGCGATGATGATGAAACTGATGCCGGTTTGTTCCGCGAATGGACAGAAACCGGTAGTGGCTTTCTTCTCGACCTGACTGGCGGAGCTTTAAATACCAACCTCGCGTACTACCTTGAGGAGGAAGATGGTTCTCGCTGTGACTGTCGTCTGACTTTTCTCGGTGATGAAATATCAGGCTCTTACGTGCTTAGCCAATGTAGCTACAGGGTAGGAAGTTCGGATGCTGATCCGGGGTGTAATGCTTATGATCACACCGGAACCTACGAGCGGGACAATAATCGTCTTTCTATTTGTGATGACACTCAGGAATGTTCGACATATCGCTGAGTGACATCCTGTGCAGGCGATACTCAGAAGTAAACGCGAATACCGTAAATGTAGGCCGGAGCAGAATTTTCAATATCTTTCTGATAAGAGAAACGACCAGAAATAATATCTGAAATATTCAGCTCGGCTGACAGGTCAACGATGATTGAATCCTCTTCCTCACCTGTTGCATAAGATACGGTCCCGGATAACTCCAGCGGTGAATATTCAGATAAGCGGTATCGGGTTTCAAGATTAAACGCCGAGCTGTCTGTGTAGGTCACTGAGGATTCTTCGAAAAAGAAATTCACATCAGTACGTTGGTATTTGGTCTCAACGTCAGATTTGGTTTCACTGTACGATAAGCCCGGAACGATGTGCAGGGTTGGGGAGATCTGAAAATAACGATCGATCGCGATGCGCAAAGTACGCTGGTCGATATCTGCACTGTATCTGGAGTCGTCGGTCTCATAACGGTCTTTCAGCTCGACAAAGCCGGCAGAAACACTGGCGACGACCTGATAACCCAGGTCTTTCTGCAATTCAAAGATGGTTGCTGTCGTGTTATTTGGTTCACCTGACGATGGAGAATCCAGCTTACTCTTCGCAAAACTAGCCTGAACGAAATCGTAGTTAATTGCCGAATCGGCGAATGACAGAGTTGGAAGGGCAACGGCCGCAGCCAGAACAGCAGACTTGAACGAGGGCATAGTATTTTCCGTAATCGCAGCGCATCAGCGCCCGTTTCTGATAATTATTATTAAGCCCGATAGTACAGAAACTGCCCGGATTATCAACAGAGTTCTATGCCTGTAAAACGAAAGAAGCCCGCATCGGGCGCCGCTGTGAGCGGCGCTGATACGGGCCAGAAGACCAACAAGGTTACTATTTCAGATCAAAGCGATCCGCATTCATTACCTTCACAAAGGCCTTCACGAAGTCGTTAACGAACTTCTCTTTGCTGTCATCCTGCGCATACACCTCAGCGTATGAACGCAGGATCGAGTTAGAGCCAAACACCAGGTCGACACGCGTCGCTGTCCACTTGGTTTCACCGCTCTTGCGATCAACGATGTTGTAGTGGCTTTTGCTCGCTGGTTTCCACTGGTACGCCATATCCGTCACATTCACGAAGAAGTCGTTGCTCAATGCGCCAACGTTATCGGTAAATACGCCGTGCTGGCTGTCACCAAAATTGGTACCCAGTACGCGCATGCCGCCGATCAGAACCGTCATCTCCGGCGCAGTCAGCCCAATGAGCTGTGCGCGGTCGAGCAGCATCTCTTCAGGCGAAACCACATACTCTTTCTTGGCATAGTTACGGAAACCATCAGCAAGGGGTTCAAGCACATCGAACGATTCAGCATCCGTCTGTTCATCCGTTGCGTCACCGCGACCCGGTGCGAATGGTACAGTCACATCGACGCCAGCGTCTTTCGCTGCTTTCTCAACACCCGCGGTACCACCGAGTACAATCATATCGGCGATGCTGACAGGCTTGCTGAAGCCAGCACGGATACCTTCAAGAACAGCGAGCACCTTCTGCAGACGCTCAGGCTCGTTCCCCTCCCAGTCTTTCTGCGGCGCTAAGCGGATACGCGCGCCGTTGGCACCGCCACGGAAGTCAGAACCACGGAACGTACGAGCGCTGTCCCACGCGGTTGCCACCAGTTCGGCAACAGTCAGGTCAGAATCCAGAATCTGTGCCTTCAGGTCTGCAACTTCATCATCCGTCAGGGTGTAATCCACCTCAGGAATCGGGTCCTGCCAGATCAGATCTTCAGCCGGTACGTCTGCGCCGATATAACGACTCTTCGGACCCATATCGCGGTGCGTCAGCTTAAACCAGGCTCGGGCAAAGACATCTGAGAAATACTCAGGGTCTTTGTGGAAGCGCTCGCAAATCTTGCGGTATTCCGGATCGACCTTCATCGCCATGTCCGCATCAGTCATCATCGGCATGGTACGGATGCTCGGGTCTTCAACGTCCACCGGCATATCTTCTTCTTTGATATCGATCGGTTTCCACTGCCATGCACCTGCTGGGCTCTTGGTCAGCTCCCATTCGTGATTCAGCAGCATGTCGAAGTAGCCCATGTCCCACTGAGTCGGGTTGGTTGTCCAGGCGCCTTCAGGGCCACCGGTCAGGGTGTCACGGCCAATGCCACGGCCTTTCTTGTTGTTCCAGCCCAGGCCTTGCTCATCCACATCCGCGGCTTCAGGCTCAGGGCCAAGGTCGTCAGGGTTGGCGTTGCCGTGGCATTTACCCACGGTATGGCCGCCAGCGGTCAGGGCGACGGTTTCCTCGTCGTTCATCGCCATACGCTTGAAAGTATCGCGTACATCAGCTGCCGACTTGAGTGGATCAGGCTTGCCGTCGCGGCCTTCCGGGTTCACATAGATCAGACCCATCATTACGGCTGCGAGTGGATTTTCCATTTCGTGGTCATCGGAATAACGACTGTTGTCGTTATCACTCGGCGCCAGCCACTCCTTCTCTGAGCCCCAGTAAGTGTCTTTTTCTGGATGCCAGATATCCTCACGGCCACCGGCAAAACCAAAGGTTTTCAGACCAAAAGATTCATACGCCATGTTACCAGCCAGAATCATCAGGTCAGCCCAGGACAGCTTATTGCCGTACTTCTTCTTAATTGGCCAAAGCAGGCGACGAGCTTTATCGAGGTTTGCGTTATCTGGCCAGCTGTTCAGCGGCGCAAAGCGTTGATTGCCAGTGTTTGCACCACCGCGACCGTCTGCCAAGCGGTATGAACCGGCTGCGTGCCAGGCCATACGAATCATCAGGCCACCATAGTGCCCCCAGTCAGCAGGCCACCACTCCTGGCTGTCAGTAAGAAGGGCTTTAACGTCGTTTTTCAGAGCTTCAAGATCAATTTTTTTGAATTCTTCGGCGTAATTGAAATCTTCGCCGAGTGGATTCGTCTTGGTATCGTGCTGATGCAGGATGTCGAGGTTCAGATTATTCGGCCACCAGTCTGTGTTCGAATTTCCGTGTTGGGTGACACTGCCGTGCATAACCGGGCATTTGCCCGCAGAGTTGTTGTCCATCGTCGCACCTCATCAATTGCTATCGTTATTAGCGTTGCTTGTGATTACTAAGATACAGAGTAGCGCGATAGGTTGATATTAAAATTATATTAAATGTATCAGTGTGATAGTAATAATTGATTACTCGCCATTGTCAGCCCTCGACACCGCGGCTGATCGGTTACGTTGTAATAGCAGCATAATGACAGAGGCAACAATGACAGGAACAAACGACACCCAGAGTACGGTGTCCCAACCCCAGTAACTGAGAATGCCACCAGAAGCAAAAGAGCCCATGGCCATCAGCGAGAAAACGACAAAATCATTCAGCGACTGCACCCGGTTTTTCTCTTCTGGCCGATGACACTGCAAAATCAGGGCAGACGCACCCAGAAAGCCGAAATTCCAACCTACGCCCAACACAATCAACATCGACCAGAAGTGAAATACGTCCACACCATGGAGAGAAACTCCGGCTGCAATGGCAGTAAGCGCCAACCCGATTGCTGAAATACGGATGGCTCCAAAACGCGCAATCAGGTGCCCAGTAAAAAAGCTGGGCCCGTACATGGCGATCACATGCCACTGAATCCCGAGGTTCGCGTCAGCCTGAGAGTGCCCATGAAAATGCATCGCAAGTGGAGCCGCTGTCATCAGAAAGTTCATCACCAGGTAAGAGACAGCACCACACACAACGGCAGGTAGAAAAAGCGGTTGTCGAACAATGTCACCCAGTGAACGCCCGCCGGCAACTTCTTCAACGCTCAGCCGAGGTAACTTAACGCCCGACAGCACCACACCAGCGAGCGCAGCAGCCAGCGCCTGAATCAGGAACGACGCCGCAAAGGGTGGGGTGTCTAATCCGGGCAGAGAAAGGTTCATTGTGTGTGTAATCAGTTGTGGTCCAACGACACCGGCGGCGATTCCACCCGCCATCACCATAGACAGTGCTCTGGGTTGCCTTTCGGGTGCTACACCATCGGCCGCTGCAAAGCGAAAAGACAGAACTACTGCAGCATAGGCGCCGCCAAAAACAGTCGACAGGCAGAGGAGAGTGAATGAGCCGTAGATCATGGCGGCCATCGCCGACAACCCTGACAGTATGCCCATGGCTGTTCCTGCCTGGAAAGCAGCAAGGCGCCCGAACCGCTGCGCAATCAGGCCTGAGGGGAGAGTGCAAATAGCCAGCCCCACCACAAACAGAGAAATCGGAAGTGTCGCCAGAGCCGGGGCTGGCGACAGCTGATGACCAATGACCGCGCTGGTGGCAAAAATCACAACCGAGTTTGCACCAGCCAGCGCCTGAGCAATGGTCAGGCGCCAGATATTATTGGTTTGTTGAGCTTCGCTGAGTTGCATGAATGAGTGCCTTAAAGTCCTTGAACCTGACGTTCCAGAACGCGGAGCTTATCGTATCTTTAGTATTCCCGGCGAGGAGTGAGAGGTGAAACAGTGATATTCAGTAATGGCCTCCCCACAGGAGGCCGAACATTACTTTTAACTGATTGAAAATTAATGATATTTTATTTTTATTCAAATTAGTTACCCCGGAAGTTACCCCGAAACATCCGTTGCTAGATGGTCGACATGACACTACCGGACATTAGTAGAAGTTACTAAAAAGTAGTAAGAATGAGTAATTCTATCTTGACGTGACCGACTCATCGACATAGAGTTGTTTTTAACACGGCCCCCGCCTCTTTGCTCTTACTTCGGTAGGATGTCATACGCGGGGGTTTTTTATTGCCTGATGAAAACCTACCACCATGTGTGCCAGCTGCTCGGAGCCCCCATTGCTTCGATACTAATCTTGTAATCGGAAGCAACGCTAGGGAACTCATCCAGATGTTTTCTCACGCGATTGTGCCATTCACTCGACGGATTCAGTTGCAATACCATGTGGCGACATATAGCGACTAACAGGAAAGGGCGGGATTTGAGTTCGTCGTCTGTCAGGCCACTTGAACGTAGTTGGTCCAGCCACAAGAGTGCTCCTGAACCGGGTAAAGAGGGCTGGTCGATAATGTTCCGATTCCATAACCGGCTATGGTGTGCGCAGATATTTCTCAAATAGTTTAAAGAACGTAGCCAGCTCTGGAAGGCTTCCCAGTCAGGTACGCCATACTTTCGTGCAATCTGAGTTTGGTGTTTCACTTTCATCATCGCGAAGAGCTGCGATAGCGCGCCAAAGTCCCAGGTTTCAACAGCAACCCAGATAGGCAAGTCTGGACCATGGTGCGCCTTATAATGTTCGACGAAGTCTTCTTTAGAGCGTGCTTCAACGTAAATACGCTTCTGATTCCAGGCATTGAATGCAGTTGGCTTGCCACTGCCCTTGGCTTTATTGGCGAATGATCTGTGCAACTTGTCTTGCTTGGTGTGTGCAAAGGTATCTAGTCTGCCCAACAGATGCGCGACATCTACTCGCAATGCGATTTCAATGCGCTCCAGAGCATCGAGTAGAAGCAATCTGAGCTTCTTATCGAATAGATAAAGTTGTACCGAGTCTTTCAGTTCAGTATTGGGAATGAAATCATCGGTGACACCTGATACTCGTCCTTTAGCGTCAAAAATCTTTTGCCTGAAGGGATACCAGTACGCACTCAACCGATAGTAACCAAATTGCTCAAGGGCCTTGAGAGCCGCAGCGTCGTCAGAAACCTGCATGCCGCGGTCTTTGAGTTGCTGCAGTTGTTGCACGTAGCTCAGCCATGGGCGGGTATAGGTCATCGTTTGTCCATCAATCTAACCGGTTACCAGATCATGGTACTACAGAGAACAACTTTTTCAGCGAAGCTCATTTAGCCTGACGAAAATTCAGCTTGTACTCATCCGCGTCCGGCACGGCCTCAAGATAACTAATCCCCAGTCGTTGCGTACTTTCCCGAACTTCCTGTTTCTGCTCTTCTGGCATGCTTGCTCCGCATATTACTGAGAGAATGCACCCAGGTGGCACCTGCAACATGCATAGCACATCTGGATCAGAGGCATCGTGGCAGCAGTCTTCAATATTGGTGAGAGATACCAGCTTGTCGGTCACAGCTTCCGTCTCGTAATCCGGGTTCTTGTGGCGCAGGTGTTTATCGAAGTACTCCGCAGTACACAGAGTGGCATCTACGGCATACAGGTCGCTGATGAGGCGGTGTTCTTTTTCGTAGATCCACTCATCAGACTTCTCGAAATAGATTCGGGTGCTGTCTGACATATAGAAGCCGTTCTTTAATTTTTGAGGAAGGGCTTTCATTCTGTCTTTGCGGTAATGAACCCGCCCTGATTGCCGGGATTTACTGCCGTCTTCTTTGAAGCAGTCATGGGAGGTATCGAAGGCGACGACAATCCCCCGATGGTTGTCAGCGTAATGGCTCCACATCAGCAGGTTATCGTTGGTTTCAGAGAATGAGACGATACCTATTTTCTTGAAAGCCCGTTCTAAAAACTCATTGTTGAAGTCGATCAGCTCTTCGCTGAACTCGGTTTCTGGGGTCATTTCTCGCTGAGCGAGCAAGTCCCAGGTGTGGTCACTCATATACTGATCAGACGGCCGCAGTTCGAACGGGTCGTTCAAAGCACTGCGCGGCGTGCAGCGCAGGTAGAAGTTCTCGAAGAACTCCTTCCTGTAAGGCATGTATTTAAAAAGATAAGGGACGTCACTCACAGCCTTGCCCCAAGTGCTCCAGAGCTGCAGCCGATAGAAACTCTACGTTTTCCGGATGAAGGTAACGATTGCATTTGGATGCTAGTTTTCGCTCAGCGGCTGAATGAAGAGAGGCGAATACTTCTTTTCGTTGTTCTCTATCTACGGGTACTGGGTCGCTCGGCTGTAGAGGTTTATCGAACAGCTCAGGGAGCCAGTCAGGGCTCTCCGTGACGACCCCAGTCTCAGAGACATGCCAGGCCGTAAGTTCCTGTGACTGTCGGCGGCCTTCTTCATTCTGCCAACGAATGTAGCCCGCAGCGAGTGTACCAGCAGGGGTTACATTGGTTTCAATAGTCGCAGTGATACCTCCAAAGCTCCGGGTCTTGGCTTCGCTGATCAAGAGCTGCATCAGGTTGTTATCCATACCAAGCAACTCAATATCCTTACGGTTTCGGGCAATCGCTTTATCAATGGTCAACTTTCTTCTCGCTTTCTGACTGCCAAGCAGAGCAAGCACCTTTTCAGAAAGCCGAACGTCCCACACATTGCCCTCATGAGTTGTATCAATAATCTCGATGTTGAAGTAAGTAAACATTGCCTCTACAAATGACGATATGTGTTCTTTAGTAGGGATGAATTCTTTTTCTAGCGCGGTCGGGTCATAACTTCTCGCATATTCAAACAGCTCCCTCTGCTTACCTGCGGCATCTTTTGCCAGATTCAGAGCTTTCTTTATACGTTCGTCAGTTCGTTCAATGCTGGTAGTCGCGGAGTCCCTCAGAATATCTTCCACATCCACCAAGTCAGCGATTTCACCCAAAATGTCATCGCTTAATCGTTCATTGAATTCGCTTCCAATGATTGAAAGGTCGGCAACAACATCGTCGATTCTTTGGTACATAAGCTCAATGATTTGCTCATCGGCGGTACTGGGAGAAAACATGTTGAATACAACAACCCTTTGTTGCTGACCATAGCGATAAAGTCGGCCAATTCTCTGCACAATTCGCATCGGGTTCCACGGCAGGTCATAGTTCACCATGATGTGACAATGACTCTGCAGGTTGATACCTTCGCCGCCGGCCTCTGTAGAAATCAGGAATTGGCCGTCTCCTTCAAAATGTTCAATCGCTGCATTACGATCAGTCTGTTTCATTGAGCCGTTTATCAGATCGACCTTGTCAGAACCGTACTTCGTACTCAGCGCCTTGCGAATGTGCTCCTGCGTTGAACGATACTCGGTGAATATGAGCAGTTTTTCTTTTGGGTTATCCCTTAAAACATCCTCAACCAGGCTCCCAGTGAAACGTTGCAGTTTCTTATCATCCTGAACCAAAGCGCTTGCCTGTTCGATCAGTTCTTTAAGGAGGGTAATTTCACCACTAAAAAATTCATTCTTTTGGGAAGTGAAATTCTCTTGGTTCTCACCTTCATAACGGGCGTCCATCTCTGAAAGCTCTTCAAGCGACAACTCTTCAGCGTATTCTCCCTCAAGGCGTTTCAGACGGCGATTTAATCCGCAATATATAGCATATGTGCTTGAGGCAGCCAGTTTGCGGTATACCGTCATTACAAAGCCGATAGCGATACCTGTGCGTCCCATAGAGGCTGCTTCTTCATAGCCTTTTCTGAGATATGCTCGTAGATTGTCATCAAACAACTGAGTGTTTTCATCCAGATCGACCTGGATAGCCGTTGTCGTCTTTCCTTTGAAAATGAAGTTGCCCTTGGAGTCAGTTACATCTGCTTTGTTGTTTCTGAACATCATGTCTTTGAGAATATCTGGGTTCATTCTCAAGGTGCTGATTTCATCACGCATTTCGGGGCGCAAGAGCTGTAGGAGCGCAGTGAACTTATCCTGCTTCCCTTGATGAGGAGTCGCCGTGAGCAGAATCATGGCTCGCGAGCGGCTTCTGAGCATTTCTGCCAGAGCATACCGTTGCGAAGTATCAAATTTCAGTCCGTATTGGTTCCGGCTTAGTCTATGGGCTTCATCGAATATGACCAGGTCCCAGATATCTGCCTGTGCGATGGATGCCATAGCGCCATCTTCTTTTAATTTATCAATAGATGCGATGACATGGGGATATTTACCCCATTCTCTGCTTTCATCAATATGAAAGTTATCGCCGTAAATACTGAAGTCATCAAGGCGAAACTTGTTGAACATCTCAGCTTTCCATTGCCGTGTAAGTCCAGCTGGTGTAACCAACAGAATTCGGTCCGCCAGTCCTCTGCTTTGCAGAGCTTTAATGAGCATGCCAGTTTCAATGGTTTTACCTAAACCCACATCATCAGCAATCAGCCAGTTCAGGTTTCCGTGGTTCAGAATATGATGAACCAGATTGACCTGGTGAGGCAGAGGGTCAATATCAAGATTGGAGAGAGCCCCGGTGTTTTCATTCCAGTTTTCGATGGCGTGGGCCAGAAACTTCAGTCTGAAGCGTTCAGCAGTATCTTGTGCCGACGTATTGCCGGTCACAAACCGGTGCTTGGGGCCAGTTACAAAGCATAAACGTTCAAAGGGCAGCCAGTGCTGTTCGCCAATGGCTGGAAAATCCACCAATACCTGTTCATATCCGGCAATCATACGTGTTTTCCAAACTATCCCCTGGCCGAATTTCTTGCCCGTAGAACTGCTGGGTATGAACTCAACCTCGTTACCGGGCTTATAGCCCGAAGTCAGGACTTCTCTGTTCAGTGAAGATACTTCTCCCTCTTTAATCCATTTCACCGTCACAACACAGGTACCGTCAGGGCGGCTGATTGTGTTCTTAACCAACCCTCTGCGGTCACCTTGTTTAACCATGCATTGTGTTACAGGCTGGAGGTATTCCATATCAGCACTCACTTATCTGGGTATTTAACTCGTTTAGTATGGTAGGTAGGTTTAAACACACTGAAGTGCTCTACCTGTATGCCCATTTGTTCAAGGCGTTTAGTTTGCGGGTGTAAGAGGTTGTGGTATTCACCCTCATCAAAAGCGTCTTTAGTTGCCAGGCTGCCAATGCCATATTCACCGATATCGGCCATTGCCTGAAAAGCCAGGTCACTCCGACGGAAGTAAAGGTATTTAAGAAAAGCAGGGAAGGCGCGGCGCAGTGTAGAATGGCTATACCAGTAATCGAATTCACTTTCGAGGTAGTGTTCCACTTCGGCGAGCGATAACAGGTAGCCGTTGTGGCTCACAAATTCCAGAGCCTGTGGCCAGCTGAGATTATAGTAAGCTGGCTGAGTATAGGGGTTGAAGTTGCTCACGGAGGTGAATTTCATCCAGAAACGTTCATTATCCTGCCAGAAATGTCTTAAATCACGGGCTGTAATAATGTGCTCTAGAGATAAGCCAAGGTCTATGGCTTGCCTGATCGACTGTTTTGTTTTTGACCAGCCGTACTCTTCAAAAATATCTGTTAGCGCCTCCAAATTGGAACGTGTCTGTTGCCAGTCAGAATAGAAAAGAACATCCTGGGCAACTTGTCTTGCTCGTTCTCTACGGGTTATACCGTCAGTATTTTCACTTTCAGGCGGGTAGTCACTTTCATCGACAAGGCTCTCATAAAAGTCTGCATCAAATTCATCATCGCCAAGCCACTCCTCTTCCGGACCAAAAACCTCTTCATCAAAGGCGTCGATGTCTTCCGGGTCGTCGAATTTTGAAGGATCAGAAGTCTCATATACTTCGCTATCATCTGCATCTAAATCTGATTCTTCTGCCACATCTTCATATTCGTCTTCATTCAAAACGCTGGGCAGATCGATATCTGCAGGTGTTAATGGCTGGTTTGAAGTATCCTGCTCTGGCTCTGGCTCTGGCTCTGGCTCTGGCTCTGGCTCTGGCTCTGGCTGATTGCTCTCTTCATCCGGAAAGTGATTGAATGCATCTGGATCTGACACACCTGAAACATAAAACGTCGTGGATGATGGTACTGTTTCTGCGCTGACGAGTTCTGAGCCCCCATCAGGTGACTCAGTAGGGCTAGTATCGTTGGTTGACTCATCTGTCGGTGGCATCGCATTTCTTTTGTGCCTAATCTCAACACCGGACTCGCTACTCTTATCATCTTGAATAGTTGTGCGGGAGCTTTTGTGAAGGCTGAGGGTTAACCTTGGCTTATTCTCAGGCTGCTGAGGCTCTGGAGAGGTGTCAGAGACTGGTTCACTGATGGATATGGCTTGATCAGTAGAAGATTGCTGCGAGAAGGACGGGGGCTCTTCCTCAAGAAAATCGTATTCCTCTTCAACCAGTTCAGCTTCCTGCTCGTCGAGATATTCTAAATCTTCGGTCGTCAGTGCGACTTCAGCGGGTTCCTGCTGGCGCTTCCGGATACTCAGTGATTGATTCAGATATTGAGCAGCAATGGATGACATGCCTTCTTTCAAAAAGAAACTGCCAATGGCCGACAGCATCGCAGCGTCGTATTGCCAGTACTTGGCTGCGGCCTCTGCCAGTACCTTAGCTTCGTCAATCTTTCTGGCCTTGAGCAGGTCCATCAGAGTGAACATAAACCGATTCTTGTTTTGAAAAGCATCCTTGCTCATCGGTTTACCCCAGTGCCTGCTCAACGATGGCGTTGGTCAGATGTTGTTCGGTTTCGCTGGCTTGCTGCAGGCGCTCTTTAAGCTGGTCGCAGAGGGCGAATAGCTCATCGACTTTGGCGACGATACGGCGTTGTTCGGCGAGTGGGGGGAGGGGCATCATCAAAAAATCGACATCACTCAAACGAAAGCTATTTTTGATACCTCGTTGTGGTTCATTAAACTGCTGCTTTGCCAGAGGTGTTCGTAAAAACTCAACGACATATCTGTTTTTTTGCGTTGCAGTTAATCTAACGAGGCAGGAATGCTGGTTTATGTAAGCTTCGCCAAAATCTTCCGGTATCAATCCCAAATTGCCAACGTCACCGGTGATAGAAATTACGATGTCACCTGCTTCGAGCTTTGTTCGCTTGCCCTCTGAATTTTTTGGTGGTGAAACAAAGCGTAAATTTTCCAATCTCAGAACATAGCTACCACGTGAAAGGTTGCCCATCGTAATGAACTTGGCGCCCGACTCAGAGTAATATTTAGCCCAATCTCTTGAGCCAGATGTTATCAGCTCGCATAGCTTTCCAAATCTCACCCACTCCCACCCCTCCGGCAATTCAAACGGTTTTTCATCGTCACTCACCGGTGGCAGTTTTTTCGGTTTTTTGATTTTGCCTTCTTTGACCAGTCGGGCTTTTTCTTCTTCGATGCGTTCGAGTAGTTTCGATGCCGGTTCATCCTCTGCATTCTGCGGCACCAGTTTGCCCATGACGGCGAGCTGGAGGATGGTGTCTTTTAAGCGGTCGATGGCCCAGGCGCCCATGGGCCCGGAGAACAGCAGGTCGAAATGGTTGGCGAGGCGTTGCCAGTTGTCGTTAAGCTCTTGCGCATTGGCTGATTCGGTTAACGTTGCCAGCAGGGTGTCGGTGAGTTGCTGGTGGGCGGTGAGCTGGTGCTCGCTCTGTTGCTCCAGCTGGTCGCAGAGGGCCATGAGTTCATCGACTTTGGCGACGATACGTTGTTGTTCGTTAGAAGGTGGCAAAGGGAATACGCCACCAAAGAACTGTTTGTCGTTAATTGCTGGATATGCAATACCAGTTTGGACCGATTCAACGTAACGTACGAACGAAGGGCTGTGCAGGTATGAAGATATGTATGAGCTTGAAATCCCCGACCAAGGATGAAGGATTGCAAAAGCAGTACTAGCAATTGGAGGTGGACTAAAATCTTCGTCGATTACTGCGATATTCTTTAAATATGGTCGAACCGTTGAATAAATAACGGTCCCCATTCTGACCACCTTTCTTGCCCTTGAGGGTGCTTCACTCGCCTGTAAAACGCTGGGCTCTTTAATTCTTCCACGACCATTGTCGATAGCACCCACATCAATGTAGGTAAATTCTGTAGACGGTGTAGTTTGGCCGTGGTCATGACCTATGCTAGATATGTATACCCACTCCCACCCCTCCGGCAGTTCAAACGGTTTCTCTTCTTCACTAACTGGGGCCAACGGCTTCTGCTTTTTCAGTTTGGCGTCTTTTATCAGCTGCGCTTTTTCGGCTTCGATCCGTTCCAGCAGTTTCGAGGCGGGTTCATCGTCCGGATTCTGCGCGACGAGTTTGCCGCGCACGGCCAGCTCTAAAATAAGCTCTCGCAGTTTTTTGATGCCGGTGAGTTCGAGCTTGCTGCTTTTCCCGGAACCACGGCCACGCCCGCTGGTGGGTTTTGGGGTGACGGTGCTGGTCCAGAGGTCGAGGTGGTCGGTGACCAGTTGCTGAGGGCTTCGTTGCTCTTTACCCGCCGCAGGCGCTCGACTGTCCGAAGGCATTGGTGAATTCGTACCGCCGTTGTCTGTTTTGTAGCGCGCTGCGCCTTCGTTGATCTGGTTGCTCATTCGGCGGTTTCTCCGCCTTTTTCGCCCGTGAGAGCAGCGGCCAGTATGCCTTTGAGCTGATCGCGCAGTTTCTGGATGTCGTGTTGCTGGTCGGCGTATTGGGCGAGCAGTTCGTCGGGGTCGTGGCTGATTTGCTCTCCGACGTGGGGGTTTTTGATATCCAGGTTGTAGTTGCGGGCCTTGATATCGTCGATGCTGACTTTCCAGGCTTGTTCGTTTTCTTCACGGGTGGCAAAACCGTCGCCCTCGTTGCCCCACCAGGCGATTTCGGTGGCGAATTCGTCGAACTTCATGGGTTTGGTTTTGCTGTAGCTTTTGTAGCCTTCCGGGTACGGGTGTTCGTAGTACCAAATATGCTGCGTGGGTTGGCCTTTGGTGAAGAACAGCAGGTTGGTTTTAATGCCGGTGTAGGGGTTAAACACGCCGTTGGGCAGGCGCACGATGGTGTGCAGGTTGCACTCGTTCAGCAGCCTTTCTTTTAAGCGGGTTTTCATGCCTTCGCCGAATAAAAAGCCGTCGGGCAGTACAACGGCGGCACGGCCTCCGCTTTTTAGCAGGCGGATAAACAGGGCCATAAACAGGTCGGCGGTTTCGCGGGTGCGGAACTCGGCCGGAAAATTGTTTTCGATGCCGTCTTCTTCGGTGCCACCAAAGGGCGGGTTGGCTACAATGACGTCGACGCGCTCTGCCGGGCCCCAGTCACGGTAGGGGCGGTTGAGGGTGTTGTCGTGGCGAATCTGGCTGGGGGTTTCGATGCCGTGCAGAATCATGTTGGTGGTGGCCAGCAGGTGCGGCAGTGGCTTTTTCTCGACGCCGTGTATGCTGCGCTGCAGGACTTTTTCGTCGGCGGGTGATTGCACGTAGTGTTTGCGTTTGTGTTCGATGGCGCAGGTTAAGAAGCCGCCGGTGCCGCAGGCGGGGTCCATCACGCTTTCATCGAGTTTCGGGTCGGTGCGGTCGACCATAAATTCGGTGACGGCCCGTGGGGTGTAGAACTCTCCGGCGTTACCGGCGCTTTGCAGGTCTTTGAGTATCTGCTCGTACAGGTCACCAAAGGCGTGGCGTTGTTGTGACTTGTTGAAGTCGATGCCTTCCTGAATTTTGTTAATCACCTGACGAATCAGCTGGCCTGACTTCATGTAGTTGTAGGCGTCTTCAAAGACGCTGCGAATCACGGCGGCGCGTTCGTCGCCGGCTATTTCGAGGTTCTGCAGGCCGGGGAAGAGAATGCCGTCGATAAAGTTTTTCAGTTCGTCGCCGGTGATGCCTTCCGGGTCGGCTGCCCAGTTGCGCCAACGCAGGCCGTTGGGGATGGGGCTTTGGTAATCGTCGTCGAAGAGTTCCCACTCGCGTTCGCGGTCGTCGTAGATTTTGAGAAACAGCATCCAGACGAGCTGGCCGATGCGCTGGGCATCGCCGTCGACGCCGACGTCTTTGCGCATGATGTCTTGAATGGATTTGATAACGGTGCTGATGCTCATAGGTGTCTCTTGTTGTTTTGGACAGTGCTGATTTTTTCTCTACCGCTCCCATGATGGATAGGGGCGACACACACTGTCGTGAAAAATGGTTTAACCAGGGCGATGACGTTCTGGTGCGCATTATGACGGCTGGCTTAGCCAGCGTCATCTTCGTAGAGGCTGGTCTCCAGTTCGCGTACCGCGCTGGTGTAGTCGTCTTTACCGCCAAAGGCGCTGAGCAGTTCCATCGGTGTCCCCATCTGATCGAACGGTGCCAGTTTTAATACCTTGATGTCTTCAATGCTTTGCACGCCGGTGTCGGCGTATTTGTCGAGCAGGGCATCGAGTACGGCCTGTGCCTGGGTGTTGTAGCGATCAAAGATGTTACGCCTGCTCTTCGCGTGGACGACGCGTTGCTTACGCGTGAGCGCCGGTTGCCCGTAGACGATGTGCAGTATTACGTCGAAGGGGTCGGGCTCGTCGCCGAGTTTGCCTTTGAGGTCTTCGGTGAGGTCTTCCCAGCTGACGCCTTGTGCAGACAGCTCGTCGATCACCGCTTGTTTGCGGTCGGCGTCGTTCCAGCGTTTGATAAAGTCGTTCAGGGTGGCGTACTGGCCCTGTACCGACTTGCGGGTGAAGTCGGTCAGGCTTTCGTTGATGAGTTTACCGTCGCTGCCAAGGTACTGAACGCGCTGGTCAATAATGCTGAACTCGACACTACCCACATGGAATTTTTTGCGTGGTTCGCGAGGCTCGTCGCCGGGGCCCCAAGGTTCTGCACCGGTGTTGTAGCCATCAGTACTTGGATCAGTGCTGGGGTCGCCGCTGCAACCCATGTTTGGGTCGTAGGTTGCGCCTGGATACTCTACGCCGCCGGCTGTGTTCTCATCGCCGGGCTCTGGCGGCACGATGCTGCCACCTGCTTCAGGCTCATAAATCTGCTCAGGTGGACCATCGAACTTTTCATCGGCGAACAATTCGGTGGCTTTTTTGAAGTCGAGGATGGTGAACCAGTGCTTGCCAAAGGTTTCGTCGATGCGGGTGCCGCGGCCAATGATCTGTTTGAATTCGGTCATCGACTGAATGCGTTGATCAAGCACGATTAACTTGCAGGTTTTGGCGTCGACGCCGGTGGTCATCAGTTTGCTGGTGACCGCAATCACCGGATACGGCTCTTCTGGGTCGATGAAGTTATCGAGTTCGTCTTTGCCTTCTTTATCGTCGCCGGTGATGCGCATGACGTATTTACGATTTTTGGCGACCTGCTCTGGGTTGAGGTTAATCAGAGCCTGCTTCATACGTTCGGCGTGGTCGATGTTTTCGCAGAAGACGATGGTTTTTTGCATCGGGTCAGTCTTCTGCATGTATTCAGTCATGGTGCGGGCCACCAGCTCGGTGCGCTGATCCATGGTGATGGTGCGGTCGAAGTCGCGTTGGTTGTAGATCCGGTCGTCGATTAACTGACCTTTTTTATCGGTCTGGCCTTTGTTGGGCCGCCAGCCTTGCAGGTCTTTGTCGAAATCGACACGTATCACTTTGTAGGGGGCCAGAAAGCCGTCGTCGATGCCTTGCTTCAGTGAGTAGGTGTAAATCGGCTCACCGAAGTAATGGATGTTGGAGACGTCTTTGGTTTCTTTCGGAGTGGCGGTGAGGCCCACATGTGTGGCCGAGTCGAAGTATTCGAGAATTGCCCGCCATGCGGATTCTTCTGAGGCGCTGCCGCGGTGGCATTCGTCAATCACGATCAGGTCGAAGAAGTCGCGTGAGAATTGTTTGTAGACGTTGCGTTCTTCTTCGGTGCCACTGAGTGCCTGATACAGGCCGAGGTAGATCTCGTAGGAGGTATCGACCTTATTGACCCGGTCTTTGTCTTTTTTGACGGCGAGCTCGATATCCAGCTTTTTGCCGTTACGTTCCATTCCTCCGCCTTTGGGGGAGAGCTTGGCCATGGCGCCAGCGAAGGGTTTGAAGTCGTTGTTCATGGTCTGGTCGACCAGAATATTGCGGTCGGCCAGAAACAGGATGCGTTTCTTCTGCTTCGATTTCCACAAGCGCCAGATAATCTGGAACGCGGTGAAGGTTTTGCCTGTACCGGTCGCCATCACCAGTAGAATACGGTTCTGGCCGCGAGCAACGGCCTCAATGGTGCGGTTAATGGCCACCATTTGGTAGTAGCGCGGTGTACGCGAGTTTACGTCTTCGTGATACGGATACTCGATGGCTGGCCGTTCAGTCGGGATGTCCTTCCAGCGGCAGTAGGCTTCCCAGAGAGCGTCGGGCCCTGGGAGTTCATTCAGTGCGATTTCTGTTTCTACTTGAGGGTAGATCAGGCCGAAGCGGTCGTTGACCAGAAAGCTGTCGCCGTTGCTGGTAATGGCAAAGGGGATATCGAGTTTGTCGGCGTAGTCGAGCGCCTGTTGCATACCATCGCCAACGCGGTGTCTGTTGTCTTTGGCTTCAATAACGGCAATGGGTTTGGCTTTTTGATAGCAGAGTACGTAGTCAGCCCGGCGCGGCGGTTGGCGGCTGTGCATGCGACCGCGGACGACGATGCGGCCATCAGTCACGGAGAACTCTTCGTAGACCTGAGTATGGATATTCCAGCCCGCCGCCGTAATGGCTGGCGTGATGTACTTGGTGCGGATGTCCTGTTCTGTGAGCTGCTTCTTGTCCATGAATCCCCGGCCACGCTTATTACAACGTGTTCAGTAAGCGTCAGTAATGACCCGAAGTGTATCGGATGGCGCAGGCTGACGGAAGAAGAGTGGGGTAACTCACTTGTTCACGAGAGCGGTCAATGTGGCCCGTTAGTGGCAAGTCCAGCGGGATTGCCGAGGCTTGCATTGAAGGTGATGCCTGTCAGTTGGTGCTGCTCAACGGCTTGCTTCAGTTTTTCGCCGCAGAACAACGACAGGTAATCGTCAAACTCTGTGCGGAACGCAGTCACCGACGTCAGCTTATCTTCATGGAAGGCGATGTGCTCGACTTCATCCCATTCATTTTTCACGCAATGGGCTTCGTTCAAAGCGCCCAACTCTTCTGCGAGGCGCAGTGGGTTGAACATGTAGCCGTTGCCGTCTTCGCAGGTGACGGGTAGGAATTCGCCGTCATTTTTCAGCAGAGGGTAGAGCACGTCATAGGCTTTGGCACTGATGAAAAGGCGACCTTGGTGTTCTGCGATGTCGGGTACGGCTGAGCCTGTCAGCCCGCCAGCGTTGCTGAAGGTGACAGTGATTTCTGGATTCCAGCACCCGGCATACGAGCGCGGTGTCTGGTTGACGTCGAAGCGGGTATCCATGGAATCGCCAAAGACAGCGACTATCTGCTTCCAGTCAAAGCCCAGAGCGGCGAAGTGTGTGCGGTCGTTGTGGATCGAGTAATACATGCTCTCAGCCCTTCGGTAATACTTCGGGTGGTACTTTGGATGCCTGCAACCGGGTTTTGATTAGGTGCAGTCGACGAACAAGGTCGGCGTCGCTTTTGATACGTACCGGGGTGATTTCACGGTTCAGCCAGTCGTAGTAGCCGGAGTGATGAAGCCGGTTATGTGGTAGTGCCTCGCGCAGGTAGTCTGGCATATATGGCTTGTCTTCCACCCCACGAGGTAGCCAGCATCCATTTACGGGGTCATCAATACGTCGATGACACCATGCCAGAACGGCTCGGGCAGGTGCAGCGAGACTATGCCCACCACTGATAATGGCGTGTGCGTCACAGCGTGGGCTAGGGCGTTTATCGCCGGTGCGCTCTAACATCTTCGCAAGGCGTGCAGAGCGATGACGCTCCTCTACCAGTTGCTCGTAGGTCATTTTTGCCGCCCGTGCCTGAAAGCGATCAATACCCGCCTGCATTTGTGCGGTGATAATCACTTTGTTCAGGTCGGCGATTGTCGGTGAGTCTGTCTGAGCAAACTTATCTATTGCGCGGTCTTCGTGGTTTTTTTCGAAGTAACGTTTGTCATCTGGCGGCAGGTGCATATGAATCAATCCCTGATGTTTTGCTTGAGCAGATAGTACCACGAACCGGTGACTTGCCCAGCGTTTCACCGTGTTCGGAATCTGAACTGAGTCGATTCAGTTTTTGGTAATTGAGGGGGCAGTTGCTGTTAGATATAACGTCAGCAGCAGGTGTTTTCGATTCAGTTTCTGAACTGATAGAGCGTTTTACCGTGTTCAGAAACTGAACGCCTTATTAGGTTACCAGCAGGTTTGTTATTCGAGGCTGAACTTGCGAACAGGTGTCGTGGTTGGTTCGACATCCAGTTTGCCTCCACACTCGTCGATAGGCAGCCAGGTCAGTGCGTAGAGGCTGCAGGTGCTGCCGGGATTCTGAAAGCGGCCTGTTCGGGTTTCGATAATCATGTTGCATCGAAGTAGCTCTTGTTTCGCTTTATTGAGAGTTTCAGGTGATCTGAAGCCCCAGTGTTCTTTCATCGTTTTGAAAGAAATGGATATGTCGCCGTTGTTTCGGCCCCTGAAGTAATACGCCATGATCAGCAGCAGATTGCGGGCATTGGGGGAAAGCGCCCGGAAATCGGGGCTTTCCATCACTATGCGGGGTATGCCTGCAAAGCTCTGACCTGATCTGCTTCGTCCCGTCAGCTTCCCTGCTTTATCTGCCCGTTGGCCCATGGCTCAGTAATCCGGGTCGTTTGCGGCGCTCATCAACGTGTCAACATTTATCAACATCTTCGGCGACAGAGCATTGCGAATAGTCGATGGGTCAATCACGTGATATCGAGCATGACTGCCACCTACGTGAGGTTCATCAACGGTGCGAATGGCTGCCCCGGCATGACGAAGCTCATGGATAACGGTGGATAGCCGCGTGTGCCGATATTTGCTGATGGCTTCAAAACTGGAGATGTGTCCGACTACCAGCAAGTGAGCAATGATGTATTCCTTTTTGCGATATTTACTCATGCTGCACCTCCATCGTTACGAGACGCGGCGATGCGGCTTTCGATCCATTCGTTGATTTCTGATTCGATCCAGGCAGAAGCGCGGGCCCCGAGTTTTACCGGAGCAGGGAAAGTGCCCTCATGGATCATGGCATGTGCCTGAGAACGGCAGATGCCGACGCGCGGCTGAACGTCTTTCCAGCGCAGTAGACGTGAGTGTTGAGGTTGGGTGTTCTTGGTCATTGCTCGCCTCCTGTGGGCGTTGTTGATGACCATTACAGGAGAACAAAAGACTGGCCCTACGAGAATTAGATACCTTTGTAGAAAAGGTACCTACATAAATGAGATAACCGTTAGAGGGCTTAAGGGCAACCTCTTGGATTTGATTAACCTGGCGTTTTGGGACTTCCTCCTTTTAAATTCCAATTAGTCACCGAAACTACTTGCTCAATCGCGTTCTGACTTTTTTTATTTTGATGTGTAAGTCCCAGCTTTTTGTAATGGACCTCAAGCCATTCCCGTAACGCATCGGTTACTCCCTTACCTTGATATAGTTCGGAATCTTCAAAGGCCAGCCAAGCTTTAACAGAAGCGGCAAGTTTAGGACTGAATCTTGGGTGTTCGGGATCTAAGTACGATGCATTGTCATCGTTCTTTGCAAAGAAGAACTTTGCTCTTAATCCTCTAGCATCCAACCAAGTAATTAGCCCTTGCCTAGTTATGTATGTGCTTAGCCAGTCGATTTCCTGTGGTGTACAAGCCTCTGGGCATAACTCTGCCGTATCGTAATCGAAAGGTGTCATTTCTATTTGCGCACTGAGCGTTTTCAGAATGATTGCAGTTCTGAGGCTTTCGTAACAAGCGCCCAGCGCCGCGTTAATAGGAGTTATACAAGGTCTAGAATCGACCGCCTTAGATACTTCGAGGCTACAGTAATCTGCCGTAGTATAAGAGGGCTTTATACCTACGATACAGGCAGCAGCTGTAGGGATTGTCATGTGCTCAGATAGCCTTAGTAGTTGGGCTTCTGTCACAAGTCCGTTTGCTTCTTCATCGTTATCAAGAAGTAAATATGAGATGTCGTCATCCATGCGGGTCTCCATTAATTAAATTCCAGTTTACTGGCCCACCACTCCAGCATATCCCGCCGCTCATTCAGATAGTCTGCCCGGTTGTAGGCTTTCCTTACCTGATTGCGCTCTTCGTGTGCCAGCTGTTTCTCAATCACATCAGCACGGAAGCCAGCTTCATTCAAAACTGTCGACGCGGTGGCTCTGAGGCCGTGGGTGGTGGTGTGTTCCTTAAACCCTATGCGCTTTATGAGTAACAGAAAGGCGTTCTCGGATAAAGGTTTGTTGATGCTGTTGGGACTGCGAGCGATGTACTGTCCATGCCCTGTATGCTCATGGAGGGCTCGCAGAACATTCAGTGAAGCCTCACTGAGTGGTATCAGGTGGTCATTGCGCATCTTCATGCGTGCTGCAGGAATGCTCCAGAGCCGCTTTTCAAAGTCGATTTCGTCCCACGTTGCATACCGTACCTCACCGGTGCGTGTCATGGTGAGTATGAGTAGCTGGAGGGCGAGTTTGACGATGGGGTGAGCAGTGTCTTGATCTATCGCGCGCAGGAAGTCTGGCATCATACTGAAAGGCAGGCTGCGTTGGTGGGTTGCCGGCGGCAGGGCTTTGAGCGCATGAATTACCCCGGTGGCCGGATTATTATCAGTCAGCCCCTCTGCGATAGCGAAGGTGAACACTTGCTGGGTATAGGTGCGTACCTTGCGGGTGGTTTCCCGGACGTTGTCGTCCTCCATTTTGCGCAGCACATTCAGAACATCAGCATTGTTGATCGTGCTGACTGACTGGTTTCCGATGAAGGGGAATACTCTTCGCTCAAGCAGCTGCATGATTTTGAGTGCGTAGCGGGGCGTCCATCTTGGGGTATTCAGGCTGTGCCAGCGTCGGGCCACGACCTCGAAGGATTGCTGTGCTGGGGTAACTTCTGCGGCTACTGCTTTCCGTTCGGCGCTTGGATCTATGCCAGCGCGCAATTGTCTGCGCATGCTGTCAGCGTGGTCTCGAGCCTCTTTGAGGGTTACTTCGGGGTAAACGCCCAGCGAGAGTAGTTTCTCCTTCCCGGCAAGCGAGTACCGCATGCGCCAGTACTTTGCGCCGTTCTTGCGTACTTGTAGGTACAGGCCACGCTCATCATAGAGCTTATAGTCCTTGGCCTTGGGTTGTGCGTTCTTTACCGCTACCGCTGACAGAGGCATTCCTATCTCCTGGGGTAACTTTTACCCACCCGAACTCAGTTACCCCTAAAGTTACCCCGGAACTGTCTGCGATGTAAATGGATGTCTCTGGATGATGTTGGAATCTAATCCCAGTATTTTCGGGGGTTGTGGCAAGGTATTGGCTGGTGCTGGAAAGCTTTGAAAGAAGTAATGGCCTCCCCACAGGGACTCGAACCCCGATCGTCCGCTTAGGAGGCGGATGCTCTATCCTGTTGAGCTATAGGGAGTGAAGGCTGGGGCGATTCTAACGGCTGCTGTCACAATTGTCAGCCCCGGCAGGGGCTGCGCATTCAGATGTTATCTAATTCGTTTTTCTGTTGTTCTTTCAGGCGACGTTCTTCCCACTGAAACTCGGTGATCAGCCGGTCAATAAAGCGCTGGCCTTGAGGTGAAATCGTGGTGAACGAAAATCCGCACAGGGTATTACCGTTGTCACTCAGTTGAATGTGGCGCGCTTCCAGGCTGCAATCCATTGAGTTATCGCGGTTAAAGCGCACCCGTGCCATGGGGATATCTTTGTGGTCGTGCAGCATTTCAGTGATGTCGCCTTTGAACTTGGCTTTAAAGCCACTGGATGACAAATCCATGAGGCGTCCAGTGAGGCCATCGCTGTCTTCATCGTCGTCCTCAAAACGTAGCGTTACAAGAATCTGGTGAGCAGGCGGCACCATAACGCGGTAGGCAGTGCGACGCTGAAGATATAGAACTTCTTCAGGAAATTCGGCCCGGTATTGTTCCTGTTCAGGTTGATAACGAAGACGACCCGTCATACGGAACTCAATACGCACGCCCTGAGTATCGCACTCGACAGAGAAGCGTTTCCCGCTTCTGATCAGGTCATTACCTTGCATCGGAATGACACGATCCATAAAGAAACTGCGGGCTTTTAAGCTGGTTTCTGTAATCGCCGATTTATATTCGGTGTCGTCGCCATCAATGCGCAGTGTTACAGGGGTCTCCAGAAGCACGACTTTGCGTAGAGCGCCGTATACGTCTTCTGGGGTGTTCAGCAGAAATTCCTGATTGATGCTTGCCTCTGGCATGTCTGACGGTCCACTACGCTTCGATACTATTAAGTCCCGGATTCGCTCCGGCAGTTTTTCCATATTCATTATATAAGTGTGGATCATTCTGTCGGGCATGCAAGATACGGAGTTTCTGCTCGGCGCGGAATCGCAACGCCAGAACCATTTCACTCAAGCGCTCAGAGATTTGCCGGTTGGCCTCATACTGAGCGGCAAGCTGCTGCCACAATGGGTGAATTTCGGAGTTATTCTGGACAGCCTCGTGTTGCAGGCACTCTGCACTCAGAGGTAGCTGGTGGTCTTTCATCCACTGTAAGCGGGTACTCGCCTGCTGTTTCAGGAGGGTTACCTGTTTCTCTTTGGCAGGGTTCAGAGTGTCCAGTTCAGACGTACGGTGGTGGCTCACGGCCTCCAGTTCCTGCTCCAGCAGGGTGAAGAGCTGCCGGCTGGCGTCGAGCTCGGATGACATCAGCCGGGCAAGGGGAGAGGTATCTAAAAGCATACCTGAGGACCTCAGAAGTTGAATCGGTCCTCAAAATCAAGCATTTTCCCTGCCAGTCTGTCGTAATCGATTTTGTATTCACCGTTATCAATGGCGCTACGGATGCGCTCAACAGTTGCGTCGTCGACGTCCTTCATCTCTTTAATCTCAGCTTCTATCTGCTGAATGCTTTTACTGCTCGCGCTAAGCTTGACCTGATCGGTCAGCGGCGCGGATTCCCTGGCTTTGCCTTCAGCATTCGTTTCTGGGGCCTTAACGGGTTCAGTACGACTACGATTCGTGTCGACACTGTTGCCGTTAGTGAATTTATTGATGTTCATCATCATTTCTCCGAGCTTCATTCAGATGTACCTCTTCATTGTAGTTAACGGCAGCAGATTTCATTACTTTAGGAAAAAGTGTCAGTTTTTTTTGAAAACTCACTGGACCTGTACTAAGCCATCGCCGATGACTTCCGCAAACAGGGTGGTTCCCGACTGCGTATTCCTGACCCGTATCTGTTCACCCAGGTGACCACGAGCCAGGGCTTCCCCCTGAATCTCGACCTGAATTCCCGGCCTGACCAGCCTGATTTTGAGCAGTTGCCCGCGTTGAACAAGGTCGGGTAAGTCGACCATGTCAGGTGTGACAGGTGTTCCTTGTCGCAGAGTTCGTTTGCTCAGCATTCCGCTGACGGCGTCAATATTACTGAAATACCCTTTGTGCAGATCAGAGGTGTCAAGGCGACTGATTCTGAGTTGACCTGCATTGATAACAGTATCCCGGCGTATATCGGTATCAGCGGTGACGACATCTGCGAACACCTTCAGTTCAACCGCGAACGATTGGCGCCAGAAGGGCGCTGCACAGCTGACCTCAACGCCATTGCGGCCAGGCTGCAGGTGGCGCACGACGTTCACTTCCAACGCAGTAGTACATTCAGGCAACTGATAGCCGGGTGATACCGATGGGTATTCGAACTCGGATGCTTCGGCATCGCCCCCCAGTGCTATCCAGCGGTTTTCCAGTTCAGCGGTGACATCATCCAGCGAGCTTCCAGCTTCAGAGACAGCAGACAATGACCAGAGCAAAAAAGCGAATAAAACGCCTGCGCTTCTCCGGTTCTCTACTATGCTCAATGAAGCTAACGAAAATGATGTCATGATTCCGGCACTTTTATTACTCATACCTCAGGTTGAGCAAAGGTCATGCCGGAATTGATCTTAGAGAGAGGCACACATGGCTGGTGTTCTTGAGTCCGTAAACCAACGTACAAAGCTGGTCGGCGAAAATCGCCTGGAGCTACTGCTTTTCCGCGTGCGCGGCAAACAGTTGTACGGCATAAACGTATTCAAAGTAAAAGAGATCATACAGTGTCCGCGACTGACGTCCCTACCTGGTAGTAACCGCGTGGTGCGAGGGGTCGTTCATATCCGTTCGGGTACCACCCCCATACTGGACATGAGCCTCGCGACGGGTGGTCCTCCACTGGAAGAAGTGAATGGTGCGTTCGTCATTATTACGGAATACAACGGTGCGACTCAGGGGTTCCTTGTGGCTTCTGTCGATAAAATTATCAACATGAATTGGGAACACATTCATCCGCCACCCAAGGGGACAGGACGCGAGCATTACCTCACTGCTGTCACTGAGATTGAGAATCAAATTGTCGAAATCATCGACGTTGAGAAGATTCTCGCCGAGGTGTCGCCGGTCAAAGAGGATATCAGTGAGGGAATCGTCAGTGACGACGTTCGTACTGAGGCTGGTACGAAGAAAGTCCTGATCGTGGATGACTCCAAGATTGCGCGGAAACAGATAACCCGCTGCCTGGAGAACATCGGCGTAGAAGTGGTCGCCCTGGAAGACGGCAGGCAAGCCTGGGAGCACCTGAGCAGCATCATAGAAGAGGGCGAACGACCTCAGGATCGCTACATGATGCTGGTATCAGACATTGAAATGCCTGAAATGGATGGCTACACGCTGACCACTCACATTCGTAGTAATGATGCGATGAAGGACTTTTATGTTGTGCTGCACTCATCATTGAGTGGCGTATTCAATCAGGCAATGGTTGAGAAAGTAGGAGCGAATGACTTCATTGCGAAGTTCGATCCGGATGTGCTGGCCGATAACATCGTGCGCCGAATTAACCACGGTTGAAAGTGAATGACGCATAACAAGAAGGACGTCGTGGTGACTGGTGCGGAGTACAACCAGTTCCGCGATTACCTTGAAGGGCTTTCCGGCATTCTGCTGGGAGATGGAAAAGAATACCTGGTCGTCAGCCGCCTGCGAAAGCTGATGGCCGAACGGGAATTGCCTAATCTTACTGAACTGATGTATTGCATGGAGCGCGATCGTCAGTTTAAAAACAGCGTCATTGACGCCATGACGACCAACGAAACTCTCTGGCTGCGCGATAGTCATCCATTCGAAATCCTTCGCAATCGGATCTTTCCTGCGCTCGCCGAGCAGTCATCACCTATACGTATCTGGTCGTCAGCCTGTTCTACCGGGCAGGAACCTTACAGCATAAAACTGACGGAATTAGAGTACAGGCGTAAGAGTTCGAAGCGATTGCCCCCTGTGTCAGTCCTGGCCACAGATCTCTCTGAAAGTGCACTACGAGCAGCGAAAGAGGGGACGTACCCCTGGATGGCTATTCGTCGTGGTATGCCAGAAGAACAACTGGCCAGATACTTCGAGAAAACAGGTGATGACGCCTGGCACGTTGGTAAAGAGCTGCGTCAGGGGGTGGAGTTCCGAAACTTCAATCTCAACGAAAGTTATACCCGTCTCGGGGCCTTCGATATTATCTTCTGCCGGAATGTATTGATTTACTTCAGCGCGGAACGAAAGCGTGAGATTTTACTGAAAATGCACGGTGCACTGAAACCAGGTGGTTACCTGATATTAGGAGCATCAGAAGCTTTAAGTGGAATGCCGGATCATTATGAAATGGTCAGTTGTAATCCAGGTATCCTCTACCGGAAAAAGTAGTCCCGGTTGCCCTTGCCGCTGGCAGGTAAGGGCTTGCCGTTCCTCCCTCCGAATCCCTCTTTTTAACCCTCAAATTTTTATAACTGATTGAAAAATAAGTAAAAAATAAATTGGCCCAGCTCTTGCTGTATCTCTGCAGACGAACACATATGGCAAACAGGCAGGTACAGAATGGGCGCAATCAACTTTACCAACGCACTCGGAATCCACGACAACGCAATGCAGCTTCGTGCGCAACGCGCTGAAGTGCTGGCAAACAACCTTGCCAACGCAGATACCCCTGGATTTAAGGCACGTGATTTTGATTTTAAGGCCATTCTCGAAGCAGAAACTCACAGCGACTCTTCCTTTGGTATGTCAGCAACACACTCAGCGCATCTGAACGGAACCAGTGGTTTTGCCGACGACGAGTTGAAGTACCGTAACCCTCTGCAGCCCTCCATTGACGGAAACACGGTCGACGCCCAGACCGAACAAGCTCTGTTTGCCCGTAACAGCATGGACTACAACGCCAGTTTTGAATTTCTGAGCGGTAAGTTCAAAGGCATGCGCAACGCGATCCGGGGAGAATAATCATGTCACTGACCAGCGTACTTAACATTGCCGGAAGCGGTATGACTGCCCAGTCAGTCCGACTGAACACCACCGCCAGTAACATTGCCAACGCCGACAGCGCCTCCAGCTCTGTGGACGAAACCTACCGCGCACGCAAGCCCTGGTTTTCCGTGCTCGAAAGCGAAGTGAATTCAAAAAGCCGGGATGTGAACGGTTTTATGGATACCGATGCGGCCATGGGTGCTGGCGTAAAAATCGACGGCATCGTCGAAAAAGATTCACCGCTGCAGGCACGTTTCCAGCCAGATCATCCAATGGCGAACGACGACGGCTACGTGTACTACCCGAACGTGAACATCGTTGAAGAAATGACCGACATGATGTCTTCATCGCGCAGCTATCAAATGAACGTTGAAGTTCTTAAAACCGCGAAGCAGATGCTGCAACGCACACTCACACTTGGCCAGTAAGGGGGCGATAAATGGCGATTAACGAAGTAAACAACAACGCCGCCGTACTGGATCAGTACCGTACGCCGACGCAGACCGAAGCCAAAGAAAACGAACTGGGTCGTAATGCCTTCCTCGAACTCATGGTCGCGCAGCTGAATAATCAGAACCCACTGGAGCCGACAGATAACCAGGCGTTCGTTGCTCAGCTGGCTCAGTTCTCATCGGTTGAAGGGATCGACAACCTCAACGATACGGCAGAGAGCATGGCGGCACAGTTTACCTCCAATGCCGCTTTACAGGCGTCAAGTCTCGTCGGTCAGAGTGTGATTGTTGATGGTAATACCACAGGCCTGCTCACGAACGGCGGTGTGGTCAGCGGCTTCACTGAGGTACCTGCGGCGACAGGCGACATGATGCTGACTATCGAAAGCAAAAATGGTCAGACGCTGGAGCAGATTTCGCTGGGCTCTCATGACGCGGGCGCCATGTCAGTGCGCTGGGACGGCTACAACCTGATGGTCGACGGCGACATCGTGAACATCGATCGCAGCAAAATGAATTTAGACCAGTACTTCCGCGATGAGAATGGCGAGATCGTACTGGACGATAACGGAGATCCGATTGAAAACGTTTACCCACCGGGTCAGTACGTTTTCAAACTCAGTGGCACGATTGCCGGTGAGAGTGAACAACTGGATATGCAGATGAGTTCACGTGTCGACAGCGTCACCATGAGTGCTGGTGGCGAAGTGACCCTGAACTTAACCGGTGGCGAACGCGCCAACCTTGATCAGATTAAACAGATTCTTGACGCCTGATCCGGCAAGAGGAGTACAAATATGGCTTTTAATATTGGTTTAAGTGGTATCCGTGCAGCCTCTACGGATCTGGAAGTCACAGGTAATAACGTGGCAAACGCCAGTACCGTTGGCTTCAAAGAATCCCGTGCGGAATTTGCCGATGTCTACACCAGCACACTGCTTGGCACAGGCTTAAAGCCGGTCGGTAGTGGTGTCTTAGTTGATAACGTCCGCCAGGAATTTTCTCAGGGTAATATCAGTGGTACTGAAAACGCGCTCGACCTGGCCATCGACGGTAATGGCTTCTTCGTACTGAATGACCGTGGCAGTGTGTCTTACACCCGTTCAGGTATTTTCTCACTCGATAAAGACGGCTTTGTCGTCGCCAACAATGGTTCACGACTTCAAGGTTATGAAGCCAACGAAAACGGTGTTGTGAGCGGTGTGCTCGGCGACATTAATATCCAGATCGCTAACCAGCCGCCTCGCCTGACGACACTCGCCACTGCGATCTTAAACCTGGACGCCGGTGAGCAGGTGCTGCAGGAGCAGGGCTTGCAGATCACCACCAACGGTCTGTCTGTCGGTGCGGCAGACGCGGGCATTCTTGAATCCACCAAAACCGTACTGGATTCAGCGGGTCAGCCAACGGATGCAGGCATTCCTGCACAGGTATTGTTCCCGAATACAGTCGCGGCAGTCACGACAACGGGCTACACTCCTCAGTCGATGGACTTTGATATCGGTGACGGTAACGGCAGTCAGACCATTACCCTGGCCGGTGTTGCCTTAGGTGCCACCGTTCAGGAGGTGCTTAACGACATACAATCCGCCTTGGATGCGACATTCGGTTCTCAACAATTACGCGCAGTTGAAGATCCAGGTACGGGTAACCTGATTATCGAGCGCGCAGGGTACAATGCGACGAACGGTACTTCATTCTCCATCACTACCACACCGGGTTGGGATGGTGTGTTTGGTGTAGCGGGTGCAGTATCTGCGGGTGTTGCTGGTCAGCAGCTCTTTGTTGGTGCTAGCCCGGTTACCGCCGATTTTCGTTCTATCCCCGGTACTCAAACGACTACGCGGACAACAGCAACTCCGCCTCTGAATATTGTAGCGAGTGATCCGGGCGAGTTCGCCGTACTTACGGCAAACAACACCTACAGTGCCCTCGATCTTGAAGACAAAGTCGCTCCAGCTGTAGATAAAGTTTTAGCTTTCCGGGTTGTTACTGAGGGGGGAGCGAGCTACCCCATAAATCTGAGTGAGGCAGCTTGGGTTGGTGCAGCACCGACCAGCTACGCGGCCGTATCGACGACTGAAATCGTGGCAGAAATTAATGCTCAGATAACCGCGACCGCCGGCGCCGGTAACGAAGAAGTTCTGGCGGTGAATAACGGCGGCAGAATTGAGTTTCAGGTACAGGCTCCTGCATCACGTGGTGATTTCGTACAAATTGCTGATAACCCCACCAGCTCGGTCAATTATGACTTGATTAATCTGGGCTTCCTAAGTAACAACCGGATTGATGGAGGTGTCGAGCCTGTACTGGCCAATAACGAGTTCAACCTTGAAGTGACCAGTTCTACCGGTAACGCGGGTGGTCCATATACTATCACGATCCCACCTGCAAACTACGCCAATCTCGAGGCTCTGGCAGTCGCCATTCAACAACAGATTGATATCTATATTGGTGCGGGTGGCCTGGCTGGTAAAGTGAACGTCGACGCCGTAGGTGGTCAGCTGGTGTTTACCAACACTCTAGTTGGTGCAGGTGAAGGCATTTCGCTGACGCCGACTGTCGCTGAGTCTCAAGCGTTAGGGGAACTTGGCTTCGATAGCATGTTCATCGTGACGGGTCAGGATGAGGTCGATCGTACCAACAGCTTCCGAATCAATCTGACTGTCCCAGCGCCGGATGATGAGGGGCGCAGTGGCTCCGTCGTGGTGACTCTGGATGAAGAATACCGCTCTGTGCAGCAGCTGGCGGCAAGTATTAACCGCCAGTTAAACAGTCAGGATGCGGACAACTACATTGGCGTTCAGGCGGCGGCCGTCGAGGTCGAACCGAAAGTGGTACCACCACAGTACAAGTTGCAGCTCACCGCCGTTGAAGCGGGTGAAGCATCAATTATCTCGATTACTAACATCACTGCAGGTGGGCAGGATGTCTCTGAGTCCGATCTCTACGGTATTCTGCAGGTTAACCCGGATGACGGTACTTTGCTGACGACCGGTATCGAAGGGGTGACAAACGAATACCCAGAACAGCGTGTCACTCTGATTGATCCAGACGGCCAGGAAACAGAAATTGTTATTCCTGAGCATGCCGAAGCCAACGAAATCGTCTCGCTATTCAATCAGCAGCCAGGGGTAACCGCCTCCGCTGAAACGGTAATGACGATTCCATCTTCTGGCTACAACACCCCGGGTAATGACATGTCTCTGACCCTGAACGGTCAGGTGCTTGAATCGACCAGCCTCGAAGAGCTGGCCGACGAAATAAACGCCTATCGTGCAACGACATTGCCGGGTTTCCGCGCTCAGTTAAACGATACCGGTGACCTCGTTATCACCAACGAAATCGGTCGGGATATTAAAGTCTCGATTGATAGCCCAGTCGTGACTGACTCACTTGTCGTGCAGGGCGCTGAGGGCACGGGGCCGGTTGTGCTCGGTGGTACATCCGCCGCTGATGTCGCGGCTGCCGTAGGTGGTACCGTTAGCTTCATCCTTAATGAAAACTACGTGATGCGTGATCCGCAGCCCGTCGTTTCCGGGATCTTTGGCGCGCTGACCGACGACGAATACTCAGACTTCACCCTGAACTCATTTGATCCGGATAATCAGGAAACCTACAACCACGCGACCTCAACCACGATATACGACAGCTTGGGTAACTCCCATGTAATGACCCAATACTTCGTCAAAGAGCCCCTGGACCCAACGCGTCCGAACGAGCAGAACGTCTGGGCTATGTACGTATTGGTGGATGGCAACGATGTGGGCGACCCTGACCCGTCGCTGCCATTCCCGGAAAACCTCGATCCGACACGTTCACGTTTTGAACTCTTCTTCAACCAGGACGGAACACTGGACGAAGTCGCGACCGGCGATATCTACATCACCAACTGGGACCCAGTGGACGAAAATGGCGATTCGACAGGGGCTCTGACTTCGACCAATGTGCTGGAAGGTGGCTTGCCCCTGAGCGATCCACCCACAAACTCAAACTTCCAGATCAGTCTTAATGGTTCGACCCAGTTTGGTAGCGAGTTCTCGGTGAACGAAGTAAACCAGAACGGCTATGCAACAGGTCGACTGACCGGCCTCGAAGTGGATGAAGAAGGTATCATCTTCGCCCGATTCACCAACGGTCAGGCACAGACACTGGGGCAGGTGGCCATGGCCAACTTCCGTAACCCGGAAGGCCTGACACCAGTCGGCGACACGGGCTGGGCTGAGTCTTTTGAATCAGGTATTCCGACCATTGGCTCACCGCGAACGGCGTCGTTTGGCCAGATACGGTCATCTGCATTAGAAGACTCAAACGTCGATCTGTCAGAAGAGCTGGTGGGCCTGATCATCGCCCAGCGTAACTTCCAGGCGAGTGCGAAGACCATTGAAACCACCGACCAGATAACGCAGGCGATTCTGAATATCTGATAAACGGTGGTCGGGAAGAAGCTTCCCTCCTACACGGAATTGATATTTTGTAGGAGGGGATCAAATCCCCGAACAGATTGCCGATCCTTACAGTGTCGGGAAGAAGCTTCCCTCCTACACGGAATTGATATTTTGTAGGAGGGGATCATATCCCCGAACACCGGTCGGTCATCACATATTGTCGGGAAGAAGCTTCCCTCCTACACGGAATTGATATTTTGTAGGAGGGGATCAAATCCCCGAACAGGTTGCCACCCTGGCAACCGCTTGCCGTTTCCACACCCAACCACCGGCATATCCACACCCAAAATCCGCCCGGATTTTATCTAACCAATTGATTTTAAATAATAAATCAGAGTTGGCACAGCCTTCGCAATACTTCTCACAACTGAACTATTGAAAGGCAACCACTATGGACCGCGCACTCTACATCGCCATGTCCGGGGCCAAACAGAACACCTACGGGCAAACCGCACACGCCAACAACCTGGCCAATGTTGCGACCACAGGTTTCCGCTCTGATTACACCCAAAGCCGGGCGCAAGGCGTGTTCGGCGAACACTTCCCATCGCGTGCTTACGCCATGACCGAACGTCCCGCCAGCGATATGAGCATGGGCTCACTGGTCGAGACGGGTCGCAACATGGACCTCGCGATTGAAGGGAAAGGCTGGTTTGCGGTCGTCGGCCCGGATGGCCAGGAAGCCTATACCCGCGCCGGAGACCTCAGTGTTGATCCGCTAGGTCGACTGGTGAATGGCAGTGGTCGTCAGCTCATTGGTGACGGCGGTCCTGTGGTACTGCCCGAATTTGAAAAAATCGATATCTCAAAGGCCGGCATTATTACGATCCAGCCTCTCGGCGAAGTGCCTGCGGGCGTCGCCGAACCAGTGCAGCTCAAGCTCGTTAATCCAGACCCTGAAACGCTAGAAAAAGGCGAAGACGGTCTCTTCCGTTTTCGTGAAGAGGGCACACCACCGGCTCAGCCTGACCTGAACGTCAGCGTCGTTGGCGGCTTTACCGAAAGCAGTAACGTCAATGCAGTTACCGAACTAACCAGCCTGATTCAACTGAACCGTCAGTATGAAATGCAGGTGAAAATGATGAAACGTGTCGACGAGCTGGCAGCCGCCACGACACAGATCATGTCGAATCAATAAGGAGTCAGCACTATGATGAACGCACTCTGGGTCAGTAAGACCGGGCTCGAAGCACAAGACCTCGCGCTGACCACCACATCAAACAACCTCGCTAACGTCGCGACCACCGGCTTTAAAAAAGACCGCCCGGTATTTGAAGATCTGATTTACCAGATTCAGCGTCAGCCGGGTGCCAACAGCTCTGCCGACAGTCGCCTGCCATCCGGCCTGCAACTCGGTACCGGTGTACGCACTGCAGGTACGCAGAAAGTATTCACAACAGGCTCGCTCGAAATCACAGATCAGCCGCTGGATATCGCCATTAACGGCCGTGGTTTTTTTCAGATTCAGATGCCTGACGGAAACATCGGTTATACGCGTGATGGTACTTTCCACATCAATAACGAAGGCACCGTGGTGAACGTCAACGGCTATCCGCTGGAGCCGCAGATTGTTATCCCGGAGCAGACCAACAACCTCACCATTAGTGAAGACGGTATTGTTCAGGCCACCATGTTCGGTGATCCGAATCCGCAGCAGTTAGGCCAGATTGAGACCGTCGACTTTATTAACCCCGCAGGCCTTCAGGCAGCCGGTGGCAACCTCTTCCTGGAAACTGCAGCCAGTGGTGCTCCTCAGGGTGGTGTTCCGGGTGAAGACGGCTTTGGCCGTACAGTGCAGGGCGCACTCGAAAACTCCAACGTAGAAGTGGTTGAAGAACTGGTGAAAATGATCACCGTTCAGCGCGCCTACGAAATGAACTCAAAAGTCGTGTCAGCAGCCGATCAGATGCTGCAGTTCCTGACGCAGAACACCTGATGGAGGTGTGATATGAAACGCCTGTTAGTTAATGCATTAATCGTACTTACAAGTGCTGGTCTACTGAGCGCATGCAGCAGTATTCAACAAGAGCGCGATGTATTCCCGGATGACCCGGCTTACGCACCGGTATCGGCACAAAGCCTCGAAGCACCGCCGACCAATGACGGCTCGTTGTTTCAACCAAGATACAGCGTAGGGCTATACACCGACCAGCAAGCTAACCGGATCGGCGACATCATTACCGTGATATTTGACGAAGAATATCAATCGTCGAAATCAGCGGAAACCGTGGCCGATAAATCATCGAACAACAACATGGCAGTACCGTCATTAATGGGAACAGTACCAGGCTGGAAAAACCTGACCATGGATTCAGAAACCACCAATGATCGCCAGTTCTCGGGCAAAGGTGAGGCTGACCGCTCAAACAGCCTGACAGGTCAGATCAGTGTGACGGTCTCAGATATACTGCCCAATGGCGTGCTGCAGATACGCGGCGAAAAATGGCTGACCCTGAGCGAAGGCGATGAATATATCCGCATCATGGGGCTGGTCCGTCCGCAAGACATCACACCAGAAAACACCATAGCCTCAAGCAAAGTCGCAGATGCGCGCATCTCATTCGGTGGTCGTGGCAACCTCAACAACAGCACCAAGCAAGGTTGGGCTGACCGCATCTTTATGTCACCGCTCTGGCCGTTTTGATTTAATGGGATGAACAAATGTTTGTAGGAGGGGATCATATCCCCGAAAATCTTCGCGGCCTTAACGATGTCGGGAAGAAGCTTCCCTCCTACTTCTCTCTCAATTGGCACACCCTTCGCATCATTCCTTTCCAAACGCTCCTGAAACGGCAAAAACTGAGCAACTATGGATTAAATGATGAAAAACTGGCGTCAATTACTCGTCATAATGCTGGTCAGCACGATTCCAGCTCTGGCTCAGGCGGAGCGAATCAAAGACATCACCAGCATATCAGGCGTGCGCTCAAACCAACTGATCGGCTACGGGCTGGTGGTTGGTCTCGATGGTACGGGCGATAAAGCCCCGTTTACTACACAGACCTTCCGCAACATGATGAACGAATTCGGGATCACCTTGCCGCAAGGCACCGACCCGAAACTGAAAAACGTCGCCGCGGTATCCGTTACCGCTGAACTGCCGCCGTTCTCAAAACCCGGCCAGCGGGTCGACGTGACCGTATCGTCATTGGGTAACGCCAAAAGCCTGCGCGGGGGCTCACTGTTATTTACCCCATTAAAAGGTGCTGATGGCGGCATCTACGCGGTTGCTCAGGGCAACCTCGTCGTCGGTGGTTTTGGTGCTGAGGGCAACGACGGCTCAAGTATTACCGTCAACGTCCCCAGCGTTGGCCGTATCCCCAACGGCGCAACGGTAGAACAAGCCGTACCGAGTAGCTTCGGTCGTGGCGACAGCCTGATCTTCAACCTGGACCAGCCTGACTTTACTACAGCACGCTCAATGACCGATAAAATCAACGAGCTACTGGGGCCGGGCACCGCCGAAGCACTTGATGCCACCAGTATCCGAGTCAGTGCACCGCGAGATACCAGCCAACGAGTGGCGTATCTGTCGGTGATTGAAAATCTTGAAATCGAAACCGGCACCGAACGCGCGAAAATTATTATTAACTCCCGTACTGGCACCATCGTTATGGGCCAGAGAGTACAGATTGAACCCGTTGCCGTTACCCATGGCAGCCTGACCGTCACCATCACAGAAGATTTTGAAGTCGCGCAGCCAAACGCACTTGCCGAAGGCGAAACCGTCGTCGTACCGCAAACCAACATCAACATCGATGATGGTGGCGACAGCCGCATGTTTAAATTCGGCCCTGGCGTCACGCTCGACGACATCGTCAAAGCCGTAAATGAAATTGGCGCCGCCCCCGGAGACCTCATGGCAATACTCGAAGCCATGAAACAAGCCGGTGCCCTCAAAGCAGAATTAATCGTCATATGAATAACGACCTATTTAGCCAGGTAAAAAACCTCTCGCTTGAACTACGCTCCCTGATTCGTCAGGGCGTAAAAGAAGGTGTCGAAGAACGCATCCAGAAACGCAACGAACTGATGCGCGAGTGGTTTTCTCAAGTCAGCGACCTCATCGACCTGACCAACGAACAGCAAGTGTTTCTTGAAGACCTGCTCAAAGAAGAGCAGGAATTGCTGGAGCAATTAAAAGCCGAGCAGAAACAGGTGGGCACACAACAAAAAGGCCAGAAAAACATCAAAAAGTATTTGATGTGATGGTGCGTTTGTAGGAGGGGATCATATCCCCGAGAGGTGTGGAGGAAATTACGGATGTGTAGGAGGGGATCATATCCCCGACAATTGACTATGATTTTATACCCACACGGCATTCCAGAACGGATAGTTCCCTGCCTTCTGCGCCAATCCAGCTCGGATAGGGTTAGCAACGATATATCTCGCTAGTGGTAACAACTCACTCTCCGACCGGAGTGCACGATCGTGAAACGCTTTGCTCCATATATCTCCTTCCCATAATCTCTCGTTATGAATCACCCTGGTAGAAATAGCCTTGATTCTTCCAACAACTTTAGAGAGTGAGTCGTACCGGCCTACTTGGACGATAGCATGCCAATGATCTGGCATAATTACCCATGCAGATATGGAGCTCGTCTTAAGTACACTAGGAGAGTTCAAGATCTTTGCCAGTGTTGATGCGGTACCGAATGAAGAAAAAATGTGCTGTCTCTGACAAGTCACAACAGTGACATGGTAAATATTATATTCTTGCGAAAAGCGCCCCTTTCGTAATGCCTTATGTCCCTGCATTTTTTTTGATATCCATTTCGTAGCTTCTGGACAATCTAGTAAAACGCAATCATGTATGGCAATCGCGAGAAAGCATGAGACCGTTAAGGATTGTGTCGGGAAGAAGCTTCCCTCCTACAGGACAAGCATGATGTAGGAGGGGATCATATCCCCGAACAACGTATCGTCCTCAGCAATGTCGGGAAGAAGCTTCCCTCCTACAGGACAAGCATGA
>JACLAD010010149.1_pt1 | contig 58719 bp, 55 predicted proteins | sample 8027901 | NCBI WGS metagenome assembly JACLAD01 (sample SAMN15725071, study PRJNA655200) | protist metagenome | isolation source: fluorescence activated cell sorting (FACS) single amplified genomes of... | place: Spain: Blaines Bay Microbial Observatory, Mediterranean Sea | collected 2016-07-05 | reverse complement strand
ATTAAAATCAAAGTGACCAGAGCACCTGGTGCCCGATCCACTTCGACAAGGGCAATCATGAGTGAAGCCAACAAAATTTTATCAGCTACCGGATCTAGGAGTTTTCCTAAACGACTGGTATTGTTTTGATATCGAGCCAGAACTCCGTCCCAATAGTCTGTCAGGCAAGCTAAGACATAAAGAACCCAGGTTGCGAACAAGATCCAATGGTCTTCTCGATAGACATAGATCAATCCGTAGAGGATTGGGACAATAAAAATTCTTAGCAGAGTCAATTGATTAGGAGTCACCCAACGTGAAAAGAACGATAATAATTTGGATGACATCCTGCTTGCTGTCTATGTTGAGATTAGGTTATATTGCAAAGTTAGTTTTAAAATTTATTCTATTCGATCCGTCATGTCTATCCTCAATTCAGGATAGACCATCGCGGCTAAGTTTTTTGTAGATCATTTTGAAAATTTAGGAAGCAGCTTGGAAGTTGGAGTTTTGGGATGGAGTTACAAGAAAACCTCAGTTGAGTTGAGGGACAAAATTGCCCTTTCAACTGTTGAGCAAGCCGAACTAGCTGATCGACTAAAAAACTCGTTGCCAATCGAAGAATTAACGATCCTATCAACCTGCAATCGTACAGAATTCTATTTTTCTGCGAGAGAAATCAAACCGATTTCCAGTGAACTATTAGGATTTTTGGTAAAACGTTGGGACTTAGAAGAATTAAAAGATCAAGCCTACCAAATACAAAATGTTGAGACGGCTCGGCACCTATTCAGGGTAGCATCTAGCCTCGATTCGATGGTCTTGGGTGAACCGCAAATACTGGGTCAACTCAAAGAAGCATTCCAAAGATTTCAGGATCTAGGGTGGGTTGGTGGGAGATTCAACTATCTGTTCCCGAATGCATTTCATACTGCAAAAAGAGTTCGAACAGAGACAGGGATTTCAAACTATGCTGTTTCCATAAGCTTTGCTGCGGTAGAACTTGCCAAAAGAATTTTTAGCGATTTGAGTCAGCAGCGAGTTCTCATTATTGGTGCTGGAGAAATGGCAGAATTGGCACTTCAGAATCTGAAGAGCCACGGTGTTGCAGATGTAATGGTAACGAACCGCACCTATGCAAATGCTGAAAATTTGGCTGAAAAGTTTGCAGGTACAGCCATACAGTTTGATCAGCTTGAGAATCGGCTGTGTGAAGCCGATATCATTATTTCTTCCACAGGGGCAAGGCACTTTGTATTAACTCAGTCGATGGTTCGGAAATGCCTAAAAAACCGAAGAGGAAGGGCCATGTTTTTCATCGACATTGCGGTACCACGAGACATTGAGCCAGAAATAAACGACCTGCCTGGAGCGTACTGTTACGATATTGACGACTTACAGAATGTTGTTCAGAAGAACCAAGAAGAAAGGATAAGACAAGCCGAACAAGCTAATAGAATTTTAGAAGATGAGATTGCTAGGGTTCAAGATTGGTTTTTGACAAGATCTGTTGTCCCTACGATTCGTAAAATACGCAATGAATTTGAACATATTAGTCAGGCAGAATTAGAAAAAACTCTCCTCCGCTTATCACATTTGAGCGATAAAGACAGAGAATTGGTAACCAGTCTCGTCCATAGAATTACGCAAAAAATCCTTCACAAGCCCACAATTAATATGAAAGTCTTGTCTAAAGAAGAAGACAGGTCGCTTCAGCTTCAAGTTTTGCTAGATGTTTTTTCCGAAAAGGAAGGCAATAACAAATTGTTGGATGAGAAAAAACCGAATCTGAAGTTGGTGAGAGGGGCAAAATCCTGATGATATTACGGATTGCCACTAGAGAAAGTCGACTGGCTCTTTGGCAAGCGAACTGGGTTCGTGAAAAGATTCTAGCAGAATTCCCCGAGCTCGATGTCCAATTAGTTCCCATGACAACTGAGGGAGATCAGAGGCTTGATCGTTCACTTGCCGATCTAGGGGGGAAGGGCCTTTTTATCAAGGAATTGGAGCAAGCTCTCTTAGATCACAGAGCAGATCTTGCCGTTCATAGCATGAAAGATCTAACCACGGAGTTCCCACAGTTTTTGGAACTTTCAGTGATCACAGAGAGGGACGACCCAAATGATGCGCTGGTTTCAAACAAGTTTTCTAACCTAATTCAGCTGCCAGATGGGGCTGTGATTGGCACGAGTGCATTGAGAAGAAAGTCTCAATTGCGACATTTTTACCCAAATCTGAAGATAAAAAATTTACGGGGAAATTTGGATACGCGACTTAGAAAATTAGATAATGGAGAGTATGATGCAATTATTCTTGCTGTCGCAGGATTAAAGCGATTAGGCCTGAAAGAAAGAATCGCTCAAGTGATCCCTCACTCTGTAATGCTTCCGGCTATTGCTCAGGGAGCTATTGGAATAGAAACGCGTTCAGGTGATCAAGATACACTTCAATGGATAAAGCAGTTGAAGCACACAAAAACGGAGAGAGAATTGATCTGTGAACGTACGGTCCTCTCCGGCTTAAGCGGCAATTGCCATGTTCCCATTTCAGGATTTTGCGTTGAAAAGAAAGGAGAACTCTATCTTGAAGCAAGAATCGGAGATCCTGATGGCATTGAATTGCTAGTGGCTAGTGGAACTGGACTACTCGAAGAACCTGAAAAACTTGGTAAGGAGGTGACTAATCAATTAATCAAACAGGGAGCCGATAAGATACTTAAATTATTTAGAAGTTAACAGTGGACCTGCCTCTGAACGTCTATGCCCTTCAAGACTTTACCCTTCAAAATTTTGCCAAAAGAAAATGTCTCTCTGATAAAAGTTCCTCTCTAACGTTCGAAGAACTTTGGAACTCTGTTGATATCAAAAGTATAGATTTTCGTCATAAAAGTCCAAAAGCCCCAATCGCAATATTCGCTGAAAATTCAATCTCCACTCTCATCAATATCTTCGCAATTTGGAAAGCTGGTGGAGTCGTTGTTCCGCTGAATCCAAAGCTCTCCAGCTCCCAGAAAGATAAACTTTTAGAGCAAATTCGTCCAGAAAGAGTAATTCAATCCAAAGAAAATCAAATAAGCGGTTATGAGAAATCTGATTTTCTCCCAGATGAAGTAGACTTATTAATCGCGACTTCTGGGAGTACAGGACTCCCAAAGTTGGTTGCGCTCACCATTGCCAATTTCATTTGGAGCGCTCATGGTTCGTCTGAAAATATAGCTGTTGACCCAAATGACACCTGGCTGATCAGCCTACCCTTATTTCATGTGGGAGGGATGTCCATTATTTTCAGGACTATGCTAGCAGGCGCAAATGCGATCATTTCTCCTAAGATTCTGGATGGGGATTTCATTGATCAGCATAGAATTACACATTTTTCATTGGTAGCTACTCTACTGGATCGCTTTATTCAAACTGAAGTTTCTTTGAATAAAGTGACAAAGGCCATCCTCGTAGGTGGATCGAAAATACCCCAGGCCCTCATTCAAAAATCTATTGATTTGAATCTACCGATTCATATCAGTTACGGATGTTCCGAAATGGCTTCTCAGGTTTGTACTACATCTAAAGAAGCAACCATTGATGAACTGATGACAGCTGGAAAAGTATTGGCCGGCCGTCAGGTGAAAATTAACCAAAATGGGAGGATTCAACTCAATGGAAAAACAAGGTTCCTAGGATATTGGCAGAATCAAAAACTTTTAAGACCATTTGATCATAATGGTTGGTTTACCACCAATGATCTAGGCGTGATTGACAAAAATGGATTTTTGAAAGTAATTGGAAGGACAGATCGGATGTTTATTTCAGGTGGTGAGAATATTCACCCTGAACAAATTGAGCAGGCTTTAATTAATGTCGAAGGCATCATGAAAGCCCTAGTTATTGATATGCCCAGTGAAACTTATGGATCCCGTCCGGTGGCTTTTTTGCAAGGACAGAAAAATTATAGTGACCCAGAACTAAGAGAATTACTTAGTAAAAACCTGATGCCTTTCCAGATTCCTGATGTTTTTCTTGATTGGCCCTCTCAGGAATTTTCTCTAAAACCTAATCTAGACCAGTTCCGGCGAATTGCCCAAAAAAGAATTTCCTTACGTAACTGAAATGCAGAGAAAAAAATTATTTTCTTCAATCTTATTTATCTTTCTACCCTTCACAATCTGGTCTTCTGAGAGGACTAGCCGACCTGTTCAGTTACAACTAGTCAATTTTAGCGGAGTGGCATTGGGATATCACGTCTCAGATTCGATTTTTATTGGATACACCTATGTCTCTTCAATGGATCTGACATTGGAACCTCAGAATCCAAGCACACTTTATGGTCAAGACTACGTTGAAAAGGTGAATGTAGAAGAAAAGCAGGACCAAGCTCTTGAATTACGGATAAGTCCCTTTGAAAACGGGCTATATTTTTCTATCGGGGCTCTTTCAACTGGAAGCAAATATCAAGAAGTCACCTTTGAAAAAAGAAATCGTGTTTTACCTAACGAGACTCAACTTTCCAAAACTGAAATTACTGTGGTAACTAAGTTAGAGCCCTGGAGTGGAGTGGGCCTAGGATTGGGATATACGGCCATTTGGGATTTTGGTCTTTCGATTGGGCTTGGACTGATTTTTTCCCCTGTTCAATTGGAACCTGAGGTGACTGTGACGTCTAATCCGGATATGTCCGCAGCAGATAAACAATCTTTAAAAGAGCGAGTTGAAAAAGATTTTGGGAAGCCGAATCCATCCCTTGGTTATTTAGCTATTGGATACAATTTTTAGGGATTAGCCATGAAGTTATCTCTGGTTCTCTTTTTAAGTTTTTTTGTTTTATTCGGGTGTACTCGGTCGGATAACTTTCGGCTTCGGGCATTAGCTCCCATGCAAGAACAATCCAGTGCTGATAATCTAGTTTCCTCTGAAAAATTTGGTGGAGTGATTACGTCGTCTGGCATTAGAACAACTGGTAGATCTTACTCTGTGGTTTTCAGCGGGCTTTCAGTCGGATTCACAGAGATCAGTACAGACCGTTCTATTCGAAGTAAGGTAGGCAATGATGTGATTTTGGATGAGTTCTTTACCACTAACGCAAAATATAATGAACTTGGGGTAATGTTTGGTGATGAATTAACATTAACGTTGGGGGTCGGTGGGCTTGTATCTGGTTCTGCAGAGTTAAAACTGGATTACGGATCATCCCTGAATGCTGTTGTGAACGAAGAAATTATCAGATCAACTAGCCCCTCGGGAAACTCTGCTTTTTTTACTTTCGGTTATGATCTACAACCCTTCGAAATACTTGCAGGTTGGCGATGGAATAACTTCAAAGCCAGTTTAAGTTCTTCCAACACAAGTCTTGAAGCTCTTTCAGATGGAGGAAGTTTAAGTTACCCTTCAAAATCCTTCTCTAGACAGACTACCCAAGTGACAGCGGGTTTAGGCATGTCTTTCTAAATTAATGGCGCCTGTCTTGGAACTGGATTGGGATAAAGAAATATTATTGTTTGGCATTAAGAAGTTCATTTACTTCACAGGATTGACAGCTAAGATTAGTTGGGTTGGAAAAGAGATTACTGATGAATTGATGGAGAAGAGTCAGCCATTTATAATTTGTGCGTGGCATCATGATATTTACTTCAGTAGTTGGCTTCTAAAAGACTTTGAACTAACTGCTTTGATCAGTTCGTCAAAGGATGGTGAGTACATCAATCAAATATTGAGTGGCTTCGGATTTAGGGCTGTAAGAGGCTCAAGCACTAGGGGGGGAATTGGTGCAATGAAACAGCTTGTCCGCTGCCTTAAAGACGGGAATGCGGTTGCGATTACCCCCGACGGTCCTCAGGGACCAATCCACAGAGTTCAGGAAGGGATCGTTGCCCTTGCTAAAATGACAGGAGTCCCGATTATCCCATGGATATATGAAGCAAGTTCATGCTGGAAGCTAAATAGTTGGGATAGTCATAAAATCCCAAAGCCATTTACAAAGATCAGAAGTGTTGTTGGCCAACCTCTCTATGTCCCGAAATCAGCTTCTAGTTCTGATTTTGGGAAATATTGTGGGCAATTAGAGATGTTGATGAATGATCTAATACCTGAACTCAAACAACTGAACTAATCTGCTTAATGACAATTTCAAGAGCAACTAAGGCCATCACGATAGACATGATCTTGCCAATTCGTCTCCTCCAAATTTCATCAGAAATTTGAAAAAGAGAGGTGGAAGCAACCAAAACGACGAGGATATACCAAACCGCATCGATGACCCCCACCATGGCAGCCAAACCCACCCAGTTAAGCCATCCAGATATAGTCCCAAGACTTGGGCTAAAAATAGCCAGAAAAAAAAATGTGATCTTTGGATTGAAAAGAACAATTAAGAGTCCCGTCCAAACGGAGGTCTTGTCTACCTGATCTGGTGAATTATGAAATGATTTTTTAGGCCAGCTTTGTAGCGCTAGCCAACAGAGTAAGCCAGCACCACCAATTTCTAAGATGCTTTCAATGAAAGAATAACTTTGTAGAGCCAGGCTTGTAGTAGTCACCACGAGAAGTGCGTAGCTTCCGACACCTAATCCATGTAGTAAGGCAGTGTAGATTCCAGTTGACTTACCCCCTGACAGTGTATTGTTTAAGATCACTGCTAAGCTGGGACCTGGGCTCATCGCTCCCAAAGCACACAATAAAGCGATTTTAAGCCATTGTTCTATTTCCAAATGAAATTAAGTTCTATAGTTTCAAAGGCGGGATTGCTCAAGAGTCTCTGTTCAGGTTCATATAAATTTCACCATGGGTTGAGATTTTGAGACCCAAAAGGTGATTATGCAAAGATTTTCCTCAAAGTAAAAATTGTTTACTCAGATTGCTTCCGAAATGCTTTGCAGGGATCTTCCATGTCCTGTCTAGGGGTAAACCAAAGATAGTCAAAATCCTGTCTGAAAGCTCTGCCATTAATTTCAAACTCAGGCAAATAACTCTCAATTGATGAAGGTTCTTGACTAATTTCCATCATCGAGAAATTGATCTGTTTGGTTTCAGGGCGAAGATATGCAACACGCTCTGGAATCCCCATACTGTGCCTCAGGTGCCCAAATCCGATGATCATCACCACTGGGTTTTGAGGGTTTGCCTCGAGGGTGTTGACGATAGATTGAGCCATTGCGTCGTTGCGAGCGATCCATGCCTGGTACATTCTTCGATACATCTCCTCATTTCTATAGCCACAGTGGGCGTTTGTAAATTCCTCCAACATTAACTCCTCATAATCAGAGTCGTTTAAACCAGTGTCCACTAAAAGTGACAATTCTGTTGGATGAAGATTCTCGACCCCAACTCGGGTTATACGAGATGATAACCCCCAAGGAATGTCTGTGGCGAATGTAGGGAGTTGATTTTTGCGGGCCAGCTCAATCAACTTGAAGTAAAAACTCCATTCTTCATCGGAGCGATGATCCCAACTTAGAGCTTGGCGAAGAACTGACTCAGGATTGTGGTCGTTCGACTTCATGTTCATTATTGGTGCAGAGGGTTGGGTGAAATCCATCAACAAACTTGTCTGTCCAGTTGTGAAAAATTCAAAACCTATCGAAGGGCGTTTCCCTTTGCTGATCAAGGCTTCAAGTATCTGTAATTGTATTTCATGTTGACGCACGTTGTCATGCTTTTCCCCTAGATAAATCACTTCTGCGCCAAGAAAATGCTCAATAAGTTCTTCCTGTTCGATAACTTTTCTGGACTGAATATTCCAGATTGTTTCCAAGAGCGGATCTTCTGAGGCTTGACTAGAAGTAAGACCAAAAAGATAGAATATGAAACTGAAGAGGCAGAATTTGGGAACTAGTGAATTCATGAATCGGGTTTCAGATAAGGTTGAAAACGCAATTAAACTCAAAAAAAATCTTAAAAATGTCTCAAGAAATCCCAATTGAAGATTTATCTCAAGGTCTTTCTGCTATTGAAGTCAAAAGATATAGCAGACATCTCAGTCTTTCTGAAGTTGGGCCAGAAGGGCAGCAAAAGCTCAAGAAAAGTAAGATTCTGATCGTTGGTGCTGGAGGTCTGGGATGCCCTGTAGGACTTTATTTGGCTGCAGCAGGTATAGGTCAATTGGGGATAATTGATCATGATGTCGTCGAAATTTCTAATCTGCAAAGGCAGATTGGCTATTCCGAAAAAAATATTGGGTTACCGAAAACTAAATCTTTGGCTGAGACTTTAACCAATATTAACCCTCAATTGAGAGTGGAACAGATTTCGGAAAAGTTGCAGCACAACAATGCTCTTCAAATTGTTCAAAGGTACGATGTCATCGTGGACTGTTCTGATAATTTCCCCACTCGATATTTGGTTAATGATGCGGCGTTCTTCGCCAACAAGCCTTTGGTCTCTGCATCAGTACACAAATTTCAGGGGCAACTCACTGTATTTTGGCACAAATCAAAGGGAGGGTGTTATCGTTGTCTCTACCCTGTAACTTTACCTGAATCAATGGCTCCTACCTGAACGGAATCAGGAGTCCTGGGCGTGCTCCCAGGCACAATGGGTCTACTGCAGTCAACTGAGGTGCTGAAGTTGGTTTTAGGGATTGGGAGTGAGATGGTAGGTCAACTTTTGCTGTATGATGCCTTGGAAGTAGATTTTCGAAAGATACATGTTCCCAAAGAGAAAACTTGCCAGCTTTGTGGCGTAAATCCAACAATCAAAGCATGGTCGGATGCTGGGGAAGTCCCTGTGATTGAGGAAGTTGGATCTGACGAGAGAAAAAATAATTCTGATCAAGTTTCTGCCCATTGGTTGAGTGATGCACTACGAATTGGGAAGCAAATCAGGTTGGTTGATGTTCGAGAGCCTCATGAATGGGATATTTGCCGATTGAAGGGAGCCGAGCATCATCCGGTAAGCAAAATTCAAACAGATAAATTTTCTAAAGACTTAGAGACAATAATCGTCTTCTATTGCCATAGAGGTGTTCGATCTGAGAGGACTTTAAGGATTTTCCAAGAACTTGGCTATGAAAATTGTCGAAGTCTAATTGGAGGCATTGACGCTTGGGCTGAAGCAATTGAATCAGAAATGCCCCGCTACTGAAGGATTCTTCAAGACTATCTGTATGGAACATCCCAATGCGGCATCATAGGTTCTAAGCCGGCATTCAAACCATCAATTTGCTCAATAATAGAAGTTAGTACCTCAGAAGCAAGCACACCATCTGGATAAACAAGCAACAACGGGAAATGTTCAGTTTGTCCAAAGTTCCTTTTGATCTCCTTGTTGAGGCGATCGACTCTCAATAAATAGGATATGAAAACAGGGTTTTCCCCCTTTACTTCTCTGAGTAAATCCTCTAAGGCAATCCTTTCTTCTCTATTGGAGAAAAGGTTGTAATACTCTATATAGTCGCCAAGACATTTGATGTAGATAGGTTCTACATACTCTGGCGCACCAATCCATTCAAACTCAACCTGACGCTTTTCAATTATCTCATCGGGAGTAAAGCGGCTTATTATCAAAAAACTGATTGATAGGAATGCTAATACTCCCATTGTGCTCAGCAGAACACTGAGAAACGGAAAGAGTGGAACTGAAGGATTTGGTGCTCTCCTTCGCATTATACTTCGGGTTTGTTGAGGCTGAAATCTCGCTGCTTCGAATCTGATGGTATTTCTGCAGATTTTTCAGAAATTTTTATTCCAAGTTCCATGTTATTTGATGAAATCAGATCAATTTCAACTTCAGATGTTTCAACTTCATATTCCAAGGCTTCTGGTGAATCTGATTTGTTATCAGGTTCTGAGGGTGATTTATGAATTACTTCATCACTATAATCTCTGAGCAGAGGTTGCATGCCCTGAATTTGAGCCTGAAGTACTTCTGAGTTTTCTGAAACTGAGGTCAAAACTGGGGCGATTCTTTTAAGCCAGTTTTCTGTGAAATCATTAAGTGTTGAAAGATGTTCATTCGTTCTATCTTTCAGTTCTTCATCACCAGGATTAACATGAAGATTTGGTAATAATTCATCTAAACAATACTCTTCAACTTTAAGCAGAAGATCCTCCTGACTTTTTCGCAGTAGAGAAGAAAGAAGCATAATTGGAATAACGCTTACAAGAGCCAGAAATGTGGTATTGAAAGCGATAGAGAGACCACTTGTTACCCCACCCAGAGCGGATCTCATCTGGCCACCAATTGCAGCTGTATCCATACTGCGAACAAAGGTTGAAAACTCTCCCACTGACTGCCCAATACCAAAGACAGTTCCTATGAATCCAAGAATGGGAATTGCCCAAATGAGGACATTGATTAGGGTATATCCGTTCTGAAGCCTGTTGAAATCGATTTCTGCTTGGTAATTCAAGATTTGATGCAACTCTTCTTTTTTGGGAACAACCCTCAGATAGTGAAGAATTCTGCGGACTCTTATGAAAAGAACGCTTATTTGAAAGCGCTTGATCCGTTCTTTTGCTAGATAAGTTCCGATCTGCTCAATCCTACTATCAACATCTTTGACAAATATTCCCTCAGATAGGGAATCAGTTAATTCTTTCTGGCGAAAGGCTAAGTAAGTTTTGAGTTGGAGCCGATGATGTCTCCATTTGAAGAAAACCAGAAATATGGCCCAGCAACTCAGGCCGAAAATTAGTTCTGATATACGACCATCTAGAAGTTCATGAATGTAGTCGCTTTTGATCTGAGGAAGAGGAAAAACTAGATAGAAAACTGAGGTGAAAATTAGTGCTAGTACCAGTGATCTTAGAAGATCTATCAGATCTGAGGAGGAGCGTTCGGCTAGATAAGTCCCACAAATTTGGCAGTAGATCGCTTCATCAGGGTTGTTCCGGGAACAATTCAAACATTTCATCCAGTTCCTTTATTTTTCAATTGCTGCAGATATTCCTCCCATTCCAGTGGAAGTAAATAGCTTTTCTGGGTATTGCAGCTTTTGCAACTAGGAACGAGATTTGACTTGGTGGTGAATCCTCCACGAGCTAGTGGAATAAGGTGGTCCATCGTTAACTCCTTTGCTGGAAAGGATTGCTCACAATAGTAGCATTTGTTTGATGCACGACGATTTTTCCACCACTGTGATTTTCGAATTTCCTGAGCTTTTCTTCTTTCCTTTTGAATATGTTCTTCATCCGCAGGCTCAAACCAAATCTCTAATTTTTTCAAGATCCTCCCTCCAAGACCCTTCGACTCCAAGAGGCCCCTGTCTCTTCAAATCCTCTAGGAGTAGTTGTCAGTCGCCTCACCCCTGTTCCGTCAACAAACATCACATATAACTTAAAGGCACCGGTACGGTCTGCTGCAAAGACTATTTGTCGGCCATCCGGAGACCACGTTGGTTTTTCTGAGTCGTATCTTCCAAAGGTTAGCTGTTGGTAATCATCACCAAATGGATCCATCAGAAATATTTGATTTCTACCATTTATACTTCGAGAGAAGACAATGCGCGTACCATCCGGAGACCAGACGGGGTCACTATTGCTGTAGCCATCAAAAGTCAGGCGGTAAATCGATCCAGATTCCATATCTTTCATGTAAATCTGTTCTCTACCAGTTCGGTCAGAAACAAAAACAAGGTTTCGGTTATCAGGGGAAAGCGTAGGGGCTGTATCAATGCTGCTGTGCCGTGTGAGACGTTGGGTTTTGCCTGATTCGATATCAATGTCGTAAAGATCTACATTGGCATTCACACTGATGGTTGCGACGACCCGGTTCCCATTGCTATACCAGGTACCACCACTCGTTACACCATCTTCACCTCTTCTAAGTTCATCCGCTTTATTGTTGAGCACATTGTGCATCCAGATGGTTGTACCTCTGTTTCCAACCGTTGTGTAAAGCAACTTGGTACTGTCAGGAGACCATCTGGGCAATAAACTGATATCCTTGTTGTTGGTCAGACTCCTCAACCCCATTCCATGAGTGTTCGTCAGTGCAATAATTTTTTTTCGACCAGGTTGTTTGAGAGTAAAAGCGATGGACGTCCCGAGGATCCCCTCCACTCCGGTCAATCTTTCGGTAATCTGGTTTACACCACGAATGATATCATCCTCACTAATTTCATTTTCCTTGATCAGTAGCATCTCTCCCAATAAAACATTCCCTTGCAGATCTGCCACAGCGAATTCCAGCCCATTTTCACGTTGATTAAGCTGGATTTGCATTTCAGCTTCACGTTTGGCGTGACAATAATCATAAGTTGAATTTATAAGGGTAAAGACACCACTCCAGCAAAAGTTCCTCTCAATATTTCTGGCCCATCTTTTCGCAAGAGTTGTATCGAGGTTTGGATCTACATTTAGCTCTGCAGAAAATCTGGAAAAGTCTATACCGCTGACGACGACTTCCTCACTGGAATAGGTCTGCGCAAGTGTCGGGGAGAGTGATCCAAAAAAGATTAGGATCGAAAACATCCAATGTTTCATCTCTTTCCTTCCTCAGGGTTGAATTCTGATAGTCACGATGTAAGGTGGATTTTCACCTAATTTTTGGGGGAGTCTCGGAAACTTGATAGCCTTCATACCGGTCATCACAACCAAATCGAATTGTTTAGATCCGCTACTTTCCTTGATTCGGTAAGCACTCACTCTTCCATCCAATTCAATTTGGATCTCAATTGCAACTGAGAGTTTTTTGTCAAACTGTGGACCTGCATTGATCTGTCCACGTAACTGCTCATAAAGCAAAGAATTGTACTGTCGCTCTACCAATCTGCGTTTGTTTTCTTGTTCCTTAAGTTTCCTTAATAGTAGTGTATCCTGAACTTGAATTCCTATGATTGCTGTTTCAGTGAGTGTGGGTGGTGGATTTTTTGGGTCAAAAATCGAAGGTTGATCCTTGACAGATGGTCCATTGGTGACACCAGCAAATAAGTTGTCAGTCGGCGGTGCTGGAGGTGGCGGTGCTGGAGGTGGCGTATTTCTAAGCTTTTTTGGGTTCAGTTCAATTGCTTTAGGTCCATCGTTGGGAGTGCCAGGCACAATAGCAGGTGGAATAGGACTTTCTTCAGGAGTTGGTAACTTGTTATTTGAATTTTTAGGTTCAGGTGGTAGATCCACAACTTCTGGTTTAATAGGCAGATTGGGTGTTGGCACTGTTAGATCCTGCTTAACCCAATCAGGCAAAATTGGCTTCTGATCACGTTCCAGTTTAGCTACTGATTGGCGGAGCACAGGAATTTCTATCTCCTCAGGTTTAGCCCGGTATTCCGCAGTAGGTGCAGTGACGGCACTGAAGTCACTTTGCGGTATCTCAATTTTGGAGGTGTCTCTTAAATCCTGTTCTAATCGAGGGCTAGTCAGTACTTGAGGTGAGTTTTGGTCTGCCAGATTGACTTTGAGTTCGGGTAATCTTTGATTTAATTCTGGGACTGATTGTTGAGTTTCTAAGCGTTTTTGCTGGGGGGCTTCAACCCTGGCTAGATTTGTTCTAGGTAGAGAATTAACGGGCTTTTTTGCATTAATTCGAGGCAGCGAATCTTGTACGCTTTCTTTAACAATTGGAAGTTTTGGGGAGTCTATCTGACTTTTTGGTAATTTTAGCTTGGGAACTGAAATCTTCGGATCTGGCAGAGTCGGAACTTCTGATAATTTTTTGGGACGCTGTACCTTAACCTCAGGAATTGCCGAAGTCTTGGAAATTTGTGGAGCACTCAACGAAGGTATTTTAGGTACATTGATTTTCGGCTCCAGGCTAGGTTTTTCAGGCTTTTGAGAGGTGATTGTTGGTACTTTGACTTCAGGTGCTAAAGGTATTGGGCGCTCAGTGATCGTTGGTCTTTCTGGTAAATCGTTGATCGACGTAGGGGGACGTGGTGGATCGAGGGGGTTCAGTGCAGCTTGTAAAGAAATCGGTTCAATAGAAGGTGGCAAGATGGGTTTTGGGGGAGGTGGAGGTACTGCCCGAACCAGTTGAATACTAACACGCGCAGGTTCTTGTTTGGCTTTAGGCTTTTTTTCAAGTTGTTCTACCATCGCTAAGCCAAAAACTGCTGTTGCATGGGCGACACACATCAAAACAAACCAATTAGTGAAAGCTTTATCTGAATTTTCCATAAATTGTAATGATTAAAAAAGATAATTAAATATTTAATCAATAATTAATATTTTTTTCAAAAAATGATGCTTTATTTTGAAATTTTAAGTGAAAAACCAGATTTTACTTTTTCAAAAATTCCAAGATAAAGAAGGACGTTCCTCTTAGAGGGCATCTGATTTGCAACCAACGAAATTCTTGTTCAGATAGCAGTCACAGTGACTGTTTGACTCCTCAACACCACGATAGGATATCAAAATGACTAAATCGGATTTGATCGATAAGATTGCAGAAAAAGCTGGACGTTCTAAATCAGATGCTGAGCAATTTTTGAATGCTACTCTTTCAACAATCCAGGATACTTTGAGTTCAGGTGAGTCAATTCCACTGGTAGGCTTCGGGACTTTCTCTGTTGCATCACGTGCAGCTAGAACAGGAAAAAATCCCCAGACTGGAGCGGCTATTCAAATTCCTGCTTCCAAGACAGTTAAATTTAAAGTTGGTAGCAAGCTTAAAGATGCCGTAAATAATTAATCTGTATTGAGGAGGATCCCATCAGACTGGGATCCTTCATTGCCAACCAGCATTGGTCAGGCTCCTGTCCAAAAAAAGCCCTTCCTTCACAACTCCAATTTGTTTTCCGCCTCAGATGCAGCTAGACGTTGCTGTGAATCACACAGATTATGAATTAAATTGTCCGTTGCAGGTTCTGTCCCAACCCGATAGTGCTCATAAAATGTTTGTTCTGGCGGGTCACAGGGTGCCGCCCGTCTCCCTGATTCGTGAACTTTAACAGTAATTACCCCTGGGGGTTGAGAAAATTGCTCTGTAGCAAGATTTGCAACTGCATTCTTCATAAAGTCAACCCAGATCGGTGCGGCAGCTCGGGAGCCAGTCTCAGTACCTCCCATTGATTTGGGGTTGTCATAGCCAACATATACGCCTGTCAACAACTGAGGGATGAAACCAATGTACCAAGCATCTTTACTATCGTTTGTGGTTCCAGTTTTACCCGCTGAAGGTCTGCCAATAGCTTTTGCTCGAACTCCAGTTCCATGATCAACGACATCTCTCATAGCATCAGTTATCAAGAATGCGGTTTCCTCTGATATTATTTTTTCAGTAGGATTACCATTTTCTTCTAGTATGTTGCCGTGGACATCCTCAATTTTGATTACAAAAACCGGATCTACTCTTTGACCCCGATTAGCCAAAACCCCATAGGCTTCGACCATCTCTTCCAAAGTTACGGAGAAGGAGCCAAGACCAATGGTAAGGTTCTTATCCATGCTTGCTGAAATTCCCAACTTTCTGGAATAACTAATTAGACGCTGCGGGCCCAGGTCTTCTACCAGGCCAATAGTGGGTAAATTCAGACTTTTCACTAACGCGCTTCTGAGTGTGACACTCCCCTCAAGTTTATTCCCATAATTCTTGGGTTTCCAAATTTCTTGTTCTCCTAAAATACGGTTGTCAGTTTTATATGCCCTTGGTGAGTCAACAAGTCTACTGTTCAGTGTGTAGCCGGTATCAAGAGCTGCCGCATAGACAATTGGTTTGAAGGCTGAACCAGGTTGTCTGACAGCTTGGGTACTGCGATTAAATTCGCTGGCAGTGTAGTCGTAACCACCTGACATCGCGTAAACGTGGCCGTTAATGGGATTCAGGGCGATAATCCCACCGTTCACTTTTGGTACTTGATGGAGTTTCAAACGAAACAGACCTTCAGAACTAGCATAATCTTGAAGTTCCACCTCAATCACATCCCCAACAGCGAGCATATCGCTCATTGATTGAACCCAAGTATAGTTTTGTGTTTCAGATTGCCATGTCCGTTGCCATTCCTTCAGATGTTCCCATTCAAGCAACCCAAATTGCTCCCCACGTAGTTGAATTTGAGCAATTCCTTTTTCTGCATCAACCTTTCTGACAACCCCACGGACGACCGTTCCGATTGAAAGTGGAACGTCACCTATATGTTCAGCCATTTCAGTTTGAGCTAGTTGACCATCTTCTTGAGGAAGAATTGATTTGATTGGGCCTTGATATCCTTGACGGTGGGTTAGATCTTCAAGACCACTTCTTAATGCCTCTTGAGCATATAGCTGATAGTCGAGATCCATTGCCAAATGGACCTTCAAGCCCCCGGTATAAAGAGTGTCATAACCATATTTCTCAATTAAATATCTGCGAACATGTTCAACATAGTGCGCTGTTGCATCTGAGGTTGAATCGCTCATTCTCGAGAGGTTTAATGGTTCTGCTTGCGCTTCAATCATCTCTTCATGACTGATGAAACGCTCTTCAGCCATTCTGAATAAAACCTGATTTCTACGTTGTATTGCGAGTTCCGGATTTTTATTGGGATTGTAGCGAGAGGGTGCTGGAAGAAGGCCTACCAAGAGTGCGCTTTCGGAAAGTGTCAATTCTTCGGTATGCTTGCCAAAGTAACCCTGTGTTGAAGCTTCTACTCCTTCAGCATTACCAAAAAAGACTTTGTTCAAATACAGGGTAATGATTTGTTGTTTGTCAAACTTACTTTCCATTTTCAGCGAAAGCAAAATTTCTCTAATTTTCCTAACCAGCTTTTTTTCTTGGGTCAGAAGAAAAAGACGTGCTGTTTGCTGGGTAAGAGTACTGGCTCCCTGAACAAAGTCTCCTGCTTCAAAATTAACGATTGCTGCCTTCAACATCCGGATTGGATCGATTCCAAAGTGGGAGAAGTAACGTGAGTCTTCGCTGGCCAATAATGCTTGGATCAGATGCGGAGGAAAAGACTCATAAGGAATTACAACTCTTCGCTGCAGAAAAAGTTCACCAATTTGCTTGCCATCACGATCAAATAGAACAGTGGGTAAGACGTCATTCCTTTTATCCAGTTCAATATCAATATTCTCTGGAAGACCTTGGCTAAGATGCCAAAGATATGAGCCAATGGCGATCCCAGTTACCAGACTCACTACTATTCCACTAAAAAAAAACCACTTGAGGGTCTTAAGAAAAATATTCATCGATCAACAGAGGTGGGTTGGTCTTTTGTAGCAATCACGCCAATATTTTGCTCAGTTGACTGTATTGCTTGATTAATTATAGGTTCCATTTTTTCAGCAAACTTTGAATGGGCGTTTTCAACAAAAAGGTGGGAAATGATTTCAGATGATTTCAATGGATTGTCAGGCTTTTTAACCATGAGAAGTCCCTTCTTCAATAACTTAGCTTCTTCCAAAGAAATTGTCCCGAAAACATTATGATCATGAGTCTCATTGGAAAGTTCTTCCTGGAAAAGGGTATCTGAAGAATATTGGATTGGCTTGATTCTAAAATTGCATTTATTGGGTAACCCAATTTCTTCCAGGGATTTGTATCGAAATTGCTGACCAAATCGAACTCCATCAAAAGCGAGATGCTCGATGGGAGTGTTGTAGTCAAGAAAAACTTGAACCTCTTGACCAGAAATCTTGTTGACCACCTTACTTACTTTGGGTGGCTTCTTAAAAAAGCCTCGTCGACGTAATCTCAGTAACCAATAGATCAAGCCGATAATGACAATTAAAATTGAAAGATTAAGCATCCAGCTGAGAGTGTTAAAAGTCTCTGATATTAAAGAATTTGTTTTTCAGGAAAGGTTAACGAAATTCGTGCAGATTCCGTTCCGTGCATTATTTATCTGTAAAGCAATCCTAGTCATTTTGATTGGACTGATATTTCCTCAGTTTGGTTTTTTTGTAACAGAGGCCAAGGCGCAAATGGAAGGCAATTATTCTCAACCAGCATGCCAGGAATTTTTGGAACCAACAAATCCTGCTGAATTGAAACTGTTGAGAGAGTGTGCAAAAAAACAGCGAGACACAAGAGTTAAAGGGAGAAAGGAGGAAATAAGAGTGCTTAGAACCGCTTCAGCTTCGTTTTTGAGCGAATCTATGGGAGGCCCTTCTGGAGAGATAATGCCAGTTGCTAAACCAGATGACGCTAATGCTACAGCAGCCAGTCAGTGATTAAGAGGTATGAATCAGCAACTCAAAAGTGTACTTGAAGAAGTTATCTTTGGACCACTTTTTTTTTCCATTCTTATCTTCATTCCCTACATCTTTTTGAGAAAGCAGAAGAAAATCTCAGATCCAAGATGGTGGGGACTCACGATGCCATTATTGTTGTTGATATTTAGTAGCGATTTGTTTTATCAAGTCTTCTCAGCACCATTAAAATGGATCACGCCGGTCAGTGAGAAAAAAAAAGCGGAGGCTATTATTGTTGCTTCAGCAGGTGTTCATCCTTCGGGGGCACCAACTCATTCTTCAGCAATCAGGGCTCATGCAGCAGGACTCCTCTACTTGGAAGATTGGGCGCCTGAGATTTTAGTGGCGGGAGGAGTCATGGAGCCATATGATCCACCACTAGAGATCAAAGGCATACGGCTAATTTTGAGAGGCATGGGTATTCCCGACGAAGCAATTTTAGTAGAAACAAAATCAAAGAACACTCATGAGAATGGATTTGCAATATCTGAAATTCTCTCTGAAAAAAATATAAAGCGGGTATTGGTTGTTTCTCACGATTACCATCTTTTTCGGCTTGTATACGTTCTCCAGAGATACAACCTAGAAGTTATACCTTTCAAAGCAAATCGTACTTACCCCCATGAACCAAATGATTGGTGGCATCAATTCGAGTGGGAAAATTTCAATAGATTGAAAACCGTAGCACATGAATATGTTGGAATCTTAATTTACAAACTTACAAATAAAATTTAGGTAATGGAATTGAGTGGTGTTAGGTTGTTGGCAGACCGTCTACTAAATGAGCATGAGTTATTTGAAAAGGGTTGGAGTTTTAGTTTTGACAGAGCAAAAAGAAGAGCAGGTTCCTGCAAATTTTCAAAGAAAGAAATTACCTTAGCAAGAGCTTATGCTGAACAAGAAGACTTTAAGGAAATCAAAAATACAATTCTTCATGAGATCGCGCACGCTTTAGTTGGGCCAAAACATGGTCATAACGAAATTTGGAGGCAGAAAGCACTAGAAATTGGCTGCGATGCTGAACGGTGTCATTATGTTGTATTTTCAAAGCCAAAATATAAATTGACTTGTATAAACAGGTGCTTTGAGGTTGCTCGATATCGAGTAAATCAAAATTTTTTACACTCAAGAATTTGTTCTAAATGTAAAGGTAAACTACTAATTTTTGATATTTGAATTAGAATTACGAATGATCAGTATCAACCGAAGATTCATTAATTTTCCTGTAAGTCAACTGGTTCTTTTACTTATTTTATTTTCATTAATGATTATTGTTATGATCCGTCAATTTTGGTGGAAACCATTAGGCTGTGAGATTAAATTTTTAGAGAAGAAAATATCAAGTAATCAATCAGAATTAAATAACTTACCCCCAAAAAGATTTTCTAAAGATTTGATTCAATACGAGACCAGCCCTGAATCCCCAGCAAAATCTTTACAAGCACTTCAAGAATCAACTAAAAATTTTGAAATTCAAATACTCCAACAAAATTTGAATTCAATCAATGATTCACGAAAAAACGATGGATTTGAAATTATCTTATCACTCAAAGCAACTTACCAAAATTTAACAAAATGGCTTGAGAGTTTGGATTCACAAAAAAATATCCTGCATATAACAAGGATAAATGTAAAAAATTTGGATACTTCTGAAATTCCTCCAAAATTCAACTTGATTTGACTGTCAATGGATTTCAAATTCCAGAAAAATGACCAAAAACTTCATATTATGTCTCTATGTTATCATCTTTAACCCTTCGTTAGTTTTTGGAAATAACCCATTTTCAACGAAATTGACCTCCAATCAAAAGAAAGTTGAATTAGCTGAAAAGAAATTTGATTTCGACACAGCTAAATCACTTGGCAGTGTGCAAACAACTTCAGATGTTGCTCCTGGAAATTTAAACTTTAGGCTAGTTGGGATTGTTTCGAATAATGGAGAATGTTCAATACTCATCCAGAGTCAAAATTCGTATGAATGGGTTGAATCAGGTAACTCTTGGAAGGATTGGAAATTTGATTCTTGCGAAAAATCTCTTGCCTTGTTTTCTAATGGAGATCAACTAAAAAGGCTAAGTCTGGGCCAGGCCTCGATCGAAGTCAAAAGCAGCAAAACGTTTGCAAAATGAACTCTGAGGCAGATGCCACACCAATTTTTCTGGCGAAACATTAGATAAAGTAAAATTAATGAAATCCCAATTCCAACAACTAATATAAGGGTTAGGATTTTATAAAAAAAAACTGGTTCTTTTAGAAGAAATAAGCTTAAGCAAAATATTGAGAGAAAATAGATACTCCCAACAATTGGTAATAAAGATTTCTTCTTAAGATTTAGCGCAATGCTGATGGAACTCTGTAAGCCTAACAAGCTTCCCCCCCACACAAGCCAAACTAAACTTCCTAATTCAATTTCTGGCATTTCACAGGCAATAGATATAGGCTAATTGAAGAATAGTTAATGACAGATCAAATTAATCTAACTGATTAGATGTATCTGTCAAAATTCGATTAGCTGCTAAAAAGTTTTGGATCCTCTTATGACAAAGACGAATGTAGATGTAGCCATCATAGGTACAGGTACAGCAGGGATGACTGCATATCGTGCAGTCCGAAAATATACCAACAAAATTGCATTAATCGAGGGTAATAAATATGGAACTACCTGTGCGAGAGTAGGGTGTATGCCCAGCAAGCTTTTGATTGCCGCTGCAGAAGCATCCCACTCAATTCAGAAAAGCTCGAAGTTTGGTGTATATGCCAGTGAAACTCCCGTCATTAATGGCAAAGAGGTAATGCAGCGTGTTCGTGACGAACGTGATCGATTTGTCGGTTTTGTTTTAGAATCAGTTGCCGAATTTGAAGCTGAACACAAAATTTGGGGCATGGCGAAATTTGTTGATGATAATACGTTGGCTGTTGATGAAAAATTAATTCATGCCAAAACCTTTGTAATTGCGACGGGTTCTTCTCCCAAAATCATGCCTCAATTCTTTGGTTTGGGAGATAAATTAATTATTAATGATGATATTTTTGAATGGGTTGATCTTCCCAAATCAGTTGCTGTTTTTGGTTCTGGTGTAATCGGGTTGGAATTGGGTCAAGCTCTTCACCGCCTTGGAGTGAAGGTCAAAGTTTTTGGACGTCCCGGTAGAATAAGACCAATTTCAGATCCTGAAATTGTCTCTTACGCAAAGGAAACATTTCAATGTGAATTTTATCTGGATTCAGAATCAACGATTGAAAAGATCTGGCGAAATGGTAACGAAGTCGTTGTCCAGTATCTTACCAACGGTGAGCAAAATATTGAAAGATTTGAATATCTATTGGCTGCGACAGGACGAAAACCAAATATCGAAAATCTAGATTTATCCAGAACTTCATTGCAATTGGATTCCAATGGTATTCCTGTTTTTGACCGTTTGACGATGCAGTGCGGCAACAGCCATTTCTTCATTGCAGGAGATATTAATAATGATCTCACTTTGCTGCATGAGGCCTCAGATGAAGGAAAAATTGCAGGTGAAAATGCTGCAACCTTTCCAAATGTAAGTCGAGGAATCCGCCGTTCAATGTTGAGTGTTGTTTTTACTGATCCCCAAATAGCAGTATTGGGGGAAACTTGGGAGGATCTACACAATTCCAAACATTTTATTACAGGCAGAGTTTCGTTTGAAAGTCAGGGTCGTAGTAGAGTTATGTTAAAGAACAAAGGACTAATGCATGTCTACGCGGATCCTCTTACAAAAAGACTTCTTGGTGCAGAAATTTTTGGACCTGATGCCGAGCACCTGGGCCATTTATTGGCGTGGTCACACCAGCAAGCCATGACGATTCCACAAATTCTTGAAATGCCTTTTTATCATCCAGTAGTGGAAGAGGGTCTTAGAACAGCTCTTCGTGATGCTGATTCTCAACTAAAGAATAATTAGATCTTGGTAAATCACATCAACACTAAAGCAAGAGTTGTTCGAGAGATTCTTGAGCAAAATGATTTATCAATCGCTGACGAGCAATGGCAGCGTTTAGAAACTTGGGTCGATCGTTTGGTTGAGATCAATAGAAGAATTAATTTGATTTCACGTAAGCAAACTGAAGTAGTTTGGTTACATCACATTCTTCACTCAATTACTCCACTCGTTTTAATTGATTTTCCAAAAAATATTGAGCTCTGCGATTTTGGTACAGGCGGAGGATTGCCTGGGGTTCCACTAGCTATTTTGAGACCTGATTGGCAAGTTTTTTTGTTGGATTCGCGTCAAAAAAAGATTTCAGCTATCAAGGAAACCACAGATGGACTCGGTTGTGTTAATTTAAATTTTATTGTGGGACGTGGGGAGGAAGTCGGTCTGGATCCAATGTACGATAGTAGATTTCAATGGCTGACTGCGAGAGCAGTATCAGCTATTGGGAACCTTGAAAGATGGACAAGAGATTTGCGTAAAAAAGAAGCTACTTTAATCGCATTTAAAGGGGGTAGTTTGGAGAATGAAGAAGTTACCCCTAATCAACTTCAAAATATTGCTAATTTAATTGAACACCCAATTAAATTAAATGGATATTCTGATTTTTACTTTGGCGAAAAGAAATTAGTGGAAATTAAATTCATTAATCAACTATTCCGGTAAAAAAGTATTAAGTTTTTCTTTGTGGTAAATATCACGATTTTGATAGATTTCTTTAACCTTTGCTCTAACTTGGGTCAAAATCTTTGCAGTTTGACTTCCGTCTTCAGGTTTGTTGGATGTATCAAAATTATCAATAAATTTCATATATTTTCCAAGTGTATCTATGTCACCAAAATATACTGAAATTGCTACCAGTAGCTGGGCTCCCATCAATCCCTGAATTTCATTTAACGTTTCGAAGTTGTCATCTAAAATTAGCTTGGCTTCCTTCAACAAATTTTCGGATTTTTCCCTCGTAAATTCAGCACTTTTCCCAAGATTTGTCATGCATAATTGAGCATGTCTTGCTTTGTTCATTGATTCAAGTCTTAAGAAAACTCCATTCTCAGGGTTCATCTCACGCAAAATCTTGAATCCAAGAGCAGCAAATTCATAGCTCAGATTAGCCTGTTCGATATTTCTTGATTCCTCACTAATCCCCTCTTTATTTTGATTGTATTTGGCAGATAATTCAGCTTTTTCTGTGTTCCATTTCTCTGAGAACTTTGAAACATCAAATGATGGCTCATCTTCTTGACTAAACTTGAAAAACTCCTCCCCGGGAGCAGTAAAATTACAATTTGGGCAAATGGTCAAATAAAGTAAATTATAGTCAATTGGGTCTTTACCATCAACAGGTTCTCCAAAGGTAGGAATCCCAAAAATATTGTTCTTTATATGTACGGACTTACTTCGAAGCGAATATTGGTGCACTTTATCTTGTCCACAAACAAAACATTCAACGTAATGTCCTAAAAGCGAGGAATTTTGGCAGACCAATTTGTCAACAGTATTACTCTGATCACTCTGAAGAAGGTGATTAATCCCATGGTTTTCTCCTGGCCTTGTACTAAACTGTAGACCAATAATAAAGTACCCGTGCTGTTTACTAGGTTTTGCCCATCGAACAACCACACTGCCAATTGGATCACAAACCGTGTATTCTCCTTTTTTCGAAGAGGATGGAATGTAAATCTGGAGCAAAACTTTTGAAAAAATATTGACAGGTCGCTTGCATCTGATCCGACAACCTCCCTCTGAAAGATCAAGACCAACTACATTTTCGATATGGTTATGAACATGCAAACGAGCAGGAAACACAATTCTGCGACGTTCGTGGACTCGAATTTCTGACATATCTGACATGACTGCCTTTGCTTTGAGAGTTTTCTGGTATTTTTTTAGTTGCTGATAGTAGTTCGCTAAGAATTGTACTTCCAGTCGAAATCTTGTGTTTGCTCAATTATTCAAGATTTGCATAATAAGACTTTTTAATGATGGGAGATCATAAACTGGAGCATGGCATAATTGTCCTTGGCATACATGAATCAATAATTTCTCATCTGAAGATGCTCTGCCCTCTGCAATTGGAACCTGTTGGCTAACAGGATCTGGATCATCGGAAGGAATAAATGCCACGACAACTTCAGGTAAAAAAGTCTGTCTCAACCACTGAAGAACCTCCTTCGTTTCTGATTTTGATTCTTCGCCAGAAACAACTACCTCAATACCACCTTTTCGAGCCCAAATCAGGGCGCTCAACATAGCTGAAAAATTTACCCCTGCTTGGTGCAGATGAGGTGAAAAGCTATGAAGGATTCTCTCTGCGTCGCTCAGAAGCCCTAAGCCCATTCCAAAGCTAGCTAATTTTAGAAGAAGCAATGCTGTTGAGGTATTGCCTGAAGGTTCGACTCCATCATGTCCATCAGCTTTCCTGACTAGAACTTCTTCTGCATCAAACCCCGTTTCATAGTAAGCCCCGTCAGGATTTAAGAAGAGTCGATTGATTTCATTAGCCCAGTGATGAGCCTTTAATATATACTGGGGTTCATAATTCCAAGCGTAGATATCCAAACACGCTAACCCAAGTTGCGCGTAGTCACTTAGATAAGCAGGAAAATTTGCGTCCCCATCTCTGTAGCGGCGTAATAGGCGCCCATCTTCAGTAATGAGATTTTCTTCAATGAAAGCCAAGGCGTTGGTTGCTGTTATTCCATATTCATCATGGTCCAGAATTCTTGCAGCTTGTGCAAACGAGCTGATCATCAAAGCATTCCAAGAGACTAGGACTTTATCATCTTTTAAAGGGCGAATTCGTTGAGCTCGGACATCAAGTAATTTTCTACGTGCTTTAATGATTATCGATTGCCATTCATTTTCATCCAGTCCTAATTGTTCGCTAAAAGCGTTTGATGGTTGGGAAACATTCAGAATATTTTTTCCTTCGAAGTTTCCCTCGTGTGTTACATTCCAATAATTTGCAAGGATATCAGAATAGTCCTTTTGGACAGTCTTTTTGAATTCAACCGGGGACCACAAATAGAAGAGTCCCTCATGTCCCTCGCTGTCAGCATCTTCTGCAGAGCAAAAGCCGCCATCCTCAGCCAACATATCTCGTTTAATGTAATGAAAAATATCTTCAGCTATTTCTTTGTGGAATGGATTTTTGGTCACTTGGAAGCATTCTAAAGCTACTTGAGCGAATAGTGCGTTGTCGTAAAGCATTTTCTCAAAGTGAGGTACAAGCCAGCGATAATCTGTGCTGTAACGACAGAGGCCCCCACCCACCTGGTCATAAATTCCTCCATTTCGCATCCTTTCCAATGTAAGTTCAACCATATAAAGATCAGAAGGATTTCCAGTTCTCAGATGATACCTCAACAGCAGTTGCAGACCCATGCTCGGTGGAAATTTATTAGGTCTTTGGAGTGCAAATCCGCCATCTTCTTGATCAAAAACCTGCCGATACGCTTGTACGGTTTTTTCAACACAATCCCATTGTGGTAAGGGTTCATCCAAAGGTTCAGGCGCTGGAGCTCTTCTTAAGTAGGTAGTTAGTTGTTCTGCTGTATCATGAATTTTTTCTTTTTCCTCATGCCAATAGAATTGGAGACTTTCCAAAACTTGACGAAAACTTTGGCGCCCATACATGGGCTTGGGAGGAAAATATGTTCCACCAGTAAAGGGCCTACCATCTGGGGTAGCAAACATATTTAGAGGCCATCCTCCTTGTTCACCAAGTGCATGCAGAGCATCCATGAAAACCTGATCGATATCTGGTCGCTCTTCTCTGTCAACTTTTATCGCAACAAAATTTCTATTCAAATAATCAGCGGTTTCTCTGTCTTCAAAGGATTCCCTTTCCATCACATGGCACCAATGGCAGGTTGCGTAACCAATACTAACTAGAATGAGTTTTTGTTCTTTCCGTGCTTTGTCAAAAGCTTCTTGGGACCAAGGAAACCAATCCACAGGATTATGAGCGTGCTGAAGTAGGTATGGACTCTTCTGATCAATTAATCGATTACTATTAGGAGACAACATGAACCTTTAGTTTGAAAGTTAGTTCATCTTTTTTTCAAAATTTTTTAGATTTCAAAAAATAAACATATACTAATTATTGATGAACTGGTTGAATTCAAAATATTAAAATCTTTTAAAATTTTAATTGAAAAAGTTAGATTGGCTTAATCCAAGAAAGCAAATCATTTAGAATATTTGATTGATCTTTTGGAGAGAATTCTTCCCAATTAAATAATGGTTTATCCCAATTATTTGACCTCTGAACATTAGCAATTTCGGGTCGTTTTTTCTTCCAATCATGAATTATCCTTTTCCAGTGTCTCTTGCGGCGTGCCCAGCGAGAATTTTCTTCTGGTGGTGCTAGTAAGCCAATTGAGTAGAAAGCCTTGTCAAGATCGAGAGACTGGTAAATCGGAATGCCCCACCATGAGGATGACTGGGGAAAACATTTGTTTTCTCCAATGATCCAAGCAGAAGTTAATTTCTTGGAAACAGGGTGTAGACAAGGAGCCAGCAACATAATCTCTGACTGGTGTGATGCTTTTAATTTACTGATATCAATAATCCAAATATAATTCTCTGTGTCATTCAGTTGTTTGAGAAGAGAATGGCAACTTTGAATCCACGATTGCCTGCTAGGGTAAGAAATCCAAGTGTCCAACACAATCTTGCCTTCCACAAAAGATCTTAGACACCAATTTATACTACCTATGTTAGCCGAAATATTTCTAAAATGATGTGTCTCAATTATAGAAATTTCTCTACTGCCTTGATTCCAGGCAATTTCAAATGCTTGTTTTGTAAAATTAATTTCATTCTCTTTTTTATCATGGTGTAACTTTTCAATAATTTTTGAATTTTCAATAATTTCTCTTTTTATTTTGTCAGCAATTTCTTGCTGGATTGGATCTTTAAAGAGATCCTTTTGCAATGAATGAATCAACCAATCAGAGAAATGAATTGAATTCATGATTAGAAATTTCTGTACATGGGACAATTTGATTTGATATGACTTGTGGTGAGAAATTTACCAAGAATCAAACTCATAAAAATGATTAAAATTAGTTCAGGAAATCTTAAAGGGACAAAACTTCTTGTGGCAGATGGTCAATTGGTGCGTCCGAGTTCAAGTCGTTCAAGATCAGCCGTTTTTAATACACTTCAGCATAGGTTTGATCTGTATGATTTTTTGATTTGGGATGCCTATGCTGGAAGTGGCTCACTTGGTTTGGAGGCATTTAGTCGAGGCGCAAGGCCAGTAGTTTTTACTGAAAACAACCATTCTAATTTCAAAATATTGATTAAAAATCTGAAAAAATGTGCTCTTTCTCAAAAATGTGCTCATCAAATCAGTGCTCAGCAGTGGCTTGATTCTTCAATCGAACCAGCAAAGATTATGGTGTTTTTAGACCCACCCTATCAATCAGATGAGTTAAGCAAAATCATTCCAAAGCTTGCCCTATCCAAAATTATTTTGAATGGGAGTTTGGTCATTGCTGAAACAGATTCCAAGATCATGCTGAACTGGCCAAGCCAATTTGAGTTGTTCTTTTCAAGAAAGTACGGGCGCACTAAAATTGAGATTGCTGAAAAACTGGAGATGGCTTGATTAAAAATTCAGTTTGGGAAGAAAGGCGCTCTGGAAAGTCTTTGAATCGTAAAGACGATCCACGTACCCCGTTTGAGCGGGACCGAGCCAGGGTGATTCATTCCGCCGCCTTTCGTCGATTGCAGTCTAAAACCCAGATTCTTGGTACTACTGAAGGTGATTTTCACCGAACAAGACTAACACATTCGATGGAGGTTGCTCAAATCAGCAGAGGTTTGCTGTTGGTTATCGAAAGGAATCAACCTGAGTTCCAAGAATATTTACCATCCTCTGCCTTGCTTGAAACGATTTGTCTCTCACATGATTTGGGGCATCCACCATTTGGTCATGGTGGTGAGGTCGCTCTAAATTCGATGCTACACAAGCACGGTGGTTTTGAAGCAAATGGACAAACTCTTCGCCAGTTGACAAAACTCGAAGCACATACCCCAGAGTATGGTCTAGATCTTACGAGGAGATCTTTACTAGGTGTAATTAAGTATCCAGTTTTTTATAAGGAAGTCTGTAAGTCCACATGGCCCAAAGAGAATTCCCCAACACCAAGGTATGCTTGGCTTCCTCCAAAATGTATTTTTGAAACGGAAGAAGAAATTCTAGAATGGTTGCTTAGCCCGTTCAATTCATCAGATAGAAAAATTTTCCGCGAATATCTTCCCCCTAATGAAAGTGAACATGGTTCTTCAAAGTACCTCTCCTTGGATACATCGTTGATGGAATTGGCAGACGATATTGCCTATGGAGTACATGATCTTGAGGACGCAATCGCTCTAAAATTAATAACCAGAGAGCACTGGCAGGAAGTCCAAGAAAATTTTGATTCTAAATGGTGGGAAGCTCAAAACATTGGTCACCTAGAGAATCAACTTTTTTCAAGCTTCGATGACAGCAGTTCATTGAGGAAACAAGCAATCGGTGGAATCGTACATTTGCTGGTCAGCTCTTTGGAAATTGTGAAGCAGAAGAAATTTGATAATCCTCTGTTGGATCTCAATGCGAAACTGTCTATCGAATCTTCGAGATTTATTTCCCTCTTGAAAGATGTCGTCTTCAAATACGTAATTCAATCAAACAGTGTCCAACTATCGACTTACCGAGGACATCATATTGTTAGAAAACTATTTGAAATTTTTCTGCAAGAGGGGGCATCAATCCTTCCAGATCCGTTCAGGAGAAGATTTACTACCTCCTCATCGGAAAAAGAGGCTGCTAGGATTGTCGGTGACTATATTGCCGGAATGACAGATTCCTTTGCTAGCAGAACATATGAAAAGCTTTTTGAACCTGGTAAGGGTTCTGTGTTTGACAGAAATTGAATCCAATGAAGGAGGAGCAACGATGCTCAGTTGTTCCTCCATGTTGCTTCTTCAGATCGTCCGAACATTCACAGCACATGGCCCCTTGCGGCCTTCGCCAATTTCAAATTCGACAATCTCCCCTTCTTTAAGGTATTTGCCTTGAACCTGAGAAAAATGAACAAACAGATCTTCACCTGACTCTTGAGCAATGAACCCATAACCTTTGCGTTCATTGAACCACTTGACACGCCCTTGTTGTTGCATGGTTGGCCTCTACTCGGTGATGAAGAATTCACCCCAACTTTTGAGGTCAGCCAAGAGTATCCTTTTTAAACCAGTAAGCAAGCCTTCAGTTTTGATAGAAAATATAAAATTTAATTAAAACAGCTATTTGAGCAGTTAAATTTTGCATGACAAATATTTGATGCAAATAATTTCATAAATTTTTAATCATGATCAGTACTAATTTCGTGATCTTGCAGATATAATTTCGTTCTTGCATGGAATATGCGTTTCATATCAAAGCTTTGATGGTAAGGATTAGAAAAAATTCATAAAATCATGTACAGAACCTGAGTTATAGTAGAATGTCACAACAGCAATTTAAATTTAAAGAACGTCTTCGTTATCGGCTAGATAATTTCTTTTCCAAAGGTGGTACTGCAGTATTCCTAGCATTGCTCTTCTTATTTTTCATCGCGTTTGTTGTCATGGGATCTCTACGACTACTAGCTTTCGTGCTATTCCCAGATGAAAATATTGAAGAGATGGGATTTTTGCTTTGGCATGCTTTCTTCCAAATCATTGACTCCGGCTCACTTGCTGAGTTAGACGCGCAATCTAATCTTGCTGGGAAATTGGTTGCTATAGCTACCATTTTCATGGGACTGGTGTTGTTTTCTAGCATGGTTGCTTTCATTACTCAGCAATTTGAAATGCGACTATCCATTCTTAGAAAGGGAAAGAGCAAAGTTCTCGAGAAAAACCATACAATCATTTTAGGATTTGATATTCGTTGTCTGGAAATCATCAAAGAACTAATTGAAGCAAATGCATCTGAAAAAGATGCAGTTGTAGTTGTGATGGCTGACCGTGAGAAAGAAGAGATGGATGATTATTTTCACGAACACCTTCCAGACACACAAACCACTCGCATAATTTGCAGAACTGGTTTGGCCTCATCGCCCCAGGCTTTGAGAAAAATAGGAGTGGATAAAGGGAGATCCGTTATCTTGACAAATCCCTCTCCTCAGGTTGCAACCAACACTGTGAAAATGCAGGGGGATTACCAGATCTTGAAAGCCATCATGGCAATTTCTTCTGTGACTGGGGAGGAGAAGATGCCCCCAGTTATTGCAAAATTGTTTTTTGAGCGGAATCGAGATCTTGCTCGTGGAATAGCACCAGGCAAGGTGGTTGTTCTTGATGAGGATCTCATCCTTGCAAAAATCCTTGTGCAGACTTCAAGAATTCCAGGCTTGTCACTGGTTTACTCCCAGTTGGTTGGCTTCGTTGGTGACGAAATTTATTTCTCCACGATTCCTCAATTTATTTGTGGGAAAACTTTCGGTGAAATGCAGTTTCATTTCCAGAGAAGTGTCCCTATCGGAGTCAGGCGATCTGATCTGATTATGCTCAATCCAAAGCCTGAAACTGTCTTGGAGGAGGGGGATGAGGCTATAGTAATTGCTGAGGACGACTCAACAATTCACTTTTTTGAACAACCAGTTGTTGAGCCAACAGAACTCTCTTACTCCGAAAACAAAGTTCTTCCAAAGATTGAAAAGTACCTGATCTTCGGATGGAACAGGAAGCTACCAATATTGGTTGACGAATACAGCGGTTACATACACGACGGGTCTGTGATAGATATAATCGTGCCGAGAAAATCAGATGCGATGGAGAGAATTTTTCAGCAACTTTCCAGTAAGCACCCAAAGGTGCGGATGACTTTGCAGCAAGTAAATCCTTCCATGTCCAACTTCCCTGGTCGACTCTATCCCCACCGTTACGATAACGTAATTATCATGGCAGGAGAGAATGGTACTACTGAGGAAATTGATTCTGAAACAATTTCCATGTTGCTCAAATTCCGCCACTTTTTTAGAGAAGTTAGAAACAAAGGGGAGGAAGTCCACACCCAACTAATCACCGAAGTAATGGACTCAGCTAATGCCCAAATTATTCAGCAATCTGGGGTTAAAGATTTTCTTGTAAGCAACCAATTTGTTTCCAAGATGATGGCTCAGATCTCTGAAGACCCAGATGTTAATTTGGTCTATGAAGACCTTTTTCGCGAAGATGGCAGTGAGACATATCTTAAACCAGCATGGCTATATTTTGAAAATTTACCGGCGGAATTATCTTTCGCAGATGTAATTCTTGCTGCACAGAAAAGAAATGAGGTTTGTTTTGGTTTGAAAATAAAATCCGAAGAATATGAACCAAAATTCGGTATTCACATAATTCCTAAGAAAGATGAAGTTTTCAATCTTGAAGAGGGCGATATGCTAATTGTCCTTGCTGAAGACGAATATTAATCTTCGATAGACTCATTCCCCACCCTCCCATGTCGGAAGTCTTTCAGATTCAGGCTGATTACCATCCTACAGGTGATCAGCCTGAAGCAATCGAATTCCTCTGCAATAATCTTGATTCAAAAGTCAGAAACCAGATTTTACTAGGTATCACCGGATCTGGGAAGACTTTCACGATGGCCAGCATTATCGCAAGATTACAGCGGCCCGCCTTAGTCCTGGCTCACAACAAAACTCTTGCAGCACAGCTTTACAACGAATTCCAACAGTTTTTTCCAGAAAATGCGGTCGAATACTTCGTGAGCTTCTACGATTACTACCAACCGGAAGCCTATGTTCCCCAAAGAGATTTGTTTATTGAAAAGGATACTGCGCTTAACGATGAATTAGACCGTCTCCGCCTTTCTGCTACTCGCTCAATACTGGAAAGGAAGGATGTTGTCATTGTCAGCAGCGTCTCATGTATTTATGGATTGGGCGATCCTGAAGAGTATGGACAAATGTTGCTCTATTTGCGTCAAGGCGATCGTTACAGGAGAGGGCAACTCTTAGAAAGATTGGTGGAGATCCGCTATGAACGGAACGATTATGACTTTCATCGTGGAACATTTCGCGTTCGTGGAGATGTCATCGAGATTTACATGGCCGAAGCAGAATATGCCGTGCGGGTAGAACTTTGGGGGGATGAAATTGAAAATATAAGTAAATTTGACCCACTTACGGGAAAGAGAATTGCGGGTCTTCGTCACTTTGTAATCTACCCGGCTTCGCACTACGTTACAGGTTCAGAAACGATTCCAACCACAATCAGTATGATCCGTGAAGAGCTTCAAGAACGATTGGAAGAGCTACATTCCCAGGGAAAGTTGGTCGAATATCATCGCCTGAAGCAAAGAACAGAACATGATATTGAAATGATTGAGGAAACTGGGTTTTGCCAAGGAATTGAAAACTACAGCCGCATCATTCAGCGCAGGCCTCCAGGTTCTGCTCCAACTACTTTACTTAATTATCTGCCAGACAATGCAATTATCTTTGTAGACGAAAGCCATGCTAGCCTTCCTCAAGTTCGAGGCATGTACATGGGCGATAGAAGTCGCAAAACCACATTGGTTGAGCATGGATTTCGACTGCCATCCGCAATCGATAATCGTCCGCTTACTTTTGAGGAATTCGAAAAAGTAGACCTCCCCTTCATCTACGTCTCAGCTACTCCAGGTGATTACGAATTGCAGAAAGCTGGACCGCAAGTGGCTGAACTGGTGATTCGTCCAACTGGACTAGTAGACCCACCCATTGAAATACGGCCTGTCATCGGGCAAGTCGATGACATGCTTGAAGAAATTCGTATTCGCGTTGAGAAAGAAGAAAGAGTTTTGATTACAACCCTGACAAAGAGGATGGCAGAAGATCTGACAGATTATTATAAAGATCTTGGTGTAAGAGTGGTCTACATGCATTCAGATGTGGATGCTGTGGAACGAACCCAAATTCTTCATGATCTAAGAATGGGCAAATACGATGTTTTAGTAGGAATCAACTTGCTTCGCGAAGGACTGGATTTGCCAGAAGTTTCCCTTGTTGGGATTTTTGATGCCGATAAAGAGGGGTTTCTTCGGTCTACACGTTCATTGATTCAGACTTGTGGTCGGGCAGCAAGAAATGTTCATGGACAAGTGCTGATGTACGCGGATCGAATTACAAGATCGATGCAGGAGACGATTGACATCACCGAAGCGCGGAGAACAAGGCAACTAGATTACAATCAGAAAAACAACATAACTCCAAGAACCGTAAAACGTTTTGTGGCGCCTTCCTTACGCACTGAAATGGCTGAAGAAGAAGTCGTTGAAGATGCAGCGCCAGTTTATCAAAATCATAGTAAAATTGAGGATAAGATCACTGAGCTTGAATCGGATATGCGAACAGCCGCAAGTAATCTTGAATTTGAATTTGCTGCAAAATTGCGGGACCAGATTCAAAAGTTAAAATTGTCAATTGGTACAGTCGATTGAGAATACTCAATCAATTCCTCAGTCATAAAATAAGATTCCCAAAGTATCCTTCCCCACTTTGGATTTTCTTTACTGCTTCATTCTGCCTCCCATCATTAATTCGCACCTCTCTCCTATTAGAACAAACGGAACTCCATCCTAGAATACTAAAGACTTTTTCATTAGGTCTTGGCTATGACCTGATGAATGCCGCATTGATTACTCTTGTATTCGGGCTAATTCCATTTCCAAATCGTTTATTCAAAATTTTCAGTACTTTGCTCTTTTTTGCGCTAGCAGTCTTTTCCTTCATTGATTATCAATATTTACTTCAATTCGGCTCGCATCTTCCTTTTCATACGCTTGAGTATCTTCAGGCACCTCAACACTTCTCATCAACTGTTATTGCTGCGCTGCTTCACCCCAGTTTCATAATGATTGTCTTTATACCTATCACAGGTTTTGTCTTTCTAGCCTTCCATTTCCGTAAAGATTCACATTCATGGAAGCGAAAGTTACTGATTCGGATTGTAAGTCTGATTACTTTATTTGTGATAGGTGGGAGCGCAGGCAGTTACAGTAATTCTTATGTTGGAAAAAATATTGATGATCCACTTACCACAGCGGCATTAAATTATTTTTTTTGGACTCAAGACCGTGAAAAAGAAGTTACTGTTGAGAAACCCACCGAAGCGTTGGAGTTGATTCAAACCGATTTACTAGGAAAGATTCCTACAGATCCAGTTTATCGTGAATATCCTCTTGTCCGAGCACACGCCGCTAGTGGGTGTTCAATCAAAGCAACCGAACTAGCCACCTTGCTTTGCCAAGATCCTTCCAAAAAGCTCAACATCATTTTACTTTTGATGGAATCCTTCAGAGCAGCCGAAATTGGGGTCTATGGTAGTAAAATAGATTTGACTCCTAGATTTGATGAGTGGTCCAAGAAGGGCATTCTTTTCAAGAATTTTTACGCAAATGGCTTTCAAACTCGCCACGGTGAAATCGCAACCTATTGTTCAGTGATGCCAAATTATGGTGCGGCAGTGCTGAAACGCTATGCGAAAAACCATTTTCTCTGCTTGCCAGCTCTTCTTCAGTATAATGGATATTCAACAACTTGGATTCATGCTGGAGATGCGAGTTTTGATGGACAAGCAACGTTTTTTCAAGAAAATGGTTTTGAAAAAATCATTGATAAATTTGATTTTCCAAGTGACACAGAAGAATTAGGTTGGGGGTATTCTGATGGAGCTCTCTTCCAAAAAATTCTGACTACCCTACCATCACTGGAAAAACCTTTTTTTGCTTCAGCCCTTACGATTACAAATCATCATCCATTTGAAGTTCCAACTGAATATGAATTAGGACTGGGGACTCAAGATCTCCATAATTATTATAATTCTGTCCATTATATGGATTCAAAATTGGGGGAGTTTCTATCGCTTGCTGAAAAAGAACCTTGGTTTGAAAATACGCTGATCTTCATCACTGCGGACACTTCTAGCTTTCAGCCACCCCAATCAGAGCCCAAGGACTTTGGTGAATTTGTTGCGCTTCGATCTCGGATTCCTTTGTTAATTCTGGGAGGTCCAATTAAGCAAAATGCTGAAATTAATGAGTTCGCAAGTCAGATAGACTTAGCTCCTACAATAATGGATTTACTTGGTTTAGCCTGGACCAGTCCATGGGTTGGAAAATCTCTGATTGCTAAACAAGATCTTCTGATTGCCTACACGAATAGACCTGGAAGCTACTGGGCGGTAATGAGTGAAGAAGGAAGCGTTTTTTCAGAAAATGATCATAAATTCCACGTGGATGATCTGATTAATACCCAAATGGAAGATAGATTGAAATCTTTAGGAAGTTCTTGGCTAAGAGTTACCAGTTGGCTACTCCAAGAAGATCTCAATTGGCCAAAATTGGCCAAAAATAATTAGATGGCTTCTCCAATAAAAATAACAAAATCAAATAGATGAAAATATGTTTCAGAAATTATTTCTTTTGTTGATCAGTCTACTGCTGAGTTTTGAGTTCTCCTTAGCTCGTCCAAAAATTTCTCTAGATGAACGAGAAAACATCCGGATTTATGAGGATGTCAGCCCTGCTGTTGTCAACATCAGTTCTATTGCAGTAAATTATGATTTCTTTTATCGCCCGATGCCCTCACAAGCAGGTTCCGGGACGGGTTTTTTTATTGACCGCGGGGGTCATATTGTCACTAATTATCATGTAATTGAAGGGGCCCAAGAATTAATTGTCACCATGCTTGATGAGAGTCGATGGGAAGCCAGTATAGTTGGAGTAGATCCCAATAACGACTTGGCTGTGATTAATGTCGATATTCCAGATGAAAGGATTAAGACTTTATCGATGACCGATTCCGACGAAGTCTTCGTTGGCCAGAAAGTCTTGGCTTTAGGAAATCCTTTTGGCCTACAACACACTCTTACAACTGGAATTATTAGCGCTTTGGGCAGAACGATTGAGGCCCAGAATGGTAGAAAGATTGAGGGTGTGCTACAGACCGATGCGGCAATCAACCCAGGAAATTCGGGCGGACCTTTGCTGAATAGTGAGGGGCGGGTCGTCGGAATCAACTCTGCAATCATTGGTTCTGCAGGAAGCGTGGGGATTGGTTTTGCGATACCTAGTAATACTGCCCGAAGAATCATCCCCGATTTGATTGAGCATGGGTACGTTCAACGACCGTGGTTGGGTGTTGAGCCTATTCCTACTCGTTACTTACGTAGAGCTGGGTTAAATGTCCCAGATGGGTTATTGGTAGCTCGAGTTGTTGCTGGAACAGCTGCTGGGAATGCTGGTTTGCGGGGGGCTGACAGAGAAATCATTGTTGGTCGTTATCGAGTTCCCTGGGGTGGCGATATCCTGACAAAACTGGATGGAGAATCCCTGAGTAATGTGGAAGATCTGGCGCGAATCATTGATGTTCGACAACCAGGAGAAATCTTGAACATCACATTCGTGCGAGACAGTAAGACCTACCGAACCAAAGTTAAGTTAACTAAACGTCCTCGCCCCTCTTTAACAAATCGATAGTTTAAATTAAATAAAAACAGATAGTTGTGAGAGTGTGCATACATTTTGAAAATATTATAGAGATTCAAATGGAATTGATAACTCTTTCACTTCAATTGCTTCATGACACGCTTGCTTGTCATTGGCGACGTTCACGGTTGCCTTATCGAATTGGAAAACCTTCTTAGGAAATTGCGATACCAAGTTCAACAGGACAAGCTGGTTTTTGTTGGAGATCTCCTGAATAAAGGGCCTTTGGGTGCCGAAACATTATCATTCGTCAACGATCTCAAAGATGACGGCGGCGAAGTGATTTATGTGAGGGGGAATCATGATGAGAAATATCTGCAATTCTACCATCAATTTTCCAAAAGACTTCGAAACGGGGAAAAACCACCCCGCAGATTGTGTCAGGGATGGTTGGGGCCAGATGGTCAGAGCACCATTAGTAAAATGAAAAGTCGTGATTGGAGACTCCTTTTAGAGACACCACTTTCTTTTCAAACAGGTAATCTAACTGTTTTACATGGAGGATTGTCATCAAAAATTCACTGTAAGCCCAAGCATCTTTTGGACTCAAAGAGCTTTACATCTAAGCGCAGAGCTGAAATCAAATCTTTGATGTATATTCGGAAATTGCGTAAGGATGGTTCAGTCCCCATTCAGAATGAGACAAGAAGCTTGGTGCCTTGGCAAGATCTTTACGATGGCCGATTTGGCTGGGTCGTTTATGGTCATCAACCCTCATCGCATGTCCATCACAGAGGGCATACTATCGGTATTGATACAGCGTGCTGCTATGGTAATCGACTAACAGCGCTAGTTCAGGAGCCAGGATCACAAATTTATTGGGAATCTGTTTCAGCACGATCCTATTATGCGAATTCTCCTCCGCCCAAGCGCCTCAAGTATGCAGCCACCGCAGTTTGATCCTCATGATGACAAGACCTTCTCGAATGTAGAACATCCACTCCCGGTCATAAAACGTGACAAAAATTGGAAAAAATTACAGGATTGCTGGGAGTTGCAAATTGAAAAATGGATATCTCCTAAAATCAAGGAAAAATCCCCTTTGAATGATTGGGAAAAGCTTGTTCTACTTGGAACTTGTATTGGGTTTCACCAACGAAATCTGAATTGTAATGATCCAGCACATCAATATATCTACCCAAAAATTCTGTTCGATGTGCAGAATCTTTTTCCAGAATTTATTACGGAAGGAGCAGATCCAAATCATCCGGATGTCCTTAACCAGGTAATCGATTTTGGGATTCAATGGGTCTATTACATGGACTGGGATTTGTATATGTCACAGGAGTTGTATTAATTCGGCTATGAACAGTCCTCCGTGACCAAAACTCTGTGAAATATCCCTTTCCCTTCCTGGTTTTTCCCTCTCTCCTACTAATCCTCTTCAGCAAATTTGCTATTGCTGAAGAATCTTACAGCCAGCATTATTCCGTTCAAATTACCACAACTTCGATTGGTGATGGATTTTGGACAGGGTCATTCGTCAAGGAAGATTTTTTGGTGGGTTTACAATTCACCAACCACTCAACAAATGTTACCAAACAAAAAATTTATGAACATAATATCAACCAACGGAGTCAGGTTTTTCTCATCTTTAATCGTTGGAACCCACTAAGTAATAACTCGTTTTTTCTTCAAAGTGGCATTGCTCATCGTAAGCAGTATGAGGAAACTGTCTTCAGGCGGGATCGCTATCGAGGAGACACATTAGTTGCTTACGGCAGATTTGGAAGTGTCAAGCTTGTCTGGCCGGAGTGGGCAGTTAATCTGGGTTTAGGGTGGCATTGGCGCTCAGATCTTGGATTTAGCGGGGGTTTGGGTTATGGACTACTATGGAGTGAACATCCAAAAATGACGATTGATTCCACTTATGATTGGTTTGTCACCGAAGCCGAAAATAAATACTTTCAAGCACAACAAGAACAAAAACGAGATAAACCCAATCAGCTGGCAATTTGGCCGTTGTACTCAGCCAGTATTGGTTGGACATTTTAGACTGTCATGATGATTGAATGTGAATCACCTTAGAAATCTTTGGATCCAAAGGTCAGCTTGGCTAATCGCAATAAGACCAAAAACTCTTGGAGCTGCGGTAGCCCCGGTCTTGATTGGTACTTCGATGGCCATTTCAGATGGACTATTTCATCTGCTTTCGTGCCTCTTATGTTTGTTTGCCGCAGTCCTGATTCAAATTGGGACCAATTTTTCGAATGATTACTATGACTTTTTCAAAGGTGCGGATACTCCTGAACGTCTCGGACCAAAGCGTGTAACACAATCGGGGCTGCTGGAACCTGATGCAGTAAAGCAGTTGTTTGTAATTGTTTTTGGAATGGCTGTGCTGTGTGGCTTTTTTCTGGTTCTTAGAGGTGGTTGGGCAATTTTACTGATTGGACTGCTCTCAATTGCTTCGGGCATCCTTTATACGGGTGGACCCTTTCCTCTGGCGTATCATGGGTTAGGGGATATCTTCGTCTTGTTGTTTTTTGGTCCAATTGCAGTATCAGGAACCTATTATGTGCAAGCACTTCAGTGGAGCGAGTTGACAATTCTAGCCGGCTTTATTCCTGGATTGACCGCAACAGCGTTAATTGCGGTAAATAATCTTCGTGATGCCCCGACTGATGCGAAAGTTGCGAAGCGAACCCTTGCTGTGCGATTTGGAGAAAATTTTGTTCGGAAAGAGATTCAATTCGCATTAATTTTGAGTGCAGTTATACCAATCCTTTTGGTGGTTAATCGACCCAGTCACTGGCCTGCTTTACTCAGTTTGTTGGCGTTGTGGCCCATACTTGGTGTGATCAAAATGGTCCTTTCTGGTACCAAAGGTAAAGAGTTGAATGTCGTTTTGGGGACTTCTGGAAAAATTCTTTTAATTCAGTCACTTCTTTTTTCAGTAGGATGGGTAGTTGGTCCAGCTTTGCTTGATTAAATATTTCTAAACATCCGGGACAAGAGGTCGCTCCAATCAATTGGGGATAGTTGGTTTTTCTTCAACCCCATTTGCATGTCTTGCAAATCTTCCACTGAGGAGTCCATGAATTTGATCAGGACTCTTCCAAGGCCATCCTCCGAATTGAGTTCGCCGATATTCCTCATAAGTAACAACAATTTCCTGTCGTGAATTCATCACAAAGGGTCCATATTGCACAACTGGTTCTCCAATGGGTCTGCCCTGCAGGAGAAGGAGCTTCGCAGAGCTTTCGCCATTAATAATCTTCAAGCTCTCTGACTGATTAATGTGGCCTACTTGATTGAGTTTTAACTGTTCCCCTGCAACTTCAACAGATTTTCCTTCGTAAAGGTACAAGCTTCGGTGTACTCCCTTCAGCACCTCTGGTAATTCCCATCTAGCTAGTTCATCAAAAGAAATAACCCAAATTGCCACATCATTGATTGCATCACTGGCCCAGGAGTCAGGGGTTGGCACTGGCTCTTTTTCAGCTCCAATACCCTTACAGTATTGAATCACCTGAATGCTGCGCCCTGCTTCATCTGCAAAAGTGCTTGTTGGAATTGTCTCAGCCCAGAGCATTTTAAAGTTGGGATCAACCATTTTTCGATGCTTAGGCAGATTGAGCCAGATCTGGAATAATTCCAAAGTATTACCTTGATTCTCTTCAAGGAGCGGAAACATTTCCGAGTGCTGAACCCCAGATCCAGCTGTCATCCATTGAACATCACCGCCACCGTAACGACCCGCGGCTCCCATTGAGTCAGCATGGTCCACCATCCCTCTCTGAACAACAGTTACCGTTTCAAAACCACGATGCGGGTGCGCTGGGAACCCAGGAATCTTATCTCCATGGTACATTCGCCAACCATCTTTGATGATAAAATCATTTCCTATCTGACGTCCTTTGAGTGAGGCTGCAGGACCTCCTTTGCCATTCCCTTTGGGATAGAAGTCCAAATGATGAACACAAAATAAAAATGGGTCTCTGGTAGCCCAAGGAAAACCAAGATTTTCGATTGTTATTGTCGCCATTCACTTCTCTCTTCTAAATTTTTGGATGCCAGCAACGAACCCGATGTCTGGTGTTTTGGCCCTGCCAAGGAGGGTTGATTTCACATTGTTTATTTGCTTTTGTGCAGCGATCTCTGAATCGACATCCTATCAGGATCGACCCGGGTTGCGGTAGGGTCCCTGGGATTGGTTCAAAACTAATATTGGCTTTCCCAGGGCGAAGCCGAGCTTGCTGAAGTGCGGCGGTATAAGGATGCGCAGGGCTCTCCAATTGGTCAACCGGTAGATCTTCAACTACTTCTCCAGCATACATGATCACGACTCGGTCTGCTAGAAAGCCGACCACATCCAAATCATGTGAGATGAAAAGCAAGGCCATCTTGCGTTCACTTTGAAGATTTTTGATTAGCCTGAGAATCTGTGCTTGTGTAGTCACATCCACAGCAGTTGTTGGCTCATCAGCGATCAATAAATCCGGCTCACAGACGAGGGCCATAGCTATCATCACTCTCTGCCGCATGCCTCCAGAGAATTGATGTGGATACCACTCCAGCTTACTTTCAACTTCTCGCAGTCCTACTTGTCTCAAAAGATCAGAGATTTTCTTTCTGCGGTCTTGATTTCCTAAAGGTGAATGTTCTTTAAGTACTTCATCAAGTTGCTCATGAATCGTCAGTACAGGATTCAAGGCAGTCATTGGTTCCTGAAAGATCATCGCCATTTCATTTCCTCGCAGCTCGCGCCATCGTTTATTGGAAGCATTGGATAGATCTTCGCCTCTCCACAAGAGCGCTCCCCGATGTTCAGCTATTATTTTGTTCGAAAGCAAACCCATCATTGACAAGGCTGTCATCGATTTTCCGCAACCCGATTCTCCAACAAGACCAACGGTCTCCTGTGCATTGAGTGTGATGTTGACCTGGTTAAGAACCTGGACAGGCCCTTTCTCAGAATTTAGGCTGAGATTATAGTCTTTCAGTGTCAGTAGGCTGGGACTATTTTCGGTTTCTTGCATTCAGGACTATCAGAGGTTTAGTTCAGAAGTACTGTAAGGGAGCCAGAGCAATTCACTCAGGAATGGATTCAATTTTCCATCTCATCGAACCTGCCACTTTCTGCATCTTCCAGATATTGATGTTGATGCACTACCATTCCCCAATCCGACAAAGTGATGACGGAGTAAATTGGTGGTTCCTTGATCAGTTGAAAAGGCAAACTCTCAGTTGTGAAAGTAAATTGATGGACTGTCGAAGGCTGACATGAAAAAGGTATCCCTCGCCAAACGCCATGAAGTGGTCTATGCAAATGCCCGCAGAATAAATGTTTTATGTTGGCATGAGAATTCAGAATCTCCCCTAAGATCTCGCCATCAGCTAGATTGCAGTTGTCCATTTCCTTCATGCCCACCTTGAAGGGTGGATGATGAAGAAAAACATATACATGATCATTTGAGTGGCTTTTCAATTCGTTCCGCAGCCAGTCTTGTCTTTTTTCACAATAACTACCTGCAACTTGACCTTCCTGCAAAGTATCCAAAAAGAGATAGACATTCCCTCCGGATTGTATTTTGGATTGAATGAAACCATTTGGGTCTATTGCCGTTTCTGGAAACACACCCCTGAATGGTTCTCGCTGGTCGTGATTCCCAAGCACAAGTTGTCGATTTAGTTGATATTTTTCCAGTAACTCTCTGAGAAGGCGATAAGAGGGTGTATCTCCTTCATTGCAAAGATCACCAGTGATTACAAGCAGGTCCAAGTCCGGATGCCTAAGTTTGATATTCGCCAATGCTTGTTCAAGACGTTGACCAGGGTCTATTTCGTGGATCTTCTGGCCTTCTGGAACGAGGTGAAGATCAGTTAATTGTATGATTTTCATAGCACTTCTTTAGGTTATTCATTCATCAAAAATCTTTGAATTAAACAAGACAGCGGATAGTCTCGCCAACTTAAGTTAAAACCCACACCGGCAAAATTGTGAAATCAAGGGCGCTTGACTTTCTTTCGAAGCTAAACAAGCATCTTACTCAATTTTAATATTATTACATCACTTGAAAAGATAGAAACTACGACTATCTTTGATTAGATATATATCCTAAAGAGTATATTTCTTAATCATTGATCTGCTTTACTCCGGGAGTGCTTGAATTTATCCTTTTGATTTGGACTTCCGGAGTCCTACTTGCCCTCCAAGTCTTCATACTCATTATTGAGAAATCCCCTACGTGATCTCCGTTCGAAACCTGTATAAACATTTTGGTGGGGTCCAGGCAGTAAACGGGATTAGCCTGGAAATCCAGACAGGGTTGATAACAGGATTAATTGGTCCAAATGGAGCTGGAAAAACGACTCTGTTCAATCTGATTGCAGGCACCTTCCCGCCTGATCAAGGGCAAATCCTGCTTGAAGGAGAGGAGGTAACTGGATTAAGACCGCACCAACTTTTCTCAAAGGGACTTCTAAGAACATTTCAAATTCCTCACGAGTTTCACAGTTTGACAGCACGAGAGAATTTGATGATGGTTGCCCCGAATCAATTGGGTGAAACCCTCATCGGTGCCTGGTTTCAGCGCAAAACTCTTCATCAGCAAGAGAGAGCGATTGAAAAAAAAGCAGAGGAAGTCATGGAATTTCTCAACATTCGACATGTCTCTGACGAACTAGCTGGAAATTTGTCGGGTGGACAGAAGAAGTTGCTGGAATTGGGTCGAACCATGATGGTTGATGCCAAGGTGGTTATTTTGGATGAAGTTGGTGCAGGGGTAAACCGGACCTTGCTGAGAGAAATTGGAGATGCAATCGAGTTGATGAATCAGGAGAAAGGATACACCTTCTGCATGATCGAACATGATATGGACTTCATCAGCCGGCTCTGTAATCCGGTGATCGTGATGGCAGAAGGGAAGCTATTGACTGAAGGCTCAGCAGAAGAAGTGAAATCGAATGAATTGGTGATAGAAGCTTATCTTGGTCGTGGGGCTTCATCAGGTCTTAACTAAGAGAGTTTTTGAGAATCAGGAAATGAGTTATCTCCTTGGTGAAAATTTGATTGGTGGTTATGGAACTGGAGATATTCTCAAGGGCTGCACCATCTCTGTCGCTCATGGAGAAATCTCTGTTGTTGTCGGGCCGAATGGAGCAGGTAAATCAACTGCTATGAAGGCGCTGCTGGGAATGCTGAAAGTCCTGAATGGAAAAGTCATGCTTGCGGGGAAGGACATCACGAGCATGTCTCCACAACAAAGAGTTCAACTCGGCATGGCCTTTGTTCCCCAAACCAATAATGTTTTCAGTAGCATGACCGTTGAAGAAAATCTGGAACTCGGTGCGTATGTTCGCACTGATGACTATTCAGATACGATGAGTCAGATCTATGAGCTTTTTCCAGTGCTGAAAGAAAAGCGTCTCCAACCTGCAGGAGAGCTTTCTGGAGGACAGCGACAACAAGTTGCTGTGGGACGAGCATTGATGACGAAACCGAGTGTGCTGATGCTCGACGAACCAACAGCAGGTGTCTCTCCAATTGTCATGGATGAGCTTTTTGAACGCATCATTGAGGTAAAAAAAACAGGAATTGCGATTTTAATGGTGGAACAAAATGCTCGACAGGCCCTTGCAATCGCTGACAAGGGATTTGTATTGGTGACAGGTCAGAATCGTTTTACGGATTCTGGTCAAGTACTCCTCGCCAATGAAGAAGTTCGTCGATCCTTTCTTGGGGGATAGTGATGGATTTTTTGAACGCGATTGTTCTGCTTTCTAATTACGTACTCATCCCTTCTTTGGTTTACGGGTCCCAACTCGCTCTTGGCGCCCTAGGGGTAACAATTGTCTTTGGCATCATGCGCTTTGCGAATTTTGCGCATGGTGAAATGATGTCTTTTGCAACCGTCAGCACGATCTTTATCACCTGGTGGTTCCAGTCAATTGGTCTGACCGCCGGAATCCTGCCCACAGCTCTACTTGCCCTTCCGTTTGGAATCCTGATCACAAGCCTATTAGTCTTTGCGACTGAACGAAGTGTATTTAGCTACTATCGCCAAAGGAAGAGTAAGCCTGTCATATTTGTGATCGCCTCGGTTGGGGTGATGTTCATGCTGAATGGGGTCGTCAGGTTGTTCATTGGGACAGACGAAATCATTTTTATGGATGGTCTAAAATTTCTAATCAAAGCTGGAGAGTTCAAAAAATGGTCAGGTCTCAATGAAGGCTTGGCACTCAAGCAAACTCAGGTTTTAACTGTCTTATTGGCGATTCTGGCAGTCGCCTGGTTGTTTTGGTTCCTACAAAAAACCAAGATGGGCAAAGCGATGCGTGCCTTTTCAGACAATGAAGATCTGGCTCTACTCTCAGGCATTGACCCTGAAAAGGTGGTGCGAGCGACTTGGTTCATCAGCGCTGTCCTGATTACTCTCGCGGGTGTCCTCTATGGGCTTGATAAAAGCTACAAACCATTAATCTATTTTCACCTGCTCCTTCCTATTTTTGCTGCTGCCATTGTTGGTGGAATTGGCCAACCCCTTGGGGCTATTCTGGGGGGCTACATTGTCGCTTTTTCAGAGGTGGCGGCTACCTACGCATTCAAAAAATTCCTCAGATACCTAGGTCCTGAAGGTTGGTCTCCTGAAGATTTGGTCCAATTGCTTAGTACAGAATACAAGTTTGCAGTTTCTTTTTTGATTCTTGTCCTGGTCCTGTTGATTCGGCCTACCGGTCTTTTCAAGGGGAGGGTGCTTTGAGTAATTCACAAAGAGCGATCATCAGCTTTGCCATGATGGCTCTCCTGCTGGTAGTTGTAGGAACCACACAGTCTTGGAATGTGAGCCTGGCTATCCTGAATCTTTGTTTGATCTCAGCTGTCATGTCCCTTGGGCTGAATATCCAGTGGGGTTACGCAGGTTTGTTCAACGCTGGAGTGATGGCTTCAACAGCCTTAGGCGGATTGGCGGCAGTCTTGGTCTCTCACTCTCCAGTTGGTGAGGCATGGGCCGTTGGTGGATTAGATACTGGATTAACTGTCATCACTTTGGTTTTAACTGTCCTTGGAGCTTGGTGGATCAGAAAGAAAATGCCAGAAGGTCCTCTACGACGTGTCCTCTTCTTGGTTTGGCTACTTGGTGGATATGTTTTGCTACGCCATTTCTATGAGCAAGCCTCGCTTAATATAGAAGCGGTCGATCCGGCGCAAACAGGATTTCTGGGAGGATTGGGTCTCCCAATCTTACTTTCCTGGATAGCAGGGGGAGTAGCTGCGGCTGGATTAGCTTGGATCGTTGGGCGAGTTGCGCTTGGTCTGCGCTCAGACTACTTTGCGATCGCTACGCTTGGGATCTCAGAGATCATGATCTCTATTCTTAAGAATGAGGATTGGTTGACTAGGGGTGTGAAGAACGTCACTGGCTTGGAGCGACCTGTTCCTTACGAAGTAGACCTTCAACAAAGCCAGTGGTTCATTGATTTGGTCATCAGATTACATTCAGCTGATCCAAATCAAGTCGGAGAAGAAGCTCTTCAAGAGATGGTGATGTCTGCTTCAGGGGTCTTCGTCAAGCTGTGTTACTCAGGACTCTTCCTCACAGTACTACTATTAATTCTTGGCTTGGCTGCACTAGCCTTGAATTCTCCTTGGGGCAGGATGATGCGTGCGATTCGTGATAACGAAATTGCTGCTGCTGCCATGGGAAAGGACGTGACAAACCGTCATCGGCAAGTATTCATTTTGGGGTCTGCGATCATTGGTGTAGCGGGTGCGATGCTTACCACGTTGGATGGTCAGTTTACACCAGGTTCATATATCCCTTTAAGATTTACCTTCCTGATCTGGGTTATGGTCATCATTGGAGGAAGTGGTAATAACCTTGGGGCAGTGCTTGGGGCTTTTATCACTTGGTTTGCTTGGATTGAAGCGGAGCCTGTGGCACTTTGGGCGGTGAAAAACTTGAACTCATTTCTCAGTGAGGAGAACCCTCTCCGTCAACATTTTATTGAAGTTGCCCCACATTTGAGGATGGTAGTCATGGGGATGATTTTGATTTTGGTACTCAGATTTCGCCCTGCAGGCATTTTGCCTGAGAAAAACACTAACCGCACCTGATTCATAAGAGGGAGGAACCAGCCCAAGAGGGGCCGGTTTTGAGAATGATAATCAGCGGAATTGAACGGTTTTGAAGGCCTTGTTATCAATTTCGAATTCCCTGTAGGAACCGAAGGTTTCGCCAACTCCGTCCAATTCGACATTGGTAGCACCAACATAATCAATTGGCCCACCACTGTTCAGAATACTCAGCCCTTTTGCTAATTCGCCTGGGAAAATATTTGTCCCAGGAGCGTTCGCGACGGCCAATAAATTATCCGCAATAGACTCACCGTTCGTTGATCTGGCTCTCTGCATTGCTAAGACAAGGAGTGCGGCAGCATCGTATGATTCACCGGTGTAGGGACCACCAGCATTTAAGCCAGCATCGGCTGCAATCTTCTTGAAAATATCTGCACCATTTGAGGCCGTACCAGGTACAGTTCCAAAGGTACCTGTTAGGTCACCATCTATGTTCTCAAGAAGGGAATCGCCGTACATACCATCAGCGAGGATAAATTTATCAAAAGCTCCAGAATCGAGTGATGTTTGAATCATATATCGGCCACCCTGATCAACATATCCAAACACTGCTAGAACCTCTGCACCTGATGCATCAAGTGAAGCTACTTCTGCCGAATAATCTGCTTTACCGTCTTCATGAGGGACCGTGGCAGAGATTTTACCACCTAGTGCGGTATAGGCACTGCTGAAGGAATCCGTCAAGCCCTTGCCATAGTCATTGTTGGTATGAGTGACAGCGATCTCTGAGATCCCTCTATCCATCACAATTTTTGCCAGCACTTGCCCCTGGCGTGCATCAGAAGGAGCTGTTCTGAAGAAGTAGCCATTGTCTTCAATGGTTGTCAGGGCAGGAGAAGTAGCCGAAGGAGAGATCATCGGAACACCGTTTGGAACAGCAACGTTGTTGGCAATCGCTGTAGTAACACCTGAACAATCTGCACCCATGATTGCTACTACTTTTTCTGATGTTACTAATCTCTCAGCTGCTGCAGTAGCTGCTCCAGCATCAATACAAGTTGAATCAGCTCTCACAACAACAATTTTTTCACCACCTAGCAGATTGCCGGAATCAGAGGCCTCTTTGAAGGCAACTTCTGCTGAGCCAGCCATGTCAGGTGTCAATGATTCAATGGGACCTGTAAAACCAAGAATGATTCCCATCTTGATGTCTGCAAGTGCTACGGCAGGAAAGATCAAGCTTCCCGCCATCATCATCGCAACTTTCTTGAAAAAATTCGTTCTCTTCATTTTTCCCTCTTGAAAAGCCGGCATATTAAGAATTCAAGAAACTGCAGGATCGGTTCAGAACTAATTACCTAGTTCCCAACTTGCTGCCTACAGGTCACTTGTGAAATACCTTTATTACACGGATTTACTGAAAAGGTCTATAAAGTACGTTTTATTGCTTTTATCCAAGTCAGAAACTTAGGACCGCCAGATCAAGAATACATCAAGTCAAAGAATTATTTTGATGTTTCGAATGCAGCCTTCTATCAGTGTGCGCAACAGAATCAATTTATTTGAATTTCCATTTTGCAATCCCGCTTAAAAATTTGAGAAAGGTTCCTGTGGTCTATGATGTCATCGTTGCTGGTCTTGGCGGAATGGGCAGTGCCACTGCCTGGCATTTAGCTAAGAAAGGGCACTCAGTACTGGGTATTGAGCGTTTTTCACCCTCCCATGATCAAGGGTCCAGTCATGGAGATAGCCGGATTATTCGTTTGGCTTATTTTGAGGATCCTGCCTATGTACCCCTTCTAAAAAGAGCTTATGAACTCTGGCGGGAAGCTGAAATAGCTTCAGGCGAGGATCTTTTCTCTGAGACTGGAGGATTGATGATTGGCCCAAGTGATTCCAAGACAGTGGCTGGAGCCCTCAGATCTGCCCAGGAATGGAATCTTGGCCATCAGATGCTCAGTTATCAGGACATGAGAGAACGCTTTCCACAGTTCATCTTAAAAGAAGATGAAATTGCTCTGTTTGAAGAAAGAGCTGGTTTTGTAAGGCCTGAGAGAAGCTGTGCGACCCATAACAAACTGGCTGAGCAATCTGGTGGAGATCTGAGTTTTGGAGAACAGTTCTTGTCATGGAGGCCAGATGGGGATGGAGTTCAAGTCATTACAGATAAAGGGATTTATCGGGCAAATCGATTAGTTATTTCTGGAGGTTCCTGGAATCCAAAGCTACTGGCTGAATTGGAAATTCCCATGGAGGTTAAACGTCTCACTCTATTTTGGTTTGATGTCGAAAATATGGAACAGTGGCAGTTAGGGAGAATGCCAATCTATATTTGGGAACCAAGTGATATTGAGCAATTTTATGGATTTCCAGCGATTGATGGGCCGGATGGTGGAGCAAAGGTAGCTTACTTCAGGGTGGGACCTGAGTGCGATCCAGATCGAGTGGACAGAACCGTCAGACCTGAGGAGGTTGAGCAGATTAGACAAGCGACAGTACGACTAAATAAGTTGACCGGCGCTCCTTTGAGAACAGCTACCTGTCTTTACACGAATACTCCTGATGAGCACTTTGTGATTGGGTTGCATCCAGAATATCCTCAAGTGTCCTTGGCAGCTGGTTTTTCAGGACATGGGTTCAAGTTTGCGAGTGTGATTGGAGAGGTTATGTCAGATCTGGCGATCCATCAGTCAAGTGAGCATCCAATTAGCCTTTTTTCTCCGACTAGATTCCGTAACTAAAGAGAATTTAAGTTTTCTAAATGTAAGCTGTCTTTGTCTCGACTATCAGATCCAAAAAGTAATTTTTCAATCAGCGAAATTTTTTTGAATAGATATAATTATAAATCATAAAATTTTGAAGTTGGCAGCGAAATATCCGCTAATTTCCTCCCTTCACTGTACTTCAATGAAAATCCGCTGCTAAGTCAGCAAAGCTTCAAAAACAGCTTTTATTACCACTTAAAACTATTCATTTGGAAATCTGGCTTGGCTTTGTGTTTTTGAATCTCAGCGTTGATTTTCTGATCAGATGCATCCCTCAGAATTCCATCACGTACCCAGGCGCCTGCAATTCCAAATTTTTTGGCACCCTGAATATCGTGCTCGATTGAATCACCGATGGCGATAGCTCGCACCTTTTCAAACGAATACTCTCTTTCAGCGAATCTATACATCTCCTCATACGGCTTACCGATCCAGATGACTTTACCACCGGCGGATTCGTAGTATTCTGCAATTTTGCCAGCTCCATAGGCTAGACCTTTTGGCGTGAGCATCCACTTGTCAGGATTCAGGCAAACACAGGGTAGTTCTTTGGACAGAGGAATCTCCAATTTCTTGATGGCTTTCTCCCAAGGTTCCACCTCTCCTCGACTCCCACTAAGAATCATCACGTCTGCATCCTCCGAATCTGCTACTTCCTTGAGCGTGGATCCTAAGAGGGGAGACCGGTCTTCGTCTCGAGCCATTACCCAACATTTGGATCCATCTACGAGTCCAAGCTTAGATAAACCTCCGGTAAATAGGTAATGTCCCACCTCCCCGGAAGTAACGACACCATGAAAAAATTTTCTATTCAGCCCTAGCTGTTCCATGCGCTGATAATTTTTCTCTGCTCTTTTCGCTGAATTGGAGAGAAGAACTACTGTTTTTTGAGCTGCTTGGAGGTTCTGAAGAGCTTCAATCACACCTTGAAAAACAGATTGGCCATTGTGCAGCACTCCATACTGATCCAGCAGGAAAGTTTCATATCTATGGGAAAGCTCTTCGAGTTTTGTGAAGGGGGTATTCAGCATGGCCTAGCTACTTAGTAAGCCCTTCCAGGCAAGTCGGGCGGCTCCTGCAGCAGCTTGATCAGAGGCAATATTCAGCATTGGAACTGGGATTTTCTTTCGGCGAAGTGCGGTCCAAAAGGAATTCTTTGAACCTCCTCCAACTGTACGAAGTGACTTCAAGACTGGGCCTCCTAGTTCATTTAGTCGATTGTAGGCCAGCGCTTCCACTGCGCTCATTCCTAATAAAAGACCATGGAGGAAAGTTTGGTCATCGGTAGGCTTTGGCTCTAAGCGTGGGGTGAAGGTGGGATCATTGATTGGAAATCTCTCTCCGGGTTTCAGCAAGGGATAGTAATCAAGATCGACTGTTGTCTCAGGGTCAATATTTTTGGAAAGTTTAAGCAGTTCCTCATCAGAAAAAAAATGAGTGAGCACGTTGCCACCCGTATTTGAGGCTCCGCCTGGTAACCACTGATCTCCAATTCGATGACTGTAGATTCCATATTCAGGAGCAAAAACTGGTTGATCGCTTAGAATTTTAACAACAAGAGTCGAACCAAGTGAAGTAACCCCATCCCCAATTTCGGATGCACCTGTTGCCAAGAAAGCAGCACAACCATCCGTAGTCCCTGAAACGATTTTGATGTCTCGTGCAAGCACAAAGCGATCTGCAATTTTTTGGTCAATCTCACCTGTGACTAGACCGGGTTCTTTGGGTTCTGGAAGTAACTCACGCCGCGCTTTTGTTTGGGAGATCCAATCGGGCCATTCTCTATGGATGGGGTCATACCCTGTTTTTAGTGAGTTGTTCTCGTCGCTCCATCGGTACTCGCCAATAAATTTCCCAAGTACCCAGTCTGCCTGGTGAAGCACTCGTTGACATCCATGCAGTTCCTGAAGCTTCATCAACTTTGCCAATCCAGAAGTGGCTCCATGCGCCGCACTCTCCCTTGGAGCATATTGGCGAATCTGCTCAAGAACATGAGGTTCTTCGACAGGATCGTTATACATCAGCGCATCGCCAATGGGTTCTAGGTTATTGTTGAGGGACAACATAGTCCCAGACGTCCCATCAACGGAGATTCCTGCAACCTGACTCCATTGTTCATGTGCTTCTATCCGCAATTGCTCCAGAGTGGATTCCAAGGACTTCCACCAGAAAGCGGGGTTTCGATGATTAGAACCGAAATCTGACAGGAGGCTAGACTGCTGAGCCACCACATCAAATTTTGAATTCATCAAAACTGCTCGCACACCAGAGGTGCCGATGTCAATTCCAAGGACCAGTGCTGATTCTAGAGAAGATGTCATCTATGTTGGATTTGTTGAATGAGGTCAAGCTGAGGCATTTCGTCGAGCTAGTTCCTGTCGATACTTCTCCGCATCCCAATTCAGAAGTGCTGCTTCATCATTGAAAGTCAACTTTTGAACTCTATCGTTGGTTTGTAACCGAGCTGCAACTTCTGTCAGAGAAAATAACATTTCATCGGTGCCGCGAGGGGCTTGCTTGTTTACCAACACGGTTTGATCAGGGACGATCAAAGCTTTGGGAAGGCTTTCAGGTTGGTTCTGCTCAAACTGGTCTAAAGTTGTACTTGAGTCCAGGAGTTGAACACCTGAACCCAGAAAAATGACGTGATCAGGGTAAAGCGAACCCTTTTCTACCTTTTCAAGAGAAATAGTGTCATGGGCAATTCCTTGGGCAAAGAATTCAGCATCTCGATAGTTGGATTCTGCTGGAAGAGCAAAATTAGACTTTGGAATGGTAACTTCTCTTCTAGCGCGCCTAAGCCTTTGGTGTACTTCCAACAAAAGCTGATGCGCCTCTTTAATTGAATCAGCAGCTACGACCAACCCATGATTTCCCAGGATCAATACGTTCGTCTTCTCAGTGATCTTTGATTGTATCTCACGAGCCAGCGGTAGTCCGGGCCTTCTGTAAGGTATGAAAACCCAGTCGAGGCCTTCCAAGGGAGTACCCAAAAGCTTTTCAGCATTTTCAAGAACAGCCCAAGAGATCGTTTCTACACAATGAACATGGAGCACAACCCGATGTTTTAATGAGGCGTGAACTACCGTCTCAATTGATGGACGAAGAGATTCATTGGGGTCTGCTTTGAAATATTGAGGCTTTTCCACCTGCTCGTCATCCTGCGCCATCGCTTGCTGTATCTTGGCAAGATCTACAGCAACCATGGTCTTATTTTCTGTCGCTTCTGATAACCAGGTCCCGGATGCTTTCACCCAGAGTAGACCGTCTTCTTTAATGGATGTATTTCCCCCTGCCCCCTGTACCAATAAAGGATTTTTTCCGATCTCAGCAGAGAGTTCACAAAATTGCTGAAATTCTAAACTTTTTGAAAAATTAAATACTGAATCATTCATGAAAATAATATCTGTTTTTTTGGAGATTTTAACAAGGATTGAGAGGGGATTCGCCGAGAAGATACCGTTGAACTTCTTGTGCAGCCTGTTCAGCAGCATACTCTACTGTGCGAAGGGAAGCGCCAGCGATATGAGGAGTCAGTGTGACGTTATCAAGTTTTAGCAATGGCCAATCTGGAGGAACTGGCTCTACTCCAAACGTTTCCAGCATAGCCCCTCGAAGATGACCGCTGGTTAGTGCATCGGTCAACGCTTGGTAATCTACCATCGGTCCACGAGCTGTGTTGATGAAGTAAGCATCTTTCTTCATCTTCTGGAAGGCTTCTCGATTGATGAAACCAGTTGTCTCCTTTGTCACTCTCGAGTGCAAACTAACGACATCCGATTTCTTTAGTAAGGTATCTAAATCAACCTGTTGCACACCGTTTTCTTTGTCGTCTGAACTTAACTTAACATATGGATCACAGACCAGGATTTGGCATCCAAAAGGCTGAAGAAGTTTCACAACCTTAGTCCCAATGTGACCATAGCCAATCAATCCAACGGTCATCTGTGAGAGTTCTCTGCCAGTGACGTCAGCCCGATAAAGATCTCCACGCCAGGTTCCATTTCGAAGAGATTCATGGCCCAAGCGAATCAGCCGTGTTTCTGATAAGATTGCCCCAATTGTGAACTCTGCCACAGCGCTCGCATTTCTGCCTGGAACATTGACCACTTTGACATTGGACTTCCGAGCAGCTTCCATATCGATATTAACTGGACCTCCACGAGATACAGCGATGAGACGAAGGTTCTTCAGTCTGCTAAACATCTCTGCTGAAAAAGGAGCAAGATGGTCCACAACAATTTCTGAATCACCAATGAAGCTGACGATTTCATCGGGATCCCCCATGTATTCTTTAAGGCCTGCCATCCCAGGTTTTTCGTACCCATGCTCCATCGGCTCATCGGGCCAAGGCAACTCCAATTCTTTAAAGAGATGATTGTTGCCGCAAGTCTTTTCGAGGTGTTCTCTAAAGATCTCAGTCTTCATGAATCGATCACCGATGATGGCAATCTTTCTAGGTTCCAAGTAATTCTCCTTAGTTATTTAATGATTTCCAAAGCGGCAGATAGGCTTGGCGCGCTTTAACGTAAATAGGATATAGTGAATCATAAATTTGACTTTGCGAAGCATCATATTCTTCAGCTTCGCTTAGATATGGATAAACCCAATCTTTAACGCAGGCGGCCATAGTCGGGTAAATTCCCAAACTAACCGCAGCCATCATCGCTACTCCAGAAGCTCCTGCTTCTCCTCTTTCGGCGGTACGAAAACGAGTCTTCAAGACAGATCCCATGATCTTTCTAAGCGCTTTGCTGCGTGCAGCCCCACCTGAGAGTCGAACTTCTGCGGGTACTCCCCCCGCAGCCTCGTAACAGTCCCTTGCTGCGAAAGACAGTCCTTCATAGACTCCTCGCAACATATCGAAATAGCCGTGTTTAGAAGATAGCCCAATGAAGCTGGCTCGAGCATTGGCATTGATGAAAGGTCCTCTTTCTCCAGCTTGCGATATGTAGGGATGGTAAAGAAATTCTGCCGGTGAGGCATTAAGGATGTGTTGGTCCAAATCTTTGAGAAGATCTGAGCAATTTTTTTGAATGCCCTGGAATTTCAAAACATCAATTGCCAGGTCTAACATCCAATCAATGTTGAGCGTCGCAGCCATGTTCGACTGCATTTGACTGTATGTCCCATCAACAGGAAAAACCATCGTGTAGCCCGTTGATTCCTGATTAAGTTTGACCTCATCTACGGAATCGACATAGCGCATGTGCATGCCTGTTGATCCAATGATCGTACATCCTGTTTGATAGCCTGGGTCGTAGAGGCCCGAGCCGAGGGCGGTACAGATTACGTCAACATATCCCAAAACAACAGGGATGCCGGATTGAAGGCCACAAAGCCTAGCTACGTTGTCTGACAGCGGGTGGGAGACTTTGGTTCCGTCAACGACTTTGGGAAACAAAGCTTTTTGCTCAGTCAGTCCCAGCAGTTCGATGACTTCATCTGAAAAATCTCTTTCTCGAAAATCGCCACAACTGAAGACGCTTTCAGTGGGATCAGTAGCTCGGACACCAGTTAGATTAAAATAAAGCCAATCCTTGCAATGGAAAGCTGTCGCGCTCTCTTTCAGAATCTCCGGTTGGTATTTTTTCATCCACAGCATTTGAGGGCCTTGGTCACAGGCAGCTAGACCAGTACCTGTCAACTCAAAACGTCTTCTAGCGTTGGAGGACTCCCCGTAGCTTTCAACCAAGTCCGCGGCCCTCGCATCCAGCCATAACCAACCTCGTCCTACAGGGCTGCCATCCTCATCAATTAACCAAGTCCCAGAACCCTGACCCGTCACAGCAATACCAACGATTTGATGCTCATCTAGCTTTTCTAGGATCTGGCGGATGACTTCAAGAGAGTCTGCCCAAGTTCGTTCAAGTTCCTGTTCAACCCCACCGTTTGGAAGAATTTCATAATGATTAGCTTTGGCTGCTACCGCAATTTGGTTGCCCTGTAGATCGAAGGCAACAACCTTAATTACAGAAGTCCCTGCGTCAATTCCCAGAAGAAGATCCATAATTACATCTCCAGACCGTGGGCTATAGCGTTTCCGTTTTCAGCATCAAAGAAGTGAAGATCCTCAGCTTCTAGATGAAAAGGAACATTCTCATCCAATTGGAATTCTTCTCTTTGGTGAGAAACGGCAACGATGATCCTATTCGCAAATTCTGCTGCAATGTGAGATTGATCTCCAAGCCATTGATTGGAAATTACCTGTGCCTGCAAAGCTCCCTTTCCCAATTTAACAGCATGTGGTCTAAGACCGAGCACGATTCTCTTATGTTGAATCAATTGGGCACGCAAGGGCTGCTGAAAATCAACTTTTTGATAATCAAGGAGTTCTCCTGTCTCTTCCAATTGAAACTGAAAACCCTTACCGACTGGCTTCACTTCAGCGGCAAATGTGTTCATCGGCGGTTCCCCGATGAAAGTTCCAACATAAATGTTTGCGGGCCTATGCTTGAGCTGTGTTGGTGTTTCAAACTGTTGTAGTTCGCCATCTTCCATTACAGCAATGCGGTCAGCAAGGGCATTTGCCTCAGTTTGATCATGAGTAACTAGTACTGTTGTCATCTGATGTTCTTGCAGGTACTGCTTCAGACGAACCCGCAAAACTGAACGAAGCTGAGGTTCGAGCTGCCCCATGGGTTCATCTAGTAGATACAAATCCGCTTTACGAACCAAAGCTCTGGCCAAACTAGCACGCTGCTGCTGCCCTGCGGAAATCGAGGAGGGGTATCTTTCCAAGATCTCTTCGATCTCCAGAAATTTTGCCATCTCCATGACCTTTGCATCAGATTCTGACCGAGAGACACGCTCAGCTTTCAGGGCAAAAGCAATGTTGTCTCTCACAGTAAGTGGGGGGTACAAAGAGTAACCCTCAAACGCCATTGCTACATTTCTTTTAGCTGGAGGCAACTGCTGGATTTCACGATTAGAGAGTTGAATTGTTCCCCCTGTAACACCCTCAAATCCGGCGATCATCCGTAATGTTGAAGTCTTTCCACATCCAGATGAACCAAGAAGAGCAACGATTTCACCTTTGCTAATCTGTAGCGAAAGATTTTTCACAGCTCGAACTGCTGCCTCGATCTTCTTACCGTAATAAGTCTTGTCAACAGAGTTGAGACTCAACTGGACTTCAGACACGAAAATCTCCAACTAGCTGGAATAAAATTTTTAATTTTGCTCGGGTAAACATCTTTGACCAGTTTCTGTTTCGAAGAGCATCAGATCCTCAGGCACTACCATTCCCCAAAAGGCATCACCAATCCTTGTTGTCTGTTCTTCTGCTGGGTAGGTGGCTAGGAGTTCCAAGCCTTCCTGACTTCTTAAAAGGACAACTGATCGTTCATTGAGTGGAGTGATGGTGATCACCTCGTAAGAAGTTGTTCCAACACGCTTTTCTCGAAATAATTTTATGGATTCAGAGCGTATCCCGATATCACAGGTTTTTCCAGCCTTGTTCTGAAACCCTTTGGGAAGGATGAGCTGGTTTTGGTTAACCAAAACTCTATTTGCCTGCTCATTGACTTGACCACGAAAAATATTGATGGCTGGTTCTCCAAAGAGCTTTGCAACCTCAATTGAAGATGGTCGAAGATAAATTGATTCTGGTGCGTCAAACTGAGCGATTTTTCCTCCCACAAGCACTGCAATTCTGTCAGCGAGGGCCATTGCCTCCCGATAGTCCTGAGTCACGTAAAGAACGGTTGAACCAAATCTTCGAAGCAGACGAGGCAACTCCAAACGCATCTCAAACCGTAGCTTAGCGTCCACGTTTCTAAGCGGATCATCCAAGAGTACAGTCTTGGGTGCAGCAACCAATGCTCTTGCTAGAGCAGTCCTTTGCTTTTGTCCGTTTGAAAGTGCTCTTGGTAAGTGTCCCAAAACGTGTTCAATTTTGAGAAGTTTTGCAATTGATTTTACTTGCTGTTCAATTTCAGAGTCGCTTTTTCTAAGTGCTGTTAAAGGGCTAGCGATATTCTCCCGGGCGGAAAAGTGGGGAAAGAGTGCAAAGTTTTGGAACGCCATTCCAACGTCACGATGTTCAGGAGCAACATCCGTCATATCATGACCTTGTAGTACAACTTTGCCTTCCTCGGGCTCGTAAACGCCTGCGATGACTCTCAATAAGACAGTTTTGCCGCTTCCAGAGGGACCAAAAATTACAAGTGTCTCTCCTGCTTCAGCTTCGAAGGAAACTTCGTCAAGAACTACATCCTTTTTGAATTTTTTTGTAACTCGATCTAATTGCAATGTTGCCATGATTAACCTTTTACCGCCCCCAGAGATAGGCCCTCTACCAAGTATCGTTGAGCGTACAAGGCCAACAACAAAGTGGGAGTTACCGATAACACAATCCCTGCAGCGATCTGTCCGTACTGAATCCCCGAAGCAGTCACGAAGGCCAATGCTCCCACCGTTACCGGTTGTTTATCCGCAGAAGCTAAGACGAGAGCGAATACAAAATTGTTCCAAGCGAAAATGAAGGACAGTAAACCCGCAGCAGCAATTCCAGGACGGGCCAAGGGAATCGAAATTTTCAAAAATGTCTGTAACCAAGAATGACCGGCTAACCTGTATGCGCTCTCAATATCTGGGCTAATATCCTCAAAATATCCGCGTACAATCCAAAGAATAAGTGGTAACGAGATCAACTGATAGACCCAGATCAGTCCGGTGTAGGTGTTGGATAAACCAATATCCTCGAAATACAGTGTTAGTGGGAGCAACACCAACAACGGAGGGGCAAAACGAAATGAGAGAATTGTGAATGCGATGTCTTCCCCCAGTCTAAAGCGGTAGCGCGCAAAGGCATAAGCTGCTGGAACTCCGAGGACAAGTGAAAGCAAAACCGCTGATGACGATAAAAATACACTGTTCCAAAGATTCTCCATGAAAGCGATATCAAGATTACCCGCCTGTGTTTCAAGCCTTCCAGTGATCAGCGCTTGGTAGTTGATCAGCGTTGGTTCGAAGAAAATTGACGGAGGAATTCTCAGGATCTGTTCATTAGTCTGAAAAGACATCAAGAAGATCCAGAATATCGGGAACATGAAAAAGAGGATCACAAGACCTAAAAGGACGCCCCGGAAGACTCTCTGAGATGTAGAAAGTTGGTTCATTTTCGACTCCTATCCATTTCCATGGGTTCGCTCTCGTAGGCGGAGCCATTGTTTAATGAAAACATTTGAAAGCGCAAAGGTGATGGCCCACAAGACCATCAATAGAGCTGTCGAACGACCAACATTGGTGTACTGGAAGAATTCTAGGTAGGCTTGCACCTGAAAAACCATCAGCTGATCCCCAGGTCCACCCTGAGTCATCGAATAGATAATATCAAACTGTTGAATGGATTCGAGTAATCGAAAGAGTGTCGCTGTCAATAGATATGGCATCAGCATTGGCAAGGTGATGCGGAAGAAAATGAAGCTTTGTGGGACGCCATCCAA